>FLOH01000047.1_pt1:0-155000 | contig 403693 bp, 305 predicted proteins | sample 756751 | NCBI WGS metagenome assembly FLOH01 (sample SAMEA4026879, study PRJEB14308) | marine metagenome | biome: coastal water; material: water | depth 74 m
ATACCCTGGTTGCGAAGCATCTCCAGATTCTCTTTTGATAATATCCTTGCATCTTGTTTTTCCATGCCTATAATTTACTATTATTATAATATAATATCATACTGTTATTAGGCGCCGGATTAATAGCCCCCTTTTGGGCTTATGTAATCTAGTATTTTTGGTTAAATAATTAAATCGGTGAATCAGAAGTTTAGTTGCTTCTTTCTCGAAATACTTCTTCAGAGACAAGTAGTCATCAATACTTTTACTAATCCGTAAAAGATATTTTTCTTTTTTGTTCTGTGACAAATATGTGCCATTGTACTTGTTTTCTTTAATTAAAAATTCATACCCTAAAATATTAATTTTGTGGGGGTTGCTTTTGCTTAAGTCAAAAGTTTCGGTTTTTTTTTCATTAAGTGTCAAGCAATATTCATTGACAATTTTCTTTATTTCCTTTTTGCAGGTCACTTCTTCAGTTTTAGAATCCTTCATAAATAAAACAACAAGATCATCTACATATCTTGCATAATAACTAACATTCGGCAGTCTTTTTATCTTATTGTCAATATTTCGCATATACAATTCTGCCAAAAATGCACTTACACCTGCTCCTCTTGGAATTCCTTTTCTTTCATTTTCACAAATCAATAACTGGTTGGTTAACTCATTGTAACTATAAAGCAAACGTTTTACTAATCCTTTAGATTTTGGACTTAACAATTGATTATCGTTTATTAAATCTAAAAGCTTACTTTGCGAGACGCTTTCGTAGAAGCTCTCAATGTCAGTCCTTATAACAATTTTAGGATAGTTGTCTTTCAGTAATAATTGTACTTGCCTAGTAATAAGATATCTATTACTTTGCTTTACCTTGAAGGTTTTATTTATGTTGTGTTGCAATTGTTTCATTGCAAAATATGAAGGGGCATCCTTTTTCACCGGATAAACTTCTTTGCCACTATCCCCATGTAGGAATTTTGAGAGCTCAAACTTGAATTTCCTATCATTAACAATATTAACGAAACCACAAAGGTTATTTTCTAATTCATGCTGTTTTTTTTCTTCAATTTCTGTTTTTTCGGTTTGTAATTGGACTAGATTATTATCTTCCTGGGGCATGAGTTTACTTTTTTTAAATGCCCTTATTTCTTCTCGCTTTACTTTTAAGTCTTCAGAATACTTATGAAATTCCTCTGAATAGAAAGCTCTTATAAAGTTTCCTTTTCGATTTTCAATTTCGAATATCTTTCTAAAGTTATCTATTGAAAAAGATTGATCTATCAATTTAAATATTTTTGTATTTTGGTTGGCATTTCATATCTTATATAGTTACTCACCACGTAATATTAATTTCATTTTTCCTATTATGCTCAACGATCTCTCCTTTAGGTAGGGTCATAAAGAAATTCTGAAATAATGTTTGTCAAGTTCAAAATGTGCAATTTGCGGTGATCGTTACGGTTGTGGTCGTTTGGCATATTTATAAATTCATCATTTAAGGTATATCTCATTCCAAAATTCCGGTATGATATTATTACATGTGGTTAGTTACCAACAATATAAAAATAGCGACAAGCCTCAGGTTGGGCAGTTGGTGAATTATATTTTCGCTAGTGATCGTTTTATTTTTATATTAGCGACTATATGAACGAGAAATAATCGGTAATATTTTGACAAAGAGGTAGTATGAAATACACAGAATTCAGAGATTGCATATGCCAAGAACTTCTTCAGTATCACGGAGGGCTGACGTGGTCACAGTTAAGGGAGCAATTGGATTTACCCTACCAGACACCATGCCCCGAATGGGTGAAACGGTTGGAGGAAGAGATTGGGCTAACGAGAACACCCGGTTCAGGTCGTGCATTTGTGTGGAGAGTCCAACAAGACGCAGCCTCTGGTGGTTAACCGTTTACCTTCGCTTGCGCCTGCTGTAAGCTAGGCACTCCTGATTTCACACTTCATACTTCACACTTCCCTGCCTGCGGCAGGCAGGTGACTTCTTATTTCTTATTTCACACTTCTTACTTCTTACTTCTTATTTCCCTGCCAGCGGCAGGCAGTTGACTTCCTTTATCAGTCCCAGACAAACCGCCATGTCCCATCGGATTGTCTTTTCCACACAGTGTGAAAAACGCCTGTGTCCTCTTCTGTGTGTCCGGTGGAATCTGTAATGGCATACACATATTTACCGTAAGTGTACCCCAAATCACCGGAAGAAGATACATCCACAAAGTCAGGTATCCATGAAAGGTTGACGCCGGGTTGTTTGCTGGTGTTTTTATAACTCTCCGCTAGGGCTTCTTTGCCGATAATCAGCCGCTTGCCCCGGTTTAAGACAACGTCATCTGCGGCGAAAGCCAGAAAGCCTGCGGGGATACCTTCTTTCTGAACCAAATCAGCGAATGCTTTTTCAGTTTCCACAATTTCACTTTTCCATTTTTCAATGGAATCTTCTTTCACTCCGGTATCACAGGAATATGATAATAGAAAGATGAATAACAATAAAAACGTCATTTTTTTCATGGTTTTCCCTTTTGAAAGTTGCAAACTCTGATGAAGATAATGCGAGCGTCAAACGCCCAAACACAACTGCCCCTGCTATGAACCATCTACATTGTTATTTTTTATTTTCTTGAATAGCACTGCTAAAGGTCCCCAAATAAATATTAAGTGTAGCGTTGCCCCTGTACTAATAATATACACGATTTCATTAAAACATTCTGTGCCTTTCAGTTTTAATGAACATCCGATAATTACTATTGCCCAAATAATAGCACTCGCAATTATAAAAACTCCAATTGATTGATTTTTCTTCTCCATTTTTTCTCCTGTTAATTGTTTGTCAAATTATCTAAAATCAACTTCCAGAATCATAAATTTTCTCGAACCTAATATCATCTATCCAAAAAACTTTCATGTTTAGGATTTTACCCGCTATTACTTATGACACTTTGTTGGGCATTCGTTTCATTCATCATACTTACTTAATAACAAAATTTGCTCTGGCTCAATGTCAATTATCAGACTATCAATAGCAGTTTTATATCTTTTTTAATTGTCTCAAGAAGGAAGGGATATTCCGCATTCTCTTTGAATTCACTCTCAATCTTTTGATAAACATTTCGATAATAACTCTTTTTGTTCAGAAGATAATCATCAAATATCCCGTATGTCGTTAGTATTTCAATTTCTTGACCTTTAACATAAATTGTTGCTCTTTCAAAATTTATATCATTATTGGTACAAGATAAGAGGGTAAATAAAATCAAAAAATAAATTATCTTTATCATGGTGTCTCCTGATTGATTAAAATGACACCCAACGTAGTTACATGCTCATTATACCTATTGCGCCAAATTGAGGGGATAAGTACCATTGTTTAGATTTTCTAATTATGCACCACAGTTATAACAACATTTCCCTTTTTATGCCCTTTTTCAACATACTTGAAAGCTTCGGCGGTCTGTTCCAACGGATAGCACCTGTCAATGACCGGTTTTAACTTTCCCGATTCAATAAGCTCTAAGAAGAAATTTAGATTTTCAAGACTTTCGATTGCCATCCCACCCTTAATTTTTTTACCACCGATAATTGAGGTCCATATCATTCTTAGCATGTCCTTCAGTTCAAGCATGTTTTCAAGATAAATTCCATTTTGTTTTAACGAGTTTTTACATTGTGAAAATTTAATCTTACCTACTGCGCCAAAAATAACATCATAAGTCTCACCGCTTTTGGTAAAATCTTCTTTAGTATAATCAATGACCTTATCCGCTCCTATAGATTGTACCATTTCTGCATTCGCGGCACTGCAGACACCTGTAACTTCTGCTCCATAGTACTTGGCAAGTTGAACTGCATAAGTACCTATAGCCCCGGAGGCACCGTGGATAAGAATTTTTTGTCCGGCTTGAATTTTCCCCAGATCTCTTATAAAAAACAGTGCAGTATTTCCTGCTAAAGAAATGGCTGCTGCTTCCTCATAGGTCATATTGGCTGATTTTATCACCAGCGCCTTTTTTTCAGGTACACATGTGTACTCGGCATGCGCACCAAATCTTGTACCGGGTGATCCAAAAACCTGGTCACCTTCTTTAAATCGTTTCACATCTTTGCCTACTGCTTCAATTTCGCCCGCTAAATCAATCCCCAGGATATTTATTTTTGGTTTTTTGAAACCAAACATGAGTCGTGCAAAGAACATAAATGATTTTGGGATAAATGTGAAATTGCGAACGTTACAGTCTGAGGTTGTTACGGTTGTCGCATGTATTTTTATGAGTACTTCATCGTCCTTGGGGATAGGTTTATCTATCTCTGTAAGTTGTAGTTCATCTGGTGGTCCATATTGTGTGTGTAAAATCGCTTTCATTTGATTATCCTCGCCTTTTTAGAAGAATCATTTTATCATGCAGATTGAAGTACGGTAATATTTTGTCCTGCATATTTTTGATACAGATCGCTATGTCTTGCTTTCCAACCGTTGACGCCGCCCAGCAGATTGTCCACATGCTCAACGCCTTTCGATTTTAAATAATACGCCACAATGTACGAAGGGGACCCTCCCTGACACACCACCAGAATACGCTTATCCTTTGGAAGCTGATGCAGGTATTTTTCGATCGAGACAAACGACGCTTCATGGGAATTCGGTAGACTTTTGAACTTTTTTCGCAGGAATTGCGGACGTACATCCAGGATGTAGGTTTGCTCATCAAACAGGACGGTTTCGTCCAGTTGTGCAGGCGTGATCATGTTAACAAACAGGGTTCGACCTTCCACATAATTCTGAAATACCTGCGTCGTATATCGGACATCTCGCGCCGAAGTACTATAACCGAGACTGACACGAATGGTCTCCTGTGCGGCTTGATCAGATAAATCGATCGCCTTTAAGATATGCGAGGGCTTGTCTTCTTGTGCGCTGCACGCCGACCCGGCTGAGACCGCAATGCCATGATAATCCAACATTGCCATCAATCCGGTATTATTCACATTCGGAAACGTAATATTGATCGTGTTCGGCAGGCAATCCGCTTCCGGCGAATTGATCACACAATCTGGTTTGATTTCCTTGAGTCGCTGAATCAATTGACGTTTCAAGACTAGGATCTGTTCTGTATGCGCCAAGAGCTTGTTAACATCTTGACAGGCTGCCCCAAATCCGGCGATATTGTGGAGACTTTCAGTGCCTGCCCGCATACCATCCTCCTGATGGCCACCATGCATAAACGGCGCAAATGGGCTACCCTGCTTAACATATAAAGCACCGACGCCTTTCGGCCCGTGAAGCTTGTGCGCCGAAAACGAGGCGTAATCTATCCCCCATTCATGTACGTCGACCGGAATCTTCCCAACCCCCTGGACACAATCCGACATCACCAGCACATCATGTCGTTTGGCGATCTTCGTAATCGCCGGGATGTCTTGAATTGTGCCAATTTCACTATTGGCCAACACGCAGCAGATCAAAAAGGTATCCTCATCAATCAGCTTCTCCAATTCAGCCAGAAGCACACGACCTTGACGATCAACAGGACAATATTCCACAACAATCCCTTGGGTCTTCAAAAACTCCAGCGTGTTAATCACCGATGGATGTTCTATTGGAGTGGAAATGATTTTTTTCTTTTTGGGGTAAAAATAATTGCTGACCGACTTCAAAACGGCATTATTGGATTCTGTCGCACAGCCGGTAAAGTAAATTTCATGAGGATCAGCATGAATGGCGTCTGCAACGTCTTGCCGGGCTTCTTCCATGATTTCGGCTGATTTTCTGCCAATGCCATATAACGACGACGGATTACCGTAAACATTTTTCAAAATATGATTCATTTTGCGCCGGACATGGCTGCTCACGTTTGTTGTTGCATTATGATCAAGATAAACATGCCGTTTGAAGCGCAAGAGATGTTTTAGAAATTCTAATTGTTGGATTTCCATCATATTACCTCTTTTAATAAAAATTATGGTTTGGCGAGTACACCAATAAGTTTATCGCAACCACCGTTTTTGATAAATTCTGTATGATCGTCTACTGACTTAAAACACTTTCCTGATATTTTATGACATAGAATTTCAGAATCAGTTGCATCATCAAATGCTTCTAACGTTTTTTCCGCATTTGGATTATTAAAATAGGGTGGGGATATCCCAGGATGTTTTCGACACCAGACGAGAGCACCCATCCATAGTGCAGCACTCAACGCGCCACAGGCATTGCCGCTTAAACCAAGACCTCCGGCAAATCCGGCAACCATAACCATTTCTTCATCAGTAGCACCCATTTTTTTGACGACTTCAGAAGCACAACTCATCGGCAATTGAGGTAAATCGGTTTGTTCTTGTGATAATCCTTCAGTTGCTGATTGGATCGCTTCCGGAGCCCATTTGTCCGCAAGATTGAAGCAGGATAAAAACTTTCCAGAGAAAAAGTATTTCACCATACTAAGTTTGCTGCTCCAATCACAACCAGTTATGTCCAGACAATTGACGCTTTTTGCTCTTTTTGAAAACGATTTCATAATGTGTTGAGTTGCCGTTATGGCTATTGCGATGGCTTGACCGCGGTCATCGTTCCTGCGAAAGGATTCCGCTCCTACTGCCAATGAAGACCCCCAAAGCATTCCACATTGATGTCCTTTTCGTATTATTCCACCTGCTAGTGGATCAGAGGCACGCTCCTCATTTTCTTTTGTATGACCGAATTCGCGATTTAATATATAAAACAAAGTATTAGAGCAGGCGCCTTTTGTCCGAAATAGTTTTTTGGTGTCGTTACGAGCGGTCGTTTTGATTGAATTCACTATTTACCTCTTTATTTGTTATTATATATGACATCTTCATTTTTGAATTATTTAATATCAATTGTTTTTAATTGCAGATAACTTCTCAATAAACGCAATGGCGCTTATTTTTCTATTATAGCCAAGGATCTGCCCTTTCGATAGGGCTATGAAGAAATTCTGAAATAATGGTTGTCACATTCGAGGGGCTTATATCACGGTGGTTGATTTTGTTGTGGTCATATGGCATATTTAGAAATTCATTATGTAAAGTATATCTCATTCCAAAATTCCAGTTGGATATTATCACGTATCAATCAATGTGAACAAGTTTTAAAAAGTCTTGGCTTTTAGCCAATGCTTGCCTGCCGAAGGATAGGTCTGTCGAAAGCTGGGCGGGAGAATTAAATGAAGATAATTCAGTTGATGTAGCAGGCATTTTAGTCCTCATTGATTTAATCCTTGTCAACTGATTTTGCATTCTTTTGCGCATATCGTTTACTGAATGTTATCGATTAGTCGAAAAAGTGAAATCAGAATTCGGTATTCCCTGCCTGCTATCGCCGACTTCTTCAACTTATGGTTCGTGAGCAATTCGACTGGCTCATTGTAGCACCTGTCGAACCATTAACTTCTCACGGATGACAGTTCGGCTTCACTCACTGCAACACTTCACAATTCACCCAAGTATTATCCCAACCATCAAAGTGATATCAACCACATCAATAATGTTATCAGAATTCATATCAGCACACCCGCACTCATTGCTTTCTTCTAAAATACACCCGACTGTTGTCACAATATCAATAATATTGATAAAGCTGTCATTATTCAAATCACCGATGAGTGGACAGATAATGGTCTGATGAAAATAATAAGCGCCCATATCCGCAATGGTACCATCGGGATCTAATGAAGAATAGGGATCACCTGCATCAATACAGGGACTGTTTAGTTGAAGGTAGTAATTTCCAATATCAGGGTCAACAAAGAGGGGATCAGTATCAATGTTACCGTCAAGCCAGTTTATAATGCCATAGCCATTAGTTTCAATTCCGTCTAAACCTCCCTGGATATCAGAATGAGAAATAATGATTGAATTATTATAGGAATTATAATAATCATAATAAAAGTAAATGTTATCTGTTATAGAATTCCATAATATCGAGTCATAAAAATAGATTTCTGTATCGTAGCTTGCGATAAAAATACCGTCACCCCATCCGTCTGCAACATTTTGGGCAATTGTAACATTAGTACAGTTTAAAGTTGATTCATGTCCAAAAGAAATACCGCCCCCATGCCCTCCTCCAAAAATTTCGATTGCATGATTTTCGGATATTTCGACATTTTCCAAGTAGAGATTGTTAAAAGAAGTGGATAGTATACCCCCTCCTCCCCAAGCTGAATTGCCATTAATTTTCATATTAATCATAGTAATATTATTATAACCGATACAAAATAAACCTCCCCCCTCACCTCCCTCAGGGTTGACTGTGTTTTCAACGATATTTACATTTTCAAACAATAAATTTGAGTAAAGCCAAACTGCCACTCCTCCTCCACTAAACTCCGAAAAATTATTGATAACATTGACATTATATAACTTAACATTTGATGTATGAATATAAATTCCACCACCATAGCCCTCAACAGTGTTATTGGAAATGATCATATTTTCGATTAGCGGACTTGAATACTCACAGAATAACCCTCCTCCCAAGGCATATTGTGTTGTGATGCTCCCACTTCCATTTGTCAATGTAAATCCGCACAATACGGTAGTGCTGTCTTCTCCGCTTTCAATTGTTACAACCGATCCGGTTTGATTTCCGTCAATAATGGTCTCGTGGATGTAGGTTGTATCTCCGGTTAAAAGAGTCAATGAACCCACCACGATATTCTTACCATTATAATTAATGTTTTCTATGTATGTGCCAGGTTGAACTAATACCGTATCACCATGAGATGAGGAATTGATCCCCTGCTGGATAGATGAATATTCATCCGGAACATGGATGATTGCTGAAAGCATCACTGATAATAGAGAGAATGATATGCATAGATATTTCATGTGTAACATTAGTTTTATTCTCAAACGCAAATAGAAAATGTAAGATGTGTTCTCATGAAATTTAGCATTTACATTTAATTATATCTTTAATATAGCCAAACTCAAAGGTCAGCATAATTGTCATTAATAATTTCTTAATTCAAAACCGTTGGAAATTTAACATAATTTTAAATGAAAAACTTTATTTAAGTAGCACAATTTTTTGTGATTCTACAATCCCACCTCCTTCAAATCTAACAATATAAACTCCGGAACTGTAATTAGTAGCATCCCATTTGATGGATTGATATCCAGCGGTAATATGACTATTTATAAGCTCCTCTACTTCACTGCCGTTAATATCATAGATTTTTAGTACTATATTGCTATCTTTTGGTAAATCAAAACTAATTGTTGTAATAGGATTAAATGGATTTGGGAATGCCGGATGAAGGGCATATTTTGTTGGCAGTAATTGATCCTCACTTCCAACTACATCTCTAATAAACTCTTCATATTCTATAACTTCAGAATCTAAAGGTTCATCGCCACCATTGGAAGCGATAAGACCAATAATAGAACCACTTGCAGGATCATGTGCGCCTCTTGCAGTCCCCACATATTTCATACCGATATTGGCAATAAGGCCATTCCCCGGAAGCATTTCTTCACCAGTTGGACCATAATAAACCATCTTCACTTCTGTACTGTCCCCATTAAACTTATATGCTTGGGCCATGTTAGAGGAATATGTACCATTTCCAACACTCAGTGCTTTATAGCCTGGATCAAGAATGATTTCTAACTGCAATCCTGTAACCGTTGTCGTGTTATTCATCCATACATCCATCACAAATGGGGGAGAGCCAACCTGTTTAATAACTTTCGTTACAATCACAGTGCCTGGCGGAATATAATAATCAACTCGGTCAAGTAAGTAATTGACCATTTCTACTACATCTAATATATTAATTGTACCATCTTGTTTAAAATCACCGGCAAACAATTGGTATTCTGTAGGTGTGATTTCTTCTAGAATTATATCAACAATTAGTGTTAAATCGATTACCGTTATTGAACCATCGTCGTCAACGTCTCCCAAAATATAGACACAGCTGTTGTCATCTAATACAGCTTCAGGGTTATAGTTTAAAGCAGTTTGATCCGTACAACCCCGGTGGTACCAATGCAATACTAATGGATTTAAAGGTGTACCGGTTACCATGTTAGAAGTAAACTCGATTTCCTCATCAAGAGTATAAACCGTATCGGTTTCTGCGTCATAATACTTAAAAGTATATAAATCCCCATTTGCTTGGTTTCCAAATAATGTTAACATAAATACATTCTGTCCGGCTACAGGATAATACTTTGAATTAGTAACACCAACTATGTCTCCCTCAAATTCAACTTCAAGCAGATCATCATCACTGACTGAAAGTATACCATTTAAATATACTTGAGCAGTTATAGTACCGGAAAATTCATAGTAATGATTATTAAAACTCCAGGTTTCAGTTTCAGGAGTTAATGGAACATCTCCTCTGGGATCACCATAAACCACTCTTTCTACAATTTGCTGAGGTTCTTCGGGATAAATGAGTGTACCGGCATTTGCCATTTGTATTTTATATCCTTCATGGGGTTGTAGTTGTGTTAGAAAACCAAACCAGCCGATTGCTTCATCATAGTAAGCTGAATGTATTCTATTTCGTATAAAATCATTAGTAGAGAGAACAGGTTCTAATGAGGCCAATGCTTCATTAATTTCCATGGGTACTTGAGATAAATATCCTACCCACTGCCAGCCAGCGCTAAGGGGTATTGGAGTTGATGGATCAACCGGATCTCCAGTGAATTCAATTATATCATCGGTAGTCATTTTGATCTGGTACATCGTGTTATTTTCAATTTCGGATAAAAGCCCCCACCATCCAATTTCTTCATCAACGTATATTGAAAATTCTGTCTGATTTTTTATTATAATTCCATTGCTTCCAATAGAATTCAAATAATTGTTAACTGACATGTTTTCATTACTATCATTTTCCGAGATCCAATTCCACCCTTGAGATAATGTAATATCATAGTCGCAAGAGCCATTGTCAAAAATTGCATCTGGATCATAATTGGATGCATTGGGATCGGTGCAACCGTATCCTGAATAAATTACTATAGGAATAACTATATTCGGATTAATCGGATCAGAACATTGAATAATTAATTCAGACTGGTAAATGCCGGCAACTAATCCGGACAAATCAAATAATAAATCAATTGTAATATTCTGATCTTGAGTCAAATTTCCAGAAGTTTGTCCTGATAATGAAATCCATACACCTACATCTTGTATTGAATTATATGCATTTAGTAAACCACCTGAAACAGTTATATTTTCTAGTACAGATAGCGGTGTAATATTATCCATTAGAATACTCTTAATTTCAGAATAGTGTAAATTGGGATTTAATGAATGTATTAATCCTGCCGAACCTGCAACATGAGGTTGTGCTGCAGATGTCCCGTTAAAAGAATCGTATCCCGCATTTAAACTTGTAGTTGGTACAATAGTAGGTGCGCCAATATCTACACTTATCGGACCATAACATCCATATTGTGTACCATAATATTTAACTGCAGTAACAGAAACAATATTATCTAAATTATAGTTTGATGGCCAAGAACCATTACCATCATCAATATTTACATTTCTATTTCCAGCTGCAACTATATATAATACATTCATTAATTCGAAATATTCAAGCGCATCCTCTAATGGCTCAAGTGGTGTCATCCCACCCAAACTTGATGAGATAATTGATATATTCATATTTGCTGAATAAATTATTCCTTTCCAAACATTACTACTACTCCAATAATCTTTACTGGCTTTTAATGGAACAATTTTACAGTATGGACACACCCCTGATATTCCACTGCCGTTAAATCCTCTTGCAGCAACAACACCAGCTACTTTAGTACCATGCGAACTAAAGACACCCGGTGCCCATTCTGCAGGACTAGGGTCGTTATCATCTGATGCAAAATCCCATCCTGCGATATCATCAATATATCCATTTTCATCATCATCATCTACATAATCCAAATCCCATTCACAACTCTCACCATTACCATCTATACCATCCATTCCACAATTATTCCTATCCTCATCAATCATGCCATCACCATCATCATCAACTCCACAAATTCCAGGACATCCTTCATCTGTAAAGTTTCCGACATCTCCACCTGTTGATATCGAAAAGTTCTCAAATTGACCATTACCATTTGCATCTTCACCAGGATTAATCCAGATATTATCGATCAGATCTGGATGGTTATAATCGACACCAGAATCATTTATTCCGATAACTGTTTGAGCATTTCCTTGTGTAATTTCCCATGCCTCAGGACAATCTATATCAAGAGTTTCTGATCCGGTTTCTCCAGCATAATGGTGTAAATCCCATTGATCACAAAACAATGGATCAAAATCACATCCATCAGCAGCATAAGGAGAAGGTGGGATACATTCTGTATCACAATCATTTTCTGAAAATAAATTATCATAGGATGGAATTGCATATAACACTTCAGAAAAAGCATTAACATCTTCAATTATTTCTTCAATTGTTAATTCCGATTCATATTCATAAATATAAAGATTGATTTCTTTATAGTATTCGGCTTGAAGAATGGTAATATCTGATAATATTTGATCTCTAATTGTTTGGGTTGCACCTCTAATAAACCTAACATTTAATACATTTGGCACAATTTCAACGGAATAGTTTATTTCGACTGTACGTTTTACTTCACTGATCAGGACTCTACCTAAAGGAGGTGAGTAACTGGTGATATTACCCAATGAAGCATTATATGATAATATTTCACCATTTGTTGTCACATTTGTTATTGTAACGGGAAATGTTGTGACACCCTCGGTTGGCAAACTAATATTTATCAGATCTAGTTCATTCCCTTGATTCTCTGAAACATATATGGTTTGTGCAAATAGAAAAGTGAGGAATACAAATATCCAAAGAAATAATTTTAAATTGAGTGAATTCATTTTACAGCTCCTTTTATTATACAAAGTAATTAACTACATGACCTGAGTTCAACTACCAAGTGCCACTTCCCCGCCTATGGGCAGGCAGGCAAGAATCAAGGACCAAGATCCAAGATCAAATATCGAAAATCAAAACTACCGTTTTCACTATCGCTACGCCAGTCAGGCAGGGTGGTTTGTATCAAAAACGAAAAAGCCCATCAGACGACGGGCTTTTTCATTTATCTCAAATTTTGGAAGTTAGTATCCAAACACCTCTTCCAGGGTCAGGTATTTCACTTCGCCGTACCCAGCCAGTACTGCCAGGTCCAGGTCTTCTACGTTACCAATGATCATGACTTGGTAATTCCGGTCTTTCACATACTGATCGAAAAACGCTTTCACATCTTCAAGGGTCATGTCGTCCAGTTTGCTGTAAACATCTTTACGGATATCATGATCCAGTCCGCGCCGTTGAGCAGTGAGGTAATTAAACAGAACGCTTGCTCTCGTCACTCGATCAGATTGAATTTTCTTGGAGACAGCGTCCATCGATGCCTCAAATGACACTTGTGACTCAGGAAGTTCGTTCAGCAGTTCGAACATAGCACTCATGGCTTCAGGCAGTTTATCCGCCTGCGTACCGAGGTATGCCATCACATAATGTGAATCATCTTTTTTTCCGGGATCGTCATAAGTAGCAAAGACAGAATATGCCAACGCCTTGGCCTCCCGTATCGTCTGGAAAGTGATCGAAGACATACTCCCACCGTAATAGCTGTTAAAGAGCGTCCGTTCCGCAACGTTAGCGGGATTATACGTCTCTCCCTTTGAAAGGAAAATGATCTCTGCCTGTTTCATATCATGATTCACGATGAAGATGCGGTTCTTATCGGATTCCCGTTCAACAAAATTCATAGCCTGCGGAATCGGAGTCATGATCTCTGGACGATTATGCAATCGATCAATTGTCGTTTTTACTTTCGATTCTTCTTCAGGACCATAATACAAAATGGAATGCTCAAACGTAGTCAGGGTATGGATTTTTGTCAGCAAGGTTTCTGATGTCAGGTTCATTAATTCATCTTGGGATAGGATATACGTAAAGGGTGAATTTTCACCGTATTTCCCATAATTATACAAACCACCCCACAGAATTTTGCTTTTTGATAATTTATTGTCTGCTCGAACCTTTAATAGATCAGCTTTCAGATTCTCCAAAGCAGGTTCGTTGGTTTGAGCATCGGAAAGTAAACTCTCAAATAATTTGAGTCCAGCTTCCATATTTCCCTGAAGGCCTGAAAGGCTAACCCAGACGCGTTCTTCAGAAGTATTAACTGAAAATGAGCAGCCAATCTTATAAAACTCCTGCTGGATTTCCGAAGGTAGATATTGGGATGTCCCAAGGTAGTTGAGATAATCCAATGCTATTTCTATACTGGGATCGTTATTGGTCCCCATTTCGAACAGATAGTATAACCTGAAGAGGTCGTTTTCCTTGTTCTGGGTGAAATGCATCTGAACACCCTTGTTTAATTCTGAATGTTGGATGTCTTTATCATAATCGATGAAGACAGGAACCATATCTGGAATTTTAGCATCCATAATGGACTTAGCAAACGGAGAGACCGTATCTCGATTGATATCTAGAGGTGTGATATCCGGTTTATTCACTTTGGCTACATTTTTATCTTCACCAATCTGCTTGTAGATCACTACAAAATTATCGCCGAATGATTTATTGGCAAACCGAACGATATCTTCTTTTGTGAGTTTAGCATATCGATCGTGTTTCTGTACTTCTTCTTCCCAGGATTTTCCAGAGACGGCAGCACTGACAAACGCATGAGCGCGGACCCAGTTGCTTTCGAATCCTTTCAATTCCTGCAATTTCAGATCGTTTCTAACCGCATCAAGTAGCCAGTCAGGAAATTCACCTTTTTTCAGAAGTTCAAGTTGTGAAAGTAGCAGATCTTTCACTTCGTCAAGTGATTGCCCTTCTCTGGGTCGTCCCACCATGGTATAAACCGAGTAATCGTCAAATATCTGCGGATATGCATAGGCTCCCAAAACTTTCTGTTCCTGATTCAGATTTAGATCGATCAACCCAGCAGTATGATTGGAGATGACCTTTGAGGTGATTTCCAGCAGGTCTTCATCCGGTGAGCCAGTCCCGCCAAATCGGAAACCGATGGTTACACTCTCTGCATCGGGACCTACTACTTCTTTAGAGACAGGTCGGGTGATAGGCGATTCAACCGGTGATACAAATTCTGGTACCGGACTGGAAGGCAGTTTCCCAAACGTATCGTTGATCATCTGGATCGTTTTATCCGGGTCAAAATCACCTGACAGGCTCATGACCATATTATTGGGGACGTAATAAGTGTTATAAAAATTTATAACTTTTGTTAATGACGGATTCTTCAGATGTTCAATACTCCCAATAGTAGTTTGGGTACCGTATGGGTGAGTGGGGAATAGTTCCGCAAAAAGCAATTCGTCCACTTTGCTATTATCTGAATCGAGCGAACGGTTTTTCTCTTCGTACACAGTTTCAAGTTCGGTGTGGAAAAGACGCGTCACCGGATTTCGATATCGTTCGGCTTCCAGTTTCAGCCAGTTACCAATCTGATTTGCAGGGATATCATTCATATAAACGGTCTGTTCCACCCAAGTGTATGCGTTTGTTCCCTTAGCTCCCATGGATGTGATTATTTTGGTGTACTCACTTGGGATAGCATACGTGGACGCCACTGTAGAAATACTGTCGATCTGGTGATAGATATTCTTCCGTTCCAATGAATCGGTGGTCATATAATGTTTGTCGTAAAGCGCAATGATCTTTTCAATTTCAGGTGCTTCCTTTTCCCAGTTGTCTGTGCCATATTTATCCGTCCCTTTGAACAAAATGTGTTCAAGGTAATGAGCAAGGCCTGTGGCGTCCGCAGGATCATTTTTATGACCCGCTTTAATACCCACCAGGGTTTGGATTCTGGGTTCATCTTTATTAACGGTGAGATAAACGGTGAGTCCGTTCTCAAGCGTGTATATCTTACCATTCAGCGGATCTCCCTTTACGGTTTTATAGGGAATCTTTGGCGCTTTTTGCGTCATTGACGGTATGCATGCCGCAGCAAGAACTAACGCTATAACGGCTATTGTTAAACGAGTTTTCATTTGATTATTACCTTATGTATTTTCTTTAGTTATATTTGATAAATATTTTGATCGTTAAAAATAAGAAAGATGTTTCCATTCAACCTTTCATTTTTCTGTTTGAGTTTGTGACAATACAGGATCAAAGATCGTCCAGTATCAAGCGTGCATGAGTCAACAATATTCGATCACCATCGTCTTTCGGTGAGAGAGCAACAGCTTGAGTGAGGATCGATTCAGCATTCGCTGGATTATCCATTTTAAGATATGTTTTACCCAACCACACATAGTGGCGAATTTCGGTAGGATCCGCATCAATGGCCAATTTAAAATACTCAACTGCCTGAGAAAAACTGCCTTCTGGCGGTGTCTCATATACCCAACTGGCAATCTTTCGTTCGAACCAATTAAGGTTTGCTAACTCGAAATTCCATCTCCCCATCACATGATAGGTGCCGTCGTATCCTGGATCAAATTGAATAGCACGCAGGGCAAATTTCTCCACCTCATAAGAGTTGATGATCTTTTGCTCCGTTCCTTCCAGCATTCCAATTTTCCCAATCAGAACGGCATACCAATGGTTTGCTCTGGCAGACGTAGGATTAATATCCAGAGCTTTTTTAGCCGCTTCCAGCCCGGGATAGAAATGCTGTTCATGGACAGTCCTGTCTTCCGTCTGATCGGCAATATCGAAATGGGTCTGAGCGATCCGCCATAATATTTCTGGGTTTACAGGATCATCGACCGATAGCTTGGAGAGGTATTCCAATTCTTCTTCAAACCGACTCTCTTTCGATAGGAGGTCAGCCTTGGCCAAGTCCGCCGGTATTATTCCAAATATGAAACTAATAGCCGGGAAAAGAAAAAAATAGCGCTGAAAGAGCATCATGAAATTCTCTGGAGGAATGTTTTATTTAGAATGATTCTGAATAAATGATCTTCACTTCCCGATTGGCGTACTTCGCGGTGTCATTATTCAAGGTGATATTATTATAATCCAATTCAAGCATCAGATTGGAAGTCACTGCCCATCGCACACCTGCATTCAGAAATCCCTTACCCTTTCCGAAAGTAATCTGGCTCAGATCGTTAATATCGTTCAGCTCATATTCATTATCGTTAAAGGCGGCATCATATTCCAGCAGCAACGAAAAACTGCGGTTCAGTTCTTTGTCAAATCCGAAGAAGAAATCCAGGTCTTTATCGCCATCCTTGTTCTCTGTTAGATTTTTACTCAGCCCGATGTGAAAGCCCAGATTACCAAGGGCATTCCAGTTTTTACTGGCTACGATGAAAGCGCCCAATGCTTTCCGATCATAGCGTTCAATGAGCGTTGATTCTACATTTTCATCATTGGAAAATTCATGATATTCACCTCTGCCCTGTGTATCCAAACCCACCACCACGGCCGGCCACTGAGTTGTTTCTTCATATGCCCGGTACTTAATTTGAACTTCTGGATAGGTTTTGTTGACGGACATCTGCTGATCTCCGATAAACTTTTGCATGCCGTAGGACATCCCGATCATAAAATGATTGGTTAGACCCACTTCAATCTTTGGCAGGATACCACCGTTTTTCTGAAGCAGAAATTCAGAAGTGAATGTCCCTTTGGGAAGTGTCCCCGCCGTGGGGACAGAAACCAGATATAATGGAGGATATGGTTGCTCTCTCTGGGTGAATCCTGCACTTACAAAGAGGGTAACGGTCAATAAGGTAATAATATGTTTTTTCAATCCTGTCTCCTTTAACATAATGAAATTATCAATTTTGAATTCCCGGAATTATTGTCTGCTTCCGGGTTATTTTTATCAATTTAAAATAACGTTCACTAAAATAACAATATCCGAAACATTCACTTGGCCATCGATATTCATATCTGCCGAACAAATCTGATCATCGGTAAATGGAATGTTTCCCAAAATGTAGCCCACGACGGAAACCACATCCAACACGTCGGTTGAACCATCTTCTGTCACGTCACCATCTGCAAGGCAACTATCCTGTCCATTGACTGATCCGGGCGTACCGAAATCCCCATCGGTCATCAGTTGACCGGATACGACCCAGTTCCCGCCCAAACTGTTGTCAACCATTGGATCGGTGAGCATCATACTTGCACCGACAGCATTTGGGAATGTTACGCCATTGTCATAATAGACCTGGTCCAATATCAATCCCGATGGATGCTGAATAGTGATACCATCCCAGGTATTATTCAGATTGATGCCCGAATAAACATAGTTAATGGTTACATCGCCATTCAGTAACGGATCTCCGTTTCTCCCTAAAACGATGAATTCTCCCGGTAGAAGTATCAATGCCCCTTCGGACTCAATTGTGTGGGAATCCGTATTTCCATCTTGGATGATCATACCGTCAAGCAGGATGATATCCGGTCCTGTATTCGTCAATTCAAACCATTCGCCGTAGGTATCCGATACTGCCGCCGGATTATTCATGATCTCATTGATCACAATACCCACCGGTACATCGATCATTTCTAGTGTGGAGCTCCAGATGACGGGACGATGATCAGAAATGTGCTGTTGGTAGACAGAGGCTCCCATGTAATCATCGGGTCTGAAAGTTTGAATAGTTGCAGAGGTGTTTTCATCAAACAGCGTTGACGAAATGAGAATGTGATCCAAAAAGCTAGGCGTCCAATACCAAGGATACGATTGCTGATTAGGGTCACCGAGGATTGGCAGTGTGACAAATGTCATATTGTAGGGGTCATCAAGTAGCGGCCACAACGAATTACCGGATTCCGGGTCATCTGGATCATCATTGAAATCCCCTGCTACAATGATGTTCTGTTGTCCGCCTGATGACATCTCATTAATTATGTAATTATGCAATATTGCCGATGATGCCAAGCGACGATCGAAGCCATTATCACAGCATTTAAAATGGACGCCAATCATTTGAAAATCCATTGATGCCAATCCACAATGCCAATGCAGGTTTGCCATCAAAGGATATCGCCATGCAAATTCATAGGCAAATCCGGTAAACAGGAGTCCGTGGTCGATGATATCAATACTGTCACTTCGGACGGCAAGCCCCAGATTCATTGGCGTGAATCCACCATCACTTTCATAATCTGTGTGAATAAAGGAGTAAGCGTTCAGGCTGTTGATCAATACCTGAAACTGGACGAGGTTAGTGATTTCCTGAAAAACGATAATATCCGGCTGAAGATCGCTGATGATCTCATTCATGTAAGAAACGGTGTTGCCGGTTTGGGGGAATTCCTTCACGTTCCAAGTCATTACTTCCAGTCCCTGCCAATCATTCAGAAAGGGCATTTGCCAGAGGTTCTGTACCGGTGTGACTGCCAATGTATCTACGGGTGGGCATTCCTGTGTAAAGATCGGGAGCACGGAAATCGCAAGTGTGACGTTAAGGAGAAAATTCCTGATCAGTTTGGTTCTCATGCAATCCTTCTATCAATCCAATGAAATTTACGGAGTTTTCTGAGCTGCTCCGTTTTGGATGGCGAACTGGAGCAAAACCGGGCGGTGATCTGAAAGGTTGTGCTCAAAAATATCATATCCACCTACATAATCTTCCACCATTAATGTCATCACCTTGAATTCCTGTGTGTGGGGAAGCAGCGATTCTGTAACTAGGATGTGATCCAGAAAACTCACATATGGTTCTTTGGGATATGAAGCCTGGGTAAGATCATTGGTAATCTTCCATGTAGGGAAGTGAAATCTGGGGTCCTGCATAAACGGGTGAAAACAGTGAGCGTTCTCCTCATCCTTCAGGTCGTCATTCCAATCACCCAGGACGATGAAATTTGAGAACCCGGAAGCTATTTCATTGTCCAGATATTCATGTAACATTTTCACAGCATTTTGACGCCGTAACAATCCGGAATCGCAACACTTCATGTGCAGATTAATTACCGAGATCGGGATCCATTCCCCATTGGTAAAATACATGAAATCACCTCGAAGTGGCGGTCGGCCGGCGTAATTATAATCATTTTCTGCAAAGGGTTCCCGTTGACGGATCAATCTGAATTGGTCACGTTTGAATACAATAGCCTGGTCCATAAACGAAGATTGTTTTGATACAATGTAGTCATAATCGGGTAGGAAGACCATCATTTTGCTAAACCATCCGGGATAGCGGATTTCCTGAAATGCATACAAATCCGCATTCAGATCGTGGATCGCTTCTGCCAGCATGTGAATTGTTGTGTCTTTATTCGCAGGGAAAAATTCGCAGTTCCAGGTGATCACTTCCAGGGTATTGGTCTCATTGACTGAAGGGATGATGAATTCATCGAATTCGATTTCACCTTGTATTTTTTCAACAAATTTTGTCGAACTCATCGACGCTGAATACCAATCGTCAAATTCGTAAAGGTCAGAAATAGCAGAACTGCTCTTTTCCTTCAACCATTCGTGCATGACTGGTTCCGGAGTGAAGTCATCCTCTAGTAGAGTTTGGGATACCCTCCCATCGATGACGGTTTCATAGCCGATAAATGAGTGGGAGTCTCGATCGATTTTCAACCGGATATGACCGAATTCCGTGCCACCGCCATAATTCTGCATCACATACACATGGGTAAATGGGTCATACCAAGGTAGCGGATATCCTTTACTGTTTCCTCCTGTGACAATGAGATCGGCACCTTCAGCATAATGCCCCATCTGCAATGCAGAAAGAGATGTGGTATCAGCTTCCCATCCTGTGGCGAGGCTGTCCAAGAAATTTTCATATTCTTCTTCACGATCCCAGGGTACACCATTTGAGGAAAGGATAATGATAACTTCAGCGCCTTCCGATTTTAGTATGGGTAACCATTTCTCTAAAGAGGCGACTTCCTTTTCAATTCGGATATTAGGAGTATTTTCTGCTGTAGTCAGGTATTCCAGCTCAGATGTGATGATCCCCAGAATTCCGACTTTAACACCTTGGACGTCTTTGATGATATATGGTTTGATGGTACCATCAGAAAATAAGCAGCCGTCGCATTCTAAATTTGCACCCAAAAAGGGAAATGCAGCATTCTGCGCCCGTTGATGTAATGCTGAAGATCCCAGGATGAAGTCGTATGCACCGGGTGTCAGGGCATCATACCCCATTTTATTCATCCAGTCGATCACGGTTTTTCCACTGTCTGCTAATCCCATGGGATGTCCCTGGAAAAAGTTTCCCCCGTCAAGCATGATCAATCCTTCTCCGTTTTTTTCCAGTTGCGGACGAAGATCGTTTATATACTTATAAAATGCCGACATGCCAACAATGTCCGGTGGATATTCTGGATTCATAAAGCTGGCGGTTTGTTCGCTGAGCACCCCATGCAAATCATTTGTCGTTACTAAATTGATGTATATTGGTTCTGATTTTTTGGCTGACAAAACTGTCAGGCAAAGAAACATAGTGAAGATAATTTTATGTGTATTCATTTAAATCTTTAGTTTATTGCACGGAGAAATTAAGACGAAACCAGAAAATCATTGGGAATTTAAATTTCACCGATTCCAGTAGATTCTTCGAGTCAAATACATTCAGATGGTCAATTTATTTTCATTCAAACCCGAATAGCGATTCCTTTCCATATCATTATAGCTTTACCGTAAATTCTTTGTCCATTTACAAAATATTTTATCTATTTAATAAATCCTAAAGGAGTAACCATGAAAAAATTCTCTCTTGCCGTGCTGGCTTTAAATTTTATTTTTTCCCAAGTTGTCATCAATGAAATTCATTATAACCCTGCTACATCTCAAGGAAACGACGCAGATTACGAATTCCTCGAATTGTATAATGTTGGAACATCCGCAGTTGATTTAACCGGATGGACGGTAGGTGCAACCGATACAAATCCAGCCAGTCTCGATGGCGTAGTTATCGATGGGGACAACTTTGTTGTCATCGCTTATAACGGATCGTTCTACAGCGGACTCACCGTACCCGTAATTGACAATGGTGGATATTTCGGCTTAGGAAATTCTGGGAAAACCCTGCAATTGATCAACAACACCGGGGCAATAGTCGATGAGCTCACCTATGATGATGGCGCACCCTGGCCAACTGATCCTGATGGTTATGGACCATCCCTAGAGTTAATTGACCCTCTAACCGACAATTCATTGGCTGGTTCATGGGCATCAAGTTTAGATGTTGGTGGTACACCAGGAGCGCAGAACAGTGTTTACATTGCTCCTGGTGATAATTACCCTCCCGTTGCCAATGCCGGAAGTGATTTTACTGCTGGCTCTGGAGAAACCGTTTATCTTGACGGATCAGCCAGCTACGACCCCAATGGTATGATCGTTTATTATATCTGGGAGCAGACAGCCGGAACTACTGTTACGTTAATTGACTCAGAATCCGATATGGCTTCATTCGTCGCTCCTGCAAGCGGAAGCCTCACATTTCAATTAACCGTGTACGACGACGAAGCCGCATTCGATACGGATGATGTGACAATCACCATTTGTTCCTCCGGTGTAGTATCCATTGCAGATGCTCGTGGTTTAGGGATCGATCAGTGTGTTACTATCCAGGCTGTGGTCACCTCCCCCAGCTTCCAAGGCAGTGTCCAAAGTGAATACACGATTCAGGATGACACAGCAGGGATCATCCTTTTTGCTCCAGGGATTGACTTGGGACTTATGGTGGGAGACGAAGTTCTGGTAAGCGGGACTACCGACGAATACAATGGTAAATTCGAGATCATCGTTGAAGATCCGTCACAGGTAACCTTTTTAGGTGTAACCGATTTACCGGTACCTCAAATAGTTACCGTATCCGATTTATCCACGAATGGTGAGGCATGGGAGAGTGAATTGGTCACCATCGAAAATGTATTTTTAAGTTCCGGTATTTGGCCTCCCGATGGCACATCTGCCAACCTGATTATCACCGATAACGGAACCAGCACTCTTACTATGCGGATCGACAGCGACACAGAAATTGACGGATCACCTGAACCCGGCTGGCCGGTAAATGTAACCGGTGTGGGAGGACAGTATGACTCTACTGCACCCTACGATTCAGGCTATCAACTCCTGCCCAGATTCATTGCCGATTTCGTAGAAACCGGAGGAAATCAATATCCCATCGCAGACGGTGGCAGCGACCAAATCGTCATTCCTGGTTCACTGGTAACGATGGATGCATCTGGTAGTAACGACCCTGACGGAACTATCGTAGGTTATATTTGGGAACAGACTTTAGGTGAGAATGTGGTACTTAGCGATTATGAAGAACCGGTAGTGACATTTACTGCTCCGTCATCAGAAGGTGTACTTGGGTTTTCTCTGACAGCAATAGACGATATGGGTGCCATGGCGATGGATGATGTTTCAATTATCATCTCCGGTGGCGGTACATCCATTTATGACGTTCAATACACTACCGACCCCGGTGGTGGTACGGATTGTTATCCGTCTCCCTATGCGAATTCTGATTATGTGATTGTATCTGGTGTGGTCACCGGTGTGACCTGGGGAACCTATCATAACTTTTTTATTCAGGATCCCAATGGAACCGAATGGTCTGGTGTGTACATATTTGATGGAGCCATTGATCCGCAAGTCGGCGATGAACTGGTTCTAGCTGCATTAGTGACTGAGTATTACGGATTTACCGAACTTTCTGGAGTAGCGGGATTTGCTACGTTATCTACCGGCAATACAATTCAGCCACTTGATGTTACCACCGCCGAATTGGGCGCAGGTTGTTCCGAAGCTGGAGAACGGCTGGAAGGTGTATTGGTGAAAGTATCGAACGTGATGGTTACACAAGAAGTTATTTCTTATGGCGAATGGTACGTACAAGACGCTAGCGGTATTCCGTGCCAGATCGATGACAATTTGTTTGCCGGAGATCCTTATTCCGCAACCTTGGGAGAAGAGATTGGCTACATCATCGGCGTCGTGGATTATAGCTACGATTCATATGCAATCCTTCCGCGCACCATGAATGACCTGGACGTTCAGGTTGAGACCATGTCTATTTATGATATTCAATATGCAACTGACCCCGGAGACGGTACATATCCCTCACCTTTGGATGGTCAGGCCGTGACTATAAATGGAATTGTTACCGCTGCTAATTTCTATTCTTCCGGGAATGCCAATCGCTTCTTTATGACTGACACTGAAGGTGGTCCATGGCATGGCGTATTTGTGTTTAATTATGACGCAATTGTTGCCGAAGGTGATATGGTAACGGTTTCAGGAACTGTGGACGAATATTTCGGATTCACTGAAATTACAAATGTATCATCTGTGACAATAACATCATCTGGTAACAATATTCCAGCTCCCGTTACAGTCACCACATCAGGGGCAAATTCTGAAATGTATGAAGGTGTTTTAGTCACAATCGAAAATGCTACTGTGACCGCAGCACCAGATGATCATTCTGAATGGTATGTTGATGACGGTAGCGGCGCTGTTCAAATCGATGATGGTATTTTCCAGTATCCTGATCCCACAGTGGGATTGGTTTTCGAATCCATTACCGGTGCAGTGGACTACTCTTATGATATGTTTGGTATTAATCCGAGGTGGGAATCAGATGTTGTGCTCGCTGGTGGAGGCTGCATTGCCGATGGCGATGTATCCGGTGACGGAGCTTTAGATGTTTTGGATATTGTGGGAGTTGTATCTCATATTCTTGGTAATACTATACTTCCACCTGATGTCATTTGTCACGCTGATATGAACGATACGGGAACTGTGGATGTTGGTGATATCGTGATCATAGTAAATCTGATCCTGAATCCATCAACTCGAGAAATGGATGCTTCTTCTGCTATTCTCTGGATTGGATCCGACAAGGTTAGACTTACTGGCAATGGTTTCATTGGCGGCGTCCAAATGACTATTTCTCACGATGCTAATTTCAAACTGGATTTGTCAGATAACTGTTATCTGTCCGATAAAAATACGTCTTTTGACAAAACACATTTGATTGTCATCCATCCAGAGGAAGAATTGTTCTCCTTCACCGGAGAGTTTACAATTGATGAAATGATAGTAGTTTCACGTTCAGATTATCTGGAGCCGCAGATCGTTCAGGATTTCAAACTATTGAACAACTATCCAAATCCGTTCAACCCGGTGACATCCATTCAATTTCAACTACCTGAAAAAAGCCAGGTAAAAGTGTTCATCTATGATTTGTCAGGACGGATGGTGGATGAGCTGGTGAATAATAGGATGGATGCAGGATATCATTCAGTTCAGTGGGATGCTAGCCGGTTTGCCTCTGGAATTTATCTAGTTCGAATGGAAGCAAATAACTTTACAGCAATGCAAAAGATTGCTTTAATTAAATAATCTCATTATCCAAAACATGATTTTCGGGGAGCTTCGGCTCCCCGAAAAAGTCCAATGGAATTATATCAGTATTCTCCATCTCCCTTCTAAAAGGGATAAAAGAAATCAAATCGATTAATCAACTAAAAACTGTCATAGTCAGACTCAAGAATTAAAGGGTAATTTTGTGCCATGAAATTTCAACTAAAACAACTCATACTCCTGTTCGCTCTGCCGGTAATATTATTTGGTGAAGCAGCAGATCATTTGATCTTTAAAAGAATTACCATCACTCCAAAAGAAGCGGAAATGGTGGTGATCCATAACCCTACAAACCAAGATATTCCCTTGGGCAATTACTACATCACAGATGCTGTAAGTCACTCGTCGTCGGAGTACTATTATAAACTACCATCAGGTATTGATTTCTGGAGTGGAAGTGCATCCGATTTCATTGCTCGATTCCCTGATACTACACTAGCTGCAGGGGATGATCTGATTCTAGGTCTGCATAATGATACATTTTATTCTGGATATTACTCCGAAGTACCAGACCTAACCCTCTTTGATGACATGTTGAATGCGGTTGAAGGAGAGACGACAATCTCAATCAGTGTTTTCTCAGCTAATTATCCTAATATGATACTTTCCTCATCCGAGGTTTTAATCCTGTTCCATTGGGATGGCAATTCACCTACCGTCCAGGATGTAGATTATTTTTTATGGGGAGATAATAATTCACTAGGGATCGATAAATCGGGTATTTCAAACTACTTAGATGATACACCGATTGATCAACAAAGCTATTATTACACACATGGTAATGACTCCACATATTTGAGAATATCCTTGGATGAGGCAGGAGAAAGCCAATCTGCGGGGAATGGAATAACCAATCATGATGAGACAAGCGAAAATGTTTTAGAATCCTGGAATGTGGTTCTCGATCCTATGTTCGTTTATGGATGTACTGACCTCACAGCTCCAAATTATAACCCAGATGCAAATAGAGAAGATGGCAGTTGCCTTGCAAGTATTGAAGATCTAACTCCACTCAGTGATATTTATAATGGAGAGCACAATGCGGGTGAATCTCTCATTGTTCAGGGATTGGTTGTGGAATTCGCTGATGTCCGACCCAGCAATGGTCCCCAAAGCATTACAATTGAAGATAGTGAAGGATACCGCATATCTCTCACAGTGTGGGATTGGGATGTGGCTTCCTCTATAGTAGGTCCCATGATTGATCCTTATAACCCGTCGCAATATGTAATTCAGGCCAGCGGAATATTGGACTTATATAATGGAAATTATCAACTTGAGATACTCGCATCGACTGACATCGTCATGTATTCCGTTTATCACCTTGAAGGTGAGGTTGTTTTTGGTGATGTGATCGACGCGACAATCGAACCTGCACCATACGTGATCATTCCGTCATTAGGCGAGAGATTAGATTTCACTTATTCCTTCCCATCAAATTCACGGGTTGTGGTCAGAATATTTGATCTGTCTGGCAGATTTGTCACTTCTCTGGTTGATCGATATTTTGAACAGTCCGGGTCCGTTTATCGCCAAGAAGATAACTCGGATTGGGATGGCAGGGATCATCTGGGACAAATCGTCCCACCCGGTACCTATTTTATGAATATCGAGACCAATAATTTTTCAACAGGGAAAACTTCCATGGACACAGCTCCCGTTGTTGTAGGAGTAAAATTCTAATGAAAAATATGATAATCATACTCATTATTCTGTTTTCTTTTAGTTGGTCACAGGTTGCCAGTGATCATGCATACACTGGAGCCGAAAGTATGGCACTGGTAGGTGCAGTGGTAGCCAATCCCGGTGCAACTGAAAGTATATTCCATAATCCCGGCGGTTTAGCCGAAGTTACAGATATCCAATTTATCACCGGTTCTGCGAAGATGGTAGATGTTCCTTTTACTTATTTTGGTGTCCTATATCCGGTTCGACAGTTCGGGACTGTTGGGATATCACTTCAGCAGTCAAAGGTGAGTGCCGGATCTACCTCTTTGTCAAAAGAGACTGATCTGGGTATTTCAAACGGCTTCTATCTACAAAAAGACCAAAATTCACAATTGATGTTGGGATACACCTTACACCTTTATCAATGGTCTCTTGGAAGAAGCGCAGGGATAAGCGGCGACGGATCAGATGGATTTCCCGCTGCATCAGGTAGTTCCGCAGGCGTGGATGTGGGTATACTCGCCGTATTGAGAGGGAAACATCGCGTCGGTGCCTGGCTGAAAAACATCAATTCACCCACTATCGGTGACGGAAATTCAGCACAATATCTCCCTCAACGAATGACCGTCGGTGTTGCCTATTTGCCTTACAAAGGATTGACCACTTCATTGGTATTCGATCGGTTATTGGGTGTAGGTAAACAAGTCAAAGGTGGGATTGATTACGATTTAACCGACATCTGGACGATCCGGGTTGGCGTTCAATCCAATCCAAATCGCATGGGTGCCGGCTTCGGTATTCATTATCAGGGATTCACTTTGGACTATGCGGTATTAACTCATCCTGTTCTTCCGCTAATTCAGCAGATTAGCCTGGGGTACACGATCCCGTGAAAATAATCAATATAAATGGGATTCGCTTTGGTTTGGTTGTTTATCTTCTAGTTAATCTTACTTATGCATCCTTCAATATCAACACCGCTACTCCTGAACAATTGAATATCCTCCCACTCACTGCCCAACAACAGGAAGATATCCTGTTTTATATTGAATCCAGAGGGTATTTTTCCAACATTTATGATTTACTCGAAATTGATTCTATCGATCCTGAGACGATTCAAAAATTGAAGCCCATGATTTCAGTTGAACCGCCTGAAATTTCTGATTTTGCAGCCGGGATGGAACGATCTGCCTATAAACTTGAACAGTGGATGTCAGCAGAAGGCAACAATGAAGGACTGTCCGAACTTTGGCTGGATCGTTTCTTTGACCCCATGAATGTGAACAATATGAATTACGACGACCTTATGTCGTTACCTAATATCAGCCCGATAGATGCAGCTGCGGTGTTAAAACAACAGAAACGCGGAGAGATTAAAGGCACGTTTGAATTACAAAATGCACCCGGCATCAGTTACTATGGATATCGGAACCTGCGTGATTTTGTCCGGTTTTCGGATGGTGAAGAAACCAAACCACAATTTCATGCACGCATCACTCAACTGGTGAGAACTGTACCCGTCACAACGTCTCCGGATGACGAAGGAAATATCACACAATTCAATGACATCTCCCGCCCGGAACTGTTCCGGAGAGTAGCCATCAGCTACGGTAAGCATTTGAATGCCGGTCATGTGTTCCTAAAGAATATGGGAAACCCAAAAGGGATCTACACCGAAAAACGGTATCTTTCCTTTGAAAATTACGATTTAGGATTTGTTCGTCTTGATCGACTGATTCTTGGGAATTTCACCGCTACTTTTGGACAGGGTGTGGTGATGGAAACATCAGATTATTTTTCACCCCGACGAACCGGATATGGATTCTCTAAACGATCTGACGGTGTATTTCCAGACAATACCCGTTCCAGTCAGTATGTGATGGATGGACTTGCCATACAGGTTTCTAACCCAATCGCACGACTTGCCGCTTTTGCCTCTTTCCATCCACGTGATGCCATTGTGAATGCAGACACTACATTTTCGTCACTCATTGTTATGCAACCCCGTCTGCCTTGGGGAGTTAACGGTACAGCACCTCCGGAGCGACCAGCACATTTTGCAAGTCCTGCAGATAGCGTCGATTATAGTATAAGCCTAGCTGCGTGGCAGAATACTACCAAGATATATGCGCCCCTCACAGGATCTGTGGACGAATTAACCTGGGGCTGGAATGTACGTGTTTCTCCAATGATTGGTACTCATGTGGGACTGACATTTTATGAAAGCTTGTATAACCGAGTTCTGGATCCACAGATTATCAATTCCATCACCGGTGGTGTGGATGATCTTGATCCAGGATCTGACCCTTTAGACTACGATACATATTCCGGCGACGCATTCTATCTTGAATATCTTACAAATACCGCTGACCCTGAAATCGAAGCCATGTATCAATCCAGCGGAACTTCTCCCATATGGGATGAGGCTTTGTCATTCAGACGAATAATTGGTATTGATTTTTCGACGGTCGTTCAAAATGTCGTATTCCAGGGTGAGTATGGCGAGTTCATCACAGATAGCAAATTCTTTAAGCTCGGAGATGAACCCCACGCGCTTGTATTGAGTGCCTATGCCCAATTTAATAACTTCAATTTCTTAGCGCTGTATCGGGACTATGACTTAGAATTTGACAATCCTTATCAACGTTCATTTTCAAATTACCAGCGGTATAAGACCACCATTTTTGAAGATTCATTCTGGTTAGATGACCCGGTATTCAGCTACTTGTATTCAGGCAATCCCCAACCGCAATCCGAGAAAGGGGTATTCCTTTCTGGCAGATACCAATTTCACCGGGCGATGGTGGGTACATTTAACTGGGATACCTGGACTCGTGAGGCAGATGATGCCCGGTACTTCCGCACTGTTGCCACTATTGACTGGCGGCCCGCCTTCAATTACCGTGTAAATATTCGTCAGAAATGGCAGGCTAGAGGCAGTCTGGATATCGGCCATCCAAGTCCCTTCGATTCACGGGAAACCAGAATTCGGGTTCGTCTGAGAATGTCTCGATTTAACCAGGTTGAATTGCTCTATTCATTTGGACATACAACATTTTCACCTCGTCCCCGTTTGACACAAAATGTCATACCCGGTGCTCCTGTGACAGTGGGTAATGTGAATGCACCCGACGAAACTATCGGCATTAGCATGACTCATAATTTCGATAAATTTATGAAAGTCAGTGCAGGAAGTCTATTAATTAAAGGATTCCTCTGGTACTTCGAAGATACAGATTTCCGGATTTTCAATTCTGAATCCGGTGCATTTCATCACTGGGTTGCACTCACATATCACCCAACGGCAACATTATCCGTGAAATTCAAATTTTCATATACCCGGGATCACACGTTTACCAGAATCACCGAAGGTCAGACGGGAATCGGAACATGGATGTCGAATCCCACAGTAAACCATCAAGCAACAGATTTTAGGATACAACTTGACTATGCAATATAAAAAATCAAATTCATTCAAAGGGTTGCTCATCGGCTCTCTGTTATTTTCTGCCATGTTCAGCCAGTCGTTTTTCAATACCGTTATGGGAGAAGAGTACTTCAGCGGATCTTCACGTAGCGCAGCTATGGGATATTCACGCTTGTCAGGAGATAATCCTGCAACACTAACCGGATCGCACCCGGCTGCATTGTCTCGACTCGACGAGGCATATTCCTTGCACTTTTCTTTAAGTGGAAAGTCACTATTGGAGCAACGAAGCATGCCCTTAAAAGACATGTTTGGGGATTTCCTCGAGGATGGTGTGTATGTGGTAAACCGCGATCAGATCGGGTACGGCAACCTGGCTATCGGTAAAGGATTTACCGTTTCAGATTTTTCTTTGGGCGTGGGACTCCAATATTCCCCGATGTCGGTCTTTCACTACCAATATAAAGAGGAAGTTCGGGACCGTACCAGTTTGGATGACGGTATTATCGGCAGTAAAGATCCACTCATCGGTTACCATACCTTGAATTCTTCAGGAAAGACAGATGTCCTTTCATTGGGTGCAGGAGCGGATTATCAAATTAACTCCAAATTGGCTGTCCGACTGGGGATGAGCGTCAACATGATCAGTGATGCCGAATTTTCTCTCTCGCAATCTGTACAGGTGATTCAGGATACAGGGACCAATCTTTCAGAGGTTGAACCCTTTGATCTGATTTTCAATACTTCGTCTGAAACCTTTACCACCCTTTCCGGAGATGTGGTTTTTTCTAACGGTATCACCTTGTCAACAGCGTACGAATCTGCAATTGAACTGAATAAAACCGTTGCAGATTCAATCATCAACTTTGAACCTTCAGGACTCTCTCCTGAATTGACAACTTATCTCACAAGTTATTATCTGAATGGGATCAACTCATCTGTCCTGTCCCTGCCATCCCGATTCAGCGCAGGAATATCATATGCGCCCAGGGCTGTGGTCCCCATGGAGTTCATTGTTGAATTTGAATTCAGACCTTATTCTGATATTACCGGAAATATTTACAAAGATACACGTACCTGGCGTGTTGGATTTGAATACCTGGCAGGTGGCAAAACGCCTGTCCGTGCAGGTTACTTGTTTAAAGAGTCCCCAATACCATCCATTCCGCCGGAAACTGCCTTCACCATAGGTACGGGCAGACAGTTGGGCAAGCTAAATATTGATCTTTCAGGACGATACTCTCTCAACAGCTACGCCTATCCAGACTTATTTCCAGTTGATGGAGACGTTCGACCTGATCTGGACACCGTACAGGAAACCCGGTTTGATGTGATGGCAACATTCTCTATGGCCATTGGTCGATGATTCGATTCCTTATCATCATTATTTTTTCCGTTCTGCTATTCAGCCAGGACGCTCTGCCCAACGATATCCGCTGGGTTAGAGAATCTGGCGAATATGCGGCGCTTTGCCAACAGACATATAAAATGGCTTGGGAAACACTGAGGGATGATCTACGAAATTCAACCATCCCGACTGCTATTGTGATGGACTTGGACGAGACTGTGTTAGATAATTCAATGTATCAGGTGGAGATCACCAAAAAGGGTGAAGGATTTTCCATGGACACCTGGGCAGACTGGGTGAATCGTGCAGAAGCCGATGCCATCCCGGGTGTAAAGTCATTTATCGATAGTATTCGCACGGTAAAAAATACTCGTCTGATCTTCATCAGTAATCGCATGGCAGAACGTACCGATGTGACTATCCAAAACATGAAATCCCTGGAAATGCACGACCCTACTGATATCTACCTTCTGCGCATCGATTCTGCTGATAAAAAACCTGTCCGTCGGAATGAAGTCTTTAGTGGCACCGGCCGAATGGAATCTACTGGTGGGTTTATGGTCATGGGCTGGTTCGGCGATGCCATGGGAGATTTTCCTGCTGAAAAGAAAGACCCGGACTTCGGATATTCTTGGTTTGTTCTACCGAATCCCATGTACGGGAAATGGTGAGATGAAGGTAGAAGTACGAAGTGTGAAGGAAGAAATTGAAAGTTGAAAGCAAACACATTTCCGTCATCTCTGTGCTCTCAATTATGATCAAACAGGTTGTCTGACTTTTACTTTTACCGACGATCTTTTTTTAGATTCAATTATTCCCCATTTACATGACTGCCTTGATAGTGATGTTAACATCATTTCAATTTTTACGTAACAATGGGTTCATGTGGATAGTCCGTTTGCCGATTCTGAAAAGACAAAATTGTTGGATTCTGTATCACTCCTTTATCTAAATTCACTGCCCGACGAATCGTCTCATTTTTCTGCCATTCTTCATTGCCTCCTAAAATCGAAGGTAAATGGACGATGAGCGCGGCAGAGATCGATCTTGATGCGCTTTCCCAAAGATAGCTCGGTGTGTGATCCACGGCGTAGTAATCGACATTTTTAATCTTAAACATGGGATCTTTAAATGTGGTTGGCTTTGCAAAATAGAATCCCATGCCTTCGTCACAACTGACAAAAATAATGAGACAACCTGGTTTGAGAGATGAACTTTCCTCTTCCGCCAAAAAAAGGATAGGATCATCAGGTTCCTGGAAGGTTCCATTGACGATGATATCAGATTCACTGATCAAATCAATAAGCGGCCTACAAGAACCGTCATGCTCTATAATCATCATGCGTGATTCACCCTCATTGCCTTCCCGAATACGGACATAATTACAATCCAATACCTCCTCACGAACCTCGTGATCCGGCCGTTGAATGCAAATAGTGATATCTCTAAATCCTCGCGCCTTGAGGGCGTAAATAGCACCACGACTAACCGCACCAAAACTGAATATTATCGTTTTTCGCTGGTTCCCGTAATGACCATCAATCCCCTTTAATCTGAGAGCGTGGAGTACAGCACAATATCCTGCCATTTCATTATTCTTATAAAACGTGTGACGGCCCATTACGCCATGAGGACTCCAAACAAACATATCTTCAAATGCGATTAGCGTTTGTTTCTTGTCGATAGCTACCTGCGTGAGAGATCGTTGTTGGACACAATGTACCCAACCCCAGAGGATTCCCCCTTCTCGCAATTCCAGTAAATCATTTATCGTCGGTTTGGGGATGATCACCCGACCAAGGCTGGCAAATAATTCGTGGCGGGATGCAATCCCACCGGATAGATTCGCAATTTCCGAATCTGAAATATTAAATGGTTTTCCATAGCCCTCTTCAAATATCAACTGACGACGTATCTCGATGGGAAGACGGGCGAGATGTTCCGGATGGATGGGCATTCGTTGTTCTTCTTCTTTTCTTGAGGTTCCGATGACTCCAAATGTTAAATTACTCATATTAATTCCTTTTTTTTAACAATCAAGGCAGGTGACTTCATTGAAGATTGATCAACGGACTTAATGGGTTTGTGTTTTGATATTCGTACATTTACACAACATAATGACTCCAATCATGTAAATATGGGCTCATTTCGAAGATTAACATACACTTGAAGACGCGATGGTTTTGGTAACGAATCTGATAAAATTTGTTGCAGATCGCTAAAATTCTCCTGTAGAAAGTTCGAGAGATTATTAGTCCTGCAAGAATCTACCATAAAATTCTTAATGACCGAGATTGAGAAAATATGAATATCTTGTGGTTTTAAAAGGGATAATCCAGATTTATTTATAGATTTGAATGAAAACGAGTTGAGGAGTTCATGAGTTAACAAGTTGAATAGTTGCGTTGTCCGGCCTTACTCACGCCAATAATGTGCTTCCATTTCGTCCGGCAATAAAAAAGAATTCCATGGATACTTTGCGTCGTTTTTCATCGCCCCAAAGGAACTTCATCTGCTCATAACTTTCGTGGAAAAAGTCCTCACCTATATCATCCATACAACGACGTACCGCTGACCAACTGTGAAGGTAGGTGAAAAAATCGTTCACATTCCAGTCCACGCACATGTTGAATATGGGGGGATGAAGTGGTGTGAATGGAAAATTTACGTCTGTATATCCGTTCCACAATAGTCTATTTTGGGGTGCCCAGTACGGTTTAATAATCTTCAAAAATGTTTTATTGAGGATACCATCTAACGGTGTCCCTAATCGTGGCCAGGTATATCCCCAAGCTGCGAACACACCACTCGGTTTGAGTACACGTTTTACTTCCGGCCAAAACGTATCATAGTGAAACCAATGAAGGGACTGCGCAACACAGACCGCGTCAAAACTATTGTCGTCAAAATGTGTGGATTCCGACGCCTGAATCGAAAAATTGACTCGGTCATATTCAGGGGCATTTTCGATTTGTTCAGAACTGATGTCACTGGCTTCGACGAAATCAAAGTAATTTCGTAAATCTACAGCAGCTTGTCCACTACCGCATGCGGCATCCCAAACTTTTTCAGTAGACTGACAGACTTCAGCCAGCCATTCATACAATTCCTTTGGATATCGAGGACGAGCCTTTGCATAGATTTCAGATTTATCGCTGAAGAGTTTATGCGTATTCATAAAATAGTAAATCGAATGGATTTAATTTTCATCGTTAGATATTCAGATTTTGACCAGTTGTTATCAATTCTTGTTTAATCATTGGATGAAAATTTACAACTCGACTATCCACTCAACGATAACAATTACATCAAGGATGTCCACTCCCGAATCGTTGTTTGCATCCATGATCCACAATTCACACGGATCTAAAGCGGGAATGCAATCGTCAGAAAGGATACAAACGACCTCTGATATAATATCCAGTATATTTAACTCACCATCTCCATTGATATCCCCTTTTAGGCTATCTTCGCAAGGACCCTGATTGTAGAAATATGCACCCATATCGGCAGTCGTCCAATCAGGATCCAGGGGTGAAGCAGGGTCGCCGGTATCGATACACGGGGAGTCAGGCAGAAGGTGATAATCACCAACTTCATGATCGACGAATATGGGATTTGCATCAATATTTCCATCTTCAAGTATAACTAGGCTACCTTCGATTCCTCCATTGCCATCCTGAATATCACACCAAGCAAGGTTTACCGACCGAGAATAATCGGACGGTTCAATGGTCAGCTGATAGGGAGAATTATACCACAATATACTATTCGTTATTTCGATACCGTTTGTGAGGCTGTAACTGTAATAGATACCCCCACCCTCCAAAGCAGTGTTATCGGCAATGGTTCCATTGAATATATCCAGGTAGGATTTGTGTACGTTTATTCCACCCCCTCGTGTGGCAGAATTGTGCGTAACCTCTAAATTTGTAAACGATCCATTCGCAAAATAAAGATTGATCCCACCACCCGTTTCTGCGGTGTTGTCGGAGACTCTAATATTTTCAAATATGGCACCATCACTCGTTAACGAGATTCCGCCACCTGAATAGACAGCAGAATTATTCACAATATTGATATTATTCATTAATGGATCGGCGTTTACAATAAAAATTCCACCACCGAAATTTGCAGAATTTCCTGTAATCGTTATATGCGATAGAAACGGGCTTGAGTTATAATGAATATACAATCCCCCTCCGTACTCCGATAATCCTCCGGTGACAGTAAGGTCAGATACAATTGAATGGTGTATCTGTTCGAAAATCATGACACTACCGCTGTTCTCCGCATCTAAAATGACACCTTCTTCAGATTCACCAATGATAGTCACATAATCAATAATGTTGATGGGAAACATTTCTCCGTTGCTTGATGGACTGTACACACCGTTGGCTAACCAAATAATGTTCTGGTGCTGACTATCCACAAGAATTACACTTTGAGCATGCTGTATGGTCTTAAAGGCTGTTCCCAGAGTCATACCGTCATTCGCATCATCTCCATCCGCGGATATAAAAACATCCGAATCGATTTGATCTATTACCGAATCATTAATCTGAAACGAAAATTTTTCTATAGGGGATGCGTAATAACTAGTGGGAATCATGACAGAAAAAGTATCGACAATGACATCGACTATCCCACTGCCCTGAGTATAAAGATCAAATCCTAAACCGCCTGCTTGAACGGAATTAGAATTAATATTACAGCGGTTATTAGTGGAAAAGGAGATAGAGGAATCAGCAAGGTACATCCCGCCGCCATGCTCAATCGCTGAATTATCTTTGATCATCACGTTTTCCAGATTGACTGGAGATTCAAACATAGAGTCGGAGTAAATACCCCCTCCGTCTTGGCTTGAATTACCTGATATAAGTACATCCCTCACACTGCCAGTTGAATTATTCAGATACATACCGCCACCTTGATAAACAGAGGAATTATCTGTAATTTTGACATCGTTAATATTGACATTCGCATCCAATAATCCCAAACCGCCTCCCCGATCACCGGAGAAATTATTTGAAATGATTCCCTGATTGAATATCAAATCACTGACTAAACATAATAATCCGCCTCCCCAATCATTCATCGAGGTATTTCCCGTAATAACCACATGATTCAACCTGAGCACGGTACTACCTTGTGTCCAGCTCATACTTACTATCCCGCCACCACCCCATATCGCTTCGTTATTTGTAATGGTAACATTAGTCAAAACCGAATTGGATCCAAGAAATGATATCCCGCCTCCCGTAATGTTCGAATTTCCAGTGATGAATAGGTTTCTCAATGTGGGATTTGAATATTCACATTTTATCCCACCACCACTGTTCTCACCGTCATCAAGTTGAGCGCCATTTCGTATTGTAAAACCGATGAGTGTCGCGGTTGAATCTTCACCTGAAATAAATGTAACGACTGAACCATTCTGATTTCCATCGATAGTTGTTTGAGCTATCATGGTTGTGTCTGCTGTGAAAAGATACGTGGAAGCCAGTACGATATTATGTCCATTGAAATTGATATTCTCGATGTAAGTACCTGGTTGGACCAAGACCGTGTCACCATTTATCGATTGATCAATTCCATCCTGAATGGTGGAAAAATCAGCAGGTACATGAATGATAGAAGATGATAAAATGGAAAGTAAAAATGGTAAGGACAGTAAATATTTCATTGAAAAAACTCCCTGGTTTGAATGACCAAATCACCGGCTTTTATATAACAGAAAAAGCAGGAATATCGTTTTTCGTGAGTGCTATTCTATTATAAAATATATCTTTGTTACCGGTTTTCTAGTTAAACGTTACCCACTGAATTGATATATGAACAAATATTTTTCAGTACTGTTACAAAACGATACCGATAAGGAAGTGTGTAAGTCGCATAAAGGAGATGAATACAAATAATTTCAAAGTTATAGCGTTTGGAAGTCTAGCGATAGGTTGATGTAGAACGATATGAATGGTACGGATTGATTTGGCGACTCGTAGTGTTTGAACTTACACTAAAATCCGGTACCTACCTGTGTGAGCCTAAGTACCGATTTGTCTGCGCACAATACGTTTCATAAGCTGCACTGTGCTGTTTCTTGAGATAATTCTCCTCCTGAAGAATCTGATAATGCAGTCCCAGCACAATTAATACAGCAAACAGCAAAAACACTACGGCTCCATTCAGCAAAAATGTCCCGATGAAATAGAGATCTAAGAAAACAAATATCGGATTTCTGGAAACAGCGAACGCCCCACTCTTCACAAGTTCACCCGGTTTTTGGGTATCAATCCCGACGCGCCATGAGTCCCCAAATGAGACCAATGCCCACACAAACAAAACGAATGATAGGACAATGAACAAAAATCCGACTCCTTTGGCGAATATTGAATCGAATAAAATAACTTCTAAAAATCCATGGAGGAGATGAAATTTGACGGATAACGCATACATAAGTACTTCTATGATCCACGCGACCAATCCAAAGAAGAAAAGGATCTCTACTATCTGCCGAACCCCTTTTTTGCCCACACCCAGAGTAATGGTGTTGATATTTTTCCAGAAGCGGAGATATAACGTCCTGCCACCAAATACCAGAAGGAAAAACAAAATTCCAAAGATTTGAAAGTAATCAAAGAATTGCATCCAGTTTACCTCTCTAAATAAAATGTTAATAGCATGAAATTCGTTTATGTTTAGCCCATCTCACTTTTGTATTCATCATAACGCTGGCACAAAGTCTGTCCAAACCGTCTGATCACTTTGTAGGGAATGTCACGTCCGGTGCTGCCCAAGTGAGAGTATCGCCAATAATCTGATGAGGATAGCTAACAATCTCCAGCCTTTCTGGTATCACTTTGAAGGGGATAAACATTGACCTATCCGGATAAAATTCTTCCCAGCTTGTCATGAAGTGATTTGCTTTTTCAGCAGGATCATTTGTCAGTTCTGCCCGTCCTCGAATAGTGACATATCCATTTCCGCGTGGAGCTTCGTAATATAACGTCACCCGAGGATCATGACTGATTTCCTTCACCTTCCGGCTGTTGACATTGGTGCCAAACCATACTACCATATTATCTTCCGGTGGAAACGGGAACATGGTCCTCGCCTGTGGGTGGCCTGTGTCATCAAGGGTGATGAGGGCACAATACTGAGCAGCTTCCATGAGTTCACGGGCAGCAGTAAGGAGGGAATCCCGGGGGTGGGCGGGTGATATCGTTTCCTGAGCACCGATAATCCCCAGCAGGCAGATGATCGGCCAAAATACTATTGATAATCTGAAATTTTGATTAATATTATTATTCGAATCGTATTGGTTATTCATGTAGTCCTCTGTCAATATTTTTAAGGTAAAAGATCAAGTCTCGCCGACTTCCTTTGATTACGTTTCATTATCTGATAGACAGAAAAACTACCATTTGGGTAGGAAGCAGTCAAATCAACAATATGTGTCATATTTTATTGGACAAAATTAAATGTAAATTGCTGTCTGAAGTCAATTCTTAATGGATATAAAGGATATCAGGATATCAATATTAAAATTGTTATGACAATAGTTCGTAATAATGATAGATTTCAAGTTCTTATTTTATTGGAAAATAAGTTAGTTCAAAATCATCACAAAACAAAATAGGAATTTAATGATTGAGTCCGGTCTGAAAACTGGTTAAAGGCATATGTCATTTTTAGGATGAAGTTTTGTGATTTAGGTTGAGATTCATTAGGAATATCAGGTTGGGATAAAATACTCTGATAAAACGCCTAAGAAAAATAAAATGGCGTAAATAATTGGATAAAAAGGAAGGATTTATGGTCATATTCCTGAAAATCCTCCCGAAGTTAATGGCGATGGCCATGGTACAGGCGAACACCTCTGTTTTAAACTTCCCGCGGACTTTCAATTTTCCTTTATGATTCATCTTCGTTTTGAACGCTTTGACAGTGGCTTCAACATTGGGTCTCAACTTCCGCCGCTCAATAGGTATTTCATTCATCTTGCGTTGTCGTTTATTTGAAAGATAATCCGAATGTGTAAAATAGTATACCCTCCCCGATACCCGGGTAGGACACACAGAGTTGAGTTGGCAGGCATGGCACACTGTCTTATCAAATACGGCTTTATGACGGGTTCGTGTTGGCTGGCTGGTTACCTGTTGAATCGGACAGGCCACTTGATAGCAACCTTTATCGTGCTGTTCAATCTTCATTGCAACCGCCGCTTCTCTACCCCGGACCGCAGTCTGGATATGGTCAATGTGATGGGTCTCCATCTTCTTGTCATTGTCTTCACTGCCATAGCCGCCATCGGTATGCAGTTCATTCAGATCAGGTGTTGTGGATTTCATCTTATCCAGACGCTTATTCAATATAACTGAATCATCCGTGTTATTGGATTCTACCGCCACATCGGTTATCAAATTTATCTCATTGGACGGATGGATAGTCTCACTCACATGGATGGACTGTCCCCGGCTGTACTGGTCTTGTTTATGACGATAGGTGGCATCAATATCATCCGGACTCTGAAGAATACCACTTCCCAGTCCTTCCGATGGCGTGACTGTGACTTGCGCTTCCCCGCCTGTCCGGCCGGCAGGAAGCAAAGTAAAATGCTCTCCGTATACACGCTCTACTATCCTGAATATTTCTGTATCACTATAGTCTGATTTAAACCTCTGGTAAAGCGTGTGATAGACCTGTCCAAGCTTTTCCAACTCATGGGGAATATCTTTACGTTCCAGACGGTAAATAAACTGGTGGCTGCTCTTATGGATATAGGCATTTAATAAACCAGCACATTTTCCTTTATCCCGATCTGACAGTATTCGATAAAATCTAATCAACACTTCTACCAATAACTGAACACGGCTGTAACTGCGAATATTACTGGCGGCTAAAAATGAATCTGATCTCTGGATATTCGTTTTGATCTTCAGTTCTTTCAACTGCTTTTGTGTTAATGAATCAAAGGCAGATTCAAACAGATTTATCCCTTCTCTCATCCAGTATTCATTCATCTTGGTCTGAAAATCAAAAAGGGTGGATTCTACAAAGGGGGTCTCTGATAATGTTTGTAAACCAAGTGCGGTCCGGGTCTTTAGATCAAAATCGATTTGATCAAATAAGTGTTCGTATGTCCAGCCCTTTTGCTGCATTAAAATTAATGCACTGACCATGGCGTTCACCGGTGCATTGGGACGACTCTTTTTATCTGAATACAAAACAGAAAACTGATCTTCGTCAATATGGCAAAATATGAGTTGGTAAAACGCATATTCTCTGCTGCTCTGCAGTTTCTTCAGCTTCTTCTCCGGCAGCATCAGTTCTGATCTGAAAAGGTCTTTTTGTAAATGGCTGGTATTCTCTTTAAACATGGCTTTCTTTTAATACTCCAAAATCGGCTTATCCTGTTAATTTACAACAACATAATTTACGAATATTAGGCCATATATAACAGAAATACTTTGACCGATCCCCGCATTTATTAACCGCCTGCGAATCCTCTATCATGCATTATAACAGCTAAATTTATCATGCCCCGATTTACCTTTTCGGAGTGAACTCATTAATTATTTGGATTTAATGAACGGAAACCGGATATACTGTTATTAATCAAAGGAGTGTTGTTTTTAGATTAAGTCATGCATAAACAGTTAAAAGAAGTAGAGATTTTCACGGACGGAGCCTGTAAAGGTAACCCGGGACCCGGTGGTTGGGGTGCGATATTAAGATTTGTAGGACGGGAAAAGGAGATCAAAGGTGGGACTTCCTTGACCACAAATAATATCATGGAGCTGACAGCGGTGATTGAAGCTCTATCTCTTCTACGAGAACCTTGTAAAGTGACCATAACCACTGATTCCTCCTACGTAAAAAATGGAATTACTACGTGGATTCACAACTGGAAAAAAAATGGCTGGAAAACCGCCGCAAAAAAACCGGTGAAAAACCAGAAACTTTGGATTGCCTTGGATGAAAAATCCCGCAATCATGAAGTATCGTGGAACTGGGTGAAGGGTCATGCGGGTCATCCAGAAAACGAACGGGCTGATGAACTGGCAAATCTTGGAATACCGGGTCAATAACAGAATTTGCTTATAATTTGAAAATGATATTTAATATGTCGGTAAAGTTTGATCTATTTCTTTTGCCCATGCATTGATCCCGCCCAGAAGATTTTTTACATCTTTAAATTGATGATTTGCTAAAAATTCACATACTTGTTCTGATCGGACACCCGTTCTACAAAAAATGATGACTTCTTCTTCTGGATTCAAATCATCCAATCGCGAAGGTAATTCATGTGTAGGGATATGTATGGCGCCAGGTAGCTGAGAGATATTCAATTCAAATTCCTCGCGCACGTCAATGAGTTTGAAAGTGGATTGATTTTCAAATTTTTCAGCTAAATCCCGAACCGTAATATCAGCAAATTCTTTTTTTAATAATTGACCAGGCACTCCGCAAAACTCCACGTAATCAATGAGTTGTTTAATTTCAGGATGATCTCCGCAGATCTTGCAATTCGGATTTCGTTTCACCCTCAGTTCAGTAAATTCACTGTCAAGCGCTTCGAATATCATAATTTTACCGGAGAGTGGTTGTCCGATCTCCAGGATAATTTTCAATGCTTCGTTTGCCTGGAGCGTCCCGATAATCCCGGGTAGCACCCCAAGCACCCCCCCCTCCGCACATGAGGGCACCAAGTGGGGTGGCGGCGGTTCGGGATAAAGACAACGATAACAAGGTCCCCCCTCGTAATTAAACACGGATACTTGTCCGTCAAATCGGTAAATACTCCCATAAACATACGGTTTTTTCAATAGGATACACGCATCATTCACCAGATATCGGGTGGGGAAATTATCCGTGCCATCCACAATCAGGTCATATTGTTCGATAATCTCCAGAGCGTTGTCTGATTGTAAAGGTATTTCGTGAGCAATTACATTCACATGCGGATTGAGATCCTTCAATCGGCTTTTGGCAGATTGGACTTTGGAACACCCCTCGTGACTAACGCCAAAAATGATCTGCCGTTGCAAGTTGGAAATATCCACAACATCAAAATCCACTAACCCGATGGTCCCCACGCCTGCGGCTGCGAGATACAGCGCTACTGGGCTGCCCAAACCTCCCGTTCCAACGATCAATACTTTAGCCGCTTTCAACTTTCGTTGACCGTCGACTCCCACCTCCGGCAGGTGCAGGTGACGACTGTAACGGATAAACTCCTTTGGGTACAAAAGTGGGAGTGAGTTTTCACTTCCTCCTGCAATCGCGGGTATAATCCTCACATCCGCACCGGATTCTAAAACCGTTTCCATGCCATCCAGCTGATTGATGTTATCTCCGTTTACATACAAATTCACAAAATTCCTGATCTCTCCGTTTTCAGCCAATAAATGCTGTTTTAAATCCGGGTGAATAGAGAACAGCTCCGCCAGTACTTCTCTTATGGATGAACCAGTCACATCCAATACTGATGCACCTCCAGTGAACCTGCGAAGTGGAGATGGAATACGCAATCGACTCATTATGTTTAACTCCTTAATTCTTCCGGTAAAATTTTAAATGAAAAGCTGGATATCTGCACCGGCAGCAAAATCCAGAAAAGTTGCAGCACCACCAACCGTGATACCCTCTATAAAATCATTTGTACTGAATCCAAATACATCCATGGTCATCTGACAACTAATGAGTTCCACACCCGACTCAATGCAAATTGAACGCAATTCTTCCACGGTTGCAACACCTTTCTTTTTAAAGGTTTCCTTCATCAGTATGGTGGCAGCTGTTTCAAAACCAGGAAGGTTACCCATCAATACATTCGGCAGAGGGATGTTAAGCCCCTGTACAAATTCTGGTCCGAAGGGAAGCTTCATGGGCATTGCTGGGTTTGTTTGCGGAGCTACTTTAGCAGTGATTTTCTTCTTTAACAGGGTAAGTCCGTAAAAAGTAAAAAATATTTTCACTTCCATATCAAGCGCTGCTGCAGTTGAAGCCAGAATAAACGGAGGATATGCCCAATCCAAAGTTCCTTTCGAAGCAATCAATGCCATTTTTTTCCGGTCTGCCATGGATTAATTTACCTTTTTCTGAACAAAAAAGAAGAATTCACCAATTGAAGGATCTTCACTCTGCTGTACGATGGGATTTCCCGTTTGTCGGGACCAGGCGTTAAAATCATTTATTGAACCAGGATCCGTGGTCATGATCTTTAATATTTCCCCTCCCTGCAATTCATTGATAACCTTAAAAGTTTTGATTATTGGGAGCGGACAAGACAGCCCCCGGCAATCCAGTACTTGATCTACTTGAATTTCGTTCACAAATTTTCCTTAATTTTAATTGTTTCTTGTTGAAAACCCTGTCTGTCATGGCTGAGCTGCCAAGATCGGTAACTTTCTGATTTTCCCTTTCTCACAGAAATTATCACATAACTGAATCCGGGAAAGGCATGATCACGGTCAAACTCACTGGGAATATCCGGGTGATCGGGATGTGAATGAACAATCCCAATGATGGATAAATTTCTTGATTCGGCTTCATCCTCTGCATTCTGATAATCCATGGGATCAATCAAAAACCGGCGTTCCCGATTTGAAGATTTAATATTCTTGCCTGGCAAGTATTCACTGACATCTGCCCCTCTATCATCAAATGTACCCAATAAAAACCCGCAGGATTCATAGGGATATTCTGCTTCAGCCTGCCTGCAAAATTGACTGGCGATATCACCGGATAGTCGAATCTCATTCATGGTGTCACTTGCAAGGAGTTAACCTTGTTAATAATTAGTTCGGCCTCAGGTTGATGGATAAATTGGGGCGCATGGATGTTAGTGAGTTGTGAATTTTCCTTCCACAATCCGGTACTAAAATACCGATCACCCAGATCATTTAAAAGAGTGATGATTTTTCCTGAACCCAGATTTTCCACCACTTTGGAAACACCTGCCAGATATGCCCCTGAAGACTGCCCCACAAATAATCCTACTCTAGCCATTTTACCGCACCATTCCTTGGCTTCATCTGCTGTCACATCCACCCAATGATCAATGATGGATTCATCAAATATTTTCGGTACAATATCTCCGGGAGAACCTAACGGTTTTAGCCCTTCCACACCTGGCCATACTTCCGGTCGCACACCGATGATTTGAACATTTGAGTATTTATTTTTCAATCGTCGCCCAATACCTGTAATGGATCCGCCGGTACCCACACTCCCCACAAAATGGGTGATCTCACCATCTGCCTGAACGATCATTTCTTCTGCTGTCGTTTCATAATGGGCTAACCAATTGTCATCATTGGCATATTGGTCGCAGAAAAAATACTTTTCAGGATGGCTTTCATATAAATGATGCACATATCGGAGCGCTTCGTCATATCCTTCAAGTGGATCAGTCTCGATAATATCTGCACCATGAGACCGGATGCGCTGTTTACGTTCATTGCTGGCATTTCCTGGGATCACCAATTGAACCCTGTATCCCAGCGCCGTCCCTAACATGGCGTAGGCGATACCTGCATTTCCGCTGCTGGAATCCAGGATGATCTTGTCACGGGTCAATCGTCCGGACTCGATAGCTCGTGTCAGCATCCTTTTTACAGGTCGGTCTTTCAACGAACCGCCGGGATTCCGCCACTCCGCTTTTGCTTTGACGGTGATACGGGATCGACCGGGAAACAAGTCGGTTAAGTCCAACAAAGGTGTATTTCCAATAATGTCTAAAATGCTCATTGTATCTCTCTCTAAAACAAAAAACCCCTCCTACCGTGACGGCAAGGGGGGTTCATTAATGGGATTAAGAATCACCTACACCGGCACGGTCGTCACATAATTAGTACAACAACAACAACATGCTGCGGGGTTTAAGGTGATATTTACGAAACTTTTCATGTGGCAAAAAACTAACCCCACCCGAAAATACAAAACAAGATAATTTTAGTCGGGTTTAATTTTTTTTCCAAAATAGTGAGTTTAGTTCTTGATTCGAGTAGTGATTTTAAATTCCGGTGGATTTTCAAGATGTCTTTTCACGGCACACAATTGCGCCACACGAATGAGAGCATCCGCATATTTTTCGGGGAAATCAGCAGGTAAGTTAATTTGGATGTGTACCCGATCTACCAATCCGGTAGCTTGATTCACACTCAACGACTGTTCCAATTCCATGCCTTCTGTGTTTATGTTTCTCTGTTGGCAGAATCCCAATACATAAATACCGGCACAGGTTCCCATGGATGCCAGGAACAGATCGAAGGGCGCTGGCGCGGAACCCTCTCCACCACCTCTTGCTGGTTGATCGGTTTTGTGAGTGAATCCGTTAAAATCTGCGTATACTTTTTTTCCACCTGGGAAATAAATTTTCATGTCCACATTATTTTCCTTGTTAACGTTATGGGTTTGAGAAGGAGTTTACATTTTGGTTACAAAATATCTGGTGACATCAAATATTCTGTCTATGGGTAAAAGTGAAAATTTTCTACTGACAAACTTTAACAAAATATTTCACCTTATGTTTATTTGTGTAGAATAAAAAATATGCATTAAATTTTTATCCTATAAAAAGGAGATAACATGCATATTCAACCACGAAACACATGGTTCACCCAATTATCTACCGATGCAGAAATAGAAAATTCTACCTCACGGTTCATATGGCAATTCGCATGATTTTGTTATTGAGAATATCCCTTTGTCATGTTATTAGGAATAATTTACTCCTGGATTTAGCGAGATTTGACCACTTATTCAGGTCATTTAAGAGGATAAGAAAATGAAAAATAGAATTCTGAATAAACAGAAAATGAACAGACGAAAAATTCGTCATAATTGTTAGTTAGGTAAAATATTTTGAATCATCAGTACAAAATTTTACCAAGTGATTATTTTTGGCGTGGAAAAGAAATTTTTGAAGAATTCCAAAAATCAAATGTTCATGACCTTCTGTTTTATAGTGCATTAGATTATAGGAATTGTATCGAAAGAATTTTATTTGATGAACTGTACTTGCTTAACATTGATAATCTACCACGAAAATTTGAGAAGCTATATCGAATTAAAGATCTAGCTAACACAATTTTGGAGATAGAACCTGATTTCTTAAAGAAACTAGAGTTTATAAATATTTATTTTGAAGCAATGGGAATTGGGGAATTCATTTTCATCCCTGATTTAGACTATTTAAATAATATTTATGGTAGATTAGGCAATTATTTGCATTGTTTAAAAGATCCTACAAAAACAATAGAAAATAGTGAATGGTGGACTGGCTTCACTGATTTGCTAATTGAGACTGAAAAATATGTTTCAAAAGTAATTGGTAGTACTACAGCATCGTTCCAAATGAACGATAAAGGAAACGATTTGTTTATAAGATGGAGAGAAGGCGAAATAGATAAGGATGAAGTTGTTAGACAAGTTAGAATTGATTTTTATGAATAAATTTTACCTAACACGCGCTGCTACGGACGTGATGGGCAGGTAGCGTGAAAATGAGGAATTTTAGATTAAATATGTTAATTTTACTCACAATGAATTTTACAAATTACTTTCACGCCGCAGAGCTACCTCGTTAGGTCAATTTTGATGTTTTCAAAGAATAAACTCAAAAATTCAATTCAGTTTCCAGATATTGTTAAGTTAGTGTACAGTGACATTCAGGGTGGCTTAAGCAATACTGAAATCCTTGACAAAAACTCTGGAGAAAATAATCGTGAAGAGTATCTTGAGATAATTGAAGCAGTGAAGGAATGCCCACTTGTTTATAAATCATATCACACATATCAACTTCTGAAATTTGGTTTATGGCTAAAATTTATCAACTCATTACTCTATACACTATTTTACGTAAGTGCATGGATGTCCTATGGTGGTTTTTATTCCATTTTTCTGACAATTGTTTCATTTATATTACTCTCAACTGCATTAGTACTTTTTTATGTTGAGAGAGGTGAGTCATTTTTAATTATTGCAATGATGTATTTTGCAGAATTTGCACTGTTCTTAGAGTATTATGCATTTTCAGTCAATTTTTATTTCCCAATGGTACTTTATTCACTTAAGGGAATTTTAATCTTTTTGCTGTATGTATTCCATGGGATAGTTCTCTTGGTTAGTGTTGGTTTATCTCGAGATGCTAATGGAGTACGGTTAAAAGCAAATAACATAGTTGTGAACGAGATATTGGCCTAACTAGCGCTCCACCGGACGCTACAAGCTGTACCGTGAAAATCATGATTTTGAAGGTTGTGAAGAAAGTTTTAACTAAATCAACAAATGGAAGTAAGCGCCCGTGAGCTTTGGCCGTTAGAGTCATAAATAAATGATTAGAAAACTATTTATCTCAATTGTATTTCAAGTATTCCTCCTTGGGATTGATGCACCACAAAATTTAGAAATCATTCATGAAAGCTGCACATTTCAACTGACTTGGGACGAAGTTCAAGATTCAACATTTTTAGTTTATACAATTTATCAAAATTCTCAATACAGAGGAATCACAGGCGATCCTAACTTTATTGATTCCGATATTTACCCCGGGATTGATTACTGTTACTATGTTACTGCCAGAGATTACTATGGGATTCATTCGAATCCATCAAATACTGTTTGCTCATCTACAGATTGTGAAACCGAAATTGAATTGAATATTGGCAATGGTCCATCTTATGTAGCCGTCTGGTGGGAGTTTCCAGAGATTTTGGGAACTGATCCGTTTGAAATAATAATTTATAAAGATGGTGTTGAATATGCTTCAGTCGGAGGCGATGAAGATTATTTTATAGATAGTATTGGCGAATATGGCAACACCTATTGTTATCACCTGGTGGCACAATATGAGATTGGCATTTATCTTTTGACAGAAGAACAATGTGAAATCTACCTTGAATGCAACCCTCTTCAAGGGGATGTGAATTGGGATGGAGAAATAAATGTTTTAGATATCCTTTCGACCATAAACTGTATCATGGATATTGATTCAGGAAATGAGTGTAATTGTGCCGATTTTAACATTGATGGTTCGATAAACATTTTGGATATTATAAGTTTGATCAATGAAATCCTATATTAAATATCATTTATTGTGCTTTTATTAATTCTCACACATTTACTCTAACTTTCACTGCACAGAACGCGGTAAGTGTTTCGATGAATTATAGGTATTGAGACATGGTAAATATTTTAGAAAAAATAACAATTGGACAATGCGTCTGTGAGTTCAGGCGTTAGGGGGCTTCTAAAGCAGGAGTATAAATAGATGAAAAATCGTAGCATTATCATAATTTCAGCTTTTGTCTGCATTCACTTTGCTCTTCTATTGGTTATCCCAATAATAAATAACTGTGATAATTCCACTCAACCCTCATACGTTTCTATACAATTTTTTTCTCTGATTCCAAATTATTTTTGATCAGCAAACCCACTTTTCCGTGAAGACAGTATTGAATTTGGAAAATTCAGATCAGCGTCCGAAAGTAAGCGCATCCTCTGGACAGACTTCGACGCATCTACCGCAAGCATGACAATCAGGGCGGATGGTTTTCATATCCATGATAGGCTGAACGGTGGGACATTCGGTTTTTCTTACACAAATCTTACAGTCCGTGCATTTATCCTGATGAAACCTGATCTTTAGAAATGATACATGCTCCAGCATCCAAGTGACCAGACCCATGGGACAAATTAAATAGCAGAATGGACGATAAATAAATAATGCTGCCACCATCGTAATGATCATAACAAAGATCAGGTATAAATCGAATCCCCAATGCAGAAATTCAAAGGGATTGAAATAGTCGTAAATACTCACACCGGAAAAGAATGCGATGGGTAGAAAAACGATAGCAACGAGAATACGGATCGTATTTGTCACTTTAAAAGGTAGTTTAATTTTGAGCTTTTTATTCCGTTTTTTACCAAATGAGATTCGATTGATCAATTCCTGTAATGCACCCAACGGACATACCCACCCGCAAAACATTTTTGAACCGATTACAGATAATAACAAGATGGATACAATAATCGAAATAAATCCCAGTGGTATTTCATGCCAGAGAAATGGTTTTGTCAAAATACATGACGGACTTGGATGGAGTCCCAATCCCTCTGCAAAGTTTCCCCAGGGTAAAATCGCGATGATGGAAAATACAAAAAAGGTGATGGCTTGCCAGATCAGACGGGTGTTTCGTTTTAACCGGAATTTCATCAGGAGAACTAATCCGATTATGGTGAAAATTCCACTCATCCAGACACGGGAGATAGACCAAAAATAGAAAAATCCGGGGGGACTCCCCTCTGCCCCTTCCTGCGCAAATAATACGGATATGGAGATCAGACCGATCAGAAGTAATAGAAATGTGGACAATCGTCGCCGAAATGTGGGGATATTATTAATAGTCATAGTTTTTCTTTTTTAAATTGATATATTTACAGTTTTCACGAAAATCTGTATCAGATTTGACATCGGTAATTTACTGGTATTCAAAAATGGGATAAAACTCTTGATTAGAACTCATTTAGATGGATTGTTAAGTAAAGATTGTAACTGGTAATTAATTATGTTATATCACTTTCAATTATTCCAATATCCACGCCACCAGAATCACAATGTCCAGCACATCGAAAGGCTCGGTAAAATTAAAATCACATCCGCAAGCGCCATCTTCAATTGTTCCCAGTATGCAGGCCACAGCTAAAACCACATCACCCACATTTACGTGTCCATCATCATTCAGATCACCAGTGGAGCAATCACCTTGGAAGAACCAATCCAGCGAATTTTTTGTGATACCAGATTCATGGGCTCCCCACCAGACATACGTGGGTGTGGAATTCAATGATAGCGGATCAAATCCACAGATAACGGTTCGATTGCCATTCGACCATTGTTTGTGAACGCCCACGGCATATCCTGATGTATTATCAAATAAAAATGGTGTCGCATCGTCTGTTGGTTCAAATCCATCCAGCCAATTCGTGAGACCTATTTCATATCCAGGATCATACATCAACACACTTCCATCGTCTAAGGCTAAAATCCCATCATACAGATCACCAGATATCAGATCGCCTTCAACAGCGTTTAACTCAGAAATACCTCCACCAGCCAGATCATTATAACTATGTGAAATACCCATATCGTTGAAGAATGTACCGGGTGCAAATTCTTCATCTGCCCAAGTGCCATTTATTAATCCGAAGGCTTCATCACCGGCAAGAAAATATCGTTTATTCCCTTCAGTCAGCCAGTCTTGAACAATATCATAATGATCGGTGAAATCTCCCCACGTTCCCGTACTGGTGATCTCAAAAACGATATTGTATAATTCTAACAAATCCGCGGTTACACCGCCCGTCCAGAAGTCAGGCCAAAGCCAAAGGTCACTGGTATCGTATGTATCATAGAAATAATACATCCCAGGATAGTCACCTGAATCCATTTCATTATTCAACACAAATAACACATCGCTGGTGGGTGAATACACATTGTACCATTGTGCTGGAGTTCTAAAAGTTCCGTCATTGTCTGTTGCTGCTGCCCTGTATTGTATATGATGCCCCGTATTCTGCCCTGGAATCCAGCCAGAAAAAATCGTGGATTGGATTTCAACCATATCGATAGATATCCACTCAGTATCATCTACTGAATACTCAAGTGCAACGGTGAATGGATCGTTTTGATTATCCAAGACACTTGCCTGAACCTCCTGTGCAGATTGATTATAAATATTCCCTTCGGGTCCGCTGATTATCTCAACCTGAGGCGGACTATCAATCTCAAGCCAATCCAGAAAATATGACATGAAATTGTAGAATTCTTGGGTATAAAAAACGGTGCCGTCTTCCAGAGAATCAGCCGAGGCATCAGCCATAAATGCAAAATACGCCGTTTTACTTTCACCGAAATTGTGGCGTACTCCTACGACATTTCCTGACTGAACACCCTCATACACCGGCTCACCAGATCCGAGATAAAGGAAATCAGCCCAGTTTGTAGTAGTGTAAATACTGTGACGAAGTGCAAGGTCGGGTAATTCAGGTATTAACGGAACGAGCGTCGAATCACCAAAGCTGCAAAAATACTCATTAATACAAGAACCACGGGGATCATTGAGCCCACCACTGATCCCAAACCAGTCATGAGCAGGATCACCGGGACCAAATATTAGTTCAATCGGGTAGGAATCGAATCCATGCCCATAGAACCAATCCTGATCGATGAGCATGAGATTCCCACCATTTGCAATAAAGTTATCGTAGCCATGGTCATCCTCACTGGCTATGATGGGTACACTTGAGGTTCCCCAGCCATACACGATGATGTTTGACCATCCATGGTTAATAACAGAGGCATCGATACCATGGTTTTGATTAGTGTTCCAATACTCATACACATAACCGTCCAGAGCGGAAGCATTTTCATATCCACCAAAATAATAATCACTTGCCCCATCATTGATGAGAAGTAAATCTGCGTCTGGATTTATAGGCGCTTTTATGAAAAAATCTTTTAAAGCAAATGGGTATGGGAAACTGTTACCGTAATAGGATTGTCCGAAATAGGTAATCATATCACCTGGGGATGCGGAATAATTCAATTCAAATTGCCAGGTTCCATTTCCAGATTCATCGACGTCAATGGGTATTGCTTCTGCTATCGATGTGCTGTCATAGGTCACCCCATTTAATTGAAAGTAAATAGTGATATCATCGTCAGGAGAGATACCAATCCCATCTTCATCAAGATCATCAAAACAATAGGCATTCAGGGTTCGGATACCCGACTGTGCATATGTGTTTGATAACTGCTCTGTAGTACAGGTTGGTGGAAAATCAAAATCATCGGGATAGGTAACACGAACTAACATCATAAGTTCGATAATAGGGTTATACGCTCCCCATAGTCCTGGATCATCAGCATTCCAGGGACCGCCGAACCACGTGAAGGTTTCGGTACGATCTGTAACTTCATTGTTCATTGCAAGCGGTTTTGGATCATCCCCGTGTTTAACCAAACCTATAACAAAAGCAGGTACATTTGAAAAGTTTGTTTCATCCCCCACCTGAAACGTACCGCCAATATCCAATAGTGCGCCTGCGCTCCAATCAGAAATATATCCCGAAATATAATTTTCAGTGGGTACTGTTCGTAATGCTCCAATAGGCGATAAATTAGTGGAACCATTAGGAATATCATAACAATCACCGTCAGGGCTAATTTCGCCGGCAGAACCATAATCTGCACCAAAAGCAGTTACAGTACCGGCAGAAAACCATTGCATATACACTTCTTGAACGATACACGGAAAACTAGGTCGAAATACTACGGCGAATGTATCATTTCCCCCCCCACTACCGAGGTAGTAGTATGAATCTGCTTCGTTCATATAAGATAGATCCCAGCATTCAAAAATGTCTTCTGGACAATCCCTGTCTCGTAATTCATGATCCCGTGGTGAGTTCGGAGGATGGATTCGAACCAATCCGTTGTCTCTTTTGGTGGATTGTTTATTTATCATTGAAGGCATATCAGATGGATTCATGGGCTGAACCCCAGTTGGTGACAGCCATTCTGAGCGAGGGTGATTTGCAGGAACCTTAATCTTTTTCTGTGGAAGCGGTTCGGTTGCAAAATTAATTGAGAGTATTAAATAAAATATGATTATTCGATTCATTTTTTCTCCTTCTATAGAAAACATCCCTCACCGGGGTCAAAGCTCTGTCGGTGATTTTAAAATTAATCTGGTAAAATCCATCCCGTAAATATCATATCAATAATAATCACGATATCCAACACATCTAATGTATCATCATTATTTAAATCGCATTCGCATTCATCACCGTCTAATTCACCAAGAATACACGCTACCCCCTGTACAACATCGAGAACGTTCAAATTACCGTCACTATTCAAATCTCCGTTATTGCATTCGGGTGGACCGCAACAGTCAATAAAGTATAACCAATCTAGTGCTTTTTTACTGGGTCCTTCGATGGATGCGCCCCACCACACATATGCCGGTGATGAATTCAACGACAGCGGATCAAAACCACAGAAGACAGTTCGATTGCCGTTTGACCACGGTTTGTAAACACCAATCGCATGGTCCGATGTATTATCAAATAAAAAAGGAATTGCCTCATCGGTGGGCTCGATTCCGTCTAAATAATTGGAATATCCGATCTCGTACTCCGGATCATACATCAACATACTGCCATCACCCAAGGCTAAAACACCGTCGTAAAGATCACCGGAAATCAGGTCACCTTCAACAGCATTTAATTCAGATGCACCACCAGCTGCAAGATCATTGTAACTATGTGCAATACCCATATCATTGAAGAATGAGCCAGGTGCAAAATCCTCATCTGCCCAGGTGCCATTAACCAATCCGAATGTTTCATCACCGGCAAGGAAGTAGCTCTTGCCACCTTCATTCAACCATGCATGAATAATATCATAATGGTCTGTGAAGTCACCCCATGTATCAGTGCTTGTGATCTCGAAAACAACATCATAGAAAGTCAGCAGATCGGCATTTACACCACCTGTCCAGAAGTCAGGCCACATCCACAAACCACCTGTATTATATGCATCGTAGAAGTAGTACATACCAGGATAGTCTGAAGGATCCATTTCGTTATTCAGAACAAATAAGACGTTACTTGAAGGTGAATAAACGAAATACGTTTGGATCGGGGTGGAATAAGAACCGTCAACATCTGTAACCATTACCCGATACTGAACATACGAACCGGTTTCCTGTACCGGGATAATCCCAGAATACACACTGGTTTGAATTTCGATCATCTCGACTGAAAACCAATCAAGATTTTCTACTGAGTATTCCAGAATTGCGGTAAATGGATCTCCTTGGGCATCTGAAATATTTGCCTGAACTTCCTGACCCGTATCATTGAACACATCTCCTTCAGGTCCGCTGATAATCTCCGCATGAGGCGGGCTATCGGGAGCAAACCAGTCTAGGAAATATGACATAAAATCGGTGAATTCCTGATTATAATAAACCGTGCCGTCTTCCAGAGAATCAACCGAGGCATCAGCCATAAAACTGAATAACGCCGTTTTATTCAATCCATTGTCTTGCCGAACCCCGAGAATTTCACCGGTGGTTGCCCCTTGATATACCGGTTCAGCCGTACCCGTTATAAGAAAATCAGTCCAATTTGTTGTTGTATAAATGCCGTGATGAAGTTCCAAATCTGTTAAGTCTGGTATTAATGATATCAACATCGTATCGCCGTCCCCCCCATTATCTGGATTGTCGTCATAGTCCGGGTCGTTGGTTCCTCCACTGATGCCAAACCAATCGTAGGCAGGGTCTCCTGGAACGAAAGTCAAATCAATGGGGTACGCGTCCAAAGCATGACCATAGAACCAGTCATGGTCAACCAACATCAGGTTTCCACCATCAGCAATAAACTCGCCATAACCAGGGTCAACTTCATCAGCAGTGATGGGGAGAGTCGAATTACCCCAGCCATATACAATAATGTTTGACCATCCATAATTGATAACGGAAGCATCAATACCATGGTTTTGATTTGTGCTCCAATACTCATAAACGTATCCGTTTTGTTGGGCTACTTGTTCATACCCACCCAAATAGTAATCACTTGCTCCATCGTCTATGATAAGCAAATCCGCGTCGGGGTTTATGGGTGCCTTGATGGTAAACGATTTTGATGAAAATTGGTGCCATAATCCATCGTGAGTAATCGCAGAAATCCAATACTGAATAACATCTTCAGAATTCGCATTGTAATCCAATTCAAATTGATAGTCTCCGTTTCCAAGTTCATCCACATCGATTGGAAGTGCCTCACTTAATGGGAGAGTATACTGTGAAGAATTATTAATTCTAATATGTAACTCAATCTGATCCTCTGATGTAATCCCATCAATTGAACTGCTTTCACAATACACATTTAATGGGCGAAGTCCTGAGGATTGGTAAGTATTTGATAACTGGTCGGTTTCACAGTATAAATATATATCTTCACATGGATATGTCACCCTAACCAGCATCATGAGTTCTATGATAGCATTGTAAGGTCCCCAAAGTCCAGGATCATCAGCATTCCAGGGTCCACCAAACCAGGTATAGGATTCGGTTCGACCGGTAACTTCATTGTTCATTGCAAGCGGTTTTGGATCATCGCCGTGTTTTACAAAAGCAATGACGAATTGCGGAACATTTGACAAATCCGTCTCATCCCCTACTTGAAAAGTGCCGCCAATATCCAGTAGGGCACCAGCGCTCCAATCAGAAATATAATCTGAAATATAATTTTCGGTAGGTGCTGTTCGTAATGTTCCAATAGGCGTTAAATTAGTAGAACCTGGAGGAATATCATAACAATCTCCATTAGGACTGATCTCACTGGCTGAACCATAGTCAGCACCGAAAGCAGTGACCGTACCAGCAGAAAACCATTGCATATACACTTCGTGGACAATACATGGACCAGCGGGCTGAAAAACCACAGCAAACGTATCATTTTCACCACCGCTGCTGAGGTAGTAGTATGAATCCTCTTCGTTCATATAAGACAGATCCCAGCATTCAAAATTGCCATCTGGACATTCTCTCTCTCGTAAATCATGATCTTGGGATGAGTTCGGAGGATGGATTCTCACCAGTCCATTATCTCTATCGGTAGGTTGTTTATTTATTATTGAAGGAATGTCTGTAGGATTTATTGGCTGACCCCCAACTGGTGACAACCATTCGGAGCGAGGATTAGTTTTGGGAGTTTTAATCTTTTTCTGCTGAACGGGTTCGGTTGCAGAAATAAATGAGAGTATTAAACAAAATATAATTATTCGATTCATGATAGCTCCTAATTCAATTATAAATCTGTGGTTGTCTCGGTACGCAACCTTTGATATTTTTTCAGAATAAAGTCTTGGTGACCGAGTGATCTCCAATGGAGATTGTATCGAGGTCACATTTCCCACTTTACTCAAAAAAAACAATAACCCTGACTATTGGGGGTGGGTGAGTGATCACTGAAAGCAATTGTATCGAACCCACTACCCTAAAATCCAGCCAAGGAGAATAACAATATCCAAAATATTGAATGTACCGTCAAAATTAAAATCGCATTCGCACTCGTCACTGTCTATGTTCCCAAGGATACAAGCCACTGCTTGCACCACGTCCAGGACATTCACCAGTCCATCTCCGCTCAAATCACCGGTGGAGCAATCACTCTGGAAGAACCAATCCAGTGATTTTTTAGTGATACCCGATTCATGAGCTCCCCACCAAACGTATGTGGGTGCGGAATTCATTGATAGCGGATCAAATCCACAGAAAACGGTTCGATTGCCGTTTGACCACTGTTTGTGCACTCCAATCACATGACCGGATGCATTCTCAAACATAAATGGGATCGCTTCTTCCGTAGGTTCGATACCATCTAAATAATTGGTGGTTTCGATTTCATAATCAGGATCATACATCAACACACTATTATCAGCCAGCGCCATTAGACTGTTATATAAATAACCTGAAATAGGATTACCCTCAATGGCAGTTAATTCAGAAACACCACCTGCGGCAAGATCATTATAACTATGTGCAATGCCCATATCATTGAAGAATGAACCAGGGACAAAATCCTCATCTGCCCATGTACCGTTCATTAATCCGAAGGTTTCATCACCGGCGAGAAAGTAGCTCTTGCCACCTTCATTCAACCATTCATGGATGATGTCGTAATGGTCGGTGAAATCACTCCATGTTCCAGTGGTTGTAATTTCAAAAACAATATCATATAATGACAGCAGGTCGGCATTTACACCTCCGCTCCAGAAATCCGGCCACATCCATAGATCGCCAGTATTGTATGCATCGTAGAAGTAGTACAAACCAGGATAGTCGGCGGGATCCATTTCATTATTCAACACAAATAAAACGTCGCTTGAAGGTGCAAAAACAACATAGGTTTGTGTTGGGGTTCGAAATGTGCCATCAATGTCTGTGCATGCCACACGATATTGAACGTGAACACCAGATATTTGTGCTGGAATAATACCGGAATAAGCATCTGCTTGGATTTCGATCATGTCAACCGATAACCAGTCAGAATCATCCACTGAATATTCCAGTGTCGCAGTGAATGGATCTCCTTGGGCATCTGAAATATGTACCTGAACCTCCTGACCCGTATCATTGAATACATCTCCTTCAGGACCGCTGATAATCTCCGCATGAGGCGGGCTATTGGGAGCAAACCAGTCTAGGAAATAGGACATAAAATCGGTGAATTCCTGAGTATAATAAACAGTGCCGTCTTCAAGAGAATCAACAGCTGCATCAGCCATGAAGCTAAAAAGTGCAGTTTTGTTCACTCCGTTGTCTTGTCGTACCCCCATAATTTCACCGGTGGTCATCCCCTGATAAACTGGTTCGGCTGTACCCGTTATAAGGAAATCAGTCCAATTTGTTGTTGTATAAATGCTGTGATGAAGTTCCAAATCTGTTAAGTCTGGTAATAATGATATCAACATCGTATCGCCGTCGCCCCCATTATCCGGGTCGTCATCATAGTCCGGGTCATTACTTCCACCACTGATGCCAAACCAATCGTAGGCAGGGTCTCCTGGAACGAAAGTCAAATCAATGGGGTACGCGTCCAAAGCATGACCATAGAACCAGTCATGGTCAACCAACATAAGGTTCCCACCACCAGCAATAAAGTCACCATAACCGGGGTCATATTCACTGGCCACAACTGGTAGAGTTGCATTTTCCCAGCCGTAAATAATGATATTTGACCATCCATGATTGATTACAGACCAGTCAATACCCGCATTATGGTTTGTGACCCAAAGTTCATAAACATATCCTTCAGCACCTGCGGCCAATTCATATCCACCCAAATAGTATTCACTTGCTCCATCGTCGATGAGAAGCAAATCTGCATCCGTATTTACTGGTTCCTTGATGTGAAAATGTTTTGCTGATGATTCATTTACATTTCCATTTTCATTTTCACAATGAAACCAGTATGATACTTCTTCATCAGGAAATGCAGTATACTCAATTTCAAATTGATATATACCATTTCCGTGTTCATCTATATCATACGGAATAGCATCAGCAATAGTTGTATTCCCAAAGACCACCCCGTTCACTGCGATCAATAGATTTATGTCATCGTCTTGAGTAATGCCTTCACCGTTTACATCTAATTGGCTGAAGCAATCTGCTAACATGGGCCGGTTATCAGATAGTGCATATGTATTTGATAGTCGTGTGGGGATACACCAAGGCACAGGATCGGGATCCCAATCATATGGGTATTGCACTCGAACCAATATCATAATATCAATTTGAGAAGCATACCGTCCCCAAGTTTCCAGCGAATCTGCATTCCAGGGTCCACCAAACCAGGTATAGGATTCGGTTCGACCGGTAACTTCATTATTCATCGCAAACAGTTGTGGTGTATCTCCGTGTTTGACTAAACCAATCACAAAAGGAGGTGTATTCGACAAATCCGTTTCATCGCCAACCTGAAAAGTACCACCAATATCCAGCAGTGCCTCGTCGTTCCATTGACTATTATAACCAGGGATATAGTTTTCCGTTGGAGTCGTTCGGATTGTACCAATCGGTGATAGATTTGTTGATCCTCGAGGAATGTCATAACAATCTCCGTTGGGGCTTATCTCACTGGCGGGTCCATAATCCGCACCAAATGCGGTTACTGTCCCGGCAGAAAACCATTGAACATAGACTTCTTGAACAATGCAAGGTGCTAAGGGTTGAAATACCACAGCAAAGGTATCATTTTCATCACCACTACTGAGGTAGTAGTAAGAATCCTCTTCGTTCATATAAGACAGATCCCAACAATTTCCCCAGTCGCAGTCCCGGTTGGAATTGTTGTTATTTTTTGCAGAATGCGGAGGATGGATTCTCACCAGTCCATTATCTCTATCGGTAGGTTGTTTGGTATTTATTGGCGGTATATTGGTTTGGTTCATTGGGTGAGCCCCCACCGGTGACAGCCATTCTGAGCGAGGGTGTTTTGCAGGAGGTACAGTGTTATTTGGCTTTTTGGGATTAACAGAAAATATCAGCGATAACAACAGAATGATAAATAAATATTTTCTCATAACAACTCCAGAATAATAGATTGTTTATAGAAGCAGTCGATTAGCCGGGTTTCCCATCGTAATAGGAAACTGTTGCCAACCATACTTGCAGTGATAGGGTCTAAAGTCGGTGTATCAGTAAGGACGCAGTAATATATGGGGGATGGATTGTCCATAAAAGAAAAGAATGTAGATATTTTCATAATTTCTTCCGATACTGCTATTGTAGTTTACAATAAAATATAGGTTTGAGTGACAAATTTCTCATGTCGTTTCATTGGTTTTCATTTTAGTAATTTTCCACCTCTGGTGGTAGCACAATCAATTTCATTTTCAGAAAGGAAAAATCATGGCTCAACAATCACGGAAAAAAATAATCGCAGGTGTGTTCCTATTGGCATCGGTATTATTCGCTCGCGACAAAATCGCTGTACTTCCGCTTCATGCCATCGGAATGGATAAATACTCTGTTCAAACGGCTGAGAATATTCTGTTACAGGAAATCAGTATCCTCACCAAGAATCAGGTTATTTCCAAAATGGATATTCAGAACGCCCTCAGCGGTGAGGCTTGCACGGATATCGGATGTGCTATCACATTAGGAAGTCAAGTCGGTGCAGATCAGGTGGTTCTGTGTTCCATGAGCGCATTAGGGGACAAGATCGTCATTCAGTACATGTTGGTGGACGTTGCCAAACAGCAAACCATTATTGGCGATAATGTCACAGCAGAATCGGTGGAAGCGCTGGATACCATCATGAAACGAATTGCCGCCAGTGTGGTGAATAGACAAACCATGTCCGGATCTGCCAAAGTGGGTACCATCATTGATAATGAAGAAGCGCAGAATTACCGTCGTCGAGAAGCCCGCGGTTATAATGGATTGTCTTTCGGATACCTGTATCCACAAAATGGATATGAGAAAAAGGATCGGTCTCTGACTCTGGAATACTGGAAGGGATGGGATATGGATGATTATTTTGTTGGGATGCGGTTGGCTACGCGGGAAGGGATTGCTGGCACAATTTTTATCGAATACCTGACGACACAAGAAGATTTTTGTCCGTATTTTGGCGGTGGTCTGGGTTTTCATTGGGTAGCTCACCCGGTGAATGATGAAGGACGGAATGATGGATTTGAATTGTTGCTCAGTTCCGGTGTCCGGGCATTTCGAACCTATAACTTTCAGGTCCTCATGAACCTGGATTACACCAAGACCTTTAACGATTACAATGACGAAGGAATTATATTTACCATTGGGCTGCTTTGGTAATCAAATCCTCTAAACTTTTACTTTTGGAGAATGAATGAAATACGGCTGGGAATCCATCACCGAATTCACAGATATCAAATTTGAACGGGGAACCGGAGATGCATCCGGGATTGCTAAAATCACCATCAACCGCCCGGAAGTCCGGAATGCCTTTCGACCTAAAACGGTAACGGAACTCAAAGCCGCTTTCGATGCTGTCAGGGATGATGCCGAAGTTGGCGTGGTCGTCCTTACGGGAGAAGGTCCGGATGCGTTTTGCTCCGGTGGTGATCAGAAAATTCGCGGTGATGCAGGATATGTGGGAGACGACGGTGTCCCTCGCCTAAATATTCTGGACGTGCAGAAACAAATCCGATTTTTACCCAAACCCGTTATTGCTATGGTGGCGGGATATGCCGTGGGTGGCGGACATGTCCTTCACATGATGTGCGACCTCACCATTGCTGCCGAAAATGCGCAATTTGGTCAGACGGGTCCTAAAGTGGGATCCTTCGATGGTGGTTGGGGCTCATCATACATGGCACGAATCATCGGACAGAAACGGGCTCGTGAAATGTGGTATCTCTGCCGATTCATCGACGCTAAAACCGCTCTGGATTGGGGATTGGTAAATGCGGTTGTCCCACTGGAAGATCTGGAAACGGAGACCATTCAATGGTGTAGTGAAATCCTGGAAAAATCACCCATGGCTATCCGATTACTCAAAGCATCGCTGAATGCCGATTGCGATGGTCAGGCGGGACTCCAACAACTCGCCGGAGATGCAACACTCCTCTTTTATATGACAGAAGAAGCCCAGGAAGGCAGAGATGCATTTAAAGAAAAACGCAAACCGGATTTTAAAAAATTTAAACGCTTACCATAAAATATACCACGAATTAACACAAATTTACACAAAGGACAATTCCGATAGATGAGCATTTTGTATAAAGAATTATCCTATAAAATTATTGGTTGCGCAATGGAGGTGCATAAAACACTTGGTCCGGGCTTTCTGGAAAAAGTGTATGAAAATTCTCTTATGGTTTTGTTCGAAAAAAATAGAATTCATTCAAAACAACAATTCCCCATACCTGTTTACTTCAACGAGGTGGTTGTTGGTGATTATTTTGCTGATATTTTGGTAGATGAGAAAATTATTCTTGAATTAAAGACCGTTGAGAAGATAACAGACATCCATCGAGCACAAGCTTTAAATTATTTGAAGGCAACCAATTTACGATTAGCGATAATTATTAATTTCAAGTCAGAATCTATGCAATATGAACGAATGATTCTCTAACCCTCTTTTTTATTAAATTTGTGATAATTCGTGATAATTCGTGGTTAATTGCAAGTAGGCCTAAAACTTTGCCTGCTGCCCTGGCTCCTGTGTTGGCAGGGTCAGCGCTTGCTTATTATGATCATCAGTTTAACCTGTTTATCTTCATTTTGATCTGCATCGCTGCATTGTTCATCCAGATTGGGACAAACTTTTCTAATGACCTTCATGATTTTCTCAAAGGCACAGACACCGATGATAGATTGGGTCCGTTACGGGCGACTCAGGCGGGACTACTCACTCCGTCACAAATGAAATCCGGGATAGTTACTGCATTCTTCATAGCCCTTTTGGCAGGATGTTACCTGGCATACGTGGGTGGCTGGATCATTGTTGTGATCGGACTTACATCATTCGCCGCAGGTTTTGCTTACACCGCTGGACCCTATCCTTTAGGATATCACGGTTGGGGTGATGTGTTTGTCTTTTTGTATTTCGGATTGATCGCCGTTGGTGGAACATTCTATCTTTACACCGGCACAGTCACTGGCGAAGCCATCCTGATCGGTGCAGCCATGGGCGGACTGTCAACTGCCATTCTCGTAGTTAATAATCTCCGGGATGCAGGTACCGATATCCATACCGGCAAACGCACATTGGCGGTTCGGTTGGGGAAAAATTTTGCACGAGGGGAATACATCATGTGCGTCACATTCCCATTTGTTGTATCCGGACTTCTGTATTCCAGATGGGATTACCCTCTCGGTGTTTTCCTCACTTGGTTTTCGCTTCCATTGGCAATAAACCTTATTGTATCGGTGTTCCGGGACACGGGAACTGATCTGAATATCACATTAGGAAAGACTGCTCGGTTTCTGATGATCTACTCAATTTTACTGGTGCTAGGATTGATTCTGTGATCATACGTTCACTGAACATCTTCCCTTATTCGATCCCGTTTACCACACCGTTGAAAACAACTACCAGAATGTATAATCAACGATCCGGATTTATCATTCGGCTTCAGACAGATGACGATACCGGATACGGAGAAGCGGCTCCTCTCCCCGGAATAAGTCTCGAATCCATCGATGATTGTAGAAATTGTTTGAATGAGTTTTCAAAAGAAGTAGATCAAAATACCGCTGCCAATAGTTGTGACGAGTGGTTGAGCTTTGTGAAATCCATTTGCCAAAAGTCTCATGCTGCGCAATTCGGACTCGAGACAGCAATTCTGGATGTGGCGTCCCAACAAGCAGGTCTGTCCCTTGCCTCATATCTATCCGTTAACCATGCCACATCCGTCCCCGTGAATGGACTTTTCCATGAAGGCTATTCGCCCATGCAGGGTGTGACCGTCACTAAAATCAAAGTTCATCACAAAGATTTCTCACAAACCATTCGATTGGTAGAACAATTATCCCATCAATTGGGTGCAGATCACAAATTTCGTCTAGACGTAAATGGTGGTTGGAATTTATCGGAGGCTATCCAAAATTGCAATCAACTTAAAAGTTTGCCCATCGATTATATTGAACAACCATTGCCTGCAGACCAATTGAATGAATTGGCTGAATTGAGAAAGCGGACAGATATTCCCATCGCTGTGGATGAATCTCTAACAACCTATGAATCGGCACAAAGGATCATAGAACAGAAAGCAGCGGATGTCTTCGTCATCAAACCCATAATCTCCGGTGGATTTTCGGAGGTAAACCACATTGTTTTGCTGGCAGAAAAGCATCATATCCGGTGCATACTCACCTCTTCGCTGGAAACGGCAGTGGGGAGATTAGCAACCCTTCATCTGGCTGCCGCTCATCAAATTACTGAACCCTGTGGATTGGATACCGGATATCTGTTGTCCCGGGATGTGACGGAATTTCCACAGATTATGCGTGGGGAAGTGACGGTTCCCGATGCACCTGGATTGGGAATTGCCCATATCACTTTACCTGGTACCGCACGATGATCAGCGCATTGCAACGATGGGTAACCGCTCACCCGGATGCACCATTTATCCGCACCCCCTACCGCACAATTACCGTTGAAGACTTTTATTATTCGGTTGTGAATCGGGCACAATCTTTAGCATCCACTGGATTCGCTCCTGGTAGCAGACTGGCAGTGTATTCACCAAATCCGTTGGATACTGCTGAACTCTTTTTTGCATGCCAATCCGCCGGATTAGCAGTTGTCCCTCTCCCCTATGGCGTACCTACGCCAGAGCTGGAAAAGCTGCTGGAGATCGTAATACCCGATGGAATATTCTGTCAGTTTCAGGATCGAGCATTGTTTGAAAAAACAAATGTTCAGATACTTTCATTGGAGGAACAATCCCCCGGACCCGCTTCATGTCAGACGCAGGATTTCCAATATGCATCATCACCGAAAGACACCTGCGTCATCCTACTCACATCCGGATCATCAGGAAAACCAAAGGCGGTAGAACTCTCCATCGATAATTTTATCGCAAGTTTTGATGGATGGAACAGCCTCCTTCGTTTTACGAAATCAGATCACTACTTGTGCTGCTTACCCCTCAACCATGTAGGTGGATTATCCATCGTTACCCGTGCGGTGTTGGGGGGATTCCCCATCACCCTCATGGCGAAATTTCAGAAGGATCAAGTGAGTGATTTTTTAACATCTGGGGAATCATCTGGGGACATAACTCTGGTATCATTGGTCCCCGCCATGCTCCACATATTGATCGATGGTAGGGATAAAAATCCGTTCCACCCAAACCTACGAGCGATTGTCATGGGTGGCAGCGCCATGCCGTCTGGTTTGGAGGATCAATGTCTGAAATTGAAACTGCCTATCGTGAAATCATATGGAATGACAGAAACCTGCTCCGGAGTCATGGGCTTTTATCTGAATGATTCCCCCGATAAGCGAAGATCTTCTGGGAAGCCTTTCGCAGGTGTGAATATCATTGTTGACAATGATCAGATTATCATTCAAGGTAAGCAAGTAATGAAGGGATATTTGAATCAAACCGAGGCGATTGGACAGTTCAAAACACAGGATCGCGGACACCTGGATGAAGACGGATATCTGTTTATCAAAGGCCGGTCAGATGATGTGATCATTTCCGGGGGAGAAAATATCCGCTTATCTGAAATTGAAGCGGTGGTGAACCAACACCCATGGATCTCTGAATCTGTAGCGCTCGGAATGCCGGATGATCGATGGGGGGAAAAGTTGGTTGTTGTAATAACAATGAATGAATCTATAACTCATCCAGAAAATATTCAAGAGGATGAATTATCTGAAAAATTATCCCGCCATTGCCGAAAGTATCTTCCAGGATATAAAATTCCAAAGCAGTTTATTCGGATTAAATCCATCCCAAAGACGGAGTTGGGGAAAGTTGAACGGAAAAGGTTAAAGGGAATATGTTTTGATGAGGATAATTTACTTATTTGAACTTATAAAATCTGTCGTGGGAAGTCATATCCTGTGGGGTCCCATTCTAATTATTTCGATGATCTTTTTTCAGATCTAATTTGAATATTATTCCTTCCCCAATTCCCACATGGTTCGTCTCGTTGGTAAAAGGGTCGATAGGGTTTTGCCAATAATTCCTGAATAATTGCTTCTTTAACCGAAATCATCAGAGGAACATTCATGAATTTAATTAGACGAACATAACCTTGTTTATCAAGGTAAAATAAATTATCTACCGTCCACTCAACACCACAGGACTTCGAAAAAATAAAGTCCGGATATTCGATTTGTGAGATGACACTTCCTGTTGATTGAGAATTTCCACTATAGGGGATAAACTTTGAATCATTCATCAAAGTTTTCTCGGTAGAATCCCATTCAGCAAAGACAATTTCGATTCCCTTAGTATCCCACCATTTGAAATACCCGACTTGAACGTCTTCTGTAAATTGACCGGTGACTCTCCTCTTTCCAGATGGATACCAACCAGTGATCGATCCATCTAATTCATTGTCCATGTATGAAAGCTCCCACAGTAATTCACCGGATTCATACCACCACTTAGCAATTCCTGATAATTTTCCATCAATCACAGGAAACTCACTTCTTTTATTGCCCGATGGATATTGAGTTATTATGTGTCCCGAAATCGATTGAGAATTCTCATTTAGAATCAAAATTTCATCAATGGGACAGATTTCAGAGGGAGAATAGACCTGAGTTAAAACAACCGAACACAGAAAAAAAATAGGGAATATTTTGGTTAGACTATTTTTTGGTTTCATTTTAGTTACGTAAATTTATTTCTACAACATTTCCTTAGTACAATTCTTGGCGGTTAGCAATACGAACAATTAATATAACTAATTCCTCATCTATAACTCTAAAAATAACTCTATAAATCCCGACACGTAACCTTGCAAGGCCTTGATATCTTCCTTTTAGAGTTTTTATTCCTGATTTAATCCGGTTTGGATCTGAAGATAGCAATTCAATTTTTTGTTTGATCCGCGTCTGCCAAATACGATCGATTTTTGATAACTCTCGTACCGCTTTAGGATGGAATCGAATTTGAAATTGACTCATAATCCCAAATTAGCCCAAACCTCTTCAGCCGGGACGGGCGAAGCCTGATTGTTTTCAATTTCATCCAACCGGGATTCTGCTATGATAATGTCAAGTTGGTCAAAATATAATTCCAGTGCTTTTGAAATGATTTGACTTTTTTTCTCATTCATTTCATGAGAAACCGTCGTCAGATTGTTTGCAATTGATTGTGGGAGGGTAATATTTAACCGTATATGTTTTTCCATTTATGCTCCGTGTAATGCGTACTAATATACACATTATTATGCGCATTTATTAATTATTATATTGTAAAAAGATTAACCGATTATACAAATGGCATTCTAATTTTAGGTGATAAGCTTTATATTTCACCGGTATAACCTTTTTAGTTCCTCAAGGGGCATGCGGGTAAAAATTCCTCTTCAGCAGAATCCAATATCGCTTCTTTACACTCCTGTGGATCGCAGCATGTGGTGCATACTCGTTTGAATGCACGAACACTCAACAGTTTGATATGAGGTGCCATGAACTTTTCTTTTATGGGTTCCTGTCGGAGTAAATCTGTGCTGAGGTATTTCTTGTTATCATCAGGGAAAACGGTGACTACAACTGTATCATGTCCACGTTCTTCCTGAATCATCAACGCACCCAAGAAGTTCGCACCAGATGAAATACCAACTCCCATCCCCAGTTCTTCAGCAAGTTTTTGCGCCATGAGAATAGCATCGCCATCATCAACACTCACTACTTTATCCAGACCTTTCAGATCCAGGATGGGCGGGATGAAATCGTCAGAAATCCCTTGAATTCGGTGCTGCCCCACCTTATGACCAGTGGACAGCGTGGGAGAATTTGCGGGTTCCAATGGATGAATTTTTATTGCAGGATATTTCTCCCGGAGATAACGTCCAGTACCCATGATAGTACCACCCGTCCCCACGCCTGCTACAAATGCGTCCGGACATAGTGAACGAAATTTTAACTGCCACCAGATCTCGGGACCTGTTGTTCGATAGTGGGCTTCAACATTATCAATATTGGAGAACTGTCGAGGGAGAAAAGCTCCCGCAGTGGCTTCTGCCATCGCTTCGGCACGGCTGATACAGCCCAGAAAACCACCGCCTTCCCGGCTTACCAAGACGATATCCGCACCCAAACTACGAATAAGATTAATACGCTCTTCACTCATCCAGCTTGGCATAAATATTGTCACCGGATGACCCAATGCCCGACCGATGGCTGCGAAGGCGATGCCAGTATTTCCACTCGTAGCTTCAATAATCAGATTGCCTGGCTTAAGAATACCTCTCGCATACCCCTGCTCTATAATATGGAATGCCATTCGATCCTTAATACTTCCTGTCATATTCAGGTTTTCAGCTTTGGCATAAAGCATTCGTTTCTCCTCACCGAACATGAATTCGATGGCAAGAAGCGGTGTATTCCCAATCAAACTCGCTAAGCCATGAATCCGATGTTGATTACCATTTTCCGTCATTTATTCTCCAAATTTACAGAATGAAGTGAGTTGTACTCGTTAAGGATGAATTCTCTGATTGTTTCAGTTCACTAATGTTTTTTCAGAATGTGTGAACTGGTAATTGTGTGTTATACTAAATATTTCATCTGGTATAAATTACTTAAGATAATTTATGTCATGCTCGAAATCGATTGAAAAGTGAATTGTATTTTTCTGAAGATTTTCAGTATTTACTGAATAAATTTCTCTCCCAAGATGCAAAGATCGCAAAGGTAAAATTAGATAGATTATAGTCCATTCACAGTTCGAATAATTCCATCTTTCATTAGAGCTGCACCAAAGTTTATCAAATATCCTAACTTCAGGTTTGACAGACGAAGATATGTGAGAAATTGTTTTTTATAAGGTATTTCAGGTTTTTGAATACTCAAAGGCACATGGTACATGCCCACATCTCAACATAAATTGTATCATTTTCTACGACTGTCACCGGGATATGATAATAGATATCGGAAGGTCCGACGCAACACACATGTCCATCTACATAATAGTCACCGGGGTTAATCTCAAAGGTACAAATCCCATCTTCATTTGTCAAACACACATAATCTTCCGGGGTCACGGTTATCTCTACACCCGATAACGGAGTTTGATCCAGATCGTTATCCATCACCGATAAAACTATAAATCCGGTTTGGAAAGGTTCAGGGTTATGATAACACGAAAACGTGGTTAAAATAGCAATTGTCAATATTGAAATCGAAAGATGATATTTTTTGAAAAACATGTTTTCACTTCTCCTTTTTTTAATTTTATGGTCTCAAAAATCAAATATTGATTTATTTCCTTAAAATCCCTCGATCACTCAGCGCCTCTGTAAGAGTTTTTTTCTCGCTATAATGCAAAGAACGCAAAGTAAACTTAATCAAAAACCCTTTTTTATCTCTTCGGGATTTGCGTCCCTCCCAGAGAATCTCACCTGCAGGATTCAGGCAGTGGATCGATGATAATATTCACCATCATGACAATATCCAGAATATTCACCTCACCATCATCGTTCATGTCGGAACATGCACATTCGTTTTCAAAATTTTCGATAATGCAATTCACCGTGGCAACGATATCCAAGATATTTATTTCCTGATCTCCATTCACGTCTCCCGGTAGGCAAGGATCAATGGTGATGATGGGCGGATCCGGGAGTGACGAATTCAAAAGATATCCGTTCATATCTGCTGCCAACATATTTTGGAGGATGACCTGAAAATTACCATCATAAGATTCCGTATCAAAGTAAAACTCCAGAATCGGACCTTCTCCGGGAGAGACGTAGCTCAAAAAGTCAAACATGACAAAAGTATATAATTCCGTAAATTCATTGTAATTCCATGAACACATAAAGTTTTGAGTACGATCCGTGTTTTCGATTTGAGTAAAAAATGCTGCTTCAGTGGGTTCAATTGCGATTTGAAATTGAAGCCCCGCTACTGACATGGAATTCTCCAATGACAATGCCATCATATTCTCTGTAGAGCCGGCCGCAACAGTATCGGGATATTCCCATGTGAAAAAGACATCATCTTCCGGGGGGATGGCGCAATCCACCAACTGGTCATCAACATAAAAATCGGCGAAACACCCTCCGCAATAATCCGCCACACATTCCGCCTCAGGATAATATTCACAGGTGGTCACCTCGCAAGGGTCAACAAAACACATCACCTCATAGAGGCAGTTCTCCACTTCAGGCATACTTGGATCAAAATTACAAGAATCAGGATCTTCACAACCGGGGTATTCCACTGGTATAGTAAACACATAAACATGCCACAACTCCTCTTCACCTGTATCATAATTCCATTCGTACCAGCCCACCGTCAGTTCATTGTCTCCCACGTGAACCAATCCCGGTTCACCGGTAATAGCAACGTAGGTAAGCCAGTTGCCGGTATCCAGATTAAAAAACACATCTGTCCAGGTGGGTGCAGAGATCAACTGAAGTGAGGATTCATCTCCCAGGCCAATACCATAGGTTGAATTCTCGTATCCGAAATGGACAAACGCAGTTGGCAGATCCACATAAGTGGTGTCTTGCGCAATCGAATAAGATATAAATATCGATAATACAATCAGTTTTAAGTTGATGAGTTTCATTGGATTCTTTCCTCTCAAAATGTTTGTTATAATTAATCTTCACATTCCATTGTGCATTCTTCTAGTGTCTCAAATGGTACCACTCCTTCGCAGCAACCCCAGGTGAACATTTCACATTGTTCCGTTTGCGGATTGTAAAAATAAATTGGACAAATACCGTCACAGGGTCCCACTTCCGGTTCCAGCATACATGCTTGCGGGAGAGGGTCAGTCCCCATGATCACATTCACGATTCGCACTACATCCAATACATTTAGCTCTCCATCATCATTCATATCCCCTGCCCAACTTTGATAGGAAGACGGATCACTTATTAACAGAATAAAATTTACGACCATCACCACATCGAGGATATCCACAGCCCCATCGGTATTTACATCCCCTTTTAACCCGCCAGGCGATCCTAACCAGTCCAGACAATTACTGATAAACTGAATATTGTCCAAATAATCGGATACAATCTGCCGGTCAGCGATACCGATCAATTTTCCATTCCCCATGTACTTTCCTGCTGCGGCCGGTGGAAACGATCCGGGCGGAAACTCTTGCGGCCAATCAGTATAACTGTCCTCATCACCCATTAATATGTAAAAACCGCTATCCGGTGATTCAAGTGATAATCCGGTGGACATAAATCCCTGAACGGATTCAACATTGGAAGATAGAAAATCCACATTTGGATCATCGCCAAACACGTGAAAAACGGGGCTCCAGCTATCCCCTAAATAATTATCCGTTTCATCGATGATAAAACCATCATAAAAATGAATCCCTAAAAAGGTCACTTCACGGTCAAAGGTCGCATATTTTTCTTCTATGACCCCATATTCATGATAAACCAATTCATCAGTCGGGACGGTATCTGGATGAGAAGATTCAGTATCAACAGGGAAGAATGGCATGCCAATCTGGGATTGCGGTAAATTTTCAGAGAATACCCACATGATCCGAGCTGTTTCTTCTGGTTGCGGAGATATGGTTAACGGGATCAATTCGTCATAGAATGATTCTGAAAAATGATAGATCGCACACAGTTCTCCAGAACGGATTGCTCGGTACACCCATCTGTTTACCCACTGATATTTGTGAAAAAACGAAGATGACTCATCTGGATACATTCCCTCCTGCACACCCTCAGTGATCATTTTGTCCACGAGCAAATGTGTCAATTCTGAAGGTTTGAATCGCTGTGATAATTCACCGTTTCCGGTTCCCCCAGCCTGTAATCCCGGGTAATATCCGTAGGTGAATTCAATACCGTCAAATTTTAACAGATGGATATCCCTTATATCAACCGGGGATTGATTCTCCACGGTTACGGATGTACCGTTATCAATTCCGGTTACATAGTTCAGGCGGTCTGGAAATTTACCTTCGTATAAAATTTCCGTCGCACGATTTTCTGTTAAATGAATATCTTGCCATCGGATCAACGATGAGTGATCCACCACCTCAAAATCGGTGTCCGGATTTAAATACGTTGGCCTACCCGGGAAATCGAGCAGGACATCCACATCCATACTTTTTTGTGAATATAAACGGATAACCGGTTTTTCAGCCATCATTCCATCTGACTCGCGAAAGTATAGGTATCCTCCACCGGAGTCAAAATACTGAGTAAGTTGCTCATACTCATAATCCGATAATGTTGGATTATAACCCACAAAAAGCGCAAAGGTATTTTCGACCATTTGCACGACGGTTTCATAATTTGAAAGCATTTCAGAATGATAAAAGTCTTGTCCTAATCCAATTTCATAGGTTATGGGAAACGACCCCCAGGAATAAATCTGAATCTCCCATGTGCCCGCGATGGGATTTTCGACGTGTGCCTGTCCGATAAATGAGGATTCTTCATAAACGCCATTAGGATTGATGATGGTTATCCACGGATGTTGCGTCATTATATCCGGATCCGACAATTCATAACGCAGATATAACATTTCAAATCCGACCGGTACATTAAAAGAGAGACTGAAATTCTCTTCCATCACCGTTCCTTGTGCGATAATTTGCTCGATGGGAAAATCATTCTTCGAAAGATAGTCAAAATCCTGGTCAGGGAACATCTCTTCCCATGTCCCCTCAGAGGGTGTTGGCCATCCGTGTATGCCATCAATGAGAATTGTGGAGTGACCAAGGCTTATCATAACAAGCATCCACCACATTTTTTGTCTGACTAAAGGAGTCATTTGTTTACCTCCTGCTAATATTTTTATTAAATAATAATAATCCTGATAGTAGGTTTTATGATCGCAAGAAATAGTGAGTATTTACGATGGGGAGAAAATGAATATGAGAATTTGCATAACTGGACCTGAAAACCAGAGAAATATTCGTAATCAGGAAATTGAATCGGTTGAAAGCCTGCATGAATCTAAGGGTGGAAATAAAATCAGCGTCGTGGGGAATTTTTTCAATCGTGGACATCTCTGCATATAAAGATGTTGAACAGATGAGTAAATATTTCCGATGAATTGTGTATTTCATATTGCCCCTTTGGTTCAAAGAAAGGCTTATTCAAACCGGAATAATTTACCCTAAAAATAAACGGGATGCAAAGAATCACGAATATATTTCAGATTTGTTAGGTTGGGTAAACTATTCCCATATACTGATCTGACATTTCAACCATTGAAGATAAAAGAAGAGTGCACTTCATTAGTTGACTATCCTTTTTAGTAAACAATCCCAAAATAATCTGGTAAAACTGCCTCCAAGAATTGCAGGAAAATTAATTAACTCCATTGAGAATATCCCAAAAGGGGACATAAAACTGTTGAAGGAAAAAAAAATACCTCAACTATTCCGACTTCGAATTGGAAATTATAGAGTCATTTTCATGATTGATGATGATATCAAAATATTAAAAATTGACACACGTAGTAATGTATATAAGTGATAATATCGTATTGATCGTTGTCAATGTCCAATCTGATTACGTTATGTCATCCGAGCCAACGTGAATGAGTGCGTTTCCTTTATTCACCACACATTGGTGGTTGATACCAATAACATATCCAGGACCTGCTGCTTTTACCTTCACTTCTGATTCTCCATAAGGATCGGTAATGGTACCTAAAACTTGGTTCTTCTTAATTTTTTGCCCAAGTTGAATATCTGAACGGAACAGGCCTGCGAATTTTGCTCGTGTCCAGTGGCTGCTTTTCAAAATATGTGGATTGGTAGCAGAACTATCATGGCTCTTCATGTTCAATGAGTTCATCAGCCTGCTAATCCCTTCAATCCCCTCTTTAATTGTAAATTCATCAAACCGCAAGGATTCACCTCCTTCAAAGGTCATGATATTTTTCTGTCGATTTCCGGCTGCTTTACGAAAGGATTTATCGGGTGCTTTTGAGTGGACAATAAATGGCGGGGAGAACGCTTTCGCCAACTCCAGATTTTTTGGATCGCTGAAATCCACTCGCAAATGAGGATAATTCGCCTTGCTTGCTCCACCCGTATGAAAGTCCACACCATAATCGATCAGTGGGAAAACTTCATGCATGATTACGTAGGCAATGCGACTTGAAAGGGAACCATTCTGATTCCCGGGAAAACTCCGGTTCATATCTTTGCCCTCGGGGAAATTCCTTGATGAATGGATAAATGCGTAAATATTTACAATTGGAATGGCAATGACGGTGCCCGCGTCGGGGATGATGGTCTTCGATGTGATCAGTCTGCGAATGATCTCGATGCCATTGATCTCATCACCATGGAGACCTGCGGATATCAGGAGGGTTGGGCCAGGCATTGATGATCGATACACGAATACCGGTAGATCAATTGTGGTGTGAGTCGGCAGTCGTGCAATGTTCAGTATGATCTCTTTGGTCTGCCCCGGGGCAATTTTTACATCATTAATCGTGATTGTTGTGATCATCTTGGCAGAAATCAGGCTTTGATCTTGTCTTTTATTTTATTCTTATTGTGGGCGTTCAATTCAATATATTCGATGATCTTTCCGGCCACGTCCACATCGGTACTTTTCTCGATGCCTTCCAATCCCGGTGAGGAATTCACTTCTATCACGACGGGGCCATGATTCGATCTCAGGAGATCCACACCCGCAACATTTAGTCCCATAGTTTTTGCAGCACGGATGGCAGTGCTTCGTTCTTCAGGTGTCAATTTGATCTTTTCAGCATATCCACCCCGGTGAAGATTAGACCGGAATTCCCCCTCCGCACCCTGACGTTTCATGGACGCCACTACTTTACCACCGACCACAAAACATCTAATATCCATACCCCCTGCTTCTTTGATAAATTCCTGGATGAGAATATTGGCATCCAGTCCGCGGAATGCTTCAATGACTGACCTTGCAGCCTTATCCGTTTCAGCTAGCACCACACCAATGCCCTGAGTACCTTCAAGCAGTTTGATGATGAGAGGAGTTCCACCTACCACGTTGATCAATCCGTCGATATCTTTTGTATAATGTGAAAAAGCAGTCACTGGCAAACCAATCCCTTCGCGAGCCAGTAACTGGAGACTACGGAGTTTATCCCGTGAACGAGATATTCCCTGGGATTCATTGGTTGGAAACACCCGCATCATTTCGAACTGACGAACTACCGCTGTACCGTAAAATGTATGGGATGCACCGATCCTTGGGATCACAGCATCCAACCCTTTTAACGGGGCGCCCTGATATACAACAGTGGGACGATGAGAAGTAATATTCATGTAACATCGAAGATAGTCGATGATCTGCATATCATGTCCCCTCTGCTCTCCGGCTTCCAGTAGCCGCCTTGTAGAATACAAAGATTGCTTACGGGACAGAATGGCTATTTTCATCACTTTTCCTTTTCTGAGCATGTTTCAATTTTCGTTTATAAGATCGATTAATTCGTCGGACATTCACGAGGAAATATCCATTTTTCAATAATTTTCGGCCCAGCAATACCGGATATTTCATGTCACTCCGGTCAGTGAGGGATAATTCAAGATCAAGCAATTTTCCAAAAAGTCTGACCCGGGTCTTGATAAATATCCGTCGTTCAGTCTCACCTGAAGAACTCTTCACATCCTTGATCTGATGGACAGGCAGGATGTACTCTTTTTCATTGTACCCATCGTGTGTGGGATCCAACAGATTGAACCGAACATTTGGGATAGACCCTGATTCATCCACCATAATATTATGGCAATGAATGGAACTGGTGTATGCACCCGTATCAATTTTAACATCGATATTGATCAGGTCCAGATCGGGGAAGTCAGCTTTATCTTTCCTACCCAGAATTTTGTAGACCGGTTTAGCCACGATGGATTTAGGTGCGGTCATATCCATATGAGGTCAGATGCGTTGAGTAGTTTGTATTGATGAGATATCCATTTTAATGTTAGTAAATATTAATTCATATCCGGTATTACGGGGGTAAAAATATCCGATATGGAATCTCATCCACAAATCAATTTTATGAAGAATTCGAGTGCAATTCCGCTTATGGAGATTTACCGTGGATTATATCAATGCTTCAGCTGATGATGCAACCACCCGGATGAGCTAAAGTCAGGATTTAAATAACCACCGAAACGAAGTCATTATCGGACGGATGCCGAAAATGATCCAGCCAGCCAGATACCAATACCAGTCCAGACTTAACAAAGGTGCCCAGAGCTTTGCGACGCACAGGGTAGCGAAAAACATGGCAGTTTTCAGACTTGCAACATCAAGCCAGTCAGCACGGAACGTGGATAATTTTTGAATGATATTCATGATAGGAAACCTTTCTTTGAATTATTAAAAAAATATCGAAATTCCACAAAGAATTTGCACACGATCGGATTCATTTTCATCTGTTTTTTGGAACAACTTATCACCGGGAGGAGTGACCCATCCGGCAAAAAGTAATTTTCCAGCCAGAAGAGTAAAATTCTTGATGACTGAGTTTAGAATACCCTTTATCACTAGAGAAACCAGCATTGATTCATTTTTACGTCCAAGATGTCTTCTACAATTGATGAGAGGCATTGAGATTAAATCCAAATTCAGAAAGGTAAAGTTCTGTAGGTTTGATTTATAGAAAGAATATCGTAGTTTACACATATGGGAAAACTGGAAAAAATACTGGCTGATATTTTGAGAGGTGTATCAGACAGAAACATCCGTTTTGATGATTTGTGCTGGATATTGAAAAAATTTGGGTTTATTGAAAGAATCAAAGGAAGTCATCATATTTTTGTTAGAGACCGGGTCGAAGAAATTATTAATCTTCAACCAAAGGAAAACTTTGCAAAACCATACCAAGTGAAACAGGTTAGAAATATTATCTTACGATACAAATTGGGAGATTTATGTGATGAGTAAATATGAAATTATTATCTATTGGAGTCAGGATGATAATGCTTATATCGCAGAAGTCCCTGAATTGCCCGGTTGTATGTCTGATGGCAGAACTTATCAGGATGCGTTAAAAAATGTAGAATTAATCATCCAGGAATGGGTCGAAACCGCAAGGGAATTGAGCCGGCATATTCCTGAACCCAAAGGCAAATTGATGTTCGCATAACGGATAATTATCTACTGCCACACGTACTTCATACTTCAAGTGTGATTGTCATACCCTAACACTATCTTCTCCCTCTCTCAATATTTTTCGTTGCGCGGATAGCTCTAGTTGATATAATATCAGTATCTGATTCACGGTAACAGAACATGAAATAAAATATCCCATATTTGAAACGCTAAAGGACGACTTACAATGACAAAATTTCTCCTAATTTCAGTCCTCATATTGTCACAATTAACTGCTCAACAAGAATCTACTACAATCCCTGCTGCAAAACCTGCGGATGAAGTATCTTGGTTGAATCTGGGGTTAGGATTTGGTGACCCAGGGATCGCAGTCAGCATAGATTTTAACTCGAGTTTTAAAAACAATCGGATAAACCAGTATAATTTTAATTTTAACGAAGAATTTATATTATTTGGAAGTACTCCGCCTGAATCGGTTTCAAGTTTAGCTTTCTTAACTGGTCGATATTCAAAAAGTAAAAATTGGATGATCGCCTATTTAGGTGGAGCTGGTATTGTAACAGGGTATCGTAGAGGGGATCTTATCAGCAGTGGTCAGGGTTGGTTTTCCTCATCAGAATATAAGAAGGATCGTTTTATGGCTTTGGGTGTAATGGGAAATTTTCAAGTATTTTTCACACCTTTCTCAGGCTTGGGAATTGGTCTCGAATTATTTGCGTGTTTAAATCCCGAAGTACCGAATGTCTCTGTTCTTTTTTCATTGCAGCTTGGTGGTTAATCGACCATATCCCACACTATATGTAACCTATCCTCCAAGGCTGATTGTCTCTCTTTTAGAATATGTTCTACCTACCGTATTTTTCTCTTGGTCAATCACTCACATCCGTAATAAAATCCATGCGTCGGTTTTTAACAGAATCAGGAATCAAATATGATGAATAATAACGGCTGTTATGGTAAGGAATTAATAGATTGAAAACAAAACGTGATATTAACCGGGAATATAAAGAACGACCAAAAACCGCAGGTATTTTTCAGGCGAGAAATAGTGTAAACGAGAAGATCCTGTTGGGCAGCAGCCTGAATCTGGAGGGTCCACTAAGTGCTTTGAAATTCATGCTCTCCATCAATACCCACCGCAATAAAACACTTCAACAGGAATACAATACTTACGGTGGTGACAACTTTACATTCGATATTCTGGAGAGGGTTAACATCACGGATAATCCACACTTCAACATTGAAGACGAATTGACCTTACTGGAAGATATCTGGCTGGAAAAGCTTCAACCTTTCGGTGATCGGGGATATAACACTGACAATAAAATCCGTCAAGCCTGATGAAAACTCGAGATCAAAAAACTCATGAACCGAATAAGGGAAAAATAATGGAAGAACAACTGATATTGAAAAAGAAATTACGTGCCGTGATGGTAGTGATGATCGTGATCATCGTCCCCGGGTTAACTCGAACGCTGAGTTCAAATGCATATGCGTCGGTTCGACCTGTGGACATGGCATTTCTGTTCGTCACCGGGATGTTAACGGGGGCATTCCTCGCTACATTCAGAAGTTATCTACGGATTAAAAATAAATAATAAAGTTCCTACGACAACTTTATGTACACGCAGAGACACGTTAACATCATCACAGATTAAACCGTTGATCCAGCTTCAAAAATATATCATATCAGTTCTGTTGATTTGCTTCGCATCTCCACTTTTCACACAATCTGCAGTGACTTTGGGAGCGGATGCCGGTTATTTCCTATCTCATAAAGACAATAGTTATTCGATCACCTATACTCATAATCTCCATTACACATGGGGATTGACTTCAGGGATTATCAGACCACTCAATGATAGATATAACATCCACTATCAGATTGGGTATTTTCAAGGGTCAGCGAATGATTCGCAATCCATAATTACCATAAGCGAAAACGGGAATATATTTCAAGTTGTTGGTTTTGATCTGACATACCGGATATTCCCCATTGAAGTCTCCTGGATACCCCGAAAAGATCCCGTTGAAAATATTGGTTTTGGAGTATCGATAGTGTTAAACAACCGGATTATGGAATACGAAAATTTTGTATCAGACACCTATTTTAGAGATCAGCTTTTTTCTATCGGCGTTGGACCTCATATTGTCTCCCAATGGAAAAAACCGATTTATGGTAAAAAGAATACCTATCTGCTCATGTCATCAAAACTGAAATGGGTACATTCCATTTACTACAACGCAACCGACAGGGATCTGAATAATTACAATCAGAATTATCTGCATTTATCTCTGACGGTGGGATTGTATTTACCAAGGTAATAGTTGTTCATTCGATTCTTCAGTGTTTCAATTCCCATCCTGGAAATTTATTATGAAATTATAACAATATTGTGATATTATTATGAGCCGATGGACAATAGAATATTATGAAGATGATCGGGGACAGAAACCGGTTGAAATGTATATTGATGCGCTTCCCATCCAAAAACAGGCAAATATATTTCGTGTATTTGAACTCGTTGAAGAATTCGGTATTCAATTGGGTGATCCCTACATTAAACACATTAAAGACAAAATTTGGGAGTTACGACCAGGTTCTGAACGTATACTTTACTTTGTGTTTACCGGAAGTAAGTTTGTACTGCTAAATGGCTTTACAAAAAAGACGCGTAAAACTCCCCATAAGGAAATAAAAATTGCTGAAGAAAGGAAACGAAAATATGAAGCAAAAAACAAATTATGAACACCATAAAGAAAATCGGTTGCAAGATCCTGAATTTAAAAAAGCATATGATGAATTGGGACCAATCTATAATCTCATCAAAGAAATTATTACCTACCGTATCAAAATGGGAATGACACAGCAAGACCTGGCGAATAAAATCGGGACAAAGCAAAGTTCCATATCTCGTTTTGAAAAAGCGATGAAAATGCCCTCCATCTCGTTCCTGACCCAAATAACCAATGCATTAGGACTCGAATGGGAATTTCACCTCCGGCAAAAGTCTTCCTGAAAAATGACACTATACATGACAGGTCCAGCGACACCCATCGTCTCTCGTCTTCCCAAACTGAATATCTCTTTTATAATACCTGTCTCCCCCGCCGCCTTTTTTTGTTGTTTGAACAGCTCTGGTTGATATAATATCGGTATATGATTCATAGGAACAGAATATGAAAACAATACATTTTTTCCACAACATCCTCATTGCAGTACTCATCACTTTTAACGCGAACGGACAAGAACCTTTAACAACTGATACATCGATGGTACTGATCCCTACCGGTGAATTTTTGATGGGGAAGGATTCCGAGAGTGGCGCGAGTTTTAGTCCTGCGCATCAGGTGAGAATCGATTCGTTTTATATGGATAAATATGAGGTCACAAATCGAGATTATCTTCTTTTTTGTCGAGCGACAGAAAATAATCTTCCTGAATTTTGGAATATGGACATTTTTAGGTGTGGCGAAGACTTTTTAGATTATCCGGTGGTTGGGATCAATTGGTCGAATGCTGAAGCCTACGCAAAATGGGCAGGGAAACGACTCCCCACAGAAGCAGAGTGGGAATATGCTGCCAGAGGTGGATTGATCGACGCAGATTATCCAACCGGGAACGAGTGGACGCGTGAAAAAGCGACGCAGGATTCTATCGGGTGGCAAAATTTGACTGACCCCGTCGGCACATATGAACCAAACGGGTTCGGTCTCTATGATATGAGTGGAAACGTCTGGGAATGGGTATCCGACATATACTCGAAAGATTATTTTAAGGTCAGCGAAATAGATAACCCCACCGGACCCACAGATGGATTTAATCGTGTGATCAAAGGAGGCAGCTGGCATTCAGGACCCATGTGCAAAAAAGTATATTACCGGAAGGGTTTGCCCAGCAACTGGAGCGATTTTGGCGTGGGATTTAGGTGTGTAAAAGACACTGAATTGGAGAAGTGATTGTCATGGACGATAATAGAAAAATAACAGCCATTGTTGATACACACTAGTTGTGTTGCATTAAAAACAACACCTAATAATAAAAGAGAATATTTATGGAAATAATATTACCTATGAAAATAAATCACCCAGAAAACATTACCATTGATTCTAATCGAATTGTGGTTATTGGTGCAAATGGTTCTGGAAAAACCCGTTTTGGGACAGATATAGAAACAAAGTATAATAATCAAACTCACAGAATTTCCGCTCAGAAATCTTTATCAATGCCAAAAAACGTAAGCCCAACTTCCAAAGAAAGTGCTGAAAAAGATTTTTTATACGGTCATGCCACTGGTGGTTTACAGCATAAAATTGGTTCACGTTGGGGAAGTAATCCAAATACTCACCTTCTAAATGATTTTCAAAAATTAATGGTACTTCTTCATACAGAAGAATACGAAGAATCCATAAAATTCAAAGAAGCCTATGTGCCTGGACAAGGAAATGATAAACCAATAACCAAACTTGATAGAATACAAATCATTTGGGAGAATGTACTTCCACATAGACGGTTAATAAAAAAAGCAGGGACAATAGAAACATATCCTGTTGAAAACCCAGAAGGTATTTATAATGCCTATGAAATGAGTGACGGAGAACGTGTTGTATTTTATTTAATAGGTGAAGTTCTCTCTGCACCAGAGAATGCAATTTTAGTTATTGATGAGCCCGAAATGCATATACATAAATCCATAACAAAAAAACTTTGGGATGAAATAGAAAAGGAAAGACCAGATTGTACATTTATTTATTTGACTCACGATATAGATTTTGCAACGTCAAGACAAGGTTCAATAAAAATATGGTCAAAATCATTTAATGGTTCTGCTTGGGATTATGAATTACTTGATGCTAATTCTGATTTACCAGAGCAAATTTATCTTGAAATATTAGGTAGCAGAAATCCAATTTTATTTATCGAAGGAGATAGTTCAAGTATTGATTACAAACTATTCCAATTGATTTTTGATCGTTACACAATAAAACCGCTTGGTAGTTGTCAAAAGGTATTTGAAACAACAAAATCATTTAATGAACAAAATGGTTTTCATCACCATGAATCTTTCGGATTAATAGACAGAGACAGGAGAACCGATGAAGAAATTGCTCACATAAATAGTCCAAATGTTTGGGTAGCAAATGTTGCTGAAGTTGAGAACTTCCTGTTAGTTGAAGAGATAGTGAAGGAAGTTGCTTCTAATATGATGAAAGATGCAAATAAGGTCTTTGAAAACGTAAAATCAAATGTTATTTCTTTTTTTGATTCTCAAAAGGAGAAACAAGCATTAGAACATTCATTAGCGAGAATTGAAAGAATTTTTAATAATGCAACTGATAATTCTGCTGTTAAAACAATAGGAGAACTTGAAACTAGTTTGATTGGATTTTGGGATGGATTTAAGGTGAATGATATTTATGTTGATGTTCTTGCGAATTTTCAAGAATTGATAGATTCTGAAAGTTATAATGAAATACTAAAAGTTTTTAATAACAAAGGATTAGTTTCTAATTCTAAAGTTATAAGCCTTTGTGATTTAAGCACGAAAAATAATGCTTATCTAAATTATATTATTGGGATTTTGAAACAGAACAATGATAAATCAGAAAGAATTAAACAAGCCGTCATAGAAAAAATTGATAAATAACGCCACACAACAATGTATAAAAATAATAGCCGGTTCAGTAGTATAATTAAGGATTTTAGCCCCTTTCCTCTTCATCGTAAGTTGAAAAAGAATGCTTAGGAGCCGTCTAAATTTTCATAGCCCAACCATTGATACAACCAATTATTACAGTATTATATGATTGTATATTTTATTAGTGGTCTGGGTGCAGACAAAAGAGTATTTCAAAACTTAACTCTTTCCGAAAACATTACTGCAAAGTATTTAGAATGGATTGAACCCCAAAAAAATGAATCTTTAAAGAGTTATTCTCGTAGATTTTCATCAACTATTGACTCAAAGGAACCATTTGGAATTGTTGGATTATCTTATGGTGGCATGATTGCAGTAGAAATTGCAAAGGAATTGAATCCTGATTTTGTCGTAATAATTTCAAGTATTTATACTAATTCACAACTTCCATTATATGTTAAAATCGTTGGGAAATTTAATCTTCATAAAATAATTCCAATTATTATATTGCGATCTGCAAATAAAGTGCTTTACTGGCTCTTTGGTTCAATAAATAACGAAGAGAAACAATTAATAAAGAGCATTCAAAAAGATTCTGATCCCAAATTTACGAAATGGGCTATGAATAGCATTTTAAAATGGAAAAATCATATTAAACCCAATATGTTAATCCATATTCATGGTACAAAAGACAGAATTTTACCGATAAAACAATTAGAACCAGATTATGTAATTATCGATGGGACTCATTTTATGATATTCAATAAATTTGAAAAAATTTCCGAGATAATAAATCAAGTTTGCAATTAAAACAGTGATGTGAATTACTAGCAGAAAATTAATTACACTTGTTTGTTTAATTGATAACTATGATTTGAAGAAAAATTCTCATCACTTATTTTACAATCGCGCATAACCAAAAACCATTTCTCCCCCACACCCACACAGCAATCGCACCCAAAATATATGCTATCACATCCCACGGGTCTGATGTCCCCCAGTGAAAGACGAATGGGGCGATGACCTCAAACCACAGACTGTAGATCACTACTGATAGAATGATATGAATTGTAGGCAGGGTTACCCGATCTGACCACCCCTGTTTTTTTCGCATCCACCCGATGGCTGGTAACAGAATGGGGAATACCAGAATTTTTGATTTATTTTACATACTGATTAATACCAAAACTAATTTTCGCTCTTATTTAAGATTTTACATTAATAATTAAATAACAGATGCGCTTAATTAAGTATTCTATCATTTTCTTAAATAATGCTTAACTTTGTTTAAGGAAATCACTTAAAATGAAAAACTTTAAAGCAGGCAATTACATAAATCAGGGAACGTACAAAAGTTTTCAACCGGAAATGATTAACCGTAATTGGAAACTGGATGATATGGAGCTATTGGCTCTACTGGGGCAGGCAGATAGAGAACTTGGACGGCTCGACATGTACTCCGATTATATTCCAAATATCGATTTGTTTATCCGATTGCATGTGGTAAAAGAGGCAACCAAATCGAGCAAAATTGAAGGTACAAAGACCAGTATTGAAGATGCTTTATTAGCTAAAGAAAACGTTAGTCTTGAAAAGAAAGATGACTGGATAGAAGTGCAAAATTATATTTCTGCTTTGAATTCCTCCATCGAGAAACTAAAGGAATTACCCTTCTCATCGAGATTGATAAAAACAGCTCATAAAATTTTACTCACAGGAGTTCGAGGAACACATAAATCACCGGGTGAATTTAGATCAAGTCAAAATTGGATCGGAGGTGCTTCTATCAGCGATGCAATATTTGTTCCTCCTGTATTTACGAGTGTGAATGATTACATGGGTGATATGGAAAAATTTGCTCATAGCACAAATTATTTTTTCCCTGAATTACTTAAAATTGCGCTTATACACTATCAGTTTGAAACGGTACATCCTTTTCTTGACGGGAACGGCAGGGTAGGGAGACTAATGATTATATTATATCTTATTGAGAAAGGAATCTTGAAAAGACCGGTTCTGTACCTATCGGATTTTTTTGAAAGAAACAAAACACTATATTATAACAATTTGATGAATGTAAGAGAAAAGAACGATGTTACTCAATGGTATAAGTTCTTTCTTGTGGGGGTTATAGAAACGGCAAAAAATAGTATTTCTACGTTTGATGCAATCTTGAAATTAAGAAATGAATTAGAACTTAAAATTCAGAGGCTTGGAAGCAGATCAAAAAATGCCTTAATAATAATTAATCATTTATTTCAAGAGCCAGTTACTGATGCGCTTTCAATAAGAAAATGGATAGGATTATCATTACCTTCTGTATATAAAATGATTTATGAATTGGAAGGATTAGGTGTTATCACGGAAATAACCGGAGGGAAAAGAGGAAAACTCTATATGTTTGTTGATTATTTAAATTTATTTTATGATACTCACTAACCACATTTTCCTTACATGAACCTACTTTAAATAGATTGTATTTCCCTCCCCCACGCCCACACAGCTATCGCGCCCATCGTATACGCTACCACGTCCCAGGGGTCTGATGTCCCCCAGTGAAAGACGATTGGGGCGATGACTTCAAACCACAGACTGTAGATCACTACTGATAGAATGATATGAATTGCAGGCAGGCTTACCTGATCTGACCACCCCTGTATTTTTCGCATCCACCCGATGGCAGGTAACAGAATGGGAAATACCAGAAGATCGTCAAGATAGGCATCGGCAAAGGGGATGTGAATGTGCAGTGCGATCAATAATTGATGTAGCACAAAGATGATGAGAAGCAGTCCGTAGATGACGGCTCCGGTTCTCAATCGTGAGACGTTTTCAGGCTTCACGGTGAAAGTTATCGGGTGCTTACTTTAGAGATTTAGTGCCGTAATGATCACGCCGGAAATCATGAGGATGAACAGCGTCAGCAGTAGGTCTTTATTGATGAATTTTTTCATTTATCGCTTATATTATTTTAATTTTATTTGATTTAAGAACAAGGAACATCGAGCGCCGATTTGAGAAAGTACCATATTCTATCCTTCAAACATCTGAAATTCCTGCCGTACCGAAATCAGGTTGGTCAGGGGGTGAGTCCTAGTTGATCATAAAATAAATAATGACTCCGGTCACCGACACATACAGCCACAGAGGCAGCGTGATTTTGGCAATCCGGCGATGTTTTTCAAACTTACCACCCAGACCCCGGATAGCCGTCACTACTGCCAGTGGGACAATGGTTACTGCCAGAGGTATGTGCGTCAGCAGAATGAAAAAGTACAGCGTTCTGAAATCCCCCGTGTACCGCACCGGCTCTACCTGAAAATAATGATACACCACATAACTGGTTAAAAACATGACGGACGTTGTGAGTGCCATGAGATTGAGTTTTTTGTGAGTTTCAATTCGTTTTTTATGGATATTCAGGAAGGCACCAATAAGCAGTCCGGAGCTGATCGCATTCAGTAATGCCATCACTACCGGGAGTTTCAGTACATGACCCTGCTCACCCGGCATCACTACCAGATAATAGATGCACAACAGAACAGATGGCAATAGGATGTTTGCCAACGTTTTCCACGGACGATATGAACGGTTATCCTGTGATGGATTCATGTCCATGGATTAAATGATCCCATCCAGAAAAATGATGGCCAGTAAAACGGGCAGATAAATAATGGAACTGAACATGACGGCGAGGGCGTTTTTTCGTTCTCTGAAATGCAAGTTTTTGATCACCATCGCTAAAAACGCTAACCCGGCAATCACCGATCCGACGGCGTAGAAACGTCCTGCAATATCCACCAGATATAATCCGAAACTCATCCCCAACATGGCGACGGTAAAAAACAACATGTAGTATCGGGTCTGCCATCCATTGGGATAAACAGACGGGATCATCTTAAATCCGCCTTTCCGATAATCTGCGGCATACATAATGGCGATGGCGAGAAAGTGTGGCATCTGCCAGCAGAACAGAATACCGAACAATATCCACGCAGGCGTGTCCAGAGAACCGGTTGCCGCTACCCAACCTCCCACCGGAGGCAGAGCGCCGGGGATGGACCCGATCAATGTATTCAAAGTGGTGAACCGTTTACTGGGCGTGTAGATCAATGTATATAAAAGGATGGTGGCAAGAGAGAGAAATCCCGTCAATAGATTGGTAAATGCCATCAGATAAGCCACACCCAAAACAGACAGACTTAATCCCAGTATCAATCCGTTTTTTACGGAGATCACGCCCGATGGGATGGGACGGTTTTTGGTGCGATCCATGAGACGGTCGTATTTCCATTCCATCACCTGATTCAGAACCGATACGCCACTGGATGACAGGAATGTCCCCAGCAATAGATGGAATAGTAAAATTAGATGGGCGGTGTCCAGCGTCATCGTACCGGCACTTCGAAGCCCCAGATGATATCCCAGATAAGCAGTGACCAGTACCAGCATGGTAATTCTGGGTTTGATCAACTGTATGACAGCAGACCAGGATAGCGCGGAATTTGGATATGTACGTGTCGTGTTCAATTGTCCAACAAATGGTGAATATGTGCGGTGAGAGAATCCACGTCAGCATCGAGGGTTCCATCGTAGTACCCCCGGATTTTTCCTTTTGGGTCGATGAGTATCAGTTGAACTGGATGACTGAACGGCAAATCATCTGCTGCCAGTTTAAATCCGTTTTCGATGATACCTGCCACGCGTTCCATATTATCTTCCCGAAGGAATGCCCAACGATTGTCCGTTACGCCGAAACGCTCTGCGTAATCCTCCAATACAGGCAGGGTATCCCGGACCGGATCCACCGAAATGGATACCAGTTGAACCGTCGGTTCCTGCGCAAATTCTTCGTACAGTAATTTCATTTTGGTGCCCATCACCGGACAGGGTCCCATGCAGGTGGTGAAGATGAAATCCAAGACGCTCACCTTCCCAGCCATATCCTCACTACCAAAACGATTACCGGTTGTTGATGCCAATGAGAATTCAGGGATATCAAAATATTCAGGGAGAGACAAAGAACGACGGTGTTCTATTTTTGACATGAGGGCATACATGAAAACGATCCCCAGAACGCTTAATAATACGCCCACGGAAATCAGTGCGTTACGCTTCATCATTGAGTACATCCATCTGTTATGCTGTCATACAAAATGACCCGCAGGTAAATCCTGGAAAAGCAGGTAAGGATTGGATCAGTGATCTGAGCCAGTTCCATTTTTAGGCAAATCTTTATAGATGATTCCCTGCTTGTTGATTTCGCCAGACTTGATTTCATAAAGGTTATCTCGGGTCATGGTATCAAACATAGTGAAAACAATAAAAATGACCAGGAACAGAATGGAGCCGAGAAAAATCGCCAAATTCAGCTTGCTGTCGTAGAGCAGATGCATGAAAAACATGGCTACCAGTGAGGCTTTGACTCCGGCAACAAAGAGGGCAACCACCATGTTATACGCGCCCAAATCCACGAAGGATACGGCAACGGTGATCCCTGTGAGGATCAGTAGTGCGGCAAAAACCGTGATGTACACTTTAAAGGGAATAATATGATGTGATGTTTTGACTGTGCTCATGTGACTTACCCGATTAAATAAAATAAAGGAAATAGGAAAATCCAGATCAAATCCACCAGATGCCAGAACAATCCCACCATTTCAACAGGAGTATAATAATCGGAAGAGAATTCCCCGCGTTTTGTCCGGACGATCACCCATGAAATGACGGCAATACCACCCAGAACGTGAATCCCGTGCAGGCCCGTCATGATGAAATACATACTGAAAAACAGATGGGGATTGGCTTCTTCAATACCGCCATAGGTATAAAATTTGCCTGGGAGCTGACCCAAATGTATTTTATGCGCGTACTCAAAATATTTGATCACCAGAAAAACCACAGCCAGCAGAATGGTGATTGTAAGATATTTTACCGTGTCTTTCTGCCGATTGTTCTGAATACTGTAAATCGCCAACGCTACTGTCAGTGAACTGGTAATAAGCACAACGGTATTGATAGTACCCATGGTCACATCCAACATCTTGTGGGCGTGGTAGAACATCTCCGGATGCCATGCCCGAAAAATAGCATAGGCACAGAATAATCCGCCAAACATCAACACTTCCGTCAGCAGAAACAGCCACATCCCTAATTTGGATGATTCATACTGTTGTTCTGAATCGCTGAAGTGATGCTGCAAATGCGCAGGATGACTCATGTTAAATCCTCTTCGTTAAGTTAAATGGTTTTTTCAGCAATGACTTTATCATAATCATAGGGTCCATGTTCGAACTTCAAATCATCATCGAAATTTTCAGGCGGTATCGGAGACGGTGTGGACCATTCCAGTCCCAATGAGCCCCACGGATTATTTCCTGCCGGCTTTCCGTTGAATAGAGAAATCACCAGATAGTACAACATGAGGAAGAACCCTGCGGCTAAAATCCATGAACCCACCGTTGAAACAATGTTCAGGGTATGGAAACGTTCCACATACATGTAATAGCGTCGGGGCATTCCCTGTGAGCCCAGAATAAACTGCGGGATAAATGTCATGTTGAATCCCACAAATACCAGGATGGCTGAAATTCTCCCATGAGTTTCATTGTACATTCTGCCCCAAATCTTGGGCCACCAATAGTGCAACCCTCCCAAGAAAGCCATCACCGTCCCCCCCATCATTACATAATGAAAGTGAGCTACCACAAAGTAAGTGTCATGGAGGTGGATATCCGTAGCGATGGATCCCAGGAACATGCCGGTGAGACCTCCGATACTAAATGTAAAAAGAAAGATCAGCGCGTACAGCATAGGCGTTTCAAACGTGATCCGTCCTTTATACATGGTGGCAAGCCAGTTAAAGATTTTTATCCCGGATGGAATCCCCACCAAAAACGTAATCACCGAAAATATCATGGAAGAAAATTCTGACTGACCGGACGTGAACATGTGATGTCCCCACACCATGAAAGACAAAAAGGCAATACCCAAGGATGAGAAAGCAATGGCTTTATACCCGAAAATCTTTTTCTTTGAAAAGGTTGTAATCAGTTCGCTGATGATTCCCATTCCGGGAAGGATCATGATATAGACTGCCGGATGAGAGTAAAACCAGAAGAAGTGCTGGAAAAGGACAGGATCACCGCCCATCATCGGATCAAAAATGCCAATACTCCAGGTACGTTCAAGGATCAGTAAAACCAGAGTAATTGCCAGAACCGGTGTGGCTAAAATTTGGATCACTGCCGTGGCATACAGCCCCCACACCATTAGCGGCATCTTAAACCAGGTCATCCCAGGCATTCTCAATTTATGGACGGTTACGATGAAATTGATACCTGTGAAAATAGATGAAAATCCCAGAACGAACGCACCGAATGTCATGGAGATCACCGCAGAATCCGTAGTGGAGCTGTAAGGTGTGTAGAACGTCCACCCCGTATCCACACCCCCACTAATAATGGAGTACATTGCGATACAGGCGCCGGTGACAAAGACATACCAACTCAATAAATTCAATCTGGGCAGCGCCACGTCTTTCGCGCCGATCATCAACGGTAGCAGGATGTTTCCCAATGCAGCCGGTATCGACGGAATGATAAACAAAAATATCATGATAGCGCCGTGAAGCGTAAACAACCGGTTGTAAATGTCGGCAGCAACAATATCCGCACCGGGATTCAAAAGCTCTAACCGGATGACCAAAGCGATCATTCCACCGACAAAGAGAAATGTCATAATGGCGAATAAATACATCAACCCGATTCGTTTGTGATCGAGTGTGAACAACCAGGATTTTATTCCTGTCGGTGTATTCAGATAATTTCGTTCAGAATAAGTACCCATGTGGTTACCAGTCCTTACTTAAGTGTTTTGATAAAAGCCGCGATACCATCGATTTCCCGATCCGTCAACTGACCCTGATAGGTGGGCATGACAGGCGCAAAACCATCCACGACTTTAGCCTGAGGGTCTAACAGGGATTCCCGTATGTAATTTTCATCCACAGTCGCTGTGGTTCCGTCATTGTGCTTCACGGGATTGCCGAAAATACCTTTGAAAGAAGGTCCCACAAGTCTTGAACCATCAATGGAATGACAGGTAAAACAGGCTTTTTTCTTGAATAACTGTTCACCCAGTTCAGCCAATGGTGTGATGGTGTCTTCTACAGCAGATTCCACCAGCCATTTTTCATACTCCGTTTTGGGCAGAACCCGGACTTTACCAATCATCTCGGAATGGCCCTTGCCACAGTATTCCGTACAAAACAGATCATATTCACCCACCTCTGTGGATTCAAACCAGAGGAGGGAATACCGATTGGGAAGTACGTCCATTTTGGTTCTGAAACTGGGGACAAAAAAACTATGGATCACGTCCTGCGACGACATGAGCAGTTTCACCGGAGTATCCACGGGGATCACCAATTCATTTACGATGTTTATCCCTTCATCATAGTCGAAGGTCCAAAACCATTTCTGTCCGGTCACTTTAATCTCAATGGCATCCCTTGGGATAATGTTCATTTTCATGTACACCTTAAATCCCCAGAAAAATACAATCATCACCAGAATCGATGGGATAACAGTCCAGATCACCTCAAGAACATGGTTATAATCACGACCCGATGTGACTTCTGCTTTTCCACTTCTTTGTCGATACCGGATGGCAAAATACATCATCACCACAACCACCAGGATAAATATTGCACCCGTGGTGTACAGTATAAAATTGAACAGACTATCCACATCACCTGCAATGGTGGATTTGGCGCCGGGTAGCATCAATGTTTTATTTGTATCCATGCGTTAGCACATTCCTTTTAATGAATTTTTCTCTTTTTTTCGTTCATATAACCAGAACAAAGCCAGAGCAAAAACGACAATAATCAATGTCACTGCACCCCCCAGTCTCATTAGATTTGAGGCAAACAGGACATACCCTTTCGCATCCGGGTCATAGTGAAAACAATATAAAATCAGCTTGTCGAAGACCGTACCGATCTTTCCCTGGGAAGCATCCATCAGACTAAATTTTAAATCCCGCCCCGGGAATTGCAATCCAAAATGATACTGTGAAATGATTCCTTCACCGGTTAAAACAAAAACGACTGCAGGATGGGCAAATTGCTGAATATCCTCATCAAAATAATATTTAAATCCAAGCACATCCGCCAACTCATCGATCTGTGATTGCTCCCCTACCAGAAAATCCCAGGATTCAGGTGCTACTGGATAAGGAAATCGCTCCAGATAAAGCTGTTGTTTCCGTTGAGCAGTTCCAAAAGTTTCTTTTGGATCGATGCTCACCGTGAGAAGCCGGTATCCATTACCGGGAACCCAATTCATTTGGCGAACACCTTCATATAGTCCGTCAAGAACCAGTGAACACAGCATAGGGCAATCGGAATATGCCAGCACCATCAGAACAGGAACGTCATCGTTGAAATAATCCTGCAACTGTACCGGTTCATTCCTTGTATTGGTAAAGGATAAATCCAGTGGAATTTGAGTCCCCGAATTTTCCTGTACATCGATTTTTAGTAGACCCGGGATGCTGTCATTTACGGCTTGTCCCGTCGCTATCGTCAGGAATCCCCATAAAAACAAAGCAGGGCATAACGCCCTGTTCAACAGCCTCTTTACGCAGCCGTTTGATTTTGAAAATATGAAACTGCGGTGATGAAAAAGAAAATTTATTATTTTTCTGCTACCATTTTATTTATAGCCTCATCAATGGGTATCCGGTAGATGCCTTTTTCTTTGTCTATGACGCCATACGAAGATAACTGCTTTGCCTCATATTCATGAAGTGTCAGCAACTTTTCAGATACAGGCCTCATCGTGACTTCCTGAATCATTTCTTCCTTGACCACTGAAAAATATTCGGATACACTTATGATAATTGCGATGATGATAATGATGGATATAGCACCGATGGAGAAAATACTTTTTATGGAAACATCTGATTTTTCATATCCGATAGACATAGTTACCCTAAAAATTCTTGTGTGAAATGGATTTGTTCAAATACGGATCATTCAGCGGAATCAGGGAACGGCTAGCCAATGATCTCCACACCGTCCAGAAGAACAATCCACCCAATGCCACCATCGTTGATAAATCGATCCAACTAAGGGACACATTTCCACGGTGAAATCCGGGCATTACATTCCAGTACATGTCCATCCAATGGGCTACAAAAAGTAATAGGCAGATGGATGAAAGGAAAACCAAATTTCGCTTCGCTGCCCGGAACATCAGGGCGAAAAACGGAACGACAAATCCAACAGCGATCATGCTCAAGCTAAATGCTTTCCATGTCCCTTCCCATCGACGTTTAAACCAGATGGTTTCTTCAGGGATATTTCCATACCAGATTAGAAAATACTGGGAGGCTGATATGTACGCCCAGAAAACGACAAATCCGAATAACAGCTTACCCAGATCCTGATAGTGCTCCGATGTCACTTCAGTGGTCAGTAGATTCAGACTCTTTAATGCAGCGATGACCAGAATGACCATGGCAATCCCATTTAAGTAAGCACCGCCAAACAGATACACACCGTAAATAGTGGAATACCAATGAGGATCAAGAGACATGAGCCAGTCAAACATTGCGAACGACACAGTAAGTGCGTAGAAAACAGTCCCCACTGCGCTGACTTTTCTCATGGATAAAATATCGTTGTTCGATTTTGTCCTTTTGGACAATGATCTCAATTTATATGAAATGAACCCCCAGATGATAAAATAAATGAATGTCCGGATGACGAAAAAAGTGGTGTTCAGATACGGGGCTTTTGCCGCGAGTAGTTTATCGCTGGCCATTACAGATTCGTGACTCCAGTGATACAGGTCATGAATGCCGAATCCGATGGGGATCCATAAAATAGCCATCAGTGGGATCGTGGCCACAATAGATTCAACTACATGGCGTAGAGATACGCTCCAGAATGCGCCAGTCACGTGGTGCATTAGTAGAAAGAATAACGCTCCGAGAGAAATGGTTACCCAGAAGACATACGCAACCAAATAAGAATGAAAAAACTGACCCGGGTCTTTGACGAAACCAAATGCTGATAGAAGAATACCGATCAATGCAATGACTAGCGCCAGTTTACCATAATTATTTGCAGGCATCATATAAGTGTTTTCACTTCGAGAGGTCATCGATTCAGCTCCTGTCTTTCCGCTACGGGAATGTCAGATAAGGAGGCATTCTGACTGTGTTGAAGTGCCCGAACATACGCCACAATCGCCCAACGATCATCCACCGGAATTTGATGTTTATAAGAGGGCATGTTCCGAACGCCATTGGTGATCACATTGAAAAAATATCCGTCATCCATCTGCCTGACAATATCCGAGTGGAATGACGTTGGCGGAATGGGATACTTGTATTGCGTAATAATCCCCTTGCCATCACCCACACGGCTATGACAGGGAGAACAATAAATATTATACCGAGCCTGTCCTCTGTGGAGGAGTTCATCAGTTAATTCTACAGGATTATCGGTTACAAAATTACCCTGATCGTCCACGCCCCGGTAATATGCTGAATTTTCATTCAGTTCACCCTGAGCAACTGTACCAGGAACGGGCATCCGCATAGTCATTCCATCTGCAAAAAAATCACTGGATGATTGTGGATTGTACCGATTTTGAGTATCCATATTTGGGTTTGGATGAATGGGTGGTTTTTCGAAGGGCTTCCCCCGACATCCCATAGCCATCACTGCCAGCAGCAATGGAATAATGCTCATTATTTTTGTTGATATCCAATTTTTAAATGGGTTAATCATCAGTATCATTCGCCTTTAATGAGTTCAATATTGGTTCCGCCGATGGATTCGAGGAAACGGTAGGTCTCCTCATCATGAAATTTGGGATCTTTCGAGTCCACACTAATAAAAAATCCGTCATCACTGAATTTACCAAATCGTTTGGAATAAAACAGTCCGTCGAAATATTTGGGTAATTTGCTGAGATGAAATAGTCCCAGCACAGCAGCAAACGCCCCCGCCAGCACCATCAGTCCAAAGGTGACTATAATGAATGCCTGCCAACTGAAATAAGGTTTCCCTGCAAACGTGAGTGGATAGGCTTTTGTATGAACCCAGGCTTGAAGTGCAAATCCACAAACAGCGCCGATCAGTCCGAACACAAACACAATATAACCCAGAGTCGACCGTTTTAGCCCCATCGCCTGATCCATCCCGTGGATAGGAAATGGTGAATGACAGTCAAAATGTTTAAATCCTTCATCACGCATCTTTTCTGCGCCGTGCATAAGATCAGCAGGATTCGAAAACTCTGCTAATACGCCGTAAGTCAGTTCATTTGTTTTCATGAGCTTCTCCGGACTTATGGTACATGGGGTGGTGCGGATCTGCTTGAGGGAGTACCCCTTTGATTTCAGCCATTGAGATCATGGGTAGAAATCTCAAGAACAGTAAAAACAGAGTAAAAAACAAACCAAAGGAACCTACAAAAGTTGCAATATCCCAAATCGTTGGAGAATAATAATCCCAGCTGGACGGTAAATAGTCCCGGGATAGCGATGAAGCAATGATAACGAATCGCTCAAACCACATACCTATATTTACAAAAATGGAAAGGATGAATAAAACCGTCACATTCGTTCGCATTTTCTTCGACCAGAATAATTGGGGAATGATCACATTGCAGGATACCATGATCCAATACCCCCACGCATATGGACCCAGCGCTCGATTGATAAACGTAAATCTTTCATAATCGTTACCACTGTACCAGGCGATAAAAAATTCCATGGAATAAGCATATCCCACCATTAACCCGGTGACCATGATGATCTTCGCCATTTTCTCAAGGTGGTTGACGGTGATGAATTCTTCCATCCCAAATGCTTTTCGTGCGATAATAGCCAGGGTCATGACCATAGCAAATCCTGAAAAAATTGCTCCTGCAACAAAATAGGGTGGGAAAATTGTGGTATGCCATCCCGGTATGATACTGGTGGCAAAGTCCGTACTGACCACACTATGAACAGATAAAACCAATGGCGTGGATAATCCGGCGAGAATCAGATATCCCAATTCGTAATGCCTCCAGTGCCGGTTCGCACCTCTCCAACCCAAAGAGAGAATGCCGTAAATAATTTTTTTCGCTCTCGTTTTCGCACGGTCCCGAAGTGTGGCAATGTCGGGTACCAGGCCCACATACCAGAATAATAAGGATACCGTAAAATAAATACTGACAGCAAACACGTCCCAAAGTAACGGACTTCTGAAATTTGGCCACATGCTCATTTGGTTCGGGATGGGGAAAAACCAGTATAGCACCCATATCCGGCCCACGTGGATCGTGGGAAATAACAATGCGCAGATAACCGCAAAAATGGTCATCGCCTCAGCAAACCGGTTAATCGAAGTACGCCACTTCTGCCGGAATAAATGCAGCACCGCCGATATTAACGTGCCTGCATGACCAATACCCACCCAAAATACGAAGTTGACAATCGCCCAACCCCATCCAACAGGACTATTTAATCCCCAGATTCCGGTACCTTCCCAGATGAGAAAACCCACAGACCCTACTAAAATCAAAAGTAACGATACTGAAAATGAAAACAGTACCCACCACATTTTTGGTGTCGGTCCTTCAATAACACCGCTGATCTTTTCTGTAATGGATGAAAATGTGTGATTCCCGGCAATCAATGGAGTTTCTTCGATGATAGCTCCTGCCGATGAATCGGCTGATTGTTTTGGTTTATGGTTAGTCATATTCACCGGATTACCCGTTAACTCTTATTGTGTACGTTGTGTTTATCATTCAATTCCGAGTTCAAATTTCTGATTTTTGCCAGATAAGTTGTCCGTGGACGAACGTTTATTTCTCCCAGCATTGCATAATTTCTGTTCTGTTTTTTCACCTGTGATACACGACTGTCGGGATCGTTGATATTCCCAAAAACAATGGCTTCCGTCGGACAGGTTTGCTGGCATGCCGTTACAATATCACCATCTTTTAATGGTTCGTTATCGTTCTTGGCACGGATTTTCCCCTGATTAATTCTTTGTACGCAGAACGTACATTTTTCCATTACTCCCCTGAATCTCACCGTCACATCAGGATTTTGAGCAATTTTAACAATTTCAGGTAAATCTTTTGTATAGTTGAAGAAGTTAAAGCGTCTGACTTTATACGGACAGTTATTCGCACAATATCGAGTACCTACACATCGGTTATACACCATGGCGTTCAGCCCTTCTTCGGTGTGAACCGTTGCGGTAACCGGACAGACTTGTTCGCACGGTGCCATTTCGCAATGCTGACACGCAACAGGTTGGAAAACCATTTCCGGGTCTTCGGTATCACCGGAGAAATAACGATCCAAGCGAATCCAGGACATTTCTCTGCCCTTTTCTACTTCTGATTTCCCCACAACCGGGATATTGTTTTCACTCTGACATGCGATTGAACATGCATTACAGCCGGTGCAGACATTCAGATCAACGGACATCCCCCACTGGAAACCTTCTTCGTAGGATTTATCCTCCCAAAGGGAAAATAATTCGGGTTCTTCAACCACTTCTTTTACAAAGAGGGGATCATGCTTATATTCATCAAGCGATGCTTCTCTGACAATGGCAGGCAATCGGTTTTTAATTTCATCCGCGACCAATTTATTTACATCTAGTCCGTGGTGATCCTGAGTACAGGCGATGGTCTGAAATCGTCCCGTTCCAGATACTTTAACTCCCATGAGGATATCCGAATTAATGGATTTGAATCCGAATACGTTCACACCCACCTTATTACCAATCCGCCCTGCAGCGGTTCGGCCGTAGCCCAGAGTAAACGTGACTGTATCGTCTGCATGTCCGGGAAGAATCCACACCGGACAAGTGATGGATTTACCATCGGCACTAAACTTTGCTAATTCTTTATTTTTCAGATGGTTTTTCGATGCAGTAGAAAGACTCATCACCGCCACATTATCCCAGGACACCTTTGTTACCGGATCAGGATTTTCCATCAGCCAACTGTTATTTGAAAATTCACCGTCCCAAACAGATGATGACGGTGCAAAAATGCACTCTAATCCATCATGGTTTGAATCAAGCAAGGCATCATCAGCCAAAATATTTTTGTTTTTTAAACCGGGTCGAACAGTTTTGAAATTCGAATCAGCCAACACACCATCATGAAGAACACGACGCCAGTTCTTTTCAAAATAGGTTGGAATAAACTGATCACGCCATGATGCTCTGACGATGTCATACCCTGTGGGAAGATCGCCCGAAGACAGAAGTGAGAAAACTTCCACCATTGAATGGCTGTCAAAAAGGGGCGCGATCATAGGCTGGATCACACTGAGTGTCCCATCAAACGATACTGCGTCACCCCAACTTTCGAGATAATTAGATAAAGGCAAATGCCATTCACAGCTTGAGGAAGTTTCGTTGACGCGTTCACTAAAATGAATGGAATGCTCCACGCGATTCAATCCACGAACGAACTGCCCGTTTATATCGGATGAATAAGCAGGGTTTCCTCCAATAATCACCAATGTCTTAACGGTGGATTCGTCCATATCACCCACCAGCTTATTAAATTGTTGGGTACTGGAATGGGCAGTGTGCTCGGACTGATAATAAGTAATGGTTTTTCCATGATTGCGAAGCGCATCATTGATTGCAAAAACCAAAGCATGTACTTCTGCAGGTTGACGATACCCTGCAACGACCGCACTTTTACTTTTGTGGGTCGCAAGGTCGACAGCCAGACTCTTGATCCATTTGGAATGAGTTTGGTGTTTTTGCAACTGTACCACAGGTAGATTCAACTCTACAGGGACACCTAATTTTTGAAGTTCTTTTGCCAAAGAGGCCGTAAAATGTTTGATCTGTGCAGGTGGCAGTTTCAGTCGGTGATCAGCCATTCCGCCGGTGACGGTAAATCCGCTTTCAACGGCATACAGACGATTCATGGAATCTTTTTCTGACGTGATTCTGCGACCTTTAGCAAATCGTTTTGAATTCGCTACATTGTTTGAATCCAGAAACAGAAAATCAGAATCGATAGAAAGGATAATCTCTGCAGAATCCAATTGATAGACAGGTTGCAGCCTTTGCTTCGAAGCCAATTCGATACCATTATAAATCCGTTCATCAGAAACCGGATCATAGACTGTCCATGTTGCTTTTGGAAATTTACGTAAAAAGTCAGTTTTCAGACGAGATAACGTGGGTGATGCAAATGAGCTGCTTAAGATTGCCAAGCCTTCGCCACGAGTCTCTTCAAATGTTTTTAATTGACCTTGCCAAAATCCAAGAAAATCGTCCCACCGGGTTTCATTCCCGGAATGCGCAGGAGCTTGTGACCGGTCCGGGTCATATAAATTGAGGATAGACGCCTGTATAAATGCATTTGCTGCGCCCATTGAACTGCTGTGTTTTGGATTGCCCTCAATTTTAGTAGGTCTGCCTTCGTGGGTCTCCACAATGACGCCAAATGCATTGGTCCCAAAGGGCATTGAGGTAGCAAAGTTTTTTGAAACTCCGGGGATGATATCTTCAGGTGCATTTACGTAAGGTACGATTTTTTCGACAGGCCGACGGCATGCGGTGAGTCCCGCCAATGCCAATGATGCGCCCATCAGCCCAAGAAATTTCTTACGTGAAAACTGATTCGGGAGGTCAAAAGTCCCTTGTGGAAATTCGTTTTCCAGAAAAGTTTCAAACTCCGGTGTACCAGCTAATTCGTCATAACTACGCCAGTATTGTTTGCTGACCAACGATCTATTTTCTGTTGGTTCTGGTTTTTCCACTGAATGGTCAATCCCGGATAATTGTGTAGGTTTCTTCTTTTCGCTCATCGGTGACATCCTGTACAATCAGTTGGCGGATTGATATTTCGTTCTAATTTAAATTGCTCAGCCAACAAAAGTTGATCGTCCGGCGCGATCCATTCCATATTTGTTACCTGATCCAAAGGTCGGAGATGCATATCCGGGTTTCGATGACAATTCAGGCACCACCCCATACTCAAAGGTTGAACCTGCATCACGACTTCCATCTGATCGATTCGTCCATGACAACTGGCACACCCGACACCTCGGTTAATATGAGCAGAATGATCGAAAACGGCATAATCAGGGACTTTATGTACTCGAACCCATTCGAGAGCTTCTTTCTTTGCCCAGCTATCTCGAACCGGTAACAGTTTTTCGCTTTCGGGCATACATATTACATGACAGTTCATACAAGTTTGAGTGGGAGGTACGGTGGCTTTTGCACTGACTTCTACAGCCGTATGACAATATCGACAATCCATCCCCAGATCACCCGCATGCAGCTTGTGACTGTATGCAACTGGTTGGATGGGACGATACCCTACATCGGTAAATTTAGGGGATCCAAAATAAGTCACGCCGAAAACAACACCGGCCAAAACGAACATCCCCACACCTCCGGCAATCAGAGGCAATTGGTTCCATCGTTTTGTGAAAATTTGTGACGTAGTGAGACTCCTTCGTTTTTTTAATCTTTTCAGATTAAATTTAACTTAAATAATATATCAATTATAAGAAAATGACTTGATTAAAATCTGGTAAATTTATGGTTACTTAACACTCCCTTCAAAAATAAATATCCTACATTTTCACCTCGATAAAATAAACAATTTATTTAATATTTTTATTATATATGTTGTTCGCCGGAAGTCAACATATTAATGGCTTAATTTCGGACATTTAAATCCATTATATCACTGCCTTGCATCATTCTATTGAGTGCTTCTTTTTAAGTTCTTCCAGCTTAATTAACGCTTCCATGGGAGTCATATCATTAATATCCAGCTGACTCAGCTCCAATTTAAGACTGTTATCAGGTTTGGAAAATAATTCCGCCTGTTTCGTTTGAAGTACATGCAGGGATGCCTCGGGTCTTGTGTCTGTGTTTCCCATTAATTTATCCAGCAGATATCGTGATCTTTCGATGACAGCACCTGGCAATCCTGCCATTTCTGCCACGTGTATTCCGTAACTTTTATCTGCACCGCCAGGGATGATTTTTCTAAGAAATATAACCCGGTTTCCAAATTCTTTTACTGCCACATTCAAGTTGAAGGCATTTGGAAGCTCTTCGGCCAATTCAACCAGCTCGTGGTAGTGAGTGGCGAACAGCGTTTTGGATGCAACTTCCGGTTTGTTGTGGAGATATTCAGTTACCGCCCAGGCGATGGATAAGCCGTCATAGGTGGAAGTTCCTCTGCCAATCTCGTCTAGCAGGATCAGGCTGTTCCTAGTCGCATTGTTCAAAATATTTGCGGTCTCGTTCATCTCTACAAGGAATGTGGACTCCCCTCCAGCCAGATTGTCGCTGGCGCCAACGCGGGTGAATAATTTATCCACCAGACTCATCCGAGCCTTTGATGCAGGGACAAAAGATCCGCATTGTGCCATGAGGACAATTAATCCCACCTGTCGAATGTAAGTGCTTTTTCCCGCCATGTTAGGACCAGTAATGACCCCGATCTGATGATCAATTGTGTTTAATTCCAAATCATTTGGGATAAACTTTTCACCAACGGGCAAAAGAGTTTCCACCACCGGATGTCTGGAATCTTTTATCTCAAGCAGATTCCCTTCAACAATTTCAGGTCGGACATAATCGTTTTTTTCTGCAACCTCCGCAAGCGCTGAAACCACATCTAATTTGGCAATGATGCGAGCATTAATCTGAATTGCGAGAGCTGATTTTAATATTTCTTGTTTTAATTCATCAAATATCCGTGACTCAAGATCATTTATTTTTTGTTCCGCGGATAAAATCTTTTCTTCGTATTCCTTGAGCTCCGGTGTAAAATATCGTTCAGAATTTGCTAACGTCTGTTTCCGGATATAATTTTCCGGGACTTTTCCCAAATGAGAATTGGTTACGTCGATAAAATATCCAAACACCTTGTTATAACTAATTTTCAGACTTGAAATTCCGGTAAGAGATTTTTGCTCTGCCTGATAACGCGCAAGCCACTGCCCCGCATGTTCAGATAAATCCCGATATTCGTCCAACTCTTTGGAATATCCGGGTCGGACATACCCTCCTTTTTTCTGATTCGCAGGAGATTCCTCTATCAATACTTCGTCGCACAACTTTACAATATGTGCTGTATCCTTCGCTTGTGTCATCAATTCTTGAAGTGCTGGCTCTTCCTTCGTAAATGCGCCTGTAAACACCGGTATTTTTGATAAGGATGCACCCAATTGGAAAACGTCTCTCGGAGAGGCCTGGTTTGTGGATATTTTCGCCAGGATTCTGTCAATATCTGAAACGGACCGAAGCTCCTTTCGCAATTCACCTCGAAGATGTGCGTCCAGACAGAATTCTTGAACTTGTTGCAAGCGTTTATCAATTCTCTTTGCATCACTTAATGGACGACTGAGAATCTGTTTCAATCGTCTTCCACCTGCAGCTGTGATGGTTTTATCCAAAACACTGAGGAGCGTACCATGAAGACCTTGGGTGGATAGAGATTTAAATATCTCCAGGTTTCTCACTGTAAATGCATCCAGTCCCATATATCCGTCATCCTGAAGCAATGATACTGATGTGATATGCTCGGTCCTGCTCTTAAGATGTTCCTTAACATAATGCAGGGCAGCGCCGGCTGAACAGATAGCGAGATGGAAATTCTCAATTCCAAACCCTTTGAGATTGGCAGTGGCGAAATGCTCTATTAACGTTTCATATGCAGTTGAGAATTCAAAAATCCAGTCCGGAATTCCCGAAAGGAATAGTTCCCGGTTGGAGATCAAAGATTTGACTTTCTGCTCCTGATTTTCAGGGAACAGAAGTTCTGTAGGATTAAATTGTCGCAGTACATTTCCAAGTTCAGCTTCAGACCATTCCCCGGTAATAAATTCACCTGTTGAGTAATCAAGTATTGACATCCCGGCTTTTTCACCATCAAACCGGATACTTGCCAAATAGTTATTCTCCCGCTGATCGAGAAATTTATCCGTCATTGCGGTGCCGGGCGTGACTACTTCCACAACTTCCCGCTTTACGATTCCTTTGGCTAGTTTTGGATCTTCAACTTGTTCACAAATCGCTACACGATGTCCGGCTTTAAGCAATTTGTGAAGATATTGATCCAGCGCATGATAAGGAAAACCAGCAAGTGGAACGGAAGAGGCAGCACCATTTGCTCGTTTGGTCAGGGTGATTCCCAAAACTTCAGATGCAATCTGTGCATCTTTCTCAAATGTTTCATAGAAGTCTCCCATCCTGAACAGGATCAACGCATCGGGATGTTTCCGTTTCGCTTCCCAGAATTGTTTCATGACGGGAGTAGCTGCTGTAGGTTTAACCATTAATCTTTTACCAGATTGGTTTTGGAGTCATGTCGATGAGTAAGTATTTTTTTCAATTTATTTGATAAGCTTCCGGCCATCCGCAGTACGGTAGGTGATTTTTTTCTGATCAAAATACTCCAATAGGGGCATGGCATATTTCCGGGATGTGCCAGCGATATCCTTGAACTCAGAAATAGATAATATCTCATTCGTATTAAAGAATGAAATTACTTCATTTTTGAGCTGATCGAAATTTTGTCGTGTAAACATCAGATGACCTTCCAGGCGAAGTATTTTCCCCTGTTGTTCAGCGATATCCAATAACAATTTGATCTGTTTTTCAGATTCACCCATTTTTGTGGACAGTACAGTTATGCTGGAAGAATTAAATTTCTCCTTGGAGAGTAAGGTTAGCAGGTGTTCCATCAATTGATTCTCTGCGGAAGAAAGTTGAATTGAGTGACCCGGGAGATGGAAAAATTCCCCTTCCTGCATCAAGGCTCCTTCTTTTACCAAAACATCTAATGAATATTCTAAAAATCGAGGATCAGTTTTGGTGTTTTGGCGTATTTCTTCTTTTTGAGGACCCAAACGATATGGGTACTTTTCCTGGAATTTTTTTAACAGATTGAGGACTTTCCTCCTCAGATCTTTTAAGATGATATCCGCAACCAACCACCGATCTGTTTTATGTTGGATCCATTCAAGCCGGTCGTCCGAATCGACCCACTCATCTAACTTCCCAATGGAATATCCAAATGCCAGTTTGGCCCTAGACTCATTCAATGGCAGAGTCCCCCAGCTTTCAACTTCACGGACAATGCGGTCAATTCCTTTCATCCGGTATAAATCATGAACCTTTTCGCTGGCGATTTTCCACTTATCGGTAATGATATTCAGAAGAATTTCGCCACCACCAATCGTATCAATTGGCGAATATGTGCGGATAATAAAGCGATCTCCATAACCCGGTACCAAAGGAGATTCCAATCTCAAAATGACTGGGGCTTCCTCTCCCGGCTGGATGAGTTTCTCACCAATGATTGCCACCCGAGCCATAACTTCCTGAGTACCCAGATGAAAGCGGACTCGTTGATTTTGTACAACTGGTTTGGATGTCCGCGGCAGTAATTTCAGTGATGCCCCAATTTGCCGTGTGGATTGAAAATAGCCGGGAGCTGCAAGGACATTTCCTCTCGATAAAGCAAACTTTTCGATGTTTGCAAGATTCACTGCTGCCCGATCACCCAATACTACTTTTTCAATTTTCTGTGTATGGCTTTGAAGTCCTCTGACTTTAGCCATTTTATTCTGTGGAAGAATGTCCACTGTTTCACCTAGAGTTAACTCACCAGACGAGACGGTTCCGGTTGCAACGGTACCAAATCCTTTAATTGAGAATACTCGATCAATATTCATACGGAATACTCCACGGTCAGATTTAAGTGGAATATCCGTACTCATATCCAGAATCGCTTTTGCCAGTTCCGTTATGCCTGTGTTTTTGGTGGCAGAAGTACGAATAATGGGCGCATCCTGCAAAAATGTTCCATCAACGAGATCATGAATATCAGATTCAACAAGATCCAGCCAGTCCTCATCAGCCATATCTGCTTTGTTTAAAGCGATACATCCTGTTTTTACATCGAGTAAACGAAGGATATCCAGGTGCTCGCGAGTCTGCGGCATTACACCGTCATCAGCAGCAATTACCAGCAATGCGGCATCCACACTACTCACGCCAGCCATCATATTTTTTACGAATTTTTCATGCCCGGGAACATCAATTAAAGTAATTTTTTCGGACATAAATGCAAATCCGATATCAATGGTCATCCCTCGTTGAATCTCTTCCTTAAGTATGTCAGTGTTGACGCCGGTCAGCGCCCTGACCAGAGCGGTTTTTCCGTGATCTATATGTCCTGCTAATCCGACAACAATCTGATTCATAATTCCAAATCTATAATGGCGTTGGTTATTAAAACTTCCTGCTGGGGAAGTACCGCTTTTAAGTCGATTCTAAATCGGTTTCTATGGATATAACCCAAAATTGGCGTTGAGTATTTTCTAAATCGGGCTGCTAATTCCGCTGCTGAAATTGTAACTGATGAAAACACAAGCGCAACACTGGGTATTTTCTCGGTTGGCAGAGAACCACTCCCAGCCTCAACATTTGAAGCACGGATTTGGATACCAAGTTTTTCAATGATCGTTTGGTCAACTGGCGCTATAATGTTTTTTGCAATTTCAAATAATACCGGTTGAGATCGCTGCAGAAGGAATAATGTGAGATTTTTGGGATGAACTTCCGTGGATTTATGATAGGTTCTCAACGTTTCATCAAGAAGTGCAAAGGTAAATTTATCCACACGTAATGCTCGGTACAGAGGATTTTTATGAATGCGGTTGACAGCCGTTTTTTTACCACAGATGATTCCTGCTTGAGGACCACCTAATAGCTTATCCCCACTGAATGTCACGATAGTACTGCCTCCTTGAAGGAATCCCCGAACTTCCGGTTCATATGGAAGCCCCAATCCAGTCAGATTTGCGATCGCGCCACTGCCCAAGTCCATCAATAATGGAATTCTTTTCTTTTTACACAAGGAAGACAATTCACTTATCTCCACCTGTTGAGTAAAGCCTTCAATTTTAAAATTACTGGTATGGACAACCAAAATAGCACCGGTATTTTTAGTTATCGCATTTTCATAATCCCGAAGATGAGTTTTATTTGTGGTTCCAACTTCCCTCATGATACAACCGGATTTATGAATCACATCCGGTATTCTGAATGAGCCACCGATTTCCACCTGTTGTCCTCTACTGATAAGCACTTCTTTTCCTTCGGCTAGCGTATTCAGCATGAGCAGAACTGCGGCAGCATTATTGTTTACAACCAATGAAGATTCTGCACCTGTTAGTGCGTTAATCAGAGTTCGAACGGTGTCTGTGCGTTCTCCACGGGTTCCGGTCTGGATATCCAGTTCAAGATTCAGATACCCTGTTGTTTTTGAGCATACACTTTGCATGATCTCCTGCGAAATGGGTGCTCTTCCCAGACCAGTGTGTAATACAATTCCGGTACCGTTTATCACGTTAATTAATTTTGAAGAATGATCCTGTTTTATCCGAGCACTGATCATTTTGATCACTTCATCTGTAGAACAGTTTTGAATTGAATTATCGAGTATGGAAGTTCGAATTTCAGCCAGCGTTGTTCTGATAGTGGAAATAACCATAGGGTAGGGTAAGCTGCGGACATCATCTGATATTCGCTCTAAAATAATATCTACAGAAGGAATTTTCCGTAACCGCGTCTGAACTGACTCTTGATTTTTCATAGTGTGATTTTCATTTAATGAGGTTCACTGGAAAAAATAAAACTGAAAAACTATGCACTGTTAAGAAGTAGAAAACTACGTCAGGTGATTTAATCCTCACAAACAAAAGAACGCGATTTAAAACGATTTCCACAGGTTATTATAGGTATGCTGAAGATGATAAACGGTTAACATTCTGAATGGAAATTACCGATTAGATACCCAGATCATTTTCTGATACGAATAATAGATGATAAAGAAAATGCTCTCACTTCATCTAATTACGGATAACTCTCAAAAAACCAGTGATGTTTTTTTTAAACCTTATATGGAGAAAAGATTTTGATGGAGATAGACTATTCGGCGTTAGAAATTCACCTGAAATTATTATCTTGAGTATTCTAAATTTTATTGGCTGGTTTTCGTTTTAGATTCAGTCACCTGCATGGAAATCCAAACTGATATTAGAACCGCTGGAATAAGAACAATTGTCAGGGATGGAAAAATATACCTGATTTCAAAGTATTCACCGATATATCCGCCGGCAGTTGCAGCAAAAGATCCGACACCAAATCCGAGACCTGATGAGATTCCATAAATGATGCCTCGATTAGCCTTTGGAGTGATATCAGCGATGAGGCTGTTTGAAATGGGCTGATATGTAAAATTGATAGCACCAAGCAGACCAGCGGCTCCCAGCATAATCGCTCCTTGGGAAAATCCCATAATTAGCATAAAGGGGATGTTTAATCCTACTACCCAAACCAGTAGATTTTTTCGTTGGAAATGCTCACCCAGTTTCCCCCCGAATACTTGTCCGAAAATCCCCAATAACAGGACCATTGCTGTAATGATGCCACCGATGGTCACGGGATCCATATCCCACTTCACACTTTGGGAAAAATATATGGGCATAAAATTAAATATTCCGTGATGGGCAAATCCCCAAAGGGCAGCAATTATAAATATTGCCAGATGCATAGGTTTGATGGCGTTTCTGATAGACATTGAATGATGTCGGGCTGGAATATCATCATGATCCAGCTTGAAAAATGAATAAATTCCACCTAAAAAGGAGATACAGCCTAAAATCAGAAATGCTAATCTCCAGTCAGCAAATCCGGCAATCCCCCCACCGAGTACTGGCCCCAGAGCTAATCCTAGGCTCCCGGATATGCCATGATATCCCATATTTCGACTGACGTGGGTGGTATTACTAATTAGGTTCAATCCTGCAGGATGATATAATCCAGCAAAGAAACCAAGTAATCCCAAGCCTATAGTCAAAGCAAAAAACGTTTGCCCCAGAGTTAGGACAATAACTGACAAGCTGATACCAAAAAAATAGATGGATAGGACATTTCGAGAACCGATGCGATCAACTAGATATCCAGCAGGAAATGCGGTTAAACCAAAACACAAAAACTGCACGGTACCTAACTTACCAAGTGAAATGAGGGTTACGTCAAATTCCCCCATTAAGACGATCATGATTGCGGGGAAAATTAGTGTGATACTGTGTACCAGCGCATGACCGATACTGGTAATTAATACGACACTGGAAGAGGGCTTCATCTAATAAAAAAAACTCCCACTTATAAATGTAAATGGGAGCTTAAATAAATCTGTTAAATTCCTACAGACGTTCTTTAATACGGGCGGCTTTACCTTTAAGTTCTCGGAGGTAATACAGTTTGGCACGTCTGACTTTTCCTCTCCTGATCACCTTAAGTGAGTCAATATTCGGAGAATGAAATGGGAAGATTCTTTCCACACCGACTCCGTTGGAGACTTTTCGAACCGTAAATGTTTTGTCAATTCCATGGCCTGCTGATATGCTGATTACAACACCTTCATACATTTGGATACGGGTTCGGTTTCCTTCCCTAACCTTTACACCTATTGACACTGAATCACCTGATTTAAATTCAGGAATATCTGTTTTTAAGTCGTTTTGAGTTGCTACTGCTAATTTATCCATTTTTATTCCGATTCTTCTTTTGGTTCTAAATATTTCTTAAATAGGTCGGGCCTATTTTTTTTTGTCTTTTCAAGCTGATTGTCCAGTCGCCACGTGGCAATTTTTTGATGATGTCCTGACAACAGGATTTCAGGGACAATCATTCCGTCAAATTCTTCCGGTCTCGTATAGTGCGCAAAATCCAGAAGTTCGTTCGCAAAAGAATCTGTTTCAGCAGATTCATAAGTATTGAGAACTCCTGGGATCAACCTGATCACAGTATCTAGTATGACCATTGTGGGAAGTTCACCTCCCGTCAGGACATAATCGCCAATTGAAATCTCATCGGTCACATACCGATCCCGAATTCGTTGATCAATTCCCTTATAGTGACCGTTGATAAAGATGAGTCTGTCCGCTTTCGAAAGTTCTTCAGACGTGGCATGACTCAGTACCTTCCCATCAGGTGTGGGAAATATGACACGGACACGATCACCAGGATTTACATCTTTTGTGGATTCCTCTATCGCCCTGCTCAAAGGTTCTGGTTTCATGATCATACCCGATCCACCACCAAACGGATAATCGTCTATCCGGTGATGAGGGGGATCTGCGTATGAGAACAGATTATGCACCGTATATTTGACCATTTCCTTTTTCTCTGCAATTTTTAAAATGCTTTCGTTGATAATGGCATTTACCATATCAGGAAATGGAGTTAACAGATGCACTGAAATCATATTTCCAGTAACCCTTCAATCAGGTTAACCGTCACTATTTGTTTCTCAAAGTCAATAAGCTTGATGAACTCATCCACTATCGGGATCAATATTTCCCTGTTCTCATAGTCCATAATCAGGACATCATTTGCAGGATAGTTCATCACTTTTTTAACCGATCCATAATTTTCGCCATTTACATCATGAACTGAAAAGCCAATCAGATCAGTCAAATAATAATCATCATCTGATAATGAAGGAAACATGCTCCTTTCAACTGAAAGCATATATCCTCTGAGGGTTTCAACCTCCTCCACCGTGTCATATTCTTCAAATTGAACGATGGCAAATTTGGGAGTATAACGTACATTACTGATACGAACATCCCTCTTATCTCCCCCTTCATTCTCTAACCTTACTGTCATATTTGACTCTAAAGTTCTTGAGGAAGAATTAAATAAAACGATTTTGGTATCACCCCGCAATCCGTGGGGCTTTACAATCCTACCGAGTTGAATGTACCTCTTTGATTCGGTATTATTCAATAATTTCGAGAATTGCCCGCTTCCCACCAGCTTTTGCATTCGAAGCAGAGAGCAGTGTACGAATGGCACCTACATTTTTTCCGCGTTTCCCGATCACCTTGCCAAGATCATCTTTAACAACGGTTAGTTCAAAAATTCGAGTCGTGTCACTTTCTACTACTTTCACCTTCACCTCATCAGGGCTATCGACGATTGCTTTAACAATGTGCTCTAGTAACTCTTTCATTGTTCCACCTTTGTTTATGTTAACCTTACTCTTTTATTCCAACCGAGATTCTTACATATCAGAATCAGATTCTTAAGACTTAAGTTCTATATTTTCAACACCCTCGACTGCAGCCTGGGTTTGGTCAGAAGCGATTTCCTCTGTTGGTAATTTTTCCTCTTCAACAGTGGTTTCTTCAACTAATTCAATAGTGGGTGGTGGAGTAATAGTTGCCTGACTTTTGGCTGAATCAGCTCGTGTGGCTTTTGCAGTTTGCCATGCATCCAACTCTTGGACGATCTCTTCCTCACTTTTACCCATACGAATAAGATGCATCCGATAACTGAGCCCGGAACGCTTCATGATCCCGGAAACCGTATCGGAGGGAATAGCGCCTTGTCCTAACCAGTAAACCACTCGATCTGATTCCAAATGGAGTTTATTCTTATTCTGCAGTGGATCATACCAGCCCAGCAATTCAATTTCACGACCATCCCGACGTGTGCGGGAATCCATGACGACGATACGGTAAAAAGGACGCTTTTTCCTGCCTATTCTTTTTAAACGGATTTTTACTGACAAAGGTTACCTTTCTTTAATTAAAAACCAACGGGAATATGACCCTTTTTCATTTTTTGGATCATCTTTTTCATTTGGGAAAATTGTTTTAATAATTGATTTACTTCAAACACAGATCTCCCGGCACCCTGTGCGATACGTTTTCGACGGGAGCCATTAATAATTTCAGGCATCTTTCTTTCTTTCGGAGTCATTGAATTGATAATGGCTTCAACCCATGTGAGCTGTTTGTCATCTATGGACAATCCCTTTAATTTTGCTGCACCGGGTATCATGCCAAGCATCTGTGATATAGGACCCATTTTTTGGATCTGTTTCAATTGACTGCGAAAGTCATCCAGAGTAAATGTATTCTGGATGAGTTTATTTTGAAGTCGCTGAGCTTCCTTTTCATCTACTACATCCTGAGCTTTTTCGACTAGAGAGACTACATCTCCCATACCTAATATTCGTCGTGCAAGTCTGTCGGGATAAAATGCTTCTAATCCTTCAATTCCTTCACCAGTACCAATGAATTTTACTGGTTTCTCAGTCGTTTTCCTGATAGATAAAGCAGCACCTCCACGAGCATCACCATCCATTTTAGTGAGGATGATACCGGTGAGTTCCACCGCTTCTGAAAACGCTTTCGAAGAATTCACAGCATCCTGCCCGGTCATACTATCCGCAACGAACAGAATTTCATGTGGAGAAGATACTCTGATAATAGACTTAAGTTCTTCCATAAGATATTCGTCCACATGTAATCGGCCGGCTGTATCAATGATAACAACATCAGAGTGAGTATCCCGGCTAGCCTTCAGTCCATTTTTAACAACCAAGACTGGATCTTTGCTTTGTTCAGTGTATACAGGGACTTCGATTTTCTTTCCTAAAATGCGTAATTGATCGATAGCTGCAGGGCGTTGAAGGTCTGCTGCAATCAAATACGGATTTTTAGAATGCCTAATTTTCAAAAAACGAGCCAGTTTCGCACAGGTGGTAGTTTTCCCAGATCCCTGTAAACCGGCCATTAAAATTACTGTCTGGCCTGATGGATTAAAACGGATATTTTCGTAATCTCCACCCAGAAATGTTGTTAATTCATCCTGAATGATTTTTACGAATTGTTGACCAGGATTCACCGAAGTAAGAACAATGCCACCTTTGGCTTTTTCTTTTACCTGATCTACAAACTCACGAGCTACTTTAATATTCACATCCGCTTCGAGGAGTGCACGACGTACATCGCGCATCGCATCCTGAATGTTACTATCAGAGATCTTACCGTGACCCTTAATATTTTTTATGATGCGATTGAATCTATCCTGTAGTTGCTCTAGCATACCCTAATCTTCAAAAAACAGGTTAATAAACAGCCTGAAAAGTTATATTGAATGATATTTCGCCTGCAAGTTAATTGAACGGATTATTTGATAGGGACCAACCTCAATTTTTTCTATAAAGAACAACGAATAAGCTCCAAAATAGAGAAAATATAAATTGCAAATCTCCATTTTCTAGAAATCTCCCTGCACCCGTCTAATCACAATTTCCTCATTAACTGCATTACCTGGCAGTGTGATTGCTTGCACCACCATCTTGGCAACATCATCATCCTGCATCATTTCATGACGAGGAAAGTTTGCTTTAGTATTATCCCAAAATGGAGAATCCACAGCTCCAGGATGAACTGAAGTGACTTTGATGTGGTCTGAACGTAACTCGTTGCGTAAACTGTCTGCAAGTCCTCTCAACCCATATTTGGAGGCAACATACCCTGCTGAAAATGGATATCCCCACTTTCCCGCAACCGAATTGACAAAAACAAGCGTCCCCTGTTTTCGATTTTGCATTGCAGGTATAAACCCACGGGATATCAAAAATGCCCCACGAAGGTTCACGTTGATCATCTGGTCCCAATCCTCCGTTGAGTGATTTGATATTTTGCTGAATAATCCTAAACCAGAATTATTGATAACAGTCCCGACGAACCCTAGTTTATCGCATTCAGTCACCAAATGTTGAACGGAAGATTCTAAACTCACATCCGTAGGAATTATTGTACACTTTCCAGATTTATTTTCAATCTCATTTTTGACAATTTCTAACTTTTCAATATTTCTCGATGCCAATACAACATGGTAATTTTGTTCGACTAACCGAAGCGCTATAGCTTTACCTAATCCTGAGGATGCACCGGTTACCAACGCAATTTGTTTGAGGTTAGTGAGTTCTGTCATTTGCCCGCAATCAGGTTCAATGCACTTCCAGCCCTGAACCATCCAATCTGCTTTTTGCTAAAAGTATGCAGAACCGGAAATGTCTCTGCCGATCCATCGGAATGGTGCAATCTGATAGTGAGACTTTCTCCCGGAGTAAAGTTTTTTAAGCCAAGAATATCAATTTTATCATCTTCACGTATTTTGTCATAATCGGATTTGTTCTCAAAAGTAATGGCGAGTATTCCCTGCTTTTTTAAATTGGTCTCATGTATTCGGGCGAATGATTTTACTAAGACTGCACGAATCCCCAAATGCCGTGGTTCCATTGCAGCGTGCTCACGGGAAGATCCTTCTCCATAATTTTCGTCGCCGACAATTAGCGTACCGATACCGACGGATTTGTATGCACGAGCGACAGATGGTACTACATCGTAGTCACCAGTCAATTGGTTTTTTACCTGGTTGATGCTGTCATTGAATGAATTGGTAGCGCCGATGAGCATGTTATTAGAAATATTATCCAGATGTCCTCTGAATTTCAGCCAGGGTCCTGCCATCGAAATATGGTCGGTTGTGCATTTCCCTTTAGCCTTGATTAGTAACCGTAAATCTATCAAATCTTTACCATCCCATTTTTCAAATGGCGTCAGCAATTGTAATCGCCCGGATTTCGGACTTACATTTATCTCTATGTGACAGCCGTCTGCTGGAGGTTCAACATAGCCTGGGTCTTGGACCTCGAATCCTCTGGATGGCAATTCTTCGCCCTTGGGTGGATCTAAACGTACAGATTCACCATTTTCATTTACCAGCATATCCGTCATTGGATTGAATGTAAGTTTCCCGGCAATGGCAAACGCAGTCACTATCTCTGGTGAAGCGACAAATGCGTATGTATTGGGATTTCCGTCATTTCGTTTGGCAAAATTGCGGTTGAAAGAAGTGATAATGGAATTTTTTTCCAATTTATCCGCACCATGTCTTGCCCATTGTCCAATACAAGGACCGCATGCATTTGCCAATACCATTCCGCCCATTTTGCTGAATGCATCGAGTTGACCATCTCTGTCAACAGTATATCGAACCAATTCCGAACCGGGAGTAACTGTGAAATCAGATTTGACTTTCAGATTTTTAGAAACTGCTTGACGTGCGAGCGATGCTGAACGGTCAAGATCTTCATATGAGGAATTGGTACAAGAACCGATAAGTCCTACATCCAGCTTTTCAGGAAAATCATTTTCCTTTACCGCCTTTGCAAATTCAGATAAAGGAAATGCTCTGTCTGGAGTGAATGGACCATTAATATGGGGTTCAAGAGTGGAAAGATCAATCTCAATTACTTGATCATAGTAATTTGAAGGGTTTGCATACACTTCAGCGTCAGCTCGTAAATATTCAGCCACATTATTGGCTGCTTCCGCCACATCTTCTCTTCCAGTAGCGGATAGATATTTTGCCATCTTGTCATCAAAGGCGAATAAGGATGTCGTGGCACCAATTTCAGCGCCCATATTACAAATAGTACCTTTTCCTGTACAGGATAAACTTTCAGCCCCATCACCGAAATATTCCACAATAAAACCGGTACCACCTTTGACAGTGAGAATACCTGCTAATTTCAGAATCACATCTTTTGAGGATGCCCATCCTTGCAAACTGCCTTTGAGTTTAACTCCCATCACCTTGGGGAATTTCAATTCCCAGGGCATACCGGTCATTACATCCACTGCATCAGCCCCTCCGACACCTATGGCAATCATTCCAAGTCCCCCTGCATTAACGGTATGGGAATCCGTACCGATCATCATTCCACCGGGGAAAGCATAGTTTTCCAAAATTACCTGATGGATAATACCAGCACCCGGTTTCCAGAATCCGATCCCGTATTTATTGCTGACAGAAGATAGAAAATCATAGACCTCGGAGTTGATATCAACCGCTGATTTCAAATCTTCTAAAGCACCGCTTCTTGCCTGTATAAGATGATCACAATGAACGGTTGATGGGACAGCAACTTTACTTCTCCCGGCAACCATAAATTGGAGTAACGCCATCTGTGCAGTGGCATCTTGCATAGCTACCCGGTCTGGATTAAAGTCAGCATAGTCGATCCCACGTTGGAAAGATTTAACATGTTCGTCGAATAAATGAGAGTATAATATTTTTTCTGTTAGAGTGAGTGGTTTATTTAAGATATGTCTGATTTTAGTGATCTTTGATGGTAGATCGTTATATGTACGCCGGATCATGTCTATGTTAAATGCCATGGAACCTCCTGTTTATGATGGGTGGATAATTAGTGGCAGAATCTGTGAAACAGGGAAATTTGCCTGTCAATAAGCCATGTAATTTAACTGGGTTTGCAGTGTGGGAACAAGAATCAGGAATGTGAATTTAAAACGAAAAATAAAGTGATTATTTGAATCAATAATGAATCGCATAAACCTTTTTTAAGCGCAGCCTAACTTCCTTAATTTTCGTCATGAATCTATTCCGATATCTGGTCATCATTTTGTTAATCACACTCTATTCTCTTGGGGCAACAGATAGGATCTCCATAAATATTGACATGGACGAGGCACCTGATATCCTAGAACTATATTTCACTTTCCCTAAAGCCAATTCACAATATGTAATCAATGACGTTGTTGTAGATATGTTTAGATGGAAAGTTCAAGCAGACGACATTATAAATATCCAGTGCAATTTGGTAAACGCTAAATGGATTTCAATTCCAACCGGCTCATGCGAATTTGATATTCACCAAATTCCTGAAGTTTTGATTCAACCCTTCAAAGATGATCAATATTTTGTGGACGTAATCCCATGGAAATTTGAAATCAATGGGCAAATCTCATATTTATCTCAAGGGAATATTGACATTACGTTCGGTGGCAATTCTGGGGATATTTTATCAGGGCCCGGGATTGTTGATAAAGTAGCACTTTTACCGCTAGTCAGATCACTCGCAGATTCACTTCAATATCTCATTCTCACCAATCAGGCGTTATTGCCTGCGGCTGAGTCTATCGCTGATTTATACAATGAAGACATCGATCCAAATTTTCAGCTGAATACAGACGTTGCCTTGATGGATACTCTCACACTACCTGTCAGGGATTTTCTGTTTCAACAATTAACTGAATATCCTATGCTTCAGTACGTGATGTTCATGGGCGATGAAACGGTGATTCCTCCCATGACCATTTTTACATATGACCCGTCTGTACCAGGATACATTCAAAGACCATCTGATGATTTTTTTACTTCATATCCGGAATATTCAGCTTATACACACTTGACTTCCGGACGGATTCCTGTAAATCAACTGTCGGATGCGATGATATTTGTAAACAAGTTAAGAGATTATGTACTGAATCCGTTACAAGGGAACTGGCGGAATAAATTGGTTCTCCTGGCGGACGATACCAATAAGAATAATGGTGATATTTCAACTGAAATTTCTCATGTGCAAAATTCCGATGAGATCTACGTTCTGTTGAATCAATTATTGGAAATTCAACCCATTTATGGTACGGAATATCAACCAATCCCCGGAGATGGGTGGCTTCTACAGCCTCAAATGACGCAGGCAATACTCGAATCTATCAACAGTGGTGTTGCCATGATCAATTATATAGGACATGGCTCTCCTACTACATTAGCCGATGAAAAGATTATCCTCATGAATCGTGATTTATCTTCAATCCAAGATCCGACAGGCGCAATCTGGGTTGTAGGTACTTGTTCTTTTGGTTGGTATGATAATGAGGAATGCATGACAGAAAAATTATTATCAAAACCAGATGGGGCTATCAGTCTAATATCTACAACATTTAAAGTAAACGTGTTTTCCAATTCTAATTATCTGAATAGATTGTTTGATAATATTCGAGGATACATTGAAAACGAAAACTCCTATCGGTTAGGAGATCTTGTACGCTATTCAAAAGAAGGCGGTCAGGATTATTGGTTCCATACTTTCGGAGACCCGGCGATGCCGCTTCCTTTCCCAAGAAAGGCAGCCATAATCGATATATCAGCTACATCATCCTCATTTGATATTCTACAGCCATTTGATATTAGTTTAAATCCCGGCTATGGTATGACTTATGGGTATGCAGATATTAGAGGTGCTGAAAACCAGATTACCCGTTTTTATGATACGGTTACTTTATCATATTTACTCCCTGGAAATGTAATTTATCAGGGTGAATTTTCTTCTTCAGATTTGACATTTATCGTCCCACTGGACGTATCATCTTGTGAATCCTGTGTGGGGAGCATAAGAGTGTATTCTGAAAACGGTGACGTTCAAACTGATTTTCTGGGAGGTATCCCCATCATTCCATTCTCCGGAAACCAGGATGATTTGGAAGGACCATTGGCCGTCCTTCGACAAAATAACAATCAGGTTTCAGACCAAGGGGTAATTTTCCCTCCATATATTTTTCAATTGTGGTTGACAGATAATTCAGGCATCAATCTGACCGGAAGTATCGGGCATAGCTTGCGGTACCAAATAGATGAGTTGTCAATTGTAGATTTTTCTGAAGATTTCACTACAATCTCACCCACTGAAGGCTTTTTAAATCTAGACATGTCGGAGGAACAATCCGGATATCATTCTCTTTGGATTGAACTGTGGGATAATGCAAATAATCGATCAGAGGAAGTACTGAATATTTATTTTTCTGATGCAGAGAATTTCAGGGTTGAATTGATTTATAATTATCCAAACCCATTTTCAGATGACACTTATTTTACGTTTCATCTTTCTCATGCAGCAAGCGTTTCAATTCGTGTGTTTACCACTGATGGGCACCAATTGATTACTTTAAATCGAGATAACCTCGACGCAGGATATCAGTCAATTTACTGGAATGGAAAAGACTCTCGAGGGTTGGAGCCGGCCAATGGCACTTATTTTTATCAAATAAGGGCTGATAATGAAGCAGGTGATCAGTTTGACAGCATTCAAAAACTGACAAGGATAAAATAGTATGCAGTGGATTCTTGCGTCCAGCAGTCCGAGAAGAAAACAATTATTAGAAACAATTGATCTGAAATTTGATATTGTTCATCCAAACGTGAATGAATCTTTGCCATTTCTGGACTTATCGCCAGCTGAATTTTGTTGCATGTTGGCAGACCTAAAAGCAAAGCATGTCAGTGAGAGCTACCCCGAAAGTATTGTCATCGGTGCGGATACTATTGTGATTAAAGGTAAAATAATTATGGGAAAACCAAAAAATCGTACGGATGCCTTAACAATTCTTCAACGACTGTCAGGCTGCATACACCAGGTGATTACAGGTGTATCAGTCCAATGTGAAATATCAGACGTTCATCACACTTTTTATGAATCAACTGATGTAACGTTTAAGGATTTATCCCAATCTGAAATTGAGCACTACGTAGATTGCTATTCCCCTTTTGACAAGGCTGGTAGTTATGGCATTCAGGATTTCAGCGCAATTTTTGTATCATCAATTCAGGGATGTTATCACAATGTTGTTGGTTTTCCATTATCGAGATTCAGCACTGAATTGGCAAAAATCGGAATTTCTGCGCCATGGCTCACAAAAAATATTTTGAAGTAACATCTAATTCTTGAGTCGATTTCAAGACTGTTTTCATCCTAAAATATTATACGAATTTTTGCCGGTTTTATGAAATTTTCATGTTAATTTCCAGCACATACAATAAATGAATCACGTTTCTTCCCAACTTAAGGACACTGAAAATGACAAATGTTGACACATTCTTTAAAAATCTAAAAGCTCATCGTGAGAGCCAGGGTATCAATTTATCAGAAATCTCTGAAAGAACTAAAATCAACGAAAAATATTTTGAATCTATTGAAAATGGTCAGCTAACTGTCCTCCCTACAGTGTACATGAGATTATTTTTACGATCGTATTGTTTCGAGATTGGCGCTGACCCTGAGCAGGCCTTAAAAGATTTCGAATTGTACACTACCGGAAAAGTCTCTCCAATACCCGAATTAAAATTTCAACCTGTTGAAGAAGAGTTAAAAGACCCAAATACAAAAAGTGAATTGATCGATTTTGGAAATTCCTTATCTCGAAAGAATATTATTTATTTTATCATTGGTATCATCATCATTTTTTCTTTGGTAAAATTTGTAAGCTATTTGACACAAGAGACAGAAAGCACAATGCCTGAAACGCAGATTAATTCAGAAAATAATGACGCGATTTCAGAGATATTAAACACATCTGATAATCGAACTGATGTCCAAGCCTTCAGCTCCCTTCCGCAGCCTTCACAGTTATTGGAATCATATGTTTATAACACACAAAAGATGGTCAAACAGGATGCATATCGTATAAACACCCAACCCCCTTTCATAATAACCGTGACTGCCGAGGCAAGGACAAAAGTCCACATAACTTCACTGGGGAGTAATTTATTTAATGGAATTATGAACGTTGGTGATTCCCGATCGCTTACTGGAGTAGACACATTAAAGTTTGATTTCTGGAGTGCGCAACATGTCAAAACAGATGTGAATGGAATCGATTTAACACCCTATTTGAGTACAACTGACCGGGCTGTTCGTGGATCATTAGTAACAGATGGTTCACTTTCTATCCAATTATACGTCCACTGATCCAGATATTTCTTTGTTTTTCAATTATTAATACCAACCTGTTTTACCCCCAAATTTCAATAAATTATCAATAATCCAGGGTTCACCGACCTTCGGAAACTCGTATATCATTCCCTATAATGTCTCACTAAAAATATAAAATTTAATATTTGTAACAAATTTCTTGCATCGAAACGACCATTTTGGATATTATTTGTGTAGGGAAATGGGATGAAGTGGGCAGAGACCCCATCAAAAGTGCGGATAAAATTAAATGCAAGATATTTACAACATATCATTTACAGGTGAATTTTCATATTCATTAGACTCTAAGGGACGGTTGAGTATTCCGGCTAAGTACCGAAAATCTCTTAATCCAGAAAACAACGGTATTCTGGTTGTCGCTAAAGGATTTGATGGAGAATTAATGGTTTATCCATTTATCGATTGGTTAGTCGTTGAGTCCGAATTGGACAGTTTAAATTCTATCAAAAGAAGAAACAGGAACTTTGTGCGTGGGATTATTCGAACTGCCACACATGTTCAAGTGGATTCACATGGTCGTATCGTAGTGCCGGAGATACTGTTGAATTATGCTCAAATCGAGAAGAATATAACAATTGTCGGTATGATCAAGCGATTTGAACTCTGGAATCCCTCTGTATTAGCACAATATGAGACTGACAATGGTGACGACGACAACCGGAACTTTGAAGACTTGGCAAACGATATCAGTTTTTAATCTTGTCCATATCACCTCCACACACACCCATCATGGTCAAAGAAATTCTCGAATTTCTGATCACTGACCCCGGAGGAATTTATATTGATGGTACTATAGGATTTGGCGGTCATGCCTCTATGATTCTGAAACAACTAAATGCCAGAGGAAAAGTATTGGGCATGGATCGGGATCTGGATGCGCTTTCGTTCACGGAGAAGCGTCTCGGCCAAATCCGAAGTGACGGATATCAGCTATTCCACAGCAATTTTAAGAATTTTCCTGAAATATTAAGATCACAAAATATTAGTCATGTCAATGGTATGTTGCTGGATTTAGGTATGTCATCATTCGATGTGGATACACCATTACGTGGATTCTCATACAATCATGATGGCCCTCTGGATATGAGATACGATCCCACATCTGGGTCACCTGCATCCGAATACCTGCGAGCTATGACGGAAGCCGAAATCACCGGTATCATTCGTATGTACGGAGAAGAGCGGTTTGCCCGGAAAATTTCGACATCAATCGTCCAACAAATAAAAACGGATAACATGAACACAACATTTGATTTGAGAGATGCGGTTTTGAATGTGGTAAAAGGCAAATTCAGAATGAAATCTGTGTCTCGTGTTTTTCAGGCTGTCCGAATCTCCGTCAATAATGAATTAGATTCATTGAAAATAGTGTTAGACTCACTGGACCAGTTTTTAGTTATTGGTGGAAGAGCAGTTATCCTTACTTTTCACTCCCTTGAAGACAGAATTGTGAAACAATACTTTAAAAATGCGGCAATTGATTGTATTTGTCCACCAAAGATCCCATTCTGTATTTGTGACACTCAACCGACTTTCAAAATTTTAACACGGAAGGCTGTATCTCCTTCCGAAGAGGAAGTTCAAATGAATTCTCGGGCACATAGCGCTAAACTTCGGGCAGGTGAAAGGATTTAACCCATGGCTAAACAGAATCAAGTCAGTCATTCCATTTCAAAAGATAGTATGAAGCTGCTTCGGTTTATTGCATACGTTATTTCAGTGATGTCATTCATGGTGCTATTGCTGGTAGTGAAAAATGAATGCAGAAGATTAGGCAAAGATATTGATTATAAAAGAAGTGAAGTGATCATGTTGGCAGATGAGATCGGATTTCTTGAAAGCAGTGTTAGTAACCTATCCAGACCTGATCGCATTCGAAAAATCGTCAGCGAAAATCTGAAAATGTACTCTACTGCACCCGAGTCACTTATTGTGTATTTAGGTGATTTCAAGTGAACTCTCTCTATTGCAAGTACCGGAATCGAATCGGAGCAGTGACCATTGTTTTACTGCTCTTGTTCATCGTTTTATCCGGGAGATTGATCTATGTTCAGATTTTTATGCACGAAGAATATGCTGAACTTGCAAAATCACTTTACAAACGGGAGAAAGATATCAACGGTTCGAGAGGTATGATTTTCGACCGCAATGGTATCCCCTTGACTAAAAATCTTACGCATCATTCTTTATGGGTAGATACTGAAGAGACCATTGATTGCAAGGAAATCAGTCAATTTTTATCTGATATTTTTGATAAACCTGCTCGATCCTATTTTCAGAAACTGCAGAAAAGTTCTCGGTACCTGGTTTTGGAAAAAAACGTCCTAGACCCTCAAATTTCCGGAATCACACAGCGCTTGAAAGATTTAAATATTCATATGGAAAGTCATTCGAAGCGATACTATCCTTACAGTGATTTGGCTGCGCAGGTCATCGGATATACGGATACTGATGAACAGGGTTCAATCGGTGTAGAGTGTCAATACAATTCAGTTTTATCAGGAAACCAGGCAGTTCAGGATATGGTGCGGAATTCCAGAGGTCAATTAAGCACTGATATTTATGAGGATCGTCCTGTAATTTCAAACGGACTAGATATCACACTCACTCTCGATATTACGTATCAGGCAATTTTACAAGATGAACTGCAGCAGGCATGTATATCCACAAATGCCAAAGGTGCAAACGGGCTGATTATCAATCCATTCACCGGTGAAATTCTGGCGATGGCCACCTACCCGAGTTTCGATCCAAATAATTACTCATCTTTCCCGGTAGAGACATATCTAAATCAGGTGATCAGCATGGTTTATGAGCCCGGATCAACATTCAAAATCGTTACTATTTCAGCAGGATTGGAAAATAACCTTATCTCTCCGTGGCAGACCTACGATTGCGAAAACGGTGAGTATCATCTATTTAATCGCACATTTCACGATCATGAAAAATATGAGATTTTGACAGTATCTGAAATTCTCATGCATTCCAGTAATATCGGAATGGTGAAAATCGCCACAGATATCGGTTCTGAATTCGTTTTTAAATATTCTACACAATTTGGGTTTGGTGAACCCACTGGAATCCAGCTTCCACATGAAAATGGTGGCATTCTTAGAGGCTATCAAGAGTGGACTCGCTCTTCAGGACCGACCATCGCCATGGGGCAAGAATTAGCGGTGACAACATTGCAAACCGCCATGTCATACTGTGCCATTTCCAATGGGGGATATCTTATTATGCCCACGATTATTCGAAAGATTACTGGAAATAACCAAGTTCCGGATTATCGATTCAATCCACAGCCTATCCGGAGGGTGATCGCGAAGGATACTGCCGATGACATCATGACGATGTTACGAGGAGTCATCCTCGAAGGCACAGCCGATAAGGCTAGACTACCGGGTTTCCCGATAGCAGGAAAAACCAGTACTGCACAAAAATATACTGAAAATGGGTACTCGAAATCTGAATTCATATCAGCATTCGCAGGCGTATTTCCAATTGATAATCCTGAATTTGTATGTGTTGTTGCTGTTGATTCTCCCAAATATGGATATCATTGGGGAAATGAAACTGCTGTCCCTGTCGTCAGAAAAGTATTTGAACGGATTATCGGGTTTTCAGATAAGAATTATATCAGAACTTTAGATTTACCAACAGTGGAGGATACTAAACTTCAAATTCAGCACCTTTCATTACAATCTAATAGCATCGAAAGGAGCGGAGGATAATGCAGTTACTGGATTTATTGTCAAACATTAATTTTTCCGGAAAGATTGAAGAATGTGATATTCAAAATATTACACACGACTCGAGAAAGGTTAAGCCCGGTACGCTATTTGTTGCCATCAAGGGACTCAATGAAGATGGTCACGATTATATCCTGGATGCTATCAATCGGGGAGCATGTGCTGTCATGTCCAATGGGAGAAGTTTGCACAATATTGGGGTTCCCGTCATAAAAGTGAGAAATCCTCGAGAGTCCATGTCCAGGATTGCTGCGAATTTTTATCGTCATCCGTCAAAAGATATGAATATCACAGGAGTGACCGGAACAAACGGAAAAACCACGATCACCCATATTCTCAACCAAATATTCAGAAATTCAGAAATTCCCTGTGGTACGTTAGGTACGTTGGGTTTTTCCACACCATCAGGTATGATGAGTACCGGTTTTACCACGCCTGAATCTGTGGATCTACACCAGCTCTTCCATACTTTACTAAATGGCGGAATTAAACATGCCGTCATGGAGATATCTTCTCATGCTCTGGATCTCCACCGAGTGGATGATGTGGATATCGACATCGCAATTTTTACAAATCTCACTCCTGAACATCTCGATTACCATAAGTCAATGTCCAATTATTTTAATGCAAAACTCAAGATGTTCAAATCCCTTTCACCTGATAAAACCGCTATTATCAATATCGACGATCCATGGGGTAAAAAAATATTGGCAAACACGTCAGCGAAAGTGATCACCTACGGTTTTTCAGAGACTGCAGACATTCACCCTGTTTCAGTATCCTATTCTATGGAAGGGACACATGCTGAACTGATAATTGCCAAACAAAAAATAAAGATTAATACACCATTTGTCGGGTCTTTTAATCTGTCAAACATTATGGCTTCAATCGGTGCTGCCATGGTCCAAGGTGTTGCCACTGACCAGATTGAAATGGCGCTAAATCAATTGTCACCAGTTCCCGGACGTCTTGAACTCATCAACAATCCATCCGATGGAAAAGTTCTCATCGATTACGCACATACGCCTGATGCGTATAAAAAAGTTTTATCATTAATAAGGGAATTATCACCCAGCGAAACTACGATTATTACGCTATTTGGTTGTGGAGGTGGTAGAGATACTTCCAAACGTCCTGTCATGGGAAAAATCGCATCAGAATTATCAGACAGGATAATCATCACATCAGATAATCCAAGATTTGAAGATGTATCAACCATCTGCCAAAGTATTGTAGCGGGTATTTCGAAGAATAATTATCAGATCATTATTGATAGAAAAAAAGCACTGGAAACAGCCATGGCTATGATGAATGACAATACGATTTTAGCAATTTTTGGGAAAGGGCGTGAAGAATACGAAATCGTTCAAGGTAAAAGACTTTTCCACAGCGATGTGCAAATCGTACAACAATATCTAAAATGAGAGTGGAAATCCACGAAAAAGCTATGTTTCAATCATTCATGAATCAAATTTATCCTGAATATTATCAGGTTCAAGTCGGTGGGATCAGTATTGATTCACGACTCGTCCAGGCTAATGATATATTTATAGCTCTGAATGGTGACCGAGTTGATGGTCATCAATTCATTCCGCAGGCGGTTGAGCTTGGCGCGTCACTTGTGGTATCAGAAGATGAAGTTGAGACCAGTGTGCCGGTAATCCGGGTTCCTTCGACGCATGAGTTTTTGATTGATTTTGCACAAAATTGGTGGAAGCAATATTCCATGCCTGTCGTCGGGATTACGGGTTCAAATGGAAAAACGACTACCAAAGAATTGTTGGTACATGTGTTAAAGTCAGTCATGTCTGTAGCATGGATGCCGGGTAATTATAATTCAACCATCGGACTTCCGTTATCATTATTTGCACTGCCGGTTTCCACTGATGCCGCTGTTTTGGAGATGGGAACCAGTGCGCCTGGCGAAATCAATACGTTAACCAATTTGATAAGGCCAACAATGGGAGTGATAACAAACATCCACCCTGCTCATATTGAATTTTTTTCCTCTCTTGACCATATTGCCCAGGAAAAAGTAGATTTGATCAAAAATCTCCCCTCCGATGGTATCGCATTCATCAATCTGGATGATCCATCTATTCGTTCTATCCAAACTGACGCCAAAAGAGTTACTTATGGGAATGATGATTCTGCCGATTATATTGGATATTGGCAATCGACTGTGAATAATCACATTTTTACAATAAATGGAAGAGAAATTCCTATCCCTCTGAACAGTGAAACGATGGCAAAAAATACCCTCGCTGTTTACGCTATCAGTCATACGCTAGGATTATCTCACGAAGATATTGTCAATCAAATCTCCACATTTACAGTGCCTGAAGGTCGCGGTAACATTATCGAGAAAAACGGAATCACTGTGATTGATGATACATACAATGCCAATCCTGAATCCGCGAAAGCCGGGATTGAATTTGCGTTGACAACTAATCAGAATCAGCGGCACATCGTTATTATAGGCGACATGTTCGAGCTTGGTACCAATACCTTGGAGTATCATACGGAACTCGGGGAATTCATCAGCACAAAATCCAATATTTTCTTGCTTACGTACGGTAACTATTCAGAAAAAATATCTGATATTTGTTCATCCTGTGGCTTATTTAGCCGCCACTTTAATACACCGGAATCGATCAATCTGTTTTTAAAACAATTTATTCGTACTGGTGATATCATTTACGTAAAGGGTTCCAGAGGTATGAAAATGGAAACCATAATAAAGGGAGGAATTTTTTCCTGATGTTATATCATTTACTTTATCCCTTGCGTGATTTTTTCTTCGGATTCAATATCTTCAAGTATATTTCGTTTCGAGCAGTCGGAGCAGCTATCACTGCTCTGCTTATCAGTTTTATCCTTGGGCCCAGGATCATCCGTACACTCCAAAAGCTACAAATAGGCGAAGTCATTCGACCTACCGGGCCTGAATCGCACCTTGCTAAACAAGGTACTCCAACGATGGGTGGGATAATCGTCTTAATTGCGGTTATCCTTCCCACTGTTCTGTGGAGCAGACTCGATAATCAATTTACACTCCTGATCCTGCTATCAACCGCTTGGATGGGAGCTATCGGTTTTTTGGACGACTATCTGAAAGTGATTAAAAAATTACCAAAAGGATTAGTTGCAAGATATAAATTGATCGGTCAAGTATTGTTAGGGCTTGTTGTTGGGCTCATCCTCTATTATTTCCCTGAAAATGCTCAATCTAAAACCGTCACCTCTCTTCCGTTTATCGCAAACGGTAGTATTGATCTTAATTGGTTTTACATCCCACTGGTGATTTTAGTGATTACCGGAACATCGAATGCTGTTAACCTGACGGATGGGTTAGATGGGTTGGCAACGGGATTAACCGCTATCGCAGTATTGAGTTTTGGTGCCATCGCATATGCCACGGGCCGATTTGACTTTAGTGATTATTTGAATATTTTATATCTTCCGGGTACCGGTGAACTTTTTGTATTTGCGCTGGCATTAGCAGGGGCTTGTATTGCTTTTCTCTGGTACAATGCCTATCCGGCAAAAATATTTATGGGAGACACAGGCTCTCTCGCCATGGGTGCTGCCCTGGGTACATTGGCAGTACTATTGAAAAAAGAAATTCTTCTGCTGATCATTGGTGGGATATTCGTTGCTGAATCACTTTCTGTAATGATTCAGATTTCATATTTCAAGTACACTAAATGGAAATTTGGCGAAGGCAAAAGAATTTTTAAAATGGCGCCTATTCATCACCATTTCGAATTATTGGGATGGCACGAAAATACCGTCGTTGTACGTTTTTGGATCGTAGGTATTTTACTCGCACTACTGTCATTAACAACTATCAAGGTTCAGTAAGTTTCAGTGGATAAAAAACAAATCGAAAAATTCACAATAGAAACGATTCAGGGAAAACGGATTTCCATTTTGGGTGGAGGTCGAAGTGGGATCGCTGTAGCTAAACTGGCAGTCCATTTAGGGTGTGATATTTTTATAAGTGACAATGGAGATACGCCCAATATTAAGGACCAGTTGAGCGCTTTCCCATCCGAAACTGGTGGACATACTGAAGCAGTACTCGATGCGGATTTTATCATCATCAGTCCCGGTATCCATAAAGAAATAGACATCGTTAGAGCTGCCACGAAACGTGGGATTCCCCTCGTCGGTGAAATTGAATTTGCATCTTGGTTTACCAGTAATCCTATTATCGGTATCACAGGCTCGAACGGTAAAACTACTACTGCCTATCTTATCCACAGTATCTTCAGAACTGCTGGCTATCACACGGCATTGGGTGGAAATATGGGTAATCCTTTTTCTACCATCGTGCTTGAAGAATTGATTCATCCGACGCCAAACGGAGTCAATATCTTAGAGATAAGCAGTTTCCAACTGGAGGATATCCATCACTTTTCTCCGAAGATCGCTATTGTGCTCAATATCTCACCGGATCACATGAATCGTTATATTAATTTGATGGATTATGCCAGAACCAAATTTAAAATTGTTCAAAATCTGGATGAAACGGGTGCCTTGATTTATAACCGAAATGACAGTCTGATTAAAGAATTTGTTGATCATCAGAGCGACATTAATGCATTACCCTTTGTATCCGAATCAGAAAGTTGTCTTTTTACAGCTACATCTGAGGGAATTTTTCGAAATGATAATCTGTTGATTTCATCTGATAGTATTCGTCTCAAAGGAATGCACAATTACGAGAATATCCTAGCTGCCATCACTGCGGCACATTGGTTCGGAATCAAACTTCATTTCATTTCTGAAGCAGTAACCTGTTTTCATAATATTCGCCATCGATTGGAATTGGTAGGCGAATTAAACGGGATCCGGTTTTATAATGATTCCAAAGCCACAAATACAGCGTCTACAATTGCAGCAGTTACCAGCTTTCCAGAAAATATTGTCCTCATATTAGGAGGTCAATCCAAAGGAAAACCAGATATTTCCGAATTGCTCCAAATCATGACAAACCGGGTTAAGCAGGTGTATTGTTATGGTGACGCAGGTGTTGAATTATTAAGCCAGGTTGAGACAAAATTTCCCGCAGAATTTATATGGGATTTTACTTCCTGTATGGTAAAAATTTTCGAATCCTTGGCCGATAGCGACATTGTTTTATTATCCCCTGCTTGTGCAAGTTTTGACCAGTTTGATAATTTTGAACTACGGGGTGATAAATTCAGTTTCCTCGTTGGGGACTTTATCAGGGAAAAATCGTGACACGGAATTATGATAATCAGCTTATTGTCGTTGTTGTTTTGCTGGCTGCGATGGGTACAATCATTATGTTCAGCGCAAGCTCTCCTTATGGTGAAAAATTCGGAAGTTCTTTGTTCTTTTTAAAACGACATGTTATTGCATTATTAATTGGTTCAGGTATGCTCATCGTTTTCAGCCGTCTGGATTACCGATATTTCAAGTATTTTGCACTCGCGTTCTTAATTGGTTCGATGATCCTTGTTTTGGCAGGGCATTTTTTGAACAATACGAAGGATGCTTCTCGGTGGCTATTGTATTCAGGCTCAAGAAAAATGATAACAACTTCGGATTTCATGAAGTATGCCATTATCATTTACGCGGCGTACTATCTGGACAAAAACCAGAAAAAGGTTCACGACTTTTGGCATGTGGTAGTACCATTTTTTGGGTTGATCGGCTTTAGCATTCTCCTCGTGCTTTTACAGCCAGATTTAAGTACGTCATTCGGACTCTGTCTGTTAGCAGGATCGCTGTTATTTATCGGAGGTGTGAAGTTTAGACATCTTGCCAGTGGTATTTTATTTGGCGGATTTGCTGCAGCTCTGTCGTTACTCCGAAACGAATACCAACGAACCAGAATTTGGTCATGGATTAATTCCGATTCAAATTTGAATTCCACCAATTGGCAGTCTTTTAATTCAAAAATCGCATTGGGGAATGGAGGCTGGACCGGGACGGGATTGGGTGATGGCATGATGAAACAGGGATACATCCCGGAAGCACACACAGACTTTATTTATTCCGTTATCGGGGAAGAACTGGGAATTTTTATTTCTATTTTCATTTTGGGACTGTTCCTCTGGTTGTTTTTGCGATCCGTGAAAATTGCCCAAACTGCTCCCGATCATTTCGGTATGTTTCTGGCTCTTGGGATTGGACTAAACATCGCTTTGTATTGCATTATTAATGTGGCATATGTGAGTGGGATCTTCCCCACTACCGGCCTGCCACTGCCATTTATTAGCTATGGCGGAACAAATACGGTTCTGGTGCTGGCAAGCATGGGGATTTTACTAAATATTTCAAATAAAGCTCGTGCTCCAAAGTTCAAATTTTCAGGAAGAAATTATGCCTGATAAAATCAGAATCATCATTGCCGGAGGTGGAACTGGTGGACATCTCTTCCCTGCCATCGCTATCGCGGATGAATTGCGGCAATTGGGTGCACAGGTGAAATTCATCGGATCGAAATTCGGTATTGAAGCACTTACGCTCCCCAACCGTGGCGAAAACCCGTTATTGCTTCCTATCCGTGGAATACAACGTGATTTTTCAATATCGTCAATACTGCGGAATTTACTTTTCCCCATACGATTTATGTACTCGTACGTCAAATCTGTCCGGTTCATCAAAAGCTTTCGTCCACACGTGGTTGTTGGGACGGGTGGATATTCCAGTGGAGTACCATTACTTGCAGCGATTCGATCCGGGATAAAAACATTGATCCAGGAACAGAACTCCTACCCTGGGATCACTACCAGAAAATTATCGAGTAAAGTTAATATTGTCTGCACGGCCTTTGAAGAAGCGTCCACCTACCTGTCCGGGGATGTCCGAATGTATGGAAATCCCATTCGTAAAAACCTGATGGTTACGGAGAAACTTTCCGCTCGGCGTGAATTACAGATAAATGACACTGCACCAACTATTTTTATTCTCGGTGGTAGCCAGGGATCGCTCCCTCTAAATACCCATTTTCAGACGATGTACCCGAAATATGTTGAGAAGGGTTTTCAGATCATTTGGCAATGTGGTGAAGCCCATTTTGATCATTTTAGAGTTCTGGATGAGAATGAAAATCTCCATATTTTCCCATTTATACAGGATATGGGTCAGGTTTATAGCGCATCAGATTTAGTCGTCTGCCGCGCTGGTGCTTTGACTTTAGCAGAATTATCTTATTGTCAAAAAGCATCCGTCCTGGTACCCTTCCCTCATGCAGCAGCAGATCATCAAACGGTGAATGCAAGATCGCTGGCAGATAAAGGAGCCGCTATTTTAGTTCCTCAAAGCGAATTATCTTCAGGATCTTTGGAGAGACAGATTTTTTCATTATTTGAAGATCCGGAGGCGATTTCTGATATGGAGAAAAAAGCGGGTATGCTTGCCTGTCCCAATGCTACTCAAAAAATTGCAAATGCCATTTTGGGATTAGCCTGATGTTTGGAAAAACGAAACACATTCACTTCGTGGGCATCGGCGGTATCGGTATGAGCGGGATGGCAGAACTTTTACACTCACTCGGATTCAGCATTAGCGGGTCAGATAAATCATTTTCTGAACGTACTCATCACTTGTCTTCTCTGGGTATCAAGATTTTTGAAGGACATCACGAAAAAAATGTCAAGACTTGTGATGTGCTGGTATACTCATCTGCTGTCCGCTTGGATAATCCTGAAATCGGAGCAGCGCAATCCAGAAATATTCCGGTTATCCGACGTGCCGAGATGTTGGGTGAACTGCTGAAATTAAAACCCATCAGTATTGCAGTTGGAGGAACCCATGGGAAAACCACTACATCCTCCATGCTTGGTTCCATTTTGACAAGTGCAAATATTCATCCTACTCTCGTTATTGGAGGCATTGTCAACGATCTTGCTTCTAATATGATCACCGGCTCTGGAGATATTATTTTGGTAGAAGCGGACGAGTTCGACCGATCGTTTCTATCTCTGAATCCCACAATGACGATTGTCACAAACATCGACCTTGAGCACTTGGATTGCTACAAAAATCTGGAGGATCTGCAATCGGCGTTTGTACATTTTGCCAATTCCGTACCTTTTTATGGAAGATCGGCTCTTTGTATTGATAATCTAAACGTTCAAAGCATTCTTCCCAGAATCAAACGACCAGTAACCACGTTCGGATTTACAAAACAAGCGGATGTGAGAGCAGAAAATATTACCTATTCAAAAAGCGTCACCACATTTGATGTTTATGCTGAAAATACTGAATTGGGAACGATCATATTAAATGTGCCTGGTGATCACAACATTTTAAATGCACTGGCTGCGATTTGCCTCGCTATTGAACTGGAAGTAAGTTTTGAACATATCCAACAGGGATTGCTGGCATATTCGGGGGTTTGGAGACGGTTTCAGATTTTGCATGAGACCTCTAAAAACATCATGATTATCGATGATTATGCGCATCATCCCTCTGAAGTGTCTGCCACATTGCAAGCAGCACGATCTGGTTGGAACCGACGCATTATAGCAGTTTTTCAGCCGCACTTGTTTACTCGGACGAAAGATTTTTACGAAGATTTCGCCAGAGCGTTTCTTCAGGCAGATATTTTGATTGTAACGGATATCTATCCTGCAAGAGAAGAACCTATAGAAGGTGTGACTGCTGAGTTGATTACGAATAAAGCCCGTGAATTTGGGCACAAACATGTACACTCTGTATCGGACAAAACGGAGGTCGCATCGCTCATTGGAACTCTGGTTCAAGAGAATGATCTGATCATCACCATGGGCGCAGGTGATATCTGGAGACAAAACGAAAAAATCATCGAGATGTTATCGTTATGAAAAATCAGATCCGTCAGATGCTGGAAGGAAGTACACGTGGAGCATTGTGGTTTGACGAACCTCTGGCAAAGCATACTACTTTTGGGATTGGTGGTCCGGCAGAATGTTTGGTTTATCCAGCAGATAAATCCGATTTGATGCAATTATTGAGGCTCTGTGAAAAATATAACATCGTAACTCATTTTATTGGATCCGGTTCGAACGTTCTGGCAAATAGTAGTGGTGTTGAAGGGTTGGTGATATCACTGAAAAAAACATTTAAATCCTTCAAGATAACCGAGGGGCTACAGATTATTACAGATTCGGGTGTTATGCTGGGTACAATGGTAAGACAGGCCATAAAACGTGGTATCTGCGGATTAGAGAGTCTGATCGGTGTCCCTGGCACGGTTGGCGGTGCGTTGATCATGAATGCCGGCGCATATGGAACGGAAATCTCCAGGAATTTATTCGAAGCTACCGTATTGACCAAGCAGGGTGAAGAAAAAAAATTGATAAAAGACCAGCTCAAATTTTCATATCGCAGTTCATCATTTAATCCGGAGGAAATCCTGATCGCAGCCGTATTCAATGGTGAAGCAGGAGACCCGGACCAAATTCAGACTGCCCGAAATCTGGCGTCTGCACGACGTAAGGCATCCCAGCCATTGCAATTTAGATCAGCTGGGAGTATCTTTAAAAACCCAGTGGGTGACACTCCAACAGGATTACTGATCGATCAAGCTGGACTGAAGGGGACACGATGCGGTGATGCAGAGATTTCTGAAAAACATGCCAATTTTATCGTCAATCATCGAAACGCCACATCCGATGATGTGCTGACATTAATCCGAAAAATGAAAAATGAAATCTTCGCTCTGAATAATATTCATTTGGAATTAGAAATTAAGTTACTGGGATTCCCCAACTCAATTATGAAGGAGTTTGGACATGCTTAAAAAAATCTGGAATCATACACCGGAAATACTATATCGAGTTTTTATAGTCTTCGCTGTCATCATCTCAGCCACTGCCATCTGGAATTATAGTGAAGTCAGTCAGTTGTATTCTTATAAAAATACCATTGTTGCCGGAAATGGATATATCCCGACGGATCAGGTTCTTGAGATTGCTAATATCAATAAAAATGAAACGGTTCTCGATCTGGATTTGGGTGATGTGGCAAAACGATTATCCGCGTATCCCTTCATAAAAAGTCAGAAGATAAGCCGGGTATTTCCATCAACAATTCGTATTGATGTCATCGAGAGAGAACCTTTTGCAGTGGTTAAATGTCACAATGGAATGGCTATACTCGACCGTGATGGAGTGATCATTCCTCATGACCCGGCGATTGGAAGGTCATTCAATTTGCCTACAATCAAAGGTGAAACTGAAAATGTGAGTATTGCCGAATTATCTTCTAAAGATAATGCAAGTTGGGTAAAAACCCAGACTCAGTTTTTATTGACCATCGAAAAACGCCTGCCCGAACTGTTTTCAGCCAGTCAGTCCATAGGAATTGAAATGGATCAATTGATATTTCACCATATTATCGGAAGAACATGTATCCAGTTGGACATGAATAACTGCGAAGAACAAACTGAAAAGCTGGTCTCCTTTTATCGGACTGTAGAGAAGCTTCGGCGGCTCACGGACTATAACATTATTGATCTGCGTACTCCCGGCCAGGTAATTGTCGTAGAAAATAACATCGGAAGATCATAATTATGAAAGATGAAAACAAACATATAATCACAGGTATCGATGTGGGGACCACCAAAGTATGTGTGGTTATCGCATCGTACATTGAAGATAAACCGTTTGAAATCCTCGGTGTTGGCTATTCGCCCACGTCTGGATTGAAAAAGGGTGTCGTTATCAATATCAACGATACCGTGGAATCCATTAAAAGTGCAGTAAAGCAGGCGGAAAATCAAGCCGGTGTAGAAGTCGAATCCGCATATGTGGGGATTTCAGGAGAACACATCCGAGGGATTAATAACACCGGAGTGATCACCGTCAGTAAAAACTCGACTCGTAATCCATTTGATCACGAGATCACAGAAGCAGATAAGCAACGAGTACTGGACCATGCAAAAGGTATCACTCTGCCTTCTGAAAGAAGAATTCTACATGTGTTATCCCAGGAATACAAAGTGGATAATCGCAATGATATCCGTGATCCCGTTGGCATGACTGGGAACCGTCTTGAGGCAAAAGTACATTTGATTCATAGTGAAGTTGCAGCAGAAAAAAATCTGACAGTGTGTTTTGAAAAAGCGGATATTGAGATTATCGACTTCGTGCTGTCTCCTCTGGCATCCTCCTATGCGGTGCTGGATCCGAACGAGAAAAACCTGGGCGTGGTAATGCTGGATATCGGGGGCGGGACTACAGATGTACTGGTATTTTTTAACGGTGGCTTATACCACTCAGGCATTATTCCCATTGGCGGAGATGCGATTACAAATGACATTGCTCATGGCGCCATGACCACCATCGAGCAAGCAGAAAGCTTGAAGTGCAAACACGGTTTAGCCAAGGAAGCCCTTGCGAGTGGAGACGAACAAATATCCGTACCCGGTATTCGAGGTCGTGAGCCGAAATCCATCAATGCCCGGCAGTTGGCTTCATTTATCGAACCTCGGATGAAAGAGATTATGATGTTCGCTTCTTCAGAAATTCGAAAGAGCAATCATAACGGATTATTTACCTTTGGTATCGTGATCACTGGTGGGACGGCTAAAATGAGCAATATCGCCGATCTGGCGCAAGACATATTCCGACACGATGTGAAAATTGGAATACCATCCATCACCGGAGGAGTCGCAGACTCCATACTGGATCCCACCTATTCTGCAGCGGTGGGAATGATTTATTGGGCAATTGAATCGGGGGAAAGATTCGATGAAGGAGATGGATTCCCGGGCAGACTAAAACCAGTTTCAAACTGGATTAAAAAATTATTTAGCAAGTTGTATTAATAAACAATAAAGGGGTTATAATGTTATTTGAACCGATTGATCTGAAAGACCAGAAGGCACGTATTGCCGTTGTCGGTGTAGGCGGTGGCGGTGGGAACGCTCTCAATCGTATGATTGAGGATAACCTGTCGGGTGTCGAATTCATTGCGATTAACACAGATGCCCAAGACCTGGATGCCAACAATTCCCAGATCAAAATCCAAATTGGTAAAGAACTGACCAAGGGATTAGGTGCAGGCGCTAACGCTGAAATGGGCAAACAGGCAGCCGATGAAAGCAAGGATGCTATTGCTGAAAAGCTAAAAGGAATGGACATGGTATTTATCACCGCAGGGATGGGTGGTGGTACCGGAACCGGCGCTGCACCTGCCATTGCACGGATCGCTAAAGATTGCGGAGCATTAACCGTAGGTGTGGTCACCAAACCTTTTATCTTCGAAGGCCCCAAACGGACAAAACGCGCTGATGAAGGTATTCGTGAACTTAAGAAAAGCTGCGATACTCTCTTGGTTATTCCCAACGAGACATTATTGTCAATTGCTGATGTAAGTACCACCGTCAAACAATCCTTTAAACTGGCCGACAGTATTCTCAATCAGGCGACCAAAGGTATATCCGATCTGATCAATGTCCCCGGACTGATCAATCTGGACTTTGCTGATGTCCGTACTGTGATGGAAAATATGGGCGACGCCATTATGGGTACCGGTATCGCACAAGGTGAGGAAAGAGCTATTTTAGCGGCACAGCAAGCCATCCACTCACCATTACTGCAGGACGTTCACATCCAAGGTGCAAAGGGATTATTAGTCAATATTTCCGGTCCTGAAGATATGACAATTCATGAACTCAACGACGCTTCCGGAATTATCTATGAAGAAGCTGGAAATGACGCCAATATTATTTTGGGATGTGTCATGGACGATAGTCTTGTGGATGAAATCCGGGTTACGGTGATCGCTACCGGACTGAATTCAACCAACCTTTACGAGCAGGAAGAACCCTATTACATACAAAATATGGATTCGAAATCATCCGCTCCCCGTGAAATGCGCACAAGAGAAAATGAAGCGGAGATCATCAGTTCGATCCCTGTACATTTAAAGAAACAAATGGAAAATGAACCCGGCAGAGTAAATGCGTCAAGACCCGATGAGGAACAGCCCATTCAGATTTTTGGTGAAGATCTGGATGTTCCTGCGTTTATTCGAAACCGAAAAATGTATTAACTCGCTAATAATAATCCCCTTTTAAAAACAAAAAACCCCGTCTCATAATGTGAGACGGGGTTTAATAGTCTGTCATAAAGGTCGCTTAGGCGGCTTTTGTAAACTTTCCTGTACGAATACAACTTGTGCAAATTTTCAGTTTTTTCGCTGCACCTTTAACCAACACTCGAATGGATTGTAAATTCGGTAACCATCGGTGTTTTGTACGGTTGTGTGCATGACTTACTCTGTAACCGACAGTAGGTCTCTTTCCACAAACTTCACATACTCTTGCCATAATTTCTATTTCCTGTTGTTTTTTAGCTTGAAAATTTAGGACAACTCATCGGATAATAGGAAAAGATAAATAAAAACTGAAAATATGATGTGGGCTAACAGTGTTTTCTACAAACTATGAGGGACCTACGATGTGATTTTTGCACATGTTGTCAGCAGCGTTTTTTAAAATTTACTGCCCACTGAACGGAGTCCCGAAGATACCTACTGCAAATTCTGCCCAAATGAGCATGAGAACTACCAGAATAGCTGCACAGACAACGATTCGATACCCGATTTTGTTTGTCTTTCTCATGACAAACTCACACATGAGACCGGTACCGATCAATAACACTCCCGCAACAACAAAATCCAATAGCGTCCAATTTACCTCATCTGTGAACTGCATCGCTATTACTGGTATGATTAATATAATTGCGGATATGAGTACGATGATGATAAGTCTTTTGTTCTTCATAATGATTAATTCGTTTGTCTGATTAAATCAACATTTCTATACCGATAATACAATCCTGACTCTCAATCCAATTTGATATTTCAATTATATTTTATTTTTTTTGATTCAAACTATCGTTAACGGTGAGTGTAAGAATAGAAGCCGATTGCAGGGTTAACAACTGTTAAATTGCATGAAAGTTGAAGCGGGCTATAAAGCTTGATTTTACTACTGAATATGCAATTATTTTTATACTTTGTTTACTGCAGTTATTTCAAGTGATTTTTAATAAAGTCAAATAGTGTGGCTGATGCAGTATATAATGCATATTTCTTTCTTTTCTCACCGGAAGCTTTGTGAGTTGTAGAATCGCCAAAGTCAGAAACAGACTTTATTGAAACGAATTTTGGTTGTAGCTCTTTACGAGAATGTGATAATGTGAAATAAAATCCGTTTGTTTCCATGTCCATTCCTTTTATTCCGTGATAATCCTCATTAATTTCTTTTATTTTTTTGTCACTTCGCAAAAGAGAACTACCGGAGACTAAAAGACCAATATGACATTTTAAAGGATTATTGAAAATTCCACTTTCAATATATTCCGATTTAAATTTTTTAAAATCAATTTTTTTTGAAAAAAGTGACAATCGTGCTTTAAGATTTCTATCTATTGAATCTGCATTTTGTCTGAATTTTTTCCTTGTACCTTTATCTTGTCTTTGTACTTCCACAATTTCATTGTAGTTCAGAGACTTTTCTGCAACAATAACATCTCCAATGTTAGTTACATTTTTATTTCCTGCACAAATTCCAACCATAAAGACATAATTAAACTTAAAATTTGAAAGCATTTTGCTTGTTGTAGAAACGCTCGCTTCAACACCCATTGAAATTGGGTAAGGGATAATAATACTCTTTAAACCAGAATTCGTATTTATGGTGCCATAGTAATAAATAATTGAATCATTAAAACTTTCATTTAATTCATCACAGTTGTCAATTAAGCTAACAATTGAATTGAATTCTTCAGCAGTGGCTGTAATAATCCCTATATCGTAATTATTTGTTTTGTTTTCTTGTTTTAATGGTATTCCAAATATTTTTCGTGCTTCTAAAGCGAATTTTGAAGTATTTAGAAAAATTTTAGAAAGATTATCCATAATGTTATGACAATAAATGTTTCTTCATTGCTTCGAAAAACTTGTCATAAACTTTCTCATCTGTCGTTTCTGGCACGGTGAGTTGTACATTTATATTTATAGTTACTCCACTTTCTCGACCAACTGATACCGTTTTACTTATGTTTGATGACAAATCGTTTTTTTCTTCTTTAAGCATGTCAGTATTAACAGACTTTGAAGAATTATCAAGAACCTCATCTTCTTCCTCTTCCGTTGTATCCAAATTTTTAGAAGAAATTAGTTTTCCATTCGATTCTTGAATTAAATCAGCTTCTTTCAATATTTCAACTATAGCTCCTGAACCAGCTCTTGATTCTTTGTTTTTGTTTTGTCCCGAAGAATATTCTATATGCCCAATAAAATCAGCCTCTGTCATTCCACTTTTTACTTCAAGAGCAGTAAGCATTTTTATAAAAAAATCAGTTTCAGAAATAATATTTTTCCAATATTTTATTATTTCGTCGGACTTATTAAAAGACAAAGCACGTCCTAAATTCAATCCATTTTCAGTTGGACTCTTTAAATTTCCTCCTTTAATAATTCCCGCTGCAATTAAAAATTTACTGTTCTTGCTAACTACAACTCTATGGATCGCTGTTGATTGGCTAATATCATCCAAACTTCCCCCTTTTGGGTTTGAACTGTATGCTTTAATCAGTTTGGTTAACTCTGTGTAAGACGATGATGGTAATCTAAAATCTGCCATAATATTTTCTTTTTATAATTGATTATTTAGTTCTTAATAATTGCACTCAACATCCCGAATAAACGCATCGCGTTTATTCGGGTTATAAGTTAAACATTTGTTCGTTTATTCCGAAATATATAAATAAAGGTATGAATAGAAGTAAAATCATGTGATTGAAGCATGAACCATTCCCTCTTGATGCACCCTTCGTCGATATGAATATCCAAACTTATGAACTGCTAAATATTGTGAGAGAGATTCGAGAGAGATGAAGTCTTTTCTTACTTCTGACTTCCCTGCCTGCGGCAGGCAGGTCACTTCACTTCGGCAGTTCGATCCTAAAAACGGTCCCACCAGGTTTGGAGGACACTAAGGTGATCTTCCCCCGGTGGATGTCTTCTATGATCCGTCGGGTAAGACTGAGTCCCAGTCCCCATCCCCGTTTTTTGGTACTGAATCCCGGTTTAAAAATGTGGTTTCGGTTTTTTCGAGAAATACCACTACCAGTATCCGTAACCTGAATACTCGCTCCGGTTGCCTGTGAGATTTCCACCGTGATGGTACCGGTGTTATTCTTTAATGCATCTAATGCATTTTTCACCAAATTTTCCAACGCCCATGAAAGTAACGTTTCTTCACCAGAAATGGTAGCATCTTCCCCATTCACCACAATCTGAATTCGTGAACTTGAAGGAATCCTCGCCTGCATATAATCGGCTGTCTTTTGCGCCAACTTCAATAATGGGACAGGTTTGAATTTGGAATGCGATCCGATCTTTTGGAATCGATTCGAAATCTGGCTCAAATGTGAAATATCCTCATGAATATACGGAATGACTTCTTTACGACTTTCACCGTCTTCCAGAAGTTTCACCCATCCCATAAGCGATGATATGGGTGTGCCCAACTGATGTGCAGTTTCACGTGCCATCCCCATCCAGATGGATCGCTTCTCGCTATTTCGGATGAACTGGAATCCAAAGAAACCCAGTAAAATATATAAAATCATCAAGCCAACTTCAAGATAAGGAACCCATCTCAACTTTCCCACAATGGCTGGATCGCCATAATGAATCCTGCTGATTTCGATATCATTTCCTGTGACGGGTAAAGGCGTAAAGGATTCATCCATCCTGACAATGATATCCCGGATTTTAGCCTCATATTCAGATGAACCTTCCGGGTAATTGATATTCAGATTTTTTACCGCATAGATCTCGTTGTTAGACGTGATGACCATGGGGAAATTGATGGAAGGCATTATAATTTCCAGGATGTACTGAATATTTTCCGGTTCCAAATTATTGATAGCGTCAGTGTACGCCCGAGCGAGATACTCCACCTGTTCGCGGGCATCTTCCCGGATATTCTTCACCATATACCAGTTCAGACCGAAGACAGTGAAGACGATCATAAAACCGAAAATAAATAGACCCAACTTTATCTGGAAGGAGTACTTAAACATGGATTATCTTGTAAATATCACTGTGAACTGACAGCGCTCTCTTTAGAGTTCCGGTACCAACCAAACAGGATAATGAAACCCATGAGCGTGAGACTGATCCATGATATAAGATTTCCTATTCTGATGTCGTCAGGTTGAAATCGCATGATTATGGAATGATTTCCTTCAGGCACAAATACTCCCCGCAATACCCCATTAGTCTCATAGATTGTTGTGGGATTCCCATCGATGGACGCATTCCAACCATTTGGATAATAGACTTCACTTATCACCAGAAATTGATCTTCTTCGGATTCGGTCAGAACCTCAAACTCATCTGGCGTATAAGATTCAACGACCACACTGCCATTTGCAGAGTATTGCATGTCCTCAACCACTTCAGTAACAAATGCGGTTCTGACAGGATCGAAATTTTGCTGTTTTAAAACGGATATTTGTGATTCTCTGTCACTCAACGTTCTGACGGATTCAGCAAAATAAAACCTTGGGAGATGGGCAGAGTATTCATATACATATGCGGGTATGTACCTGCCCTGGATGTAATAATTCCCTTTAAATACTTCCCTAAAATCGGGATGTTTTATGGGCTGCAAGTGGATCAAGTATTTTACATTCAACATCCTCGCCAGCGATAGAGATTCGAATCCAACTTCTGATATTATCTGATTATAATTCGCCAGTTTAGCAGGATGATACCCCGTGACACTCTCAATATGAAATGCTGACCATCTATTTTCATTCTCCAGGTACTGTAATGGCATGATCCGATAAAGCGTCAATGGCATGATCCGATAAAGCGTCGTATCTTTTTTTAGGAAATTGATCACATCGTCTGCCCGTAAATATGATCGGATATATTTTGCTCTTTGATAAGGAGCATTACGCCCTGAGCCCTTTTCAGGATCGATAATTCTGCGGTCAATAATCGTCAAATCGATAACAGCCCAAAGGACTATCCCCATAAAAACATAGGAGGGTTTGACCCATTTTTTCAATCCGATAAATACCAAACCCAAAGTTAATCCAGTCAATACGATCAAAGTAAACGTATCGGCCTGAATCATTGGTCTGACCGCTTCCGGCACTTTGAAGAAAGCTAAAATACTACCACCACCAAGAAATAATACACCTGAAATGGTAGCCCATGCATAAATTGATAACAGACACCACTTGGTTGACTTGACCTCTCTAAATAAAGTCTGGAGGCGATTGAACCCAAGTGCAGCTAATACCGCTACACTGAATTGTGTGAGGACCAAAAACATCACCGGTACCCGAAATTTATTGAAGTATGGGAAGTAGTCGAAAAAAATCCTATACAGAAAAAAATGTTTACCAAAGGATAATAGAAGTGAAAATACCACAGTTATAATCAGAACATATTTAAATTTATTTCGACTGTAAATCGCACCAAATACTGCGAATACCAGGATCAGAATACCCATATAATTTGGATAATCCGTCATAGGCATACTTCCCCAGTAAGTAGCGCCACCGAACCCCAAAAATGAAGGAATAAGGAATGTCATCATTTCCGAAAAACTGAATGACCATTGTGTGGCATAGTCGAATGCAGCACCTCCACCACTGGCGCCTCGAATTGAGAATGGAGTGTATTGAGATACCGGGTAATAAATACTCATGGATATACCCATTGCAAGAATCATTGAAAGTGCCGAGTAATACAATATTTTTAATTGAGAGTATTCCCTCGTGAGAATTGCATGGATAATCCGATATAACAAAAATAATCCCACCATCATCCAGGTATAATAGGCGATCTGAACATGCGCTCGAAGCAATTGTAATCCCAATAGCAACGCCAATATTCCACTGTTGAAAAGAGATGGATTCTCCTCGAGTTTGAGCAACCCCCAGAAAATCCAGGGGATATATGCAGCAGTCATCATCTGGCTGCCATGCCCGTAAACGATCATCGTGATCATGTACGGCGTGATCATGAATGCCGTTGCGCCTAAAAAGGATGAAAGCACATCCAGATTCAGACGTTTGAGAAGTAGATATCCACCTAAACCTGCAAACACAATATGAAAGATGAAGACCCAGAACCAGGGCATCCCCATCGATTTCAACATTAAGAACACGTGATGCGGAAAGTAATAACGGGATATGTACTGAAAAGAATGAACTGAAGGCAGTCCGCTGAACATCCAGGGCATCCACAATGGGTATTCGCCATATTTTTCTTTTGCCAGTTCCATTCCCTGGGCGACAGCCTTTGGAGACATGGAGTCAGGAGAAATGAACCTATGGCTGCCATCTGCCATTTTAACGAAAAGCACAACGATAATAACGAAAAATAAGGCGACTGCAATGAGCGTTTCTTTGTGCTGTAATAATCTGGAGTATATGGCTTTCATGAGCTTCCTGCTATTATTGAATGAATTTCCTGGAGTTAAAATACTGTCTGGGGATTTGATAAATCAAGCAGACTGTGGACATGATCATGACAAGCGCCCCCCGGTGACGTTGGATTAATTTCATGAGGGAACGTAATTTCCTCAGGTTTTTTCTGAAAGACCAATTGCCACCCATACTGGCGGATACTTTATGAAAGATCTTTGAATTGGCAATCATATAACAGGACGAACCCATTTTTGCTGCCCGCAGGCAAAGATCAACGTCCTCCGAATACATCCCGAATGATTCGTCAAATCCATTGAGCTTCTTAAAATTTTCTGTAGAAATCAACAGACTGCAGCCCGATACAAAATCTGTTTGGATATCCTTTGCATGCCCAGGACCGTCTGGCTCACGAATGCCCACATGCTCCACTTTTGCCAGTGGTAGATTGATCGTTCCACCAGCAAACCAGATATGTTTTGGATGATCGGCATATAAAGTTTTCGGTGAATAGATATGATCTGAACCAAATCGGGTAATCCCTTTCGCTAACTCATCTAAAAAATCCGGTTCAACCAGAGTGTCGTTATTCAAGAACAGAACGAAGTGCGAAGAATCGTTATTGTTGGAAATTGCATCGAATCCACGGTTGTTGCCTGCTGCATATCCGAGATTCTGTGAAAGCTCGACGAGACTAATATTCGGAAATTCATTTTTCATATACTCTACAGAACCGTCAGTTGAGCCGTTATCCACAACAAATACAGAGAAATTGGGATACGTGACTTTTTGAAGAGTTTTCAGACACTCGGCTGTGAGGACTTTGCCATTCCAATTCAGGACAATGACAGAAATGTGAGGGGTCATGATTCTGCAACCAATTCTTCGATAGCTTGGACCATATTCTCCCACGAAAATCGTTTTTTCTCTACATCCACATGTGCTTCCATCGTTGAGTACAATTTATTATCAAATCCTTCTGCAAGGACCTTTGCCAGGTTTTCATAATCCCCCGGTTCGATAATAAACCCTGTTTTGCCTTCGGTAACTACTTCGGGCAATCCCCCAACACGAGTGACAACGACCGGTTTATTGAAATGGAAAGCGATGGGGACAATACCACTCTGCGTTGCAGAATGATAAGGAAGCGCAACGATATCCGCAGCAGAAAAATACAGTTTTACACGATCATCGGGGACATACTGGTTCTCCCAACGAAACACATCCGCTACATCATACTCTCGAATCAACTTATTATATTTCTCAATTCCTTCATAGGATTCTCCCACTGCTATGACTTGGAAATCGTTCAGTATTTTTTTCAATCCTGCCGACGCACGAATCAGAGTATCCATCCCCTTATATGCTCTCACATACCCAAAATACAGGATCACATTTTTGGACGTGATACCCAATTCCTTTCGGGCAACCTCTGATTGGACTGGATCCCCAAACACATGATAGATCGGGTGAAATATTTTTCTATACCGAGGTTCAATGACCAATGATTTTAGGTCATCCTCCACCGAAGAAGACAATACGAGGAATGAATGGACACGTTTGAAAAAATACCGAATCAATGGTCTGTCAAACCAATGAGACTCGTGGGGAATGATATTATCGCAGATGGCCATAACATGAATTTGAGGAAGTCGTTTTCTTACATAGCCTGCGATTAATCCCGACAACGGCGCAAAGAAGGGATTCCAAAAACGAATGATGAGTAAATCTGGAGATTGACAAATGATCTGTCGGGCTGTTTTTAACCACGTAAATGGATTTATGGAATCAATGGTTCTATTTGTAGGGATAGGTACTGCGGGGGAACCGGTTTCATATTGAGTTTTTCCCGGGAAGAGAAAATCAGGGTATTGTCTTGAAAAATTGTATACGGTGACATCGTGGTCGGCTTCCAAATGTCGGTATAAAATGGCTGAGTTTAGAGATATCCCTCCCCGATAAGGAGGTGTTACGCTAATCAGCGCAATGTTCATCCTGGGGAGATCCTGTTAAGACCCTTTGAATTTTTTGTTCTTTTTCTCTTCGGGATTTGACAATCATCTCGCCCAGCAATCCAATTGAGAAGAATTGGATTCCCACTACCATCAACAGCACTGCCAGAAATAGGATAGGTCGATTTCCGATCCAGACGCCTCTGAACCAACCAATGGTGAGCCAGGTATTTATTCCCAGACCTGCGACTGTCAAAATCAAACCGATAAATCCGAAAAAATGTAGAGGACGATTGAAGTATTTTCCCATGAATAATATGGTGAGCAAATCGAAAAAACCATGGAAGTATCTTGCCCCACCGTACTTGGTCTCACCGTGCTTTCTGGGTCTGTGATTGACAACAATCTCTGTGACAGAAAAACCTTTTTGTTTTGCAATAGCAGGGATATACCTGTGAAGCCCGCCATATAATTCGATGGATTTCACGACACTGGATCGATACGCTTTTAGACCGCAATTAAAATCGTGTATTTGGATACCCGTGAATAGACGGGTTATTAGATTAAAAATCTTTGAAGGAAATTTCTTGGATAATGGGTCATTTCTGGATTTTTTCCAACCTGACACCACATCCCAGCCCTCTTTCAATTTATTAACGAGAGCATTTATCTCATTCGGATCATCCTGTAAATCCGCGTCCATTGTGATAACGTAATCACCCTGACAATCATTAAATCCAGCGGATAATGCTTCGGCTTTTCCATAATTTTTATAAAACTGAATGAGTTTTACATTTGAATCAGATAATTTTAAAGACTCAATCACTTGCAAGGAGTCATCCGTACTTCCGTCATCTACAAATACTATTTCGTATCGAGGAAAACCAGCTACGTTTTGTTTGATCTCACTATACAATTGCTGGATTGATTCACCCTCGTTTAATACGGGGATTATGATACTGACCATTTCGTTCAATTTATTCATGGCTAAGTAGAGTCCGTTTTTCTTTCAATTGCTCATTCTCCTGATCAATTGCAATTGCCTTATCCAGCGCTTCCACCGCTTTTCTAACCTGTTTTGCTTTCGCGTACACATCAGATAAGTGTTCATAGATAATTGCATTTTCCTGATCGATTGTCAAGCTGGCGATCAGAAAATGTTCAGCTAACTCGTACTCACCCATTTGAAAATATATCCACCCTACAGTGTCGAGATAGGACGCATTATCGGGAGAATTTTCTAGTGCCAGACTGCCATATTTTAAGGCTTGGTCCAATACTGTTTCACTCACTCTATCTCGTGCACAAAGATTATAGGCATAATTATTCAATGCCAGCGCTTCAGGGTCATCCTCTTCAATTAATTGAATGTATATGCTGTCTGCAAGATTAAAATTTCCCGAATCGTTTAATTGTTGTGCAAGCTGATTTAGGATGATAACATTTTGGGGAAATCTGGTATTCAATTCCCATAATTCATTTAGGATTTGGGACTGATCTCCAATACCATACAATATTCGGATGTATGAAATCACGAATACGACTTCATCGGGATAGCGGTCCATAAGTATATCCAGCCCGGATAAAAGTCCGTCGAATTCATCAGTACGGAAGCCAATTTCCATCATGGTTTGGTATATTTCCTGATTCTCCGGATCTATCAGAAGTATATCAACGCAGGATTCAATAACTTCTTTCCATTTGTATTCTGATACCAGAATTGCCAACTTTTTCATGATCAGGTCAATATTCTCTGGATATTCCTGAATTTTATTCTCAATCAATTGATATGCGGAATCAGTCTGATCCAAGTACGCGTACAGGTTTATAGCCATATCGATTAATTTATCATCCAAAGGCGAGAATGTAATTGACTCTAAAACATATGTTAAGGCTTTTTCATAATCCTTGGTCTCCAGAGACAAGTCGATTAAAGTATTAAATATTTCAATTGAGCCGGGGTCTTGTTTTAAAGCAAGTAAATAATATTCTTCAGCTTTACTATAATCCTCTTGGAGGAGGTAATATTCTCCCAGAAAAAAATAATTCTCATCGGCTTGATTTTCATCAGCGATAATGAATGTTGTCGATAGTATTATAATAAATAGTAATATTTTCATCAGTTTTAAAAAAAAATAGGAGGGTATGCCCTCCTATTTCATTAATGATATTTGGTGTTTACTTTGAGGTTCCCAGCAAATTATTTACATAACTGTCCACATTCTCTCCGGCTGGGACACCAAGAATCTCTTCCGAAAAACGGATCCCATCTTTTGTCTTTTTGGACTTAGTTGAACGAACCAACTTTATACAAGTTTTCTGTTCTTTTTCAGATGCTTTTCCTACTTTGTCTCCAAATGACTGTTTCTTTGCCATTTCATTCCTCTAATTATCAATTAAAATCTATTCAATGTATCAGTATCAAAATTTAAATTCGTTACTATCGCACGACGCGAATTTTACGTATTTTAATGTAAAATTTCCGAAGTATTTCTACCGTGTCGTCATTACACTAATTATACTATAAAATTTGTGTGCCGATAATTATTTATTCTCTTTTTGATTTACCATTAGAATCTGATCATCAAATCGGCTAGATGCATCCCGGAGGGAATCCTTCCGAGTTGAATCTTTCACAGCTGGTACTTGTTGAGAATTCACCATTAACGGAGCCTGATTACTCAAGGTCGAAGGCTTTTGTGAGAATTCACTGACATTTAGCTTTGGTATGTTATCATCCTGAAAAAGTAGAAAGGATGAAATTGTTAATAAAGTAAATGCGGTAACAAATCCGAGGGCGGCAACTGGTTTCAATCCAAAGGGTTGAAAATTTAACAACCTGGTGAACAGGGGCTCTTTTCTCGAATTATATTTATCGATTCGTTGATGTAGATTTTTAACAAAATCTGTTGAGGTCGCGACGGATTCGATTTGTTTAAATGAGTTTATAATTGATACGATACCATTGAGTTTATCCTCACATCCAGGGCAAGTTTCCCGATGTTGAATAAATTCTTTTCGCAGCTTTAAGCTCAAATCACTTTCTATAAATACAGAAATATTTTCTTCAAAATTGTAACAATTCATTCAGTATCATCGTCCTCCTATTTTATTGAGCAAGTTTTGTAATTTCAATCTACCCCTGTTTATCCGGGATTTCACAGTCCCTAGTGGAACACCGACGATTCTACTGATGTCTTCGTATGAAAGTTCCTGGATATCTCTTAGGATGATCATCGTTTTAAAATCAGGAGGTAGTTCGTTCATTGCCCATTGGATTTTCTTTCCCAGATTGTTTTTATCCAAGTCCAAACTTGGATCTTTCATCACTGGTATTTCATATTCTTTATCATTATAACTTATATCTGAAAGCGAGTACGTATTTCTTCTTTTAAATTTCCGAAGTTCAGTTCTCGCGAGGTTTCCTGCGATTGTGTATAACCAGGTTGAAAATTTTGCAATTTCTCTGTACGAATGTTTGTGAGTGTACACTTTCATAAACGTATCCTGGACGATATCTTCTGCCCGATCAATATCATTTAAGAACCGGTGCACAAAATTTAACAGTTTATCTTTATAACGATAGACAATCTGATTGTAGGCATTAATATCACCTTCCTGAAATCGAGCCATTAATTCTTCATCAGATATCTGATATTCAAGCATTGATGCCCTGACAAATATTAATTGTTAAAGGAATTAAAATATTATGCGGAGAAATGGAGCGCGTTTTTGACATAACATCTGCATTTCTGATGCTTACAAATATTTGAGAGATTTCTTCCACATTAAACATACTGCTGTATGTATGTAAATTATTTTGTAGATACCGATTCAGACTTGGATACCCCATGTTATATGATTTTTTACTTTTTGTCCAATAAACATTCTCAAATAAAGTATTTAGAGCACTGGTAATTTGAGGAATACTTACACCAAAATCAATGAGTGAATCTATCATTTCAAGAGATGAAGATAAATTTTTCTTCCCTAGGGAATGCAGGTACTTCCAAAGGGGGTATTCTCGCTCATAACCGACGACTTGTTCTACCAATTCTTTAGTGATCAGTCCCTTTTCTTCAATCATTAACCACAGATTTGTAATTTCACTGAAAACTTGTGCAAGCGAATTTCCCTGTTTTTCAATAATTAATTCTAATGCGGCACCGTCAATGTTAATGTTTTTTGTTTGGCAAATATCCAGCATCCATTCTTTAAAACTATTTTCATTTATTGGTGATCGTGCATCAAGATTGACAACCGTATTTTTAAGCGTTTCAATAAACTTCGAACGGTCATAGTAATTATCAGCAAGAAGAATCAAACAAATATCAGGAGCAGGTTTCGATAGATATTCTATAAACTCTGATTTGATTTTAGATGAAAGTCTTGAAATCTGTCGAACTTGGATCAACCTTCTATTTTCAAAAAGAGAAATGGAGTTTAATTCATCCATCAAATTATTTTCAGAATCATCACCAATTGAAAAACGAATAGTACTGCCTCCCTCTTTTAGAAACGCAGTTTTAATCATATTAACATTAAAATCCAGAATAAAAGTATCATCTCCCAGTAATAAATACGAAGGAGAAACATCTTCATTTTCTAATCTTTTGGTTAGCTGCCTTGTTGTGACAATTTTCATGTGATCAGTTCAGCAAAGTGATAATTAAACTTAATGTTCCAATTGTCCAGCAATAAAACGAAAAAATCCATAATTTTTGTTTACTGAGCACTTTAACCAAAGTAAGGATACAAATAAAACCGGTTATGGCAGACACAACAAATCCTGCTATAGTATTAACTGGACTCGAACCTCCGCTGAGTAAAATCGCATCGTTGAAGTGAAGCAATCCTGCACCAAATAATACGGGGATTGCCATCATAAATGAGAATTTTGCAGCGTCTTTATTATTAATACCCAAATATAAAGCGATGGAAATCGTCATTCCTGATCTTGAGATTCCCGGTAGAATTGCGAGGGCTTGTGCTAAACCAATAATTAGGGCTGTTTGTAAAGGGATATTCTGGGTTTTACCAGGTTTTTTTCCTCGCGTGAAATATAATACAAAGCCCGTGAAGATGAGGTTTATCCCCACAAAAGTTACACTTGAAAAAGTCTCCTCAATGAAATCATCGAATGTTAAACCAATAATTACTGCCGGAATTGTAGCAACAATTAACGCAGAAATATAATTTATCGATTGTTTGCGGTCGATAGGAGAGAAAATTCCCTTGATTAATGCGATGATATCCTTGAAGTAATAGATAACAATCGCAAGAAGTGTCCCAAAATGGAGTAGGATTTCCAAAACTGCACCGGGTGTTGTGATATTTAGGAGACTTTTACCAATCACTAAATGTCCAGAACTGCTGATAGGTAAAAATTCGGTCAGCCCTTGTAAAAACCCAAGAATAATATTATCAAATAGACTCATGCACACCCCAGAAATGCATACATTCTGCCGGCTTTTTCTCCATCCCGTCGATAGCTGTGGCACTCATCGGATTCAAAACTGCAAATGTCAGATGAAAGAATATGATGATGATGTATTCCTATGTTGGTCAATTCGTCTATTATTTCACCGGTCAAATCTATCTTCCATCCTTCTGAAATCTGCATTTTGTTGTGATCACTAAAATTAGATGCTACGTCTTCCTGAACTATATAATTTCTCATTTTAATCGAAGGTCCAAGAACGACTTTTATGTTACAAACCTTACTTCCCAATTCAATAAATTTGGAAATACCTTTCGAAGTAATCCGTTTCACAGTTCCTCTCCATCCAGAGTGGATCAATCCATTCACTTTGTTTTTGGGATCATGTAAAAATACCGGAACACAATCTGCAACCTTGATTCGAATTGCAATTTCCTGAGAAGAAGTTACTATTCCGTCACAATTCTTAATAAATCCACCTGTGTTGGTGGAAATTACGCTATCAGAGTGTATTTGTCCGGGATAAGCTAATTTTTGATAATAATTTCCAATTTGTAACATCGGTATCGATTCGGACTGTTCCTTTTTTGTGGTTTCAAAATTTGCGGTATCAGCACCTAATTTGCTCACTACTGCAAATACGTGATCACCTAAAAATGACGAATAATCAAAATATTGTTGATCAGGAAAATTAAATTTTACCAATTGCTCTGACATAAATCCTTACCTGGTTCTGGTCATTCCCATTCGATAGTTCCGGGTGGTTTACCAGTAATGTCATACACAACCCGATTTACCCCTTTTACATCGTTTACAATTTTGGTAGAACACATATTGAGTACTTCAAATGGAAGATGATACCACTCAGCAGTCATTCCATCCAAGCTAGTGACCGCACGTAAAGCAATCAAATTCTCATAACTTCTGGTATCTCCCATTACTCCGACCGTCTTAATCGGTACCAGCACGGCGAAGGCTTGCCATATTTTATCGTATTCACCGGTGTTTTTTAGGATTTCAAGAAATATTCGGTCTGCATCACGGAGGATACGTAACCGATCAATGGTAATTTCACCAATGATTCTTACAGCCAAACCGGGGCCTGGGAAGGGATGTCGGTTTATAATAAAATCAGGTATCCCAAGTTCATAACCAACTTTTCTTACTTCGTCTTTAAACAGATCCCTTAACGGTTCAACCAAATTGAACTTCATGTCATCAGGTAAACCTCCCACATTATGATGCGATTTAATGGTAACAGACGGACCTAAAACAGACCCACCGGATTCAATCACATCAGGATAAAGCGTCCCCTGTGCAAGAAACTCAATGTCTCCAAGTTGGGCAGCACATTTTTCAAAAGATCGGATAAATAGCTTGCCAATAATTTTTCTTTTTTCCTCAGGATCAGTGACGCCTGATAATTCATTAATAAATTCATCTGCGAAATTATGGTGGTGGATTTTAATTCCCATTCCGTTTTGCAGGGAGTCCAATACATAAGAGACTTCCTCGTGACGCAACAGTCCATGATCAATGAAAATACAATGCGATTGGTTTCCGATTGCTTTGTGCAACAAAGCTGCTACTACTGAAGAGTCTACACCTCCGCTTAATCCACATATCACTTTTTTATCCCCAACCTGATCATGGATCTGACGGATGGCATTTTGGATAAAATTTGAGGGTGTCCAGTTGGGAATACAATGAGCAATTTTAAATAGAAAATTAGAGATTATGGTATTGCCATTAGTTGTATGTATAACCTCAGGGTGGAATTGAACTCCATGAAATGGTTTCGTTTGATGTTGAATCGCAGCAATCACACCTCCGGTAGTCTCTGCAGTCCTTTCCCATTCTGAATTAAGAACGTCAATTTCATCACCGTGACTCATCCAGACCTGCGATTGATTCGGGACACCAGATAGCAAGGGGGAATCCAGATTTTTTATGAGAGTTGCACGTCCGTATTCACCTCTACCCCGATTCAATACATTCCCATCGGTTCTGTGAACAAGTAATTGCAATCCGTAGCAGATTCCCAAAATGGGGAGATCGGATTGAAAAATATCTGATCCCAGGGATGGAGCCTTCTCCGCATACACGCTTGAAGGTCCCCCGGATAAAATGATCGCTTTTACTTTTTTTTGTTTAAGTTGAGATAAAGATACGGTATGAGGGAAAATCTCCGAATAGACATGATGTTCTCTGATTCTGCGTGTGATTAATTGTGTGTATTGAGAGCCGAAATCAATGATGGCCACTGTCTGTTCATTCATCATAGGGAATACTGCCTATATAATCAAGTCACCAGGTAGTCTGGGTGATATTTAAAAAATTTGAAAATCTTTATTAATGTATTTTTCAAGTCTGAGCGATGAACAATGCTATCGACAAATCCCTTGTCAAGTAAAAATTCAGCTCGTTGGAATCCCTCAGGCAAGTCCTGACCGATAGTCTGTTTTATAACCCTCGCCCCTGCAAATCCGATTAAGGCATTGGGCTCAGCTAAAATAATATCACCAAGCATGGCAAAACTTGCTGTCGTTCCACCTGTTGTCGGATCTGTTAAAATAGATATGAACAGACCTTTTTCTTTTGAAAATTTTGCCACCATCGCACTTGTTTTTGCCATTTGCATCAGACTGTAAGATCCTTCCTGCATTCGGGCACCACCTGAGGCAGATACAATTATTAATGGCGTTTTATTTGAAATAGCATATGAAACCAGTCTGCTGATTTTTTCGCCCACAACTGATCCCATACTTCCACCAATAAATGAAAAATCCATGATACCAATTGCAGTTTTATATCCACCGATCTCACCGACGACCGTTCGGATAGCGTCATTATATCCTGTTTTTTCTTTGGCTGCTTTTAATTGGTCTGAATACTTTGAAACTGCATTAAATTTTAGAGGGTCAACAGATTCTATATTTTTCCCAATTTCCAAAATATTTATTGGATCATCCAGCAACATATTAAAATATTGTTGACTGGTAACTCTGAAATGATGAGAGCACCCAGAACAGACATATTGATTCTTTTTAAGCTCCTCACTGTAAATGACTTGTGTACAACGAGGACATTTGACCCAAATACCTTCTGCGGTATCCTTTTTACTGATGGTCTTTATTTTATCGGTAGATCTTCTAAACCATTCAACCATTAGGTTTTAACTCCAAAGTAAGGACTACGGCTTCATCGTTTTTTGTATAATAATTTTTATCTCTGTTCTGTTCATAAAACTGTTTTGATAAAAACAACTTCCTTGCAGGTTCGTTTTCATTCTTTATTGCAAGGAATATACTCTTGACATTTAAATCATCTAATTTTCCGAACAAGTAATCTAACATTTTTGATGCCACTTTTTTTCGACGGAAATCGGGATGAACGGCAATATTTGTCAGATGGTAATTACCCGCTTGACACTTCCCGAAAATATAAGATATAACGTCTCCCTTTTCCGCTATGCATGCTATATTTATTGAGTTCGCGGAGTCAGCTATTTCTAAAAGAAAATGATTCTTCGACCAGGGTCTGGTATAAATTTGATTTTCAAGTCGTAGGATCTCATTGATATGGGATTCATTTATTTGGACGATCATCATGATTGCAATTTGAAGTTTGTTATGTATAACGGTGTCACTTTATTAATGTCATTTTCAACCCAAAGGTCAAAATTTTTAATAGCAGAATTCCCAACCCACTTCGAAGACGGACAAACTTGCTGAACTTCGAATTCCTTCTGCTCTGAAAAGAAATCTCCGTATCCATAAATTCGATTAACAACGGAATCAGGTTGAAAATCTTTTATACGGATGCATTGCGGTTCGCTTTCTGCCAATGCATTTAGAAACTTTTGAACAAATATCCACTCACCATAAGAGTGGACAAAAACATATCTGGGATTATCTTCAGACTCCAAGCTATCATTCATGGAAACAAGTGTCGGTACAGTAATTATAGGCAATCCCATGGCGAAGGCAAGACCTTTTGCCAGACTGACACCGATACGTAAACCAGTATATGAACCTGGACCAATGGATACTGCTATTGCAGAAATTGGTTTTTTACTTTGATGGATCGCATTGTGAACAAACTGTGGTAATTTTTCTGAATGAATTTTAGGTTGAGTAATTTCCTGATAATACAGAGTCTCATGTGGAGTCACCACACAAACACCACAAACATCCGTGGTGGATTCAATTGAAAGGATATTCATATGTTAATATTTATCTTTCTCTTGTTCTCATCAATGTGTGATAATAAAATAGTAATTGTCCTATCTGGAAGTATTGCTTTTATCACCTCGGGCCATTCAATAAATACAATGCAGTCAGCATTGAAATACTCGTTGATTCCCAAATTAATCCACCTATTCAGATTTGTTTCACGATAACAATCCAGATGGATTATTTCAGGTAGGGAATGATATTCATTGATTAAGGTAAAAGTTGGAGATGTCACTTCACCTTTATACCCGAGTCCGTTGGCAATACCTTTAATAAATGTAGTTTTACCAGATGCCAATTGTCCGGAAAAAGCAAAAATATCTCCCGTTTCAATAAATCTAGCGAACTGTTTACCTTTTTCCAAAGTCTCCTCTGGAGAGGATGTGGTACAATTTGTCCATCCACTTTTCAAGACTATTTTCCTTTTAAGGTGATAACCGGTACGATCATTTCTTCCAGCGAGATACCGCCATGTTGAAATGTATCCTGAAATTTATTTATAAAAAAATGATAATCATTTGGATAAACATAAAAAGATTGGTCGCAACCAATAATATAATTTTGAACTTTTTCAGATTCAGGAAGACCATACTCTGAAGGAGATGATATTGTTAAAGAGGATTTTGAATCAACATTTAAGTTTCTACCATATTTATACCTTACTCCGGTAGATGTACCTCTATCTGCTTTCACTCGTATTGGTTTTTTAACTCTGATGGTTCCATGATCACTGGTTATTATGATAGTTCTGTTCCATGATTGAATTTGATTTAAAACTGATAATAGCCACGATTTTTCGAACCAGGATTTGACTACCTGACGATAAGCCGATTCATCCGGAACCATTTCTTTTAA
>FLOH01000047.1_pt1:160000-403693 | contig 403693 bp, 305 predicted proteins | sample 756751 | NCBI WGS metagenome assembly FLOH01 (sample SAMEA4026879, study PRJEB14308) | marine metagenome | biome: coastal water; material: water | depth 74 m
TGACGGGCGGTGTGTACAAGACCCGGGAACGTATTCACCGCGGCGTGCTGATCCGCGATTACTAGCGATTCCGACTTCATGCAGTCGAGTTGCAGACTGCAATCCGAACTTGGGAGAGTTTTTTGGGATTGGCTCCACCTTGCGGTATTGCAACCCTTTGTACTCCCCATTGTATCACGTGTGTAGCCCTGGACATAAGGGACATACTGACTTGACATCAACCCCACCTTCCTACCGGTTATCCCGGTCAGTCCCTCTAGAGTCCCCACCATTACGTGCTGGCAACTAGAAGCAGGGGTTGCGCTCGTTATCGGACTTAACCGAACATCTCACGACACGAGCTGACGACAGCCATGCATCACCTGTGACAGTGTCTTTGAGCAAGCTCTCAGAAGGTCCCGCTTTCACGGGACTTTCACTGACATGTCAAGCCCAGGTAAGGTTCTTCGCGTTGCATCGAATTAAACCACATGATCCACCGCTTGTGCGGGTCCCCGTCAATTCCTTTGAGTTTCAATCTTGCGATCGTAGTCCCCAGGCGGAGTACTTAACGCGTTAGCTCCGACAGTGAAGGGGTCGAATCCCCCACCACCAAGTACTCATAGTTTACGGCGTGGACTACCAGGGTCTCTAATCCTGTTTGCTCCCCACGCTTTCGCTCCTCAGTGTCAGTATAGGCCCAGTAAGCTGCCTTCGCCGTTGGTGTTCCTCCTGATATCTACGCATTTCACCGCTACACCAGGAATTCCGCTTACCTCTACCTCACTCAAGATTGACAGTATCGATACCAGTTCCCCGATTAAGTCGGGGGATTTCAATATCGACTGATCAATCCACCTACGAGCTCTTTACGCCCAATAATTCCGGACAACGCTTGCCCCCCTCGTATTACCGCGGCTGCTGGCACGAAGTTAGCCGGGGCTTTCTTGCAAGGTACCGTCAAAACTTATTAGTGTTAATAATAAGAGTTTTCTTCCCTTACGACAGACTTTTACACTCCGCAGAGCTTCTTCAGTCACGCGGCGTTGCTGCGTCAGGCTTTCGCCCATTGCGCAAAATTCCCCACTGCTGCCTCCCGTAGGAGTCTGGGCCGTATCTCAGTCCCAGTGTGGCTGATCATCCTCTCAGACCAGCTACTGATCGTAGCCTTGGTGAGCCATTACCTCACCAACAAGCTAATCAGACGCAGACCCATCCTTAAGTGGAAGCCGAAGCCTCCTTTGATCTATGATCCACAGAAAATAGATATTATCTGGTTTTAGCTTCATTTTCACGAAGTTATCCCAGTCTAAAGGGCAGGTTATCTACGCGTTACTCACCCGTTCGCCAGTGTACTTATTTGACGAATCAAATTTTCCCCTTGACTTGCATGTGTTAAGCACGCCGCCAGCGTTTGTCCTGAGCCAGGATCAAACTCTCCATTGTACATGTTTTGTTTGATCTTTTTTTAATCTTTTAAGATCGCTTGATTTTTGCTGACCCTCACGAAACCTCTCAATTTCAAAAATCTGTTTGCTCAAAATTCACTTCGAGCGCAGCCCCGAATATTATGAATCTTACTTAGAGTGGTGCAACAAATAATTTATTTATTTTAAGAAACCTACTCTAACAAAGACCATCACCTGCGGGGCCTTAAAATTACGAATTATATAAGCATTTATAACAAAGGATAAATGATAATTGTGAAATAAATATTTTAAATACCCAATTGTGAAGAAATATTTAACAAAAAAAAGGAGATCATAAGTAGATCTCCTTTTAAGAGTATTGTATTAGACGAAACGGAAGCTTACTTCACAAATAGCATTTTCTTTGTGTCAACAAAACTATTCGCAATCATCTTATAGTAATAAATACCGGAAGCGACCTGTTGGCCGTCCATGTTTAAACCATTCCAAACGATGCTGTATTTATTTGGTTGCAGGTAATCATTAACCAATACATTTACTTCGCGACCTAACATATCATATACGATCAACGATACTTCACCAGCTTCCTTAACTGAATAGCCAATAGTCGTAGTTGGATTAAACGGATTCGGGTAATTGTTGGAAAGTGAATATTCTTCAACAATTATTGGATTATCTGTTGACAAGAATGGTGTTCCAATTTCATATGACAAAGGTGAACCATTTTCATTTGAAAAGTTAGTTACAGTTAACGTAACCGGACCTTCCAAAGCGAATGTATCTGCATTCCATTGGATAGATGTCAAGACAGTTTCACCTGCAGGGATGAAAAGTCCACCCATAGAAAAACCAAGTACCATACCGGTTGGATTTGTGGATGTAAAAAATCCATTTGCCTGAGCGCTTCCACCTGATGCGGCACCATAGAGGACTCCTGATGCGTCACCGATTAATCCAGAATGATCCAAGTTAAACTGAAATCCGTAGACAGGTACCGTGTTCACCATATATACATCAAGTGTGCCGCCTGGAAGTTCAGTATTAACGACCTGGCTAGAAACATATACGGTAACATCTGCTGCAAACATAAAGCTTGCTACCAATGTTAGAGATATTAACAATTTTTTCATTTTATGCCCCTTTAATTAATTCATTAATTATTTTTTCGTGGGGAGAATTTAAATCTCCCCACGAACTTGTTTCAAATTATTTATCGTAATAAAGTAATTTTGTTTGTAACAACATCTTGCTCTGTCGTTAGCTTCAGAATGTACAAGCCAGATGCAGCTTGCGAACCAGAATCTTCCATTCCATTCCAAATTACGTTATAAACACCGACATTCTTGTGATCATTCACGAGATTGGCAATATGCTGACCCAAAACGTTATAAATGCTAACATCAACGAATCCATCCAGTTTTAGTTCATACGTAATCGTCGTCTGTGGATTGAATGGGTTGGGATAGCTTGATAACAGAGCGTAATTGTCAGCGATCGTTGCATCAATATACTGATCTCCGGCAACGATTAACAAGGATTCAATTTCGTAGGCGCCAGAGGATGTGAATATCTCATCGGTTTCAGGACCAACAACAACCAAAATCGTTTTTCCATTTTCTGAATTGAATGCACCATAGTATGAGTCATCAGTTAGCTGAATCTCAAAATCACTTCCATGAGTCAATGTAATCTGAATACCCCCAATGGCGCCATCCGATGTAATTTGTAACCCATTTTCGTTTTGAATAACATTTGCGGATGTGGCAGCTTCGGCTCGTGTTGGACCATACAGAATTAGATTCATAACTCCAACGATATCCAATATATCAATATTACCATCACCACTAAAGTCACCGGCGCAATCGTAAGGTAATGGGGTTCCGTGTACTATGTAGTTTACAAGTAATACGATGTCCAAAATATCTATTGACAAAGTGCCATTCACATCACCTGGATCAGGACAAGCGCCAGCACAATAGTCATCATCTTCTTGTGTTAATTCAACCCAACCCACATATGATCGGACTTTGTGATCCATACCAGCCGGATCACCCGTAGTTGAACCGTAACACCAGTCGGGTCGACTATAAACAATATTTACACGATCGTTTGTTGCACCGGTACCTGCATGAGGATCTAATTCATCAGGTACGTCTTGTGTAACACCATCTTGACACCATTCGCTTGCAGCACATTCAAATTCACCTGCTTCTGTTACCCAGCAATCCGGGACTGTTTCTGAAGCGTTGTATGGACACCACCAGTTTTGTCCACCATCAAGGGATTTGACTACAAATATCTCTTCGTTCCAAGTGGGGTAATATCCAAGGTCGTCGCATTCATCATCTGGTGTTCCGGCATTATCCGTAACAACGAATTCACCTTCGTTGGGTCCACCGATAACAGCATACATCACATTATCATCTTCTGTGCTGATAGCTAAAGAGGGGAATACATCCTGCCAATAGGAACCACCATTTGCATTGTTCCATCCCCACATATCGTTTGTAGACATTACTTTAGAATAATTCCAACCCGTAGCAGTCTGTGGATCGCCAGGATTCAACAAATAGTTTCTATCGATGGTAAAATGGAAAATTCCATTAGCTGTGTGACCGGTCCAAACACCATCAGGGTCTGAAGCGATTAATCCGATAAGGAAGTGAGGATCACCATTTGTATCTACTCTTACATCAAAATCATATGTTGCAAATGGCTGTGTTGCATCGATAAATCCACCATCGAGACACGCCCATTCCCAAAGTAAATCAAAATCTCCATTTGCACTCATATAATCAAATGTTTCATCTGGAATATAATAATATGGTGAACCACCCTGTCCGCCACTCCAAGTGGCACCGAAGTCATCAGTCATCTTCAATACCAAAGTATGATGATTAGCAAAAGGGCTCAGGTCTTGATCTCCGCCTTCAAAATAAGCAGTAACAGCAACATATCCGATACCATCATCGTTTATATCAATAATCCCTTGAGACGTGTATGAACCATCTGCATCACCACCAATCAAGTCTGCGCCTTCGTCTATGATCATAGTTTCAGCGCCAAAAATGATTGTTCCATCAAAATATGCTTCACTATGGAATAGCCACAGATCATCTCTGGACCAATCGTCGGTAACAACGTTAAAGATGTGTTCATCATTCACAGCATCGTAAGAATAATCGGGAGACAGTACCCAATGATCTTTATTGGAATTCCATAATGCATCAAGAATTTGAGCAGAAGACCATGATCCACCATCCCAGCCAAATTCGTCAAATGCGTAGTAAGGTTTTCCACCATATGCCGAATTACCTTGTGGTCCTGTATATTCGTTCCAGAAAGCATACGGATAGTCAGGAGTACCCAATGCGCTTGGATATCTTCCTGTTCCCATTCCAGGATTGAGATTGGTATAGGTCGCCCAATTCGTTCCATTAGATGAGTATGCAGCTCCAATCTGTCCGGCGCCACCTGCAGCGCCTGCCCATTGACGATACCCAAATACCCATCCTGCAGAGGATACTGATAAAGGACGAGTAGCAGGTACGACCATACCATAACCGTTCATGGAAGAATCTACCAAAGTGGCATTCAATCCATTCCTGTTATTGTAATGATAAATAGGGCTGGTTTCGTTAGTATTTATAACCTCTTCCATGGGTTCAAATTTAAATTGTCGCACGGCGCTATCTTTTAGCGGACTCTTCGTAGATTCTCCGAAAATAAGTGCCAGACCCAACAATGGAAGAATAAGTTTTAATCCCTTCATATTTGCTCCTTCGATTGATTTGTTTTATTAATTGAATTTATCATCATTGAATTAGTACAATACTAATTCTCAATTTTTTATATCTTATTTAATGCGAAATCTGTTTACCAATTGTAAATACAATTTAATCTACTCTGGATTAATAATGAGATCGATCATTATCACCAGATCCAACACATCTAATGCTGAATCTTCATTTATATCTGCAAGGAAAAATTCACATTCACCTAAATCGTTTGGACTATTAATAATTATATAAACCGTTCTCACTACATCTAATACATCAATAGTTCCATCACAGTTTACATCCCCCAGCATACATGAAGAACAATCCGCTCCGGTTGCAGGATCAAAATATCCAGTTCTAAGATAATTTCCACGATGGACATTCCAATATTGGGAGATATTCCCTTCAAATTTGAGATCGATGTTGACCATGTTCCCGGTAGATCCTAATAATATTTCCAGATCGCCATCCATATCTGTGTCAATTACTGTAGGTGATCCGCTATAACCAAAAATATTGGAAATTGGAAAATAAATAAAAGGTGAACCATCTAAATTAAAAGCAACCATATCTCCCATTTGCGTTCCACTGATTATTTCAGGAGAGCCATCATTATCAAGGTCAGCAATTACTGGTGATGTTACAATTGACCCATTATTAAACACGGGCCAGCCGCTCAAATTATTTCCATCCAAATCAACACCGTATAATCCACCGTCGTTTGATGCAAAGAAAATATGATAAGTATCTTCAGATTTATAAATAGCCGGTGATGTAAGAACGTAGTCAGCTGTTGGAATTGAAAATCTTAATGAGCCATCCTGATTTATCGCGTAGAATGTATTGTCTCTACATCCGGCCAAAATTACTTTTCCAAAAACGGTATTGATTACAACCGGGGCGGCACGGAATTTCTCATTTGCAATAAATGGGAATCCAGGAGCGATGGTCCCATCATCGTAAACAACCCATAATTTGTTGCTTTCGGTACCGCAAACAATATCCACTTTACCATTATCGTTAAAATCTGCCAGAGCAACCCCTCGCATCATTTTTTCACCTAACTCGAATGGAAATCCGGGCACATCCGTTCCATCAGGATTGATAGCAAATATTTTTCCTGGAGAGGAGAATCCACCAATTATAACTTCTAAATCTTCATCGTCGTCAATATTTCCTAAAGCGGGTGTTCCCATTAAAAATTGGGATGAATTATAGTCTGCCTGAACGATTTGATCGACGGGATCTAAAATGAATAAATGCTTACTTTTAGATGATACTATGATTTCATCGTGACCATCACCATCAATATCTGCAGCTGCTGGCGAACCCCAAACCTGATCTCCTGTATTATAAGGAAAAATAGCGCTTATAACCTCTGATCCATCAGGATTTACTGCATAGACATTTCCACTGTAATCGCTGAAATAAATTTCGTTTTGGCCATTAGCATCCGTATCAATCACGACAGGAGAAGTTTCAACATTGTACAGAGCCTCCGATAGAACATGGATTGGCCAACCCTCTTGATTTAGAGAGACTTCGATAGAAAAAGGAACATTTTGTGCAACTTGCTCTCCCTGAGCGCTTAACGTTGACACTTCGATAATAAAATTAACTTCTCCCAGGTCAATATCTTCGGCTAGTTCGAACGAATATGTGTCACTAATATTAATTTGAATACCACCTGCATAGATGGTTCCATAATCTGCGTTTGCATCTGTAATGGTCACAGCTGGGTTTGTAGTTGTTAGAATTGCTGTGACTTCAGTAGCAGTTGTCCACCCATCTGCATTCCCTATAGTCACCCGTAATTGAGAGGATTCACCCGGATTTAAGACACCATCACCATCCCCAGCAATGTTTAGTAAACTGTGCGAATAATAATATAAATAGGGAAAATTGATTGCTCCGATGGCTTTATGTACATCTACCATCCCTGAACCCAGGTTTCCCTGCAAATATTCTTCATCATTAATTTCATAAATAAATGGATCGGCTGTAGCAATAATAGTTTCTTCAAGCAGAACATTATCCCAATCCGGATAATACGATTGAAGCAGACCTATACAGCTTGCTACATTAGGGCTTGCCATTGAGGAACCATCCCATGAAGCATAACCTGTTCCAATAATAGTACTGAGAATACCCTCACCTGGTCCACCAATATCAATGGTACTGTGATAGGTTGCCCAGTGACCCCATGAACCGCTGCAGCCTAGTGCACATACAGAGATAACATTCGTATAGCTGCTGGGATAATGAGCAGAATTCTCTTCACCACCAGAATTACTTCCGTTGCCCGCTGCGGCCACGATGACTGCACCCCAGGTGTTATGTGCATTATTAATGGTGGTTTGCTCGTAGCTATTATAACCACCGCCACCCCAGCTACAGTTGATAATTGTAAATGTACCAGCATAAAAACCAGCTTTCGCAGCATAGGTAATACCTGCATACCCATCATTCACATATGGTTCGGTTGGTTGATTCTCCCTTGAACATTTTACGGCAATTATACTGGCATTAAACGCAGTTGAAGCTATTCCCAGATTATTGCCAGAAGTAGCACTTAATATTCCAGAGACATGCGTACCGTGTGCCCACGTACCATCTGCTTGCACATTCTCACGAGGATACGGATCGTTATCGTCTGCGCCAGAATATCCGGAATGATCCCATCCTACAATATCGTCAGTGAATCCATCACCATCATTGTCCTGATTGTCAGTAAATTGCGATGAAGATGTGAGAGCATCTCGAAGATTGATCGCTCCATCATTGTTTGTATCCATATTATTCGATGTGAGATAATTTAATACTTCTGTTGCCGTCACATAGTTATTGTTGTCAGAATCCACTGTTGAAAACAGACTAGAGGGAATCTCGTTCTGGTTGATCCAGATATTATGTTGGAGATCAGGATGAGTGATGTCCACTCCAGTATCCACAGTAGCCAAGAGGACATGCCGATCGCCCGGCATCAGTTCGCTGGCGATATCCCAAAAATCCCATGCCAAATCTGCTTTTACGGCAGGAAGAGAACACTGTTGATCATAGTTGGGGTCGTTTGGTTGATAAATAGGTTTTCTAATCATTTCAAATTCAGAAGAATGTATAAAGGTAAATTGAGTGATATCCTCTTTGGCTGCGATCATACTAGATCGAGAATTTTCAGAAAGATATACTCGGTAAATTCTATTCAAATAAATTTCCCCGTCCTTATCCAATTCAGTGGCACCGGGGATCCATGGTTCAATATTAATAATTTGATAGGTATCAAAAAATGAATTAAGAGCAGCATTATCTACAGAAATTCCACTTCCTGAACGAAATATTTCTAGGGGTTGGTGCTCATGCTTTAAACAAAATAAAAAAGTATTATCAACAGTTTCCACATTGTTGCTTATCGCTAATGCGAATAGAATCATTGTTAAAAAACCGCTCTTTATACTTTTTATTACGTTTAATGACATTATGTAGCCTTTTTTTCATCCGCCCTCCAAAAATGAGGAGGGCGGATGTTATAATTAATTATTTATTAGTTTGGTCCCATGATGTAATTGACGATACCAACAATATCGAGTACATCAATATTACCATCTTCATTAAAATCAGCAGCACAGAATTCATCTTCTGTCGGAGTATCAGATCCCATGATGAAGTTTACGACAGTAACAATATCCAATACATCAATGTTTGAATCCATGTTAACGTCGCCAAGAACACATGTTGTTAATTCACCACTATCAAGATATACTCTGAGCATCAAATTTCCGCTGATACCAATACTTGATAATGCCTCCCATGCACCTCCAGCGCCAATCCGGAAATAAGTATTACCGGAATCTGAGTCAGTATCAAGACCAAATGGATTAGATGAAGAAAATTCTCTGACACCTAGCCAGAAATCTCCACTAATTACTATGCCTTCGGTTGAAAGATCAAAATCATTCCACCCATTTATGCCACTGGTGATTATCCAATGGTCAATTTCTGTACCTGGCAGGCCATTATTATCTTCCCATAAATAGAGATAAAAGGCACCGCCATTACCAATCTGGAACCATTTGGCTCTAACTACGTCTTCTCCTCCAGCACTGGCATTAAAGCGTACAGCAGTATAGTTGCCGGATCCGTTTTGCCAGCCGACTTCAGAAGAACCATCGTCATGTGCTAATTCATGTACGGTGTTGGACTGAGGCGTAATTTCGATAGTCTCAGACATTTCGCTTTCATCACCACTTGGGAAAACAGCGGTAACGCCATAAACATAAGTGATATTATTTGCCACGTCAAAATCAGAATATGTATTCATGCTCAAATCAGAAGCAACCATACCTCCGTCACGGTAAACATTGTATGTGACATCGGCACCGTATTGTGTGATATTGGCACGGATACCCCATTCACCATTACTCAGAGCGCCACCTGACCCATCAACTATATCAGTCCATGTATCCCATGAACCACCTAGCATTACCATACTGTGAGTTCCGGGAGCTGTTATGTCTAAAGCAGCTGAGGTAGTTGCGTCGAAAGATACTGATAGTATGAATGGACTATTCATTTCCCAACCAAGCGTAAAATCATTCCATCCGGTATTAAGCGTCACATCCATTTGATTAGACGGACTGGTATTAAAAAATGCACCAACTTTGGAATATGATGCGATTGTGACAGAAACTGCAGTGTTGTTCACATTATAATATGAGACAGTATTAATTACTGACGGTCCAACAATATTAAATTCAGCACCGGCTTGAGCTGAGCCCTCACCGTTGATAATAATTCCATTATTGGGATCAAAGTTATCATTATCGAAAACAAGATCATTCGTGCCGGAATAATTCATATCATCCCAAGTCAGTGCAACTTCACCATTGAGCGCTTCACCCATTAATCCTGTTGGAGCAGGAGGAGCACCGAGTTCCTTGTAAATTTGGAAATCATCTATGAACAAGCCACCACCGGTTCCACCATCATCATTATCATCGTAGATAGAAACAATTTTAAATTTGATGGTTTTTCCTGCGAAACCATTCAAATCAAGGAAAATATTGCAACCTGTGCAAAATGGATATCCAGGAAGGTAATCTTCCCAGCCATAGTGGCCTGGACGAGGATCGGCATCGTCACCACTGTAATCATAAAATTGGTCAACCCAAACTAAACCAGTAGCTGACATCAGATCAGCATCATCAGCATTTGAACTAAATAACTCACCGCCTGTAGCATCGGTAACCATCACATCATCGATAAATAATCCGATAAGTGCAGCGTCATCAATTACTGAATATGCAGGATCAGATCCAAAAGCAAACCGAACGATGACATCCATACCTGCATAGGCATCCAGATTGAAAGTAACATTATGCCAGTCTTGGATTCCTCCCCATCCTGGAATATAATCTGGTTCACCATTATATGCCCAACCATACCCACTGGTGAAATCATATGGATCAGAGCCATCCAGTATATCCCATGTAGCACCACCATCAGCAGAAATTCTTACATTGGCAGCATCCCAACCATCAATGAAGTGACCCTCAACACCACCTGCACCTGCTGGATCCTCAAGCCCCCATTTTAATTGAGCGGATAAGGTTGTTCCGGTTGAAGGTACATAAAATTCAGGTGAGTCAAGGAACTGAAGCCATCCATCCAAATAGCCACCAACGTCTTCATAACCGCACCAATACGAATCACCTGAGTATGCATTAAAAGATGACGTATGCCATGCAAGCGCATCTATATCTGCCAATGATACTCTATAATAATCATCAAGAAAAGTATCGCCATCACCATCAGAATCAACTTGATCTGCAAACAATGAGAAGCCAAATCGGATAACTTCACCCTCTCCCACATCCGGAAGTGTAACTTCAGGAGAGAATATTGCCCAACTACCTGAATTCTCACCATTCGGTGGGTTAGGAGAGTTAATACTGTGTGTAGGACTGTTGTATTCGATATCAGTGGTTTCCCACCAACCTACGGAAACCCAATCCAATATGTCGTCTTCAAAATCCCACTCATAAAGAAGAACCGTTTCTCTGGAAGACTCAACCCGAGGGCTGAATTGGTCTACCATTACGGATTGTCCATTCTGAAGGGATTGAAGTGAACTGTAGGAATTTTTCTCAAATGAGATATCTCGCCCAAAAATAAAGGCAAAAATCACAATTGACAGAACTAATAATTTTCTAAACATGTTTTCTATTTCTCCTTAATTGATTAATTAGAGACATAAGTGAATTCAAATTTTAATTTCTTTGATCGCACAATTATGTGGCTCTTATTGTAACAAAATGTTAAAAACAAAACAACCTGCACCGTTTTCCTTAAAACTGGACTCTCAAGCCATACTGATGTGTATTGTCTAAAATTCCGTAATTCACAAAAGCATAGTCAATACCAATTTTAATAGCTCCTGTAGTCAAGTTGATACCAGCACCTGCACTTAATCCGGCGAGTGGATAGGTTTTCGCATCAGCATCCCTTCCGGTCATTGCAGTATCATGACCAAAACGATATCCCATTCTGATGAATGCCATTTCACGCCATGCGTATTCAATACCCGCACTCCCCGTGACAACATAATCGATAGGATTCATACCATCTAAAGCAATCGTAATTCGATTTATGTTGTCTGTCATCAATGTACCTTTTGGTCCCATAAGATCATTTTTAATCCCGAGACGGAAAATCATAGGTAAAGGAAATGATTCAGTAACTCTTGCAAGATTTTCACCGGGATCGACATCTTCAGGAACAGTGGTTTCCAACCCTTCACCATGGTATTGAATTTCTGGACCAAAATTACTTACAGACATCCCAAGTACCGTTCCATATATACCCGTATCGAAGATGGATCCGATATCAATCGCAAATGTTTGAGCGTAAGTGGTATAAATGTCTTCACGAATGTATTTTAATGTAATACCAAAATTTAGTCTGTCTGTCAATATTTTGGCAAACGTCATCCTAAATGCCAGATCGCGGACATGATAGTCTTCTCCAGTACCGGTTTGATAGTATTCATTGGTTACTCCAATCGGTCCTGAATCCAGCGTAAACAGGTGAAAGCTGATAAAATCCGTGGAGCTTAAAGGCATTCCATATGCGAGAACATTATGCGAAATCCCTGCGACATAGTTTACTTTAGAATAATACGAATCATTCCCATCGATAAATGTCAGGCTTGCTGGATTGTAAGCAATTCCCTGAACACCAACTGCAGCGGCAACCTGTGCACCACCCATACCGATGGCTCTTGCACTCGTTTCTAATTTCAACCAATTTTCAGCTGCACTGGCGACCTTCGTAACTACATTTGGAATATTAATATCCTGCGCGGTAACCAATGATGATGATAATAACGAAATTGCAACAAAGTATTTGATAATTTTCATGATTCCATTTCCCTTATCGTACAATCGCAAATTTGCCGATATGTTTTTTTCCATCTGCTTCGACCGTGTACAGATATAAACCCGGAGCAACTTCTTGATTGTTAACCGTCCTCAGATTCCAGAACTCTCTGCCACTGTATTCATCATCGTGTTCAAATGAAATTACCTTTTCACCACTTATAGTAAAAATAGTAATTGTGCAGTGTTGCGGTAACTGAATGAATTCCAATTGCCGGACATACCCAGATTCATTGAACGGTGACCTTGCAATATAAGGGTTAGGTACAACTCGAATTTCTTCTAATTCCCGTTGAGTCACTTTATGAGACTTACCTAATTCCGCCATGTCTGCAAACCAGGAGTCGCCATCTTTATAAAATTTATTCGTACGGATAATTATATAATCTCCGTCCTCCCAAGGATACTGTACGATCCAAGGGTTTTCATTTATCCCATCTCCATCAGTATCGATAAATTTATTTGGTAAGATAGTGGTATTGATATTCTGAGAAGCGTACCACATCATACCCTGATGATAAACATAATCTCCCTGATTATAAATCACACCAGGTATGTAAATATTTAAATTTACCCCTGGGAAAGATAATAAAAAGTCAAAAGCAAGTTTCAAATCCCAAGTTTGGTAACCCAATTCAGCACCATTTTGACCGATTCGAAGAGAATCGCCAGACAGTACAATTTTTTCATTATTTGTCCATCTGCAATCAGCATATCCGGTATTCGTAGTGTCCTCATCCGCAGCTCCACCAAAAAACCCTCGATCATTTAAGGATAATCGTACTTCTTTACCAGTAGTTAAGTTGGTCACTTTAAAAGGAAGGTAAGTAGAGACATTATCAGTGCAATCACTTGCTGGTGAAACATTTGCTGCTTCAGTAATTCCATGATCCGAAAATTCGACCATATAATCAAAGTTTATCCGCATTGCGTATTGATTATTATTTTTATATGTGAAATCAAGAGTGGTTATGGTATTTCTCATAGAATCATCTGCAGTGTACCATTCAATCTGCGAGATTGGTTCGAAAGTATTTTGAACCTCTAGCAAGGACTGAGGCATATTGTCAAACCTTAGTCTGATCCCATCGGTAAAGTCACTCCAATTATTTATATAATCTTCGGTATCGGAATTAACTATTGGGTACTCCAGCATATAATTAGGGAAATAAACAATATCATTATCTAAAAAAGCACCAGGTAGATCCATGAAATAGTCCAGACTATCGGAAGGTAGCGAGTCAAAAGGAATACCCAGTGTATGAACCGGAGTTTGTTCTATCTTATCGTTTATTTCATAGATATACAAGACCGGATCCTCTGTTCTCAGACCGAAATACGTATTTGTCGAATTCACTAAATCCGTTTGGATTTCTAACCGGATTAATTTATCTGATAACTCCTGTTCATTGACGATAGTATAGTATTTTTCATAATTCCCTGATGTACCCTCATTGGGTATGATGAATTCCCTGGTGTTTGTCACATCAGGAAAAGTGATATTGCTGGCATGATACCCTGGAATTACTGTAACAAAATTCGGATCGTAAATCGTTGTTCCTTTAGATGTTTCAATACTGGGATATCCCCACGGTGTGGACCAGTGTTCAGGATTTGAAGGAGAATATGTGGTGTCTGGTGTAAACGTTCCATCTCCATTATCAATCCACTCAATAGTATAATCTGCTGCAACGCCCATATCATATGAAGTGACTGAGTATGTGTATTTGATACCATCAATCACATTTGTGTCTACGTATGCGTGCGATAAGCCACTATTGTCACCGAGATATATCCATGGAGCCAATGAATCTATACCTGCCACACTGATTCCTCTCCAATCTTCGGATGTGCAATTGTCGTCATTTGAATAAACGCAATGGGTAATGTCTTGGTTTTCAGTCAGATCATACTGGGCAATAGGGTGCCATCCAACATGGATACCATCGTAATCATAAATTTTATCTTCGGGATCACCCCATGTAAATCCACCATCTGTACTTTTATATACATTATACCCTTCAAAATCTGAATATCCTGTAACCACATCTTTCGAATCCTCAGCTGCATCATTCCAATTTAGTACCACTTTATTATGGTCAACCGCAGCAAAAACCTGTGGGGTAGCCGGCGGAGTATAACCCTGATAATGGGAATTATACATAATTTGACCAAATCGTGCATTCTTGATGATATCATTCTGATTTTGACCAAAAATAATGGTAAATGAAAATGGTACTTCTTCACCAACATCAAGATCGAAAGGGCCGCAACTCATAAGAAGTACGCAGTCTAATCCTTCTTCTCCATCAAGAAATTCCGGAGTCAACATCAACCCGTCTATAGAATCAAAGTGTGGATTCAGCTCGCTATCTAGATCTGTATCTGGATATGGCGTGTGAAAAAACCATTGTTTTTCATCCGAGCTGATATTGGTAGTATCACCTGACATCAACTTAAATTGAATTTCTTCTTTGTTCTGCGCTTGTGCTCTTCCTCGTGCGCCAGCACAACAGTTTCCATCACTTTCCCTTTCCACAACCCCGGGGCGGTTGTACCAGTCAAACCAGTGCCAGTCCGTCATTTTTAAGGGTTCCCCGGTGTAAATATCAATAATCCCATCGAGATCAAGATCAATAGGTGATGTTGCTCGAGGTGAATCTAGTAATTGAACACCAACAATACCGATATCTGTAGCTCCATTACTGTTTCCATCATAGTCGTAGATCATCGCCATACTGATGAGTAGCGAATCATCCTGAACTTTAAATTTTTCCCAGTAATATTCCATAAAATCATCGGCATTAGTGTGGACACCAAAATTACCGTTCAGATCGGCGGATACTGCGTCTGCGTCAAAATAAAACCCCAAAGATACATTTTTATAATTGAATCCTTTGCCCCGGTTCAATTTCGTGCCATCCGGCATGATCATTCCTTCACCACCGATGGGATTACCCGCATTGTCTTTAACAGGTATTTCTGCACCGCTGGCATCTCGCTCAAATGCATTAAAATCACCACTTTCGTTTCTGACTTTTACCGTAACAAACAGAATATCTTCAGCATAATTAACACCATATGAATGTGCTTCTGCCATCACTCTGAGTCCCATTGGATAACCGGTTTGATTGTATTCGGTATTCGTGGAGTTTACACGATTCCCACGGTGAGCCCATCGATCGTCGAATTCCATGTACACATCATTGTCTGAAATAAATCTGCCAGGAACATCTTTCCAGCAATCAGGGTCTTTACGCGATCCGTTACAACCCGGTAAATCCGGATCAAAATCTTCTGCCCACCAACCCGGCCAAAATGGCTCGTCTTCGCCTGTGTCCTCGTTAAATCGTTTAGGCCAAGTCTGCGAATAGCTGCTGTGTGCCAGTAATGGATAAGGATCATCAGGATCGGTAAGAGGGACACCATAAATTTCTACATCACCAAAAATATCACCGGCTGTAACTTCCGTATCGTGAGAGTTAATCCGAGCTTTATTCGCTGCATGCCAATCTGAATTTGTACTTGGGCTCCATCGAGTGAACCACGATTCATTGACATTTGCTCCATAATATTCATAATCATCATCTGCCGTCCACTCTTCTCCGTCAGGACCATAATTGTATTTATCATATTCGTCAGTTCTTAGATCAAGACTTGGTCGATATGCCCAAGGGTACACAAGTCCGATTCCCATTTTCTCGTCTGGATTGCCATATGCATTGGAATTATTTGGATCAACGCCATCTTCCAGGCTGATGAATACTTCACCAAAATTTGTGAAACCCCATTGATTTTTTTCGGTAATCAAACCAATATCATCAATTTTATTTCCTACTTCGCCACGCTCTCCGATATCTTCAAATAGGATCGTTACAAAATTAGTGTCTCCGTCTTCGTACCAGGCATAATATGCATCTTCAGAACACCAAACTTCTACATTATTGCCAACATCTATACAATTATCATTCCATTCATAATTGGAAGCATAATCTTTACCTGCCACGCCTGAAGTAAAAGAGACATGAGGAAGATATGTATACATCCCCCATAATCCGGCAGGATGACCTGAATAGCCATTACTGGTATAATCTCCCCATTGAACGAAGTTACCATAGTTGAACACGGCACTTTTCACTTTACCCTGGATAAGATATCCTTTAGCTCTATCGTTCATGGGATTGGTGGGATATGGGTAGTCTCCAACCTTTACCAACCCATTTGGACCTGCATTGAAATTCTCTTCAACTCCCAAGATTGTTATAGGCTCTCCGGATAATAATATTGCCGAAATGAGGACAATGCTGAATAATATTCTTTTCACTTGGTTATCCATATTTACGATTAACTAAAATCTATTTGTACAAAGAAATTGATCTCACGAGGAGAGTTATAAAACCATGGCATATCATAGAATGATCCGGACTTATCATGCTCGTCATCTGGAAGTCCAACATCCTTAAGATAATATTCACCTGGATTATCCGGTTCACCTGTCAGAGGCCAAATATCGATGGCGTTTTTAATATCAAACAGATTAAATACATTTAAACCTAACGCCAGTCTATAATTTGAGATTTGAACATATTTGGAAAAAGATATATTGATGTTTTTATAAGCAGGCGCTCTTTTAGTGTATTTATTTTTCAGATCAGCCTCAGGCTTGTCACCATTCCAGATCATAGGGGTATACGGTGCACCGGATTGATAGAAGCCTGTTAAACTGGTGTTTATATTGTATGGTAATCGAGTGTATAATGTCAAAGTCAGATCATGGGTTCTGTCAAATGGCATTAGAAATTCCTGCGAAGGTGCATCTCGTGCCTCACTTCCTATAGCTGCCCAATCATATTCACTATTTGCTTTGGCAACGGAATACGTGTACTGGAGCAGTGTATTAATCAACATTCCTCGGTTTTCAAGCGTAAAATCAAATCCCTTAGCGCTTCCATAATCCCCATTTGAGAAAACTTCATATGAGTAAACGCCACTACGATAGGATTTTGTCGTTGACAGCTGGTCCATATCTCTTACCCAACCGGCAAGCTGAAAAGCCCAATTTCGGTTTACCTGAATATTAAAACCGAATTCATACTGCTGTGTCCTAGAAGCATTCATTGTGGCATTTCCCAGCACTCCTTCGCTTTCTTCAAATAACGTTTCAGGGTCCTCAAGTCGATTTGTATTTAAATATACGTTTTGATAAATTGGTGTTTGATAATATATTCCATAATTAAAAGTAAATGTTGCCTGATCTGTGATCACATGTGAGAAACCAAGGCGTGGACTGATTTTTGAAAACCAGTTTGCGTCAGTGAAAAGTACTCTCTGATGGGCAAACCCGGGTGATGAAGAAACTGCTTCACTAGGGTCCCTTTTACCATTTTCATTCAGATCGGCATAGTACCAAGGTAAGTTGGGAGATGTATTACCGAGAGTATCGGCCCATATTTGAGTATTATAATTCACCATGTCAACACGAATACCAGCATTGATAACCATCCATGGAACTTCATAAATATTTTGAATATAAAGAGATAATTCTTCAGGTTCTCTGAAGTCATCCCATTTACTGTTCTTATTAGCGTCCTCGAAGGATTCGCCTTCATCCCATTTATGGTTGCCTTCTCCCACATCAGGTCCCGGATAATCCGCGTCAGGTGGCAATAGACCATCAGGGCCAGTATCTAAAAAAAACTCCGCAAAACTTTGAGTGAATGCTGCGCTCCCCTCCCAGGGATTTTTCACTTCAAAAAAGTTTAAACTGTGCAGTTTATAATCAAATCCAGTTCGAATTTTCCATAAATCTGTGACTTGGGAAGTTGCATCGACTCTAAACTCATTGGTGACAGCACTGGATGTACCATAAAATCGGTCATTTCCACCAAATGCACTATTCTCATTCCACCCATAGTAATAATTTGATGAAAACCATTGAATCCAGGATTGATTAAATTCATCAGGAAAAGGACCGTAATGGTCAATATATGGATCCAAAAAATTTTGGGTCCTATCGAAATTATAATCCAGAAATGGAGTATAATCCTCATACATTTCTGGCGTCAGCCAATAACTGTTATCCCGATATTTTGAACTCCCTGTACTTTCTGGACCATTCCACACTCCATCAATTACGCCTGAATTAGAACCATCATCAAACGGCTCCCCCTGATCCCAAACGCTGTTATGATTCACATCAGTGAAGTTTTCAGCGGCTTCCCAATTGTACTCTCCTGGTTTTGCTCCATAATACCACCCTGTTCTCTCATCTCTCATTGTATAGAAGACGGTATCCCCATTTTCTGATAACATATACGGGACAATGCTTGCATCATAAGGATCAGAAGAACTTTGACCAGGTCCGGCAGGATTTCTCCATTCAAACCAGTCCGGATACCCATCACTGTCGCTATCTTCCCATCGAACGCCTTGAAACTGGTCTTGTACAAAATGGGACGCTCTTACCGTATAAAATGTCCGGCTGGTCAAAGAATGGTTAAATTCGATCGTATATCTGTCTGTGTCTCTGAATAGCTCGTTTTGACCTTCGTCCCAATAAAGATATCTTTGATTGAATCCTTTACGGTGTGCACCAACAGTCCAGTATGAGAGGTTGAATCTCATCTTTGCTGTGGGGCTGTATGATAGTTTTCCAAACACATCCCATGTTTTGTCAAACCCAAATCCTCTGAAGCCTTTCACATTATCCCATGGTTGCGCCAGGTTTTCCATATTTTGTTGGTTCATCGGATCATTCTCTTCATAGACAATATCATCAAATTTGTACACTCGGTAATTGTCTTTGTTCGTATATTGTCCGGAAACCCAGTAATACAGTTTGTTTACTCCCGGGATTTTCCCACCAAAACCCACAACATAATCATCATATCCTCTGAGCTCATCATACCTGGATCCCAATAATTCTCCCATCATACTGGTTTCATGTCGGAACTTAATGGAGAAATTATCTGTTCCAGAGTTCGTATGCATATTAGACACAGCAGACATAGCATCACCATATTCGGCGTTAAATCCACCGGGCTGCCAGTCAAATTCTTTTACTGCGAATAAGTTTAATCGCGTCCCATTTCCGATACCGCCAAAAATAGGATTCCGGATATACAGGCCGTCGATCATGTATGCAATTTCACCGGCTCGTCCACCACGAACATGGATTTCTTCCAAACCCCGTTCTTCATGATCAGGGATTCCTTGTGTCCGGCTTTCCACCTTGACCACACCGGATTGAAGCAAATATAATTCAGTAATATCCCGAATCGGCAGCGCTTCAATGGCTTCTTTGCTGACGGTAATATTCTTTGCAGTCTCTCCTTTTTCAATCAAGTCTTTCCGTCCTGAGACCACAACGGTTTTACCTTCAATGGCTTCTTGTGGAAGAGAGAAATTAAGCCACAGGGTTTTGTCCATCATGACATCTACATTGGACATGATCTGTCTTTGATAACCCATCATGCCAACCGTTATATCATATGTACCTACCGGTATATTCAAGATGATGTAACTTCCCTGAAGGTCTGCCATCGTCCCCAACGAGAGTGACTCGATGTACACTTGGGCGCCCGGCAAAGGAACTCCCTCCAAATCGGTTACCTTACCTCGTATGGTTCCGTCAGTACCTGCGATCAGCAAAATATTTACAATGAATACTGTAAGAATAAGTCTTATGAGATGTTTTTTCATTACCTGCACCTAATTAATCATTGTTCGATGGTAAACTAATTCTCTGGAAACCGGCTGTACGTTTGATCTGATATGGATCATATTCCAATTCTCCCTCGTTCCCAAGTGTATTTAGATTCACCGATTTCGTTTGTCCAAACAGGTTGCGCATCAACCCACCTGACCCAGTATTAAGCTCTCTAAATTCTGCTAATTCGAGTTTTGAATACTCAATCCAGTCACTGGAAGATACCCATGGAGCATCGTTCCATCGGATGAATACCTGCTCTTTCACCATCCCATGATTACTGGCGAGCCATGTAACCGTTTTCTCGCCGTATTTTATTCCTGGTCCAATCAGTGTCATTTGGATTTGATTGGTAATTTTAAAAACGTCAGTAAAGGTGGTATCTTTGGGGCATTTGGATATGGAAGTAGCACCCTCGAGAGCTTCATTCGCAAAGCAAATAACTTCCCCGTCCAATCCTAGATAACCTAAGTTTTTCCGAGCTGGGACAGTTACATTATCTTTGTTGACAGAAAATGATTTTTCGATGTAATAATTCCCAATGGCAGTCGAAACAGTTGTATCCCTATACACATTCTCTCCATCTCGAAAATTCCCACCTGGAGTGTAATAAAGTACTTCATCGACGGAGAAGTTTTCAAACCAGAATCCATCCTCTAGTGGCCCATCAAACTGAGAATTTTCCCAAAATCCCGGTGGTAAGAAATAGCTTGGATGTACAAGCTTATAAACATGGCTGTTTGCCTTGAAAATGTGGTAATCATAGTCGCCATTAACTATTCCGGGATTGGTTGAGTCATTCAATAGCCATTTGGTTTTTGTTACGTAATAATTATTGTCATCTGGATTGACCTCAAATTCTTCAATGATATCATTTGAGTAAATAGTAACCAGTGAATCCACGTTTGCAATTTGTTTCGTTCGGATATTATCATATAGACTGACTTCAATAACATTTCTAATCAATTGTCCATCGTACGTGATGACCGAGTCAGCAGGCTCGCAACATATCCCGTTACCATTAAAATCGTCAAAAATTTCACCCGTGTCTAAAATTCCATTACCTTCTCCCACATCTGGCTCTTCATAATCTGTATCACCGGGACACAGATTATCAATGCCACAATCTGGGAACCATTCTTCAGAATTGATAACCGTAAGGATTCTTGGGTTTGATAGGTTAGGATAGTTATCAAAGGAGACTACCAAGTTACTGGGCTCGATTGAACGAACTACCAAGTCATCTGGCTCGGGACCGTCCCAAATTCCATTACCGGTATCTACAGTCTCTGCGGGATCCCAAACTCCGTTACAGTTCATGTCTACAAAAGGCTCGTTAAGGTTATAAACGCCATACCCACCTTGACCGGGTTCGTCTCTGTCATAATATGGTTCTGCCGGGTCAAGAATTCCATTCCCTTGATCTTGGAATGGTTCATCAGCTTCGTGTTGACCGTTGCTATTTATGTCAGACCAAAATTCAGATGGATCAACCACCCCGTTGCGATTACAGTCAGCAGGGTGCTTGAACATAAGTGAATCCATTCCTACTAATTTCTGTTTCAAATGAAATGTTGTGGAAAAGATGCTATCGCTGGAAGTATAAACATATGAAATCCCGACCCACTCTGATTGGTCGATATAATAGGAATTATTCCCCGAGGGAAGAGATACAACCGGTTGTTGATAGATTAATGAATCGTAAGGGTCGGAAAAAATAATGGTTGTATCTTGCCCGTCCCAATCAGATACGACTGAAGTATATCGTCCCAGATCGAAATCCCAGTTCATTTGCTTCAGATGACGGAACTGAGATGAAATGATTTCTACCGGTATATTTTTAGCAATGGTTTCACTGTAGAGCAGGTGCTGCTCTGTATAACTATTCCATTCAGCAATTGAAGGATCATCTGGTTGATCCAAAAACGATTCTCCAACCCCCCAGAGACAATCACCATTCATATCCTCAAACTGTTCACCATTGTTGTCCCAAATATTATCTCCGTCCAAGTCATCAAAATTTTCAGAATCGTTCCAAACCCCATTCACAAAATATTCATGCAACAAAGGTTCGGCTGGAGTCCAGACACCGCTGTTGTCCCAGTCAGTAAATCCTTCATCGTCATTCCAAACTGGAGCACCTGGTGCATTGGGATTTAGATTTGTATAGGGTTCGGCTGTTCCATCCCAGACACCATTTCCATTCAAATCTTCAAATGGTTCATCAGGATTATATTGCCCGTAAGGAGTATAAATATCTTCATAGGGTTCAGCCGTATCATCCCAAACACCGTTTTCATTGCTATCAATGAAAGTATCTCCACATTCCGGTTCAAATACTCCATTTGTTCCACATTGCATATATAAACCAAACATTGGGATACAGGTGCATGCTACAATATCCATCTGAGTCCCATCATTAAGAGTACCACTAATAATTGTGGTAAATGATTCAACATATGTTTCGGCATTATCCCAAACGTCATTACCATTTAAATCTGTGAATGGTTCATGTGGCGTCCAAGTCCCATCATCATTGATATCCGTAAAAGGTTCGGCGTGATCATACATCCCATTACCATTCAGGTCTTCAAATGGTTCATGTGGATCCCAAACACTATAATTGATATATTGATCAAACAATGGTTCCGCAGGAGTCCACTCACTGTTACCGTCCCAGTCGTCGTAGGTTTCTGCATCATTCCACATGCAGTCACCGTTTATATCATATAGCCGCTCTGTACCTGTCCAATAACCATCACCATCGATATCCTCATAAACCTCCCCTGCATCAAAGAACCCATTATTATTGGCATCCGTAAAAGGCTCACCCAGCTCCCAAAGACCGTTACCCAAATCAACAAACGGTTCATCTGCGTCATATAATCCGTTATTATTCAGGTCTGTAAATGGTTCACCGATTTCACCTGGAGCAATATTAAGCAGATATTCCGGGAAGGTTCGGAAATTTAATGTATCTGCAGTCGGATCGAAACCGATAGGTTGATTGATGGTAGCGATATCCCAGCGATAGAACTTTACATTAATGTCTTTTTCGAAATCATAGAAGTAGTCAGAAGCACTTCCAATGAAATTGCCATTCAATGATGAGTCGTTCAAGGTGTTGCCTTGGCCAGAATTATTATCGCTTTGCTTTACGGGACTTTCGCACCCGTATATTCCGAGTAGAATAATACACAATGTGATGATTGCCGTGATTTTTTTCAAGATAATTCCTTATTTAAGAAATTAGTTTATTAGTTATAGAAATAAAATTATCCCTGTTCCGTTGAGCTTTCTCAGTTTCGGAATCATATTTATTCTTTGTTGATTAAAATGACTTTTTGTTGATTAAAATAAACCTGTAAAAATACCCTCAACCCCTTCAAAGATTCAATAGAAAACAAGGATAATAGAATTGCAAAACACATACGATTTATATGAGGTTGTATCAAGTTTAAAATTTTGATTTTTTCAAGAAAGTTCATTATGATTTTTCTATTGCATCCAGTTTATTCTTCAGATTTGGATAGCTAATTTTCAATTTCTTAATCAGATCTTCCCTCTTGGTACCATAATGTAGAACAATATACTTCAGGGCATCCTTTTCAAATTGCTGGAAAATATCATTCCAGGTTAAGTCTTTATAATATTCGATATAGACTTGTAGCGAATCCAATACATTCCTATTTTCTTGATTGTGAATATTCTTCCTAAAGTCTGGGATCAAGAATCCGGCTGTTGTTAACTTTTGTTGCTTCGCCTGAAAATTGGAGCGTTTCAAAGAAAGACGTTCCAGCATTTCATTTACCGAATGTGAGTTATATTTATGATAAACGATGACATTATAACTAAACAATTCCGTGATCTCTTTCCAGGTTTTTCCGAGGGTAAAGGAAAATACTGTATCTGTTGGTCGGTTTCTTGTTTTCCCTTCAGGGACATAATACTCTGCAAAATAACTAATGTACTTCTCAATAACCGCTCTCATCGTACCGGATATATTGATACCATCCCTAAAAATGATCATGGATTGTTCATATCCCAATTTGTAAAAGAATTTTGCCTGAGACACAGATTCCAAATGATCTTCGTAAATCTCACCAATATGAAGTGTGTCCTCAGGGATGTTCATGAGTATACCATGATCCTGGCAAATGTTGAGCGATTGTAACCAATAAGAAAGAGCATCCTCATATTCACCCCGTGCTTCGTAAACCAATGCAATGTTCTCGAAAATAAGACTTTTTTGAAAGGAATCATCACAATTGGTTATGCTGGTTAAAATCTGCAGTGCATTTGTGTAGTCTTTCTCAAGATAGCATAAAAATCCACGGTTACTTTTTGCTGTAACCATTAATCGGTCAGATTTAATTTTTTGGATGATGACTTCCGCTTGATCGAATTTCTGATTAGCCGTAGTAAAATCACCTTTACCGGCGAGTATTTCTCCCATCCTAAAATGCGCCATGACTTCCAGAACAGGGAGTTCCTCTTTATTAAATATGTCAGCAAATTGATTTAATAATCTGGTGTCGTCATTCTTTTCAGCCTCAATTGTACCAAACTGATAATCGATAATAAGATTCATTTCAGCTGAAATAGCGAGTAGTTTGGCAATTTTTAAATAATTGATGTATGTGGGATAATCATAAACAATGCGATAAAAAAGGGCGCTTTCATAATTAATAAATGCGAGTACATCATTTTTCCCCACTTCTTGAAACGGCAGGAATCGAAGTGCAGGACGAGCATGAAGCTCTTTCAATCTGACCAATGCTTTTGCAATTCGCCCTGAATGGACATGATCCTTTACCTTTTTAATGAGCGTAATCTCCTCGTAGTATGGACTCAGTCGCTCGACACCAGATAGGATATTCATTGATGTAATGGATGAATCCAAATATCCCATGTGACTGATCTGAAGTAGTACTTTATTTAGAGGAGAAATTTTCATTCAATTAGTGTTTTATTTGCTGCCTTTGTTTTAGAAATTTATGGTTCTACTGAAAATCCGGTAGAATCAGTTCCGGATGTCATTCCATTTTTGGGATTGAATCCGCTTCGAGGTCCGGATGACAGATCAATTCCATCTTGGATGGGATGGCTTCCGGACAAAACTTCTACGTCCTGATCTTGGTATTGTAGTGGTGAGTTTTGATCACAAGACACAATCAACCAAATTGAGAGCAGTGCTAATGTAATCATGCATTTACGGTACATTTGATTTCCTTTCTATCATTTTTACCAGTAATAATATATTATATGGTGTCCTTTTTGTGCAATATATTTTTTATAAAACAATTATTATTGTCTTTATGGGTGATATTTTTTATATTCATTCACTCCTACATGGAAAATCACTTATTTGATTCAGCGTAATGCCCGAAAAAAAAACGGGGGAGCCGTATGGACTCCCCCGTTTTGTATCAATTTCTATGATGAATTTAGATTATTTCATCATAATCATTTTACGAGTGATAGAAACACCTTCACCCTGCATTGAGTAGATATACAATCCAGCAGAAACATTAACACCATTCTTATCCATGCCATCCCAAACCACACTGTGGTAACCAGCAGAGGTTTCCGCTAGATTAACCAATGTTCTGATTTCTCGACCCATGATATCATAGACACTTATCGTGATCTTTGTATCATGCGGTAAGCTGAACTCAATGGTTGTGTTCGGATTGAACGGATTCGGATAGTTCTGGTCAAGGCTGAACTGTGTTGGTACAGCAGAATCAGAATGTACAACAAGACTACCGGTCGTCAATGGTGACATACCGAAGTATTGACCATTCAAATCCGTGGTCACTCTGAGCTCAGTATTTTGACTCTGGCTCCAGTATCTGATTTCGATGGCATCACCTACCTGATAACCAGGTAATTCCACGCCAACTTGGTTAAATGCACCCCATGCAGTAACAGGTAGCGGACGATCGGTATCTACAATACGAGTTGCGCCGACCAGAGTCCCATTTGCATATACTGCGATTTCATCACCAACAGCCACATTACCCTGGATGCCGGTAATAATGATCGGTTGTACAACACCCGTTTTCACCACATCATATTGCTGCGATACCAAACCGGATTTCAGCGCTTCCCATTCGTTTGTTACCGAGCTGGCAAGACCGTCTGTTGGGTAGGAGAATTCCATTGGTGTTGAACCATTGAGGAACATTACATATCCCTCTCCTGGCACAAGATCATTTATCAAATCAATACCATATGATGGGACATAGAATTCACCAGAATCATTATAGACAATTAGGATGTCATCATTATGTGGTCCAAAGGCAACAGAAGCAGGCATTGTATTTTCGCCAAAATACGGAATCATGTCGTTCATGAATGGATTTACCATAAATGATGTGCCTAGATCAACGCGCGAACCTGTAAACTCGAATTCCAGAGTATTACTGCCATTGATAAAGGCAGTATAACATTCCATATAATCCAAATCTCCAATTTGGTCAATGCCATACTGTGGCACATAAAAGTCACCTGTATCATTCTGCACGATCAAGACCTGATCACTAAACATAAGACTAACAGAAGGATCATTTAATGAAATATACGAAGAGAACATATTATTCATAAATGGATTCAATGTGATTATCTGCGTTTCATCGGTCACTATTTCTAATGTCACTGTCGTAATCATCGCTCCGAATCCACCATCCCCGACCAAGAATGTAGCATTAGTAAGATACTCAACACCTGAAGCGGCATGGAAGTATTTGAATAGAACAGGGTTGCCGTCTACATAACCTGGGAACTGATATCCGTTAATATCACAATAGTCTAGTGAACCAACAGCGCTGATGCTTAACTGTTCATTTGCCCAGACACCAGCACCGACCAGTAATTCGCCTAAGTCATTATCGCAGTTGCCAGAGCTAAGAATCGCGTTGGCATCGAAAACACCGATTTCATCACATTCACCTACTTCAATTCCTGCGACACCTGAAACAATGATAAGTGAAGCTTCACCTGTGTTTGCTGGTAGATCAGCATAGAAATCAAGCGTGCAGCCCACTTCAGGAGTTGTAGCACACAGTTCGTTGGAATGATCTGTTTCTGAACCATCCTCCAGAATCGCGGTTACGGTGTAACAATAAGTTTCTCCCGCACCCAAGCCCATATCAGAGTAAGTGTACATTTCTACAACAGAATCAATCCATCCACCATTACGGTATACATTGAAGGTAAGTTCTTGCGGGTACAAACAACTTCCATCATCGAGAGTCGCCTCAGGATCAAAGTTCAATGCTTCAGGATCGGTGCAGCCGAGTATGTCATAGATGCAACTTCCGTCATCAATGGTTGCATCAGGATTGAAGTTCAACGCTTCAGGATCAGTACAACCATATACTTCAGTATCACCAAGACAGAATGGATCACCAATAGCTACGTCCAGCGCAACACCACCATTGTCAGAAATGACAGGTAATGAAATTGAGAAGCATCCCGTATCACCAGTGATAGTCACACCGGCATATACCAACACACCTTCACCGGCAGGAATCACTGCGCCTGTGAGTGAGAATCCGAGGACCAACCCACTACTGTTGGTTGACATCATGAATCCGTTGGCACCTGCAGTTCCGCCACTAGCACCAGTTAGTGAATATCCACCTATGTCAGAATCAATTACAAATTGAAAGCCACCTACATCTTCAGTATTGACCATGTAAACTCCCAGTTGTCCATTATCAAAGCTCTGGAATGAGAGTTCAACGGGTTCACGTGTTATGGTCGCTTCGTCATCAATTTCAATCGTAGAAGGATCGAATGTCCATTCTAGATCAATCTGGCCTTCACTGGCAATTGCATTTGTTAATACAGGAGCATCGACACCTGGGATAACAGTAAACGTACCACAATCCGATGTGGCAGGAACCTGGGTACCGTCCGGATCAGAAAGAATGATCTGCGACAGGCAAGATGACGCAATACCTTCGGCTTCGCCATATGCGGTAATGGTCATAATCGGGCCTGTGCCCACATCAATTACTCCACCAGTAAAGCTGAACCCGATGATAACGCCTGTTTCCTCACCAACGGAGATGGCAAAATCCTCTGTTCTGGCAGTAGGTACAACGGATACCATATGTGCAATATCAGGATCTAATGTGAGAACAAACTGGAACCCACCAATAATGGTTTCAAGGTTCGTTAATGAGATATCAAAATCGCACGTTCCATCAACTGCGCATGTGGCATCACCAACGATCAATTCACTGGCGCCCTGAGGAGATACAGTAATCATTGAGTCATGTCCATATGTGAGGACCTGGTTACCAGCTTGATCACCCATGTATACATCTTCGAAGCTAATGACAACCTCAGTCTGATTTAGTATGTAGGATTCTGCCATATAGGTAACTGTCAGAATTGGGCCTTCACCCCCTACAATGGGGCTCGTACCTGTTAAGTCAAATCCGACGATAATAACAGATCCATCGGGTTGTGCATTGAATGATAGCATCCATCCATCGGTACGGTCAGTTGTCATAACATTTTCCATTGTAAGTATATCAGGTAGATCAACTAACGTAAACTGGAATCCTGCAATGTCAACCGTATTTAATAGAGAAACATCAAAATCACCACTTGAACCTGCGACTAATGATCCTTCTTCAAAGTACATATGAGATATTGAACCCGGATCTACAACCATACCACGAATTTCATCAGTGGGATTGGAGTCGCCTTCATCATAATTGGTTCTCATCGTCCAGCCATGTTCAACATTGAAGACAAGACCGGTTTCTTCTGTGTCGAAGAATTCATACACCTCTGGAGGAACAATGTCAACAAGTGAATCATTACGATATATACTATATGAAATCAGATTTCTATTAACTTGATTTTCGAATTCAGGATTCTCGTTCACATATGTGATCGTTTCAATGAGTTCAATTCCTGTCATGTCATATTCAGTCTGGCCTTTTTCACCGGTCACAGGCTGTGAATAGTTGAATTCAGAACTACTTAACAGAAGACCGCCACCTACTGTGAATGTATGAGATGCACCGGCTCCAAAATCGCAACCGATTCCGGGACCACCAGCAATCGTTTCATCATTCAGATCTAGCTGGTAGTAGGCATCTTCGAAACAGTAGATACCATCACCGTACGAGTCATAAATATTGAATATATAGGTGTCTGCGGGTAATTCAATTTCCCATGTGTAGGTTGTGTAGTCAACAAGACTGCCTGCTGAAATGCCATCAACTTGGGCTCCATTTGAGTCAACTATATCCCATGAAGTTTCCTGCGCCCAACTATCAGTAACAATTGTTACCACTGCGAGGGCACTTCCACAATCGTCCGGTGAACCCCATGTGAGATGTGCATACGGCAGTCCATCTACGATTTCAACAGCAAAGTCACTGGGCGGACATAATGGACCTGCATCGGGATTGCCACAAACTTCATTGGACGGGCTTGCTGGACCTTCTGGATCGAAGATGGGGATCACAATATAGCAATATTCATCACCATTTACAAGCGGCTGATCAGTCCAGGTCCGTGCATCAACATCAACCTCGGCAGCAAAACCACCATCACGGAAAATCTCAAAATGGTCGAGAGAACGATTAACATTTATTTCCTGATTTGGATTAACATATGTCACTGTTTCAATAATCTCGATACCAGTAAGGTCATATTCAGTCTGGCCTTTTTCACCCGTAACAGGTCGTGAATACTGGAATTCAGAACTGCTCAACAGCACGCCACCTACGGTAAACGTGTGAGATTCTCCGGATCCAAAATCACATCCAATACCAGGTCCACCTGCTAAGGTCTGACCATCAACGTCTAGCTGATAGTATCCATTATCAGAGCAATAGATACCGTCGCCAAATGAGTCATTAATATTGAATACATAGGTACCTGCTTCAAGTTCAAGTTCCCACACATAAGTGGTAAAGTCCACCAGACCGCCAGCAGTAATGCCATCAACCCAGTTTCCACCTGAATCAACGATATCCCAAGAGGTTTCTTGTGCCCAGCTGTCTGTAACGATAGTGACTACAACACCGCCACCACCGACGACGCCTTGGATAAGATCTGTCCATCCAATCTCGATAAAGCCGTTTCCTTCAGTTTCAATCCATGCTTCAACAGTTCCTAATGTCCAACCAGTGCAAGCTTCATTTGTTGGGAATGACTCACCACTGGCATACATCGCCGTCACAACATAACAGTATGTCACATCATTTGTAGCATCATTATCGGCATAGGCCGTTCCAGTACTAGTATCAAGTGGATCACCGTCACGATAGATATTGTAATACATAACATCTGCGGTTCCACCTGTCCACATGAGATCAATATGATCTTCTGCAGATGTGGCATCCAAATCGGTTGGCGCTAAACCAGGGATCGGTGTCGCACATACTGTCTCAGTGGGGTCTGAAAAACCTTCTGTATAGTTTGCGGTCATGTAATAGCAGTATTCAGTCATGTTATCCACACCGGTGTCATGATAGTTATACACGCCTGGATCAATTGATTCTATATACATTTCATCATTTCGATACAAAGTATAGTCGATCAATGATCTGTTCGCTTGTGGGAAATAAGACGGATGAGATTCTGGGCTCAGTGATCCATTCAAATTACCAATAGACGCAACCATATTCATATTTTCAAATGGTGTAGATGGCAAGTCTGAATAGCTCATAGGCTGAACCTGACCATATGCGTTGATCAATGTTGAGGTCATATAATCACCACCGTATCCCAGAACGTCGCCGGTTGACCAAGTTCCGGTCTGCATCGTGACCATGTTATTCGGATAATCAACACCGCCGTCGATACCAAATCCTTCAGCATCTCCACCACCTGACCAGCTGATTGTATGGCTGGCAATCACATAAAACGAACCGGACAATCCAGTGATGTCTGGATAAACCGTAGCAAATCCGGTTTCATCTGAAGTGGCTTCTTCGTCATAGAGTAGGTTACCTGGTGTACCGTTATTGTCATCAAAGATCATGACCCTAACCGGACCGTGAGTTGAATTCGGCCATGGCCAGTATGCATCTCCCTCAGATAATATCTTTAGAGAAGCTGCCAATACATCAAATTCAGTTCCTACGTCAAATCGAGTGCCATGAGCATAGCCAGTTTCGTACGTATCGTAGAAATAGAATGCGTTTGCAAGAACACCATCATCATAGTTCAGTGCGACTTCAGTCCCGCATGACGTCGCTTCCCAAGTCACATCTACATAACCGTCACCGGCTTCTGCATCCAGATATGATGGCGGACAAAGCTGCCACATGGAACAGGATTCATTCGTTGGGAATGATTCACCGGTTGGATAATCTGCGGTAACCGTATAGCAATACTCAACATCATGTTCAGTAGTTGCGTCTTGATACGTAATATCAGTGGTGGTGTCCAAAAAGGTACCATCTCTATAAATCGTGTAGAAGTTCACATCACCGGCAGTATCCATAGGCTCATCCCAATCCAACAGGATGTAATCATTCTCACCACTTGCAGACAAACCCGTTGGAGGATTACCCGGTATAGGTGTTGCACAGGCAATATTAGATTCAGGTGATTCACCTTCATCGAAATCTGCTGTAACATAATAGCAATATTCCTGAAGGTTATTCAAACCCGTGTCATCATATTCGAAGATACCAGCGAGGACGTTATCTATAAATGTACCATCCGAATAGTAAATATTATATCCAATCAATGGTCGCTGAAGGTCTGATGAGCCCGAACCAAAATAAAGATCTGACATGTTCCAGTTATCAATCGAATATTGAATACCAGATTTTTCAGATTCATATTGGATATTCGCAATTAATGTACGAGCATAATCTTCCATTTGGTTGCTCATTTCATCACCACCGAGACAGCCTTGATATTCGTCTTCGCAAAAAGCATCCCAGTCTACATCACAGCAAAATGGATCGATACCAATCACATAATAGTAGCATTCGTCATCGTATGGTGCCGGAACAACACAATCGACACCTTCTGAATCCGTAATATTAATCTCATAATTACCTTCACCACCACCAAATCCGTCCACGACGACGTAATAAGCGCCGGCATCCAGATAGACATTGGCGAGCGTACTGGTTAGATATGAGCCATTTTCAGCACATAAACCACCATCATCGTTATAATACCCTGTGGTAGAGCCAACACATTCATCATTGGCAGTGAAGATTTCAAGTTTGGTATCAAAATCAGTTTGTGCGCTACAGGTGGTTACAGTGATAAAACTCGGTGCTGTAACCACAAGACCATAAGAATAATCTGCGCCCTGACTCCCCTGAACCAACCAATCATCGGATTCACCTACGTTTGAACCCACTGCAGAAAATGGGAGCGAACCAACAACTTCATCAGCACAAGGTGCACTCACACCTTCTTCCCATTCCAGATGTACCATTTCAGCGCCTGCGGTTGCAGATAACGCATGTGGGGGAAGAATCCTCCACTCAGCACAACGCTCTGCCGTACCTGCGGATGTACCCAAGTCATAAACAGCATAAACCACATAACAGTACACTACGTCATGTTCGGCTGTGTTATCAGAATACATGGTTTCTGTGGTGGTATCGAAGAAACTACCATCTCGGGTAATTTCATAGTACAGTACATCATTTGAAATTGATGCATCCCATGTGAGTTCGATATTTCCTTCGGTACCCACCGCAACAAAATTGGTAGCCGGAGGTAATATCCACTGTGCACAAGATTCATTAGATGCCACAGATTCTCCATCAGTGTAAACTGCTTTTACAGTGTAACAATATAAAATATCATTTTCTGAAGTGTCATCTAAAAATTCATAGGTTTGAGCGTCAACTTCACCAATAAGCGTACCATCTCTGTAGACGTTATAACCTTCAAGTATACGATTGTTTCTAATATCATTTTGATGCGAGATCGGATTTACATATACTTCTACATTATTTTCATCTTTAATTGGTTGGGGTTGTTCATTTTCTGCAAAGAAAAATCCCTCATCAATCATCAGATGATAATTACCCGATGCACCACCATATCCGTCAACAATTACATAATAAATGCCACCGGTAGTGATTGTCAAATTTAAATCAGATCTGAATGGGTTGCCACTTGGATCGTTACATGTGTCATCTTCACAGCCGATATTTACTTGATTTTGATCATATACATATAATTTTGTATCATAATCTGAATCACAAATATCAATGTGATAGTCACCAGGTGATGCTGACCACATATAGACCACATCGGGAGAAGTACTTCCACTATAAGGACAAACTTCGTCGTAATCGTCAACAAATCCAACAGTTGAACCATTGGCATCAAACGGTATCCCGGATACAAATAGAGGATCTTCGATGGTTTCACCACTTCCTTCAGTTCCCGGTGCTTCCCAAGTTATGAGTATATTTTGATCAATATCATTCCCCTGCGCAAATACCCCAACCGGAGGGTCAAGATAGTAGAGTTCACATGCAGAGTTGGATGGGAATGACTCACCTGATTCGTACCTGGCGGTAACAGTATAACAAAACTCAATGCCAGCCGGTAAACCCTCATCGTTATAAGTTGTTGTGGTAGATGAACCAATCCATTCACCATCTCTGTAAATTTGATAGTCCAGAACCGGATTTAAGAATGGCACGGGTTCTTCCCATCCCAGAAGGAGTGTGCCACTACCTGAATCTGAAGCAACCAAGTTGTTCGGTTGATAGCCAGGAACCGGTGTTGCACATTCTGGGTCAGAAGGATCAGAAAGACCTTCAGTATAAACACCCACTAACGTGTAGCAGTATTCGATCATATTTGCAAGGGGTTCGTCGCGATAAGAATAAGTATCAGCAGGAACGTTAGCAATAGGAGCTGGGTCACCATCACGATAAATGTTAAATGATTCCAATATCCGTGAATTTGTATTCACATAAGATGAAGGTGGAATCGCAAGCGTTTGATCAATCAAACTGAGTTCACCATTATGGACAGAATTGATAGTAGTCATATCTGGTGCAGGATAATTAGGCGCTTCACCATCGTTTGAAGATAGCGGAATCACAGTGCCGTAAGCAAGGATAAGTGAGGACATCATATAGTCACCACCATACCCAAGCACATCACCACCAACAGTCCAGATACCCGCCTGAAGCGTGGCCATATTATCTGGGAAATTCACACCATCATCAATACCAAAACCTTCAGCATCGCCGCCTGTGGACCAGTTCTCTGTATGGCTGGCGATAACATAAAATGCGCCTGATAAGCCTGAGACATTCGGATAAACAGTAGCAAATCCGGTTTCGTCTGCCGTGGCTTCTTCATCATATAGCAGATTGCCAGGTTGACCATCTACATCATCAAAAACCATGACTCTTACAGGGCCATGTGTTGAATTAGGCCATGGCCAATATTGATCGCCTTCTGAAAGGATGTATATTGAAGCAGATAACACGTCAAAATCAGTACCTACATTAAATTTCGTACCATGGGCGTACCCTGATTCATAGGTATCATAAAAATAGAAAGCGTTTGCCAAAAGGCCACTATCATAACTCAATACCACTTCTTCACCACCCTGAGGTTCTTCCCAGGTCAGGTCAACGTAGCCATCACCTTCCATCGCCGTAATGTGCGATGGAGGATATAGACTCCACATGGTGCAGACTTCGTTTGTGGATGGAGATTCACCAATTCCTTCATAGAATGCTGTTACGGTATAGCAGTATTCTACATCGTGTACAGCGTCGTGGTCTTCGTACATTGTATCGACAGTAGAATCCAGTAACACACCGTCCTTATAAACATAGAATGACGTCTGAGCATTGTCAGGGTGTGCATTCCATTCAAGTGTAATGAAGTCGCCAGTGCCCATGCCTGATAACATGGATGGCTGACCCAACTGCGGAATTGCACATGATGTGTTTGAGAAACTGGAAGTGCCTTCATCATATACTGCCGTCACATTGTAGCAATAGGTTTCCAGATACCAGAGACCATCGGTATCAACGTATGTGAGGTCTTCAGTATAATCCAAAAGTTGGTTGTCGCGGTACACTTCGTATCCCAAAAGTTCGAGACGATATGAAGGCGCATCTACTACATAAAATTCTTTGTCACCAGGATTCTGGTTACCTGGATCTTCGGGAGGGCAATCGCCGTAATCCCAGTCAAAATACTCACAGTTCAGGTAAATTCCCCATGAACCGTCATCGCATAGACCATCACCTAACCAGGCATAAACGGTCGATGCATCTACGCACTGCATAATACAGTCAAACATACAATCACCACTGCTGCATCCCTCGCAATCATCACCAATCCCAATTTGTGAAGGTGGAGTTTCCCATGTCAGTGTGATTTCAAGACCGTTTTCTTCGGCGATCAGATTGACGGGCGCTTCCCATTCAGGATTAATATCAATTGTGGTTATGCATACTTCGTTAGATGGACCGGACTGTACAAAGTCGTTATAGGCAAGAACTGTGTAGCAATATTCTACTTGGGTTTCAAGACCGGTGTCAGCATAATTGGTCATAGAGGCTTCACCCACATTTACACCATCTCTCATAATATAATAGCCGACCACATCCCAGGGTTCTGGGTGCGTCCACGATAAGTTAGCCATCTGGAATCCAGCAACAGCAGTCAGATTTTCAGGGGCAAACAGAGGTGGAGGTGGATCACCAATTACAACGATGTTTCCGTTTTCTGCTTCGAATTCAACCTCTTGGCCTGCGACATCGGACAAAATACTACTTGATAAATTGATTGAAGTGGCAATGTCATTTTGGTACATATTAGTAGAGTGATACGTAATGTCTAAAATTGGACCTGCACCGGGTGGAACACCCACAGCAGAAAGATCAAAACCGACAACAATTACGGTTCCGTCACCTTGTTCATTGAAGGTTACCATGAACGCGGAAGTTCGGTCAGTAACATCGACTCCAGTGATTTCAAGATAATTGGGGAAATCAACCAGTTGTAACTGAAAGCCAGCAATTGTAGAAAGGTTGGTCATGGATAAAGGAACAGTTACATCTTCGAAAGCGACTATCTCTCCGTCGCCCATGTATAATGTAGTAATATCAACAGGGGGTACATCTTGATTAGTAAATGTCACCATATCAGTAGCGCCGGTATTTTCATATTCCACATGGTTTATATCTGCAATAACCACTGAAAGATCATGGGCACCAAATGCGACACCAGAAAGTGTGAATGTTTCAGAGTAGAACATACCCATCGAATTGCCATCCAGATAGGCGTGATAATGATCGCCATCCACTAGATTTTCGGCAGAAACTTCAACATTGATATCTGATCCAACGACGGTTGATCCGTCAGTTGGTGAAAGGATAGTGACGGTAGGTTCAGGTAGGATACCACCGGTTACTTCAAATGTGCCATCTTCGCTAGTGGCTAGGATGAGGTTACCTAATGGATCTGATAGGATCACATCGGTAAAAGCCATATCAGAAACTCCACCATTGTTCCCTGCCTGGAAAGTAAGTACCGCGATAGGACCGTCTCCGGCAGCAATTGTAGCGCCACTTAACGAAAATCCCAGCACTAATCCGCTTGAGTTGGTTGACAGCATAAAACCGTTAGTTCGAGCCGTGATTGTAGCACTCACAAGCGTGATCAAATCAGGAGTATCGACTAGTGTAAACTGAAACCCACCAGCTTCCATAGTATTTTCAAGGCTGATTTCTACAGTACTTGTTGTACCTGCCTCGGCCAATCCGGGAGATACAGTAAAATTGGCTATGTCCATAACGGGTACATCACCCCATTCAAACATTCCATTTTCCTGATTAAAGTCAACTGTTAATGCGTTGCCTAATTCGTCGGAAAAAACAAGTCCGGTCATTGTTAACTGAGAGTAGTCAGCGACGAGATTATTGATGGCCACGGTGGTCAGAACACCACCCTCTCCTGGAGGAATAAGTGCCCCAGACATGCTGAAGCCCAGTACCATACCACTCGAATTTGTAGAGATCATAAATCCTACGTCTTGGGCTAATCCTCCGGAAGAACCGGTAACATCAAACGCATTTGGCGTGTCTGTCAGATTAAATTGAAACCCACCAATATTGGCAGTGTTGTCAACGTATATTTCCACAAAATTGTCCCCGGCGTTTGAAATGTGAACATTCACATCTGCTGCCCAAAGACTCGTTGCGAGTAAAAATACTCCAATTACGCTCCATTTTAGAAAACGCATCATCTCGTTACTCCTTATTATTGTTAGTTGTAATTTTCTGGAGAAGTTAATTTTTTAGTACTCCTGACCAAAATTTTTATATGATAAAGCTGTAAAATCATCTCCCAAGTCGGATTTGGAATCTATGATTACATTATGAACAAATCCACCAATTAAACCTGATGTAATAAATTGTTACAAGGGTTTTATTGCAGAGTGAATTTGTAAGGGATATTAATAGATTCGAGTCTTGCACCTTTGTTGCCTGCAATGACAGACTCAAAAGAAATTGTCAGTTCCTGCCCGGGCTTTCCTTTGAAAGTTACATCAAGATAATATAATATGTTATTGGGTAGTTTATCAGAAGACGCAACTGGGATCGCAGTTCCTTGCATAGAAAATCCAAGGACTTTACCATTTTCGCTGGCCTGCATCATATACCCTAATTCCCCACTGATGCCCCCACGCATCGTAATGGGTTGCATTATTCCCTCGGGTAGAAAATCCATTTGATATCCCGCCACCGGCTCTGCGTTCAGCATATACATTGCCAATTGATAAGAACCATCCTTATTTTTTGTTATGGATTCTATCCCAAGTTCTACTGAAGTTTCCGGTTTAGGGACTTTCTGAACTACTTCTTGTTTGGGAACCAGTGTCTCGTTTTGTGCCATGAGGACGGCAGTGAATAAGATAATTGGTAAAAAGATTGTCCAGTATTTTTTCATGATTGTTCCCTTTAATTAATAATTAAATTTACAAGAATAACAACATCCAGAATATCATTAAAATCATCGGAGTTCATATCGCCTGCCCAGGATTCAAATTCTGTAGCCGGCTGTCCATCAGGATTCACAATGATCTGCACGAGTCGAACCACATCGAGTACGTCTGTAGATCCATCGCAATTCAAATCTCCCAACTGGGGCGTATCGCAGCCACCTGATCCAATAGATTCAAAGAAACCGTTCCGCAGTGAATTCCCCTGGAACGTGTTCCAGTATCCGGTGAAGATGCCCGGTGTTTTCACATCCACAGCGATAACTGAATGTGTGGTTCCCACAACAATTTCCACATCCCCATCCTGGTCCAGATCGGTAATCGTACAAGAGCTCAAAACCTGGAATTCGTTTTGAACCGGAAAATAAAGATATGGGACTCCCTGTAAATCGAAAGCCGTAATGTCTCCGGTAGAATTTCCACTGATCATTTCGGGTAGTCCATCATTGTCCAAATCTGAAAAAACCGGTGTGGAGTTTATTATACCACCCGTTTCAACGGGCCAACCGAATAATGGTATTCCCTGATAATTGATGCCATGTATCTCTCCTGCATCAGTTCCAAAAAATATACCTGTCCCCCATTCCTGATCAATGAATCCCATGCCGGAAGTGATACCTGCTCCCACAGGATACATAAATTGAAGTTCTCCCTGTGGATCCAACGCATACAGATTACCTGCGTCGTCTCCCACAAGGATTAGATACGAATCATCTGTGGACAGAATCGCAGGAGCGGTTCTGACTTTACCGGAAGTAGGATATGGAAACCCCGGCGCAACGGTTCCGTCGTCAAATATGAGCCAGATGTGATATCCCTCTGTTCCAAAAACGATGTCTGTTTTTCCATTTCCGTTCAGATCCCCTAAAGCAATTCCCCCGCGGATCTTTTCATTGATCTGCACAGGAAAACCCGGGACATCTGTTCCGTCAGGATTGATCCCGAACAGTTTCCCTGTTGAACTAAATCCACCGAAAAATATTTCAAGATCTGTATCGTCGTCTGCGTTACCCAACGCAGGAGCGCTAATGAGAAATTGATTTGCATTGTAGTCAAGCTGTACCGCTTGATCGGTAACGTCAAGGATGTACAGATGCTTATCTTTCGATGCGACTACGATCTCAATCTGATCATCATTGTCAATATCCGCAGCTGCAAGGTCACCCCAAATTGAATTTCCGGCATGGAATGGAAACAGATCATTCTCTACCCCATTGCCCGACGGATCTGCTAAAAATACCGTGCCGTTATAATCTGCAAAATATATCTCGGATATTCCATCTGAATTGGAGTCAAGAACCAAGGGAGAACCCTGCACCTGATTGATGGTATCTACTGCAGTAAATATTGGCCAGCCATATTGGAACAGAGAGACATCTACCGACAACAGGAAAGTTCTGCTATACATTGTTTCATCTGTTCCAACAGCAATGATGATCAATTCTAACTGATAGGTCCCCAGCGGGGCGGTCGAATCAAAGGACACCACAAATGGAGAAGATGAGTTTTCTACGGTTTCTCCTGCGCCGAGTAGCGGAATAGTAAAATAATCATCAGTCAGGGTAATTTCTTCATTCTGTGAGGTCAGGAATACTTCAACGCTGGTTGCATCAGGCCAATCAGGATGGTTCTCAAGAGATACCCATAATTCAGCAGTTTCTCCCGGATTGATCATACCATCTCCATCACCCTCTGTTTCCTGAATCGAAAATTGAGACATTGTAATATTGGGCACCAGAGGTGGAACATTCAATTCCGGCCGGTACGTGAGATAAGTGTACACCATTTTATCAAGCTGTTCAGAGGATACCACATCCCTGCAGTGTTTTACAGAATACGACATGAGATTATGAGTGTCAGGATCATAAGGTTCAAGGTGGCCATCCAAATAGCTGCCAAAATAATTACAATTGCCTGAAACGAAATTGGACAATGTGGGATCGGCAGGCGTATCACACAGACCATCTCCCCGGGTATCGCATTCTGTACCATTCACAAATTCGGCATTCGCACCATTAATTATACCATCGCCATCATTGTCACTGGATCCCTGGTGCGTATGAAATAAGTCAAAATAATGTCCGACCTCATGAGGAAGAGTCGTGTGGTTGTCCGATGTGGCAAAACACGTATTTGCCATGACGATCCCCTGTGATTCGTACCATGTGAATGTGGATATCCCGCAAAGGTCATAATTCCCATTATTCAAATTGGCGGTGCTGTAAATGTTCAGAGTATTAGGTACATTGTTAATCGTACGGAGAGAATCGATTTCGTCGTAAGTATCAATGCCAGTATAAAAATTGGAATCGTCAATGTAATCGGTTTCACCCAATTGATAATATCGAATATTGGAATCTCCTGCTGCCGCGTTCAGATCGTCAATTCCGGTATCCAGTCGATTCTGAGACAATCCACCAGATCCATTGTCCATGCGAACCACGTGGAAAATTACAGGGACCCAGAGAGGAATCCGGATGTTCAGGGGAGTACCGGGATAATCGTCAAGATGTTGTAGGTAATCTTCGGGGGTAAGCAGGTCATCTGTTCCACATTCTTTTGATGTAGTAGGGAATAACAGCCCCAAAGCAAAAAGGATAATAAAAATGTTTTTCATCTGCCACATGGAGCGAAATTTACACTTGTTCAACAAAAGTGAGAAACAGGTCAGGTAAATAAATTCAGAGTAATTAACCACGAATTTCACGGATTACACAAAGGTATGTGCTGAACAGATAGCATCGTACGTTTTACTTCACAATCGTATTGGTTCTTCTGAATCGAACTACCCAATGCGATCGATAGGGTCACAATACCGTCAGAATCACGGATTATGCGGATTTCGTGATTTCACTGAAAGAGTATTTATGTAAACCAGATAAAAAGGTGAAAATCATCTTGAAAGAAATGGGTTTATTAGAGATGAGCTACCCCATGGGATCGATAGGGTTCTTTTCATCTACCGATACCATCACCGGGAGTGATAGCATCGTAAAGTCAAAACCATCAATGAGTATTTTTTGAAAAACAAAACGCCCCGGATAACCGGGGCGTTTTGAGGTTATTTTCGATTAACGAAAACAGATTATTTCAGAAGCAGCACTTTTTGACTCTGGACTTCATTGCTCATAGTGGAACGAATAAAGTACATTCCGCTTGGGACATTTGTTGCAGTCCAAGTCACGCTGTGATAACCGGCAGTCATATTCCCGTCAACAAGAACTTCTACTACCTGTCCAACCACATTGTAAACCCTGACAGAAATAAATCCGTCTCGGGGTAATTCAAGTGATAAGGTCGTTGTAGGATTGAACGGATTTGGATATGCCGCACTCAAAACGAATTTCGTTGGAGTGGACAAACTTGTCTCGATCATACCTTCGATGGTTGCTGCCAAAACTTCGGTAACTTCATAATTACCAGTAGTGGTGAATAGTATGTCTGATTCAGGATTGATGATAATCAGTTTTGTGACGTCACCATTGGTCACATATTCAGCAAGGTATGCATCGGATGTGAGCGAAATAGAGAAATCAGCGCCATGTGTCAGTGTCATTTGAACACCGTCAACATAACCATCAGCCTGGAATGTCATCATGCCATTCGACTTAATGAAGTTCACAGAACCAGCGTTACCAAACTCTCGTGCTGTAGGATTCAGGATGTACCCAACGATCTGGACGATATCTAGAACATTGACAGCCAAATCACCATTCCAGTCTGCATAGAAGAACTGGCATTCAGTGATGTCGCCACCATTGAGAATGTACCCAACGATTTGAACGATATCCAGAACGTTGATGGCAAGGTCTTCATTGTAATCACCCAGCAAACCGTTACATGCATTCGCACAATCCGTATTAGATGGTGCGGATTCATTCCAGTTATCAGGATAATTATCGACAGCAGTCACGTTGAAGCATCCTTCAGCACCAGCCATGTAGTCATAGGACAACATATTTGTGGTTGCGAGTAACATCCAATCAGAATTGGCATCTTCCATATAAACATTAAACATGGTGACACCGCATTCGCGAGTAACTGTGTTGTCAGGATAGTTCCAATCAAGACTTGTAACATCTACACCAGCTTTTTGAGCCTCATATGCCATGGCTTCTGATGGGTCAGGTGGCAACGATGCCAATCCTGCGGATTCCCAAACATTGATCTCATAATCGCCTGTGCTACCACTGTACCCATCAACAACAATGTAGTAAACACCAGCACCCAGAGTTGCATTACTGATCGTGCTGGTAAGGTAAGAACCATTTTCAGCGCACAATCCGCCATCATCGTTATACCAACTAGTTGTTGTTCCCACACATTCAGCATCGGCTGTAAATATTTCTAACTTTGTGTCAAAGTTAGTTAACGCACCGCAGAGAGAAGCTGAAATGGTCGTACTTGCAGATAATGTCAATTGATACGCTACATCAGCACCGTCTGTACCGGATACATCCCAATTATTTGGCATGCCCACATTGCTGCCCACATCATTGAAAGGCAAGCCTGGGATGTTAAAGTCTGCACATGCAGGCTCAACATATTCCGGGTAATCCCATGCCAGATGGACATAGGTTTCCATCGGTTCGGCTGTCAGGTTCTGCGGAGGATCATACATACATGTTTCCGGATCACCTGAGTCTGCGCATGCCGGAGGATCAGATGGATCGGATTCCATTCCAAACTCGTTGGTCGCCGTCACCACTCCACAGACATTATCACCAATACCTAATCCGTAGATCAGTAAGGATAGATCAGATGTGGTAAATACGTAGTCATCGCCATCCCAGCTAAAGTACAGGGTGAAGAAAACATCACGATTCACATTCATGGATTGATGTGTACCATTTGCCAGGTCAAACACAGTGAGTGTTCGTTGGGTATATGGTTTTACTTCGTTCTGATAGATTATATTCTGGATCGAAGTAATACCTGACATATCAATATTGGATTGACCTTTTTCTCCATTGACTGGTGATGAATAGATCCATTCAGAACTACTGAGGAGTAACCCGCCAATGGTAAATGAATGGCTCATACCAGATCCGAAATCACATCCGACACCAGGTCCGCCACCGATTAATACACCTTCAACATCTAATTGATAATAGCCATCAGCAGAACAGTAAATACCGTCACCAAATGCATCCCAAACATTAAATGTATATGTTCCGGGATCAAGTGTGAGTTCCCACGTATATAATGTATAGTCTTCTAATGTATATGGTGCAATACCATCCACATAATTACCTGCAGAATCATAGATATCCCATGAGGTTTCTTCAGACCAATTATCAGTAACAATTGTCACAGTTACATTCATATCGCCACCGCCACAGTCGCCCCCATCATTTTCGAATTCCGGGCAATCTAAATAATAACCCCAGGAACCGTCATCACAAAAACCATCGCCTATATAAGACATGGCAGTTGCTTCGTCAACACAGAACAGTTCACAGTCATAGACCATTCCCTCACCACATGGAGCACCAATCTCAGCAACCTGATCATGCATCCATGACCATTCAATGGCACTGGCATTTTCAGGTTCGTACCAGGTACCTTCTGCTGTTACACCAAATGGTGGGTCGGGAGTTACTACAATGAGGGAACCGCACTCTGGGCCTGCAGGTGGTGATTCGTTGAATCCCAGATACATATCATCTGCAGTTACCATAAAGCAAGTCTCAAGATTTGGCTCTGCCATCGTGTATTCATAGTTCGGGTAGATGGTAGTGGCAATAAGTGTCCAGTTTCTTGAAGCAGGCTGAACATTGTCAGCTGGTGCTTTGTAAGACTGGTTGGGTTCACCGTCACAGTCGCCTTCATCCCAGTTGAATTCTTCACAATACAAATACACACCGTATTGACCATCGTCACAGTAGCCATCACCAATCCATGAGAGATAGAAGTCATCTACACAGAATCCTTCACAGTCCATGAATTGTCCGGGAGGACATGCGCCTTCTTCTGTTTCAAGATAGACGTTGAAATGAGTAACGCCGCAGTCACGATCTACATCCATATCAATCATGTCGTCATCTTTTACGGGTTGAGGATCGTTTTCTGAAAGTACTGGCAGTCCGGCATAGATCTCAAAGTTATAATTACCTGAGTATCCATAATATCCATCAACGATAATGTATAACGGACCATAATCCAAGATGGTCAATCCCAGTTGTGATCTGAAATTCTGTCCCAATGAATTGGCACAATCATCATCATTACATCCTACGAGGATACCGTTAATATCATAAACGTAGATCTTGGTATCATAATCGGATTCACAGATGTCAAATGTCCAGTCACCGGGTTCAGCATCCCAGTAGTACACCACATCAGCAGATGTGCTGCCAGAGTAGGGGCAAACTTCATCATAGTCATTCATATGACCGGCGGTTGAACCAGAATCATAATATGGAACTGCATCTACTATAAACGGATTCGCCATGGTTTCACCCAATACCAAACTGGGGTCAACGTAATCAGGATGTGTCCATTCAAGATAGAGAGAGGTACCAGTGTCTGTAACCGTAAAGTTCTCAGGTGCTACATATTCACAAGTCGGTGGGAATTCAGTCACAGCACATGCGGGAGGATCAGAGTCCATAGATTCCTGACCCCAGTCATTGGTGGCAGTAACCACACCACAAACCTCTATACCACCATCAAAACCGATGATGTCAATGAATGAATCGGATGTTGTGAATGCATAGCTGTCGCCTAGATAATCAAAGTACAGGGTAAAGAATGTATCACGGTTCACATTCATGGCTTGGTTTGTACCATCAGCCAGATTGAATACAGCACGTGTTCGTTGAGTATATGGTTTTACTTCATTCTGATATGTTATGTTCTGGATTAATTCAATACCAGACATATCATAATTGGATTGACCTTTTTCACCGATAATCGGTGAAGATAAGATCCATTCAGAACTACTGAGGAGTAATCCACCGATGGTAAATGAATGACTCATACCTGCGTCGAAATCTCCACCGTCAGCCACCAATGCACCATCAACATACAATTCATAGTATCCAATACCGTAGTTACAGCAGATACCATCCCAAGCTTGATCCCAAATATTAAAAGTGTACGTACCGGGATCAAGTGTCAGTTCCCATGTATATAAGGTGTTATTAGCTAATGTATATGTTGTAATGCCATCAACATAATTACCTGCAGAGTCATAGATATCCCATGAGGTTTCACCACCATAGTTATCTGTTAAGATATTGATAGTCACACCCATAGCACCACCACCACAGTCACCGCCGTCATTTTCAAATTCAGGGCAATCTAGGTAATAACCCCAGGAACCGTCATCACAGAAACTATCGCCGACGTAAGACCATGCGGTTGCTTCATCGACACAGAATAATTCACAGTCATAGACCATTCCATCACCACATGGATCACCAATTACAGGTATGCCGTCAGACCAATCCCATGCCCAGGTAATTCCAGAAGTCACATCGCCATCATCCCACCAGGCAACTGCTGTCACATTGGTAGGTGCATCAGGGGCATCACCCAGGAAGATCACACATGCCTGATTTGATTCAAGTGAAACACCTTCGTCATAGACACCACGAACGGTGTAGCAATAATCAACAAATTCATCATACGCAAATTCATCAAAATAAGAATAAGTACTAGCATCTGTGGTACCGACCCAACCGCCATCACGATAAACGTCAAATCCAATGAGATCACGTTCTGCGGTATTGATATAGCTTGGATAAGATTCAATACCATTTGTGTTGACAACTGACCCGTCATGAACTACAGAAGTAGTTAATTCAACTTCTTGTCCAAGTATCGCAGGTGGAATTTCATTGTGGTAAGAAATGGCTTCTAAACCATAATCTCCACCGACCCATGCGGTAAACATGTAGTCGCCGCCATAACCCAGATAGTCATCCGTGTACCAGGCACCGGCATACAATGTGTACATATTATCGGGGAAATCAACACCACCGTCGATTCCGAATCCTTCAGGATCACCAGTCAATGACCAGTCATCTGCGTGAGAAGCGATGACATAGAATGAGCCAAACATACCCGTGTACCCCGGATAGATTGTTGCCCAGCCATCAGTTGCAGTCGCATATTCATCGTAGATCATATTACCGGGGACACCGCCATTGTCGTCAAAGACCATGAGTCGAACCGGACCATGAATGCTATTGGGCCATGGCCAGTACAGGTCACCTTCAGACAAGATTTTTACTGACACAGCAGTAATGTCATAGACACCGTCAACATCAAATCGGGTACCATGAGCATAGCCACCTTCATAGTTAGCATAAAAATAGAATGCATTTGCTAAAACATCATCATGATATTGAACGATTGGAGGTACTTCTGCAGGATCGTGCCAATCCAACTGTGCGCCGGTAGCTTCTGCCATTGCAGTTAAACCCCATGGAGATGAAGGATATTCGCAACTACCGTCGTCAAATTCTGCATTCGGGTCGTAGTTTATTGCATCCGGATCGGTACACCCAACCCCCTCGGTAACAAGCATTAATTGACCATTATACGGGCAACCACCTGATAGCCAGAGATAACCAGAAGCATCATAGAGTTCCCAACTCACTTCGCTCTGCCAACTTCCGCCATCGACAATTATGTCATAAATACCGCTTGGCAGGCAAAGTTCAGCCTCACCGTAAGATCCGCTTGCAAGCGTGACAGATTCAAGAAGAGCGCCGCCCATATCCCAAACATCAAAATAATTACCGTTCCAACCGTCACCATACGAATCGTACATGTATAATATGAGTTCGTTGTCTAAACAATCCTGTATTTGGTTGCCGGTAATATTTAGTCCATAGTTTCCGAAGGAAGAACTAAATCCGTAGACTTTTGCGTAATAAGTACCTGCGGCTGGGGCAGACATCGTAATTGAAGACTGTAGTCCGCAAGAATCGTCATTATATAGCATATAACCTGCTGCACCACAATCATCCCAAATTTCCAGTTTGGTATCATAATCTGAATTACACAATGAAACAGTCACATCGGTGAAGCCATCAGCCACATCAAATGTCCACCATTCGGCACCATACGATTCAATTGAACCATATACTTCTGGGTCATTTACATCACCGTATGCAAGAGGATTATTACAGTCCATACCCGCAGGTAAAACACCTGTGACACTTAATGTGTAATCCCCGGAACTGGAACTGAAGCCCATGACTTTTACCCAATAAGTACCTGCCGCCAAACCATCTAATGTAATTTCAGATTGTAATCCGCACCAATCGTCATTGGAAGCGAGAGAAAATGCTGCACCGCAATCATCCCAAACCTCAACCATGGTATCATAACCAGAGCCACAGAGTGAAACTACAACTGCATCAAATCCACCCTGATTGTCAAATGTCCACCAGTCGGCACCATAAGATTCGATAGAACCGGTAACTGCAGGGTCGTTCACATTCAAATATGGCATAGCATCTTCACAGGTATCTCCTGTGGGGCCACCTGGTGTAAAAGGTAATGAGAATGGGGTACTAATACCATAACCAAAGTCACAACCCACGCCGAGTCCACCGGCAATCGTGTTGCCACCTGTACTTAATTGATAGTAGGCATCTTCAAAACAGTATATACCATCTCCCCAAGCATCATATATGTTGAAAATGTAATTGCCATCTTCAAGACAAAATGTTTCTGCATAATCGACGCCAGAACCTGATCCGCCAGAATACAGTATATTTCCAAGATCGTCCGTTAAATCCCAACTGGTCTCAGAGGGAAATGAATCATATAAAATATATAAATCCACATCTGTGCAACTAAAGAACGGTAGTGAAAACGATTCAGTTGATGTGCAGAAAGGATCACCACCACCGTAACAAGAATCGATTATATTATCGCAATCTGATTCGCAATTCATGGGTGGGCCTGAAGATGAGAATACTGTGACACCGGCATCATTAGTAATCGCAAGCGTGTTGCCATTCCAGGTATCACCATAGCTGTCACCCATCACAACGTCATAGTCACCATCGGGGAGACATAGATCCCAAGTAGCACAGCCTGTACCTGAATATTCAGTACCAGTAATACTCCAATTTACTTCACTACAGAAACTTCCTCCACCGGTAGTTAAAGTAAGTTCATTCTCTGTACATCCGGCAGGAGCTGCAGTACAAGATACATTGAGTTCAATACAGGAAAAATTATCAGCACAGTAATACTCATCAATCATCAAGTAAACATAACCTGTATAGGTTGCAGTCCATGTGAGATCAGATTGCATACCACAACCATCGTCATTATATGCAAGCTCTACACCTAAGTCATCATACAGGGTAAGCTGGGAGTCCCAAGAACCTGCACAAGTATTAAAGTCGTAGGTGTTGCCATCATAAACGTAAGCAGTATGATACTCTCCACCAAAATTGCAGTATTCTGTAAAAGTCAAACTACAATCCTGAGGCAGGTCAGATGAACCATAAGGGACATTGTCATTGGGACAACCGGGATTTCTTAAATCACCATCTTTATCACCAGGTAATTGAAATGAAAATGTTGAACCATTGATTTTTGCAATGAGCTCTGCATTACCTTCAGCATGGTCAATCATAACCTGTCGTTGTAATTCTGCCTGGTTTTGATAATATTCCAATTTTCCCTGTAGTTGTTCTTCAATCATTGAATTATAATAGTCATTCTTTACCTGATTATACTCAGGGCTACCGGGCTCTAGTCCTTCCAGCATGATCATCAGCTCATTGGTAGGAGCATTTTCAGCGAGTGATTGGTGATATTGTGTTTTTATTTGGTTATATTCGGGAGAGTCTTGTTTGAGGTTTTGAAGTTGGTTCAGTAGATCTGCTTCTGAAGCGAAGATCATACTACACCAAGAAAGACCGAGAACAAGAACCAAATAGTACAAGTTTTTTCTCATTTTGTTTCTCCGTTGTTTGTTATTTTATTTCAAGGTTTTTAAGGATTGATTCTATATTATCAATACTTCATTTAATTTTTGAATTTGATAAAATTAAGATAATTCCGCACCGTACTTCCACGTGAATATACTTTATTTACCAAATAACGGACAGCAATTTTTTTACAAATTATTTACAAAATGACACAAATCGAAATAAATTGATTGAAAAATGCTGGATTCAAAAATAAAACTTCGCTGTTTTCAAAGAAATAAATACCACTAGAATACCTAGAGGTCTTTATTTCTCTAATCCAATTCCTCACCCAGTTTCAGTCGGAAATGTTTTCTTAATGCATATGAACACAGATAAAAAATGGGGGTGTCCAACAAAGCCACAATAACCTTGAATAGAAAACCATTTGCCAGCAATAATCCAAACCGCTGCCAGTCAATGACACCGAATAAACACAATAAGAATAGGACGGATGATGTGTCCACTAATTGCGATATAATCGTTGAACCATTATTTCTAAGCCAAAGATGTTTACCCTGTGTCAGATTCTTCCAGAAATGGAAAATCCGTATATCGATGAATTGTGCCGTAAGATATGCCAGCATTGACGCAAATACTGCAGGACCGAATAATCCGAAAACCTTGTGAAAAGTATCGTCACCAATGGGTGACCATGTTGTGGCGGGAACAATATCTGCCAACATAATCACTGCCATAATGAAAATACTGGCGATGAGTCCACTGACCACCAACTGATTGGCTTTTCGTCTGCCGTAGATTTCAGATACGATGTCCGTCACCAGAAATGTCACCGGGTAGGGCAAAATCCCCACGGAAATTTCAAATGTGTAATTCCCCACCACTGGGAACCAGACTGTCCAGGCAAAGAATTTTTGAAATATCAGATTTGACGCCACTAAAGACGCAATAAAAATTCCACCCAATATTAAATAAAGGCGATCCTGGTGAATGCGGTTACCAATAAACATTTTGCTCCTTTTTGGTGTGATAATGAAGGATAAATATTAACAGCTAAGAGCGGAAGCGGACTACCTGATTTTATAAGTGCCTCATCCTTAAAGACGGAGATGGTGCTGCCAAAGGGATTAAAGATGCAGTGGCAGTAGCAGTATTAAGAGCCCCATTCACGACCTGTCCTCCGCGTCAGCTTCGAATCTCGTTTGCCCAGCCTGTGGTAGGCAAGGTGGGCAGGCTTATCTTGAGACCGCTTTGATCTTTCACCTGAAGGATTATTCCGATAAGCCGAAAGGAGTAGATTCAAGAAAAGAATGAGGTACTGTTTGAATCCCGGTACATTTGTCGGGATGAGTTTAGCTCATTCCATGAATCTGATCCTGTAGCAGGAATAAGCCTTGCAGTGCTGCTTCTTTTGGTACTTTTCTTGCGTGAAGAAAAGTACAGCTCAAAATGGCGATGAATCCGAATACTTGATTAATGTTAAATATATTAAAACTGTCTAAATTCCCTCACAACATTGCAGTCTAAACAGGCCTTATCATGGGAGACTTTGAATTTTTCCTTCGATCGAAGATTTATAGAATTATAGCCATCAATTATTCGGATTCCCCCTGACAAGGGGGTTTGGGGGTTTCCGGATTTTCTAAAGAATCTTTTATAATCGGATTTCGGAATCCTTTCATGGATTAACTTACCCCATGATAGAGTGTAATTTGGATTTTATCGGGCTACACGATGGGAGTAAATTTTGCCCACAGATCAGCTATGAAAAATATCTATTGCGACATATCAGCCACCACTCCCCTTTCACCGGAAGTGAATGAATTTATCTCCAAAATTCAGAGCACTGTTTTTGGGAATCCATCCAGTATCCACCGATTCGGTCAGGAAGCTAAAGCGGTCATCGAACATGCCCGTAGGCAGATATCAAAAGCTGTAAACTGCTCCCCTGGCGAAATCTATTTTACTGGATGTGGATCTGAATCCAATAATCTGGTACTTCACAGCCTGTTAAAACCCGGCGACCATCTGATCACTTCTACCTATGAACATCCGGCAGTGAAAAAACCGGCAAGCGTCCTTGAATCTGCAGGAGTAAACGTAAGCCGTATTCCACCGGACGATGATGGACGGATCAGTCCTTCAAAAGTAGAACATGCGCTGAAACCGGAAACCCGGCTGGTATCCATCATGATGGTAAATAATGAAATCGGATCGGTTAACGATGTGGTATCCATCGGTGAAATGTGTAAATCCAAGGGTATATTATTCCACACCGACGGCGTTCAGGGTTTGGGGAAAATCCCCATAGATCTGACTGCGTTGCCCATCGATCTGATGAGTATGTCTGCTCATAAATTATACGGTCCAAAAGGGGTCGGAGCGTTATTCGTTCGGCGAGACGTCCCCATCACCTCAATTCTACAGGGTGGCGGACAGGAGAAAAACCTCCGTCCAGGGACAGAAAATATCGCCGGTATCGCTGGTTTCGGACTGGCTGCACAACTGGCTGTCGAAACCTTGGAAAAATCCTCTACTCATTTAAAAAATCTTACACAAATTTTCCTCACTTCGCTAACTGAAGAGAATATCAAATTTTCTGTCAATGGATCGCATCAGATACCCGGAGTGTTGAATATCTACTTTCCAGGGATTGAAGCACAATCTTTGGTCATCCGTATGGATATGGCAGGGATTGCCATCTCTGCAGGCGCCGCCTGTTCATCCGGGACTGCAAAACCTGCAGGCGCTTTATTGGATATGGGATTTGATATCGACCGGGCATCCACCAGTGTACGTATCTCCTTCGGGAAATTTCATACCGTTGAAGATGTGATAACGGTGGCGGAGGAACTGGGGAAAATCATTGCTCCCCTACAGAAGGACATCCTTCAATGAAAAAGAAAGTGATGGTGGCTATGTCGGGAGGCGTGGATAGTTCCGTTGCCCTCCTTCGAGTACTTGACATGGGTCATGACGCGTTTGGTGTCACCATGAAATTATGGGACTATCAGACTTCGGGGGGAAATGTTGCCCGTGAAAACAGTTGCTGTTCCGTGGATGAGATCAACGGTGCCAAACTGGTGTGCGACCGGATGGGTGTCCCCCATTACACCATCGATTTTTCACAAATTTTCCGGGAAACCGTAATGGATGATTTTGCCAGTGAATATCTGGCTGGTAGGACACCGAATCCGTGCGTTCGATGTAATTCATTTGTAAAATGGGATGCGTTTATCAAGCAGGCGGATATTCTGGGTGCAGACCTTATTGCCACTGGTCACTATGCCCGGATAGAATACCGACAGAATGTTCCTGTTCTAAAAAAAGGTCTGGATCCGTTAAAAGATCAGGCATATGTTCTCTGGGGAATACCACGGGATTCTATGACTCGGACGATTTTACCACTTGGAGACTTGACTAAAATCCAGGTCAGAAAGATTGCTGCAGATCATCACCTTGCCACTGCCCAAACCCCCGAAAGTATGGAAATTTGTTTTATCGCGGATAACAATTATAAGCGGTTCCTTCAGGATTTCGTCCCTGATAAATTTAATTCAATCGGAACCGGAAATATCGTTGAAGACGATCGTGTGGTAGGTGCCCATCCGGGGTACGCCGGCTACACCATCGGGCAGCGAAAAGGATTGGGGCTATCCAATCCTGAACCCCGATATGTGCAGAAAATCGACCCGGAAACCAATACTATTTTTGTATCAAAAAAGGGCGCGCTGTCATCCGCCACATGTAAAGTATCTGCAATAAACTGGTTGGTGGATCTACCTGATTTTCCCAAAAAAGTTCAGGTTCAGATTCGGTATAACAGTCAACCCGTGGATGCTGAACTGGAGATTTTACCGACGAACGAACTACAGGTTCAGTTTTTGGAAGCACAGCCTGCGGTCACTCCGGGACAATCCATCGTATTTTATGATGAAAACGAACCTGATATTGTACTGGGAGGAGGGATCATTGAGCGATAATTCACACATACCTTTAGCGACAGTTATTATGGCAGCGGGGAAAGGTACCCGAATGAAATCCGATTTGCCTAAAGTTCTACACACCATCGGGGGAATCCCCTTGGTTACTCATGTGGTTCAGCTTGCACAAGAAATCGGTTCCCAAAAAATAATCGTGATCGTTGGGTACAAACATGAATTGGTTGAACAGGCGCTGGTGAGTGAATCCGTGGAATTCGCTCTACAGGTTGAACAACTGGGTACAGGGCACGCCGTTGCACAGGCACAAAAAGCGTTGACCGGTTTTAAAGGTAATGTATTGGTGCTATCCGGGGACGTTCCGTTGTTGACCGCGAATACTTTGAATCAATTGATAAAAACCCATTTGGATACGGAGGCTGTTGCCACCATCCTTACTGCCGATATGGACGACCCCACCGGTTATGGAAGGGTGATCCGTAATGAACGGGGAGATTTGCAGTATATCGTCGAACATAAAGATGCAAATCCTATGGAACAACAGATAAAGGAGATTAATTCAGGTATCTATGTGTTCGAGTCCGAAACTCTTTTTAAATTTTTACCGAAGCTGCAGAACAAAAACGTTCAAAGTGAGTATTATCTGCCGGATGTTTTGCCAATGATATTATCTGTAAAGGGCAAAGTATCTCTTGAAAAAACCATAAATAATGTGGAAATTCTTGGCGTGAATACAGCCGAACAATTAGAGGAACTCAATAAAAATGTCAGCAACCAACACCATATTTAGATTTTTCTTTACCATCTGTCTGGTCATTTCGCCCCTGTTCAACCAGGGACAATCTACTCGGATTCCCCAGATTGATTCCACATATCCAGGTAGTACTTTTTCGAATTCGTTTCTGAGTTCAAATCGACTGCAATTTACACAGGGATTAACATTTACCACCTCATCGGGAGGCGGATTGACCACAAGTGCTGGTATTTATTCAAATTATATGACCTACCGAGTATCCGATCAGATTCAAATAAACACTGGATTTAATCTGGTTACTCCTTTGAATAATGGGATCTATGGCCAGCAGAAGCCCACCGTCGATTTCGATGTTGAACTGAATTACACGCCGTCTGAAAATTTTAACTTTAAGCTGGGATTTTCAAAAATAAACAGTGAAAATTTGTACCTGTATCACCGAATGGGAAGTTTCTAAATCCCCCGCCCACCGACGGAAATCCACAATGCCACCACGAAAGACCACAAGGAATAAGCTGAAAACAGCCAGAAAACGTTCGGGATTTAATTTTAAATATTTCTTCTCAAATGTGGTGATCGTCGGTATGTTTATGATCGTCGCTGGATTTGTCTGGTCTTTCATGTCCAATCAAAATACTGAAGGAAAATTCACATTTGACCAGGCAGTCAACCTCCCAGATTTAATGGTATCCTCCAGCTATGAAAAAACCACCGGGCACAGAATTAATGTGGAAGTACTAAACGGGTGTGCGGTGCCCAAACTGGCTGCACTATACCGGGATTATTTAAGAGCCGAGGGTATCGATGTTTACCGGTCAGATAACGCAGACCATTCGGAATACGCTAAAACAATCGTGATCCAACATCAGGGCGATCCGGAAATTGCCCGCGGACTAGCTGAAATTATGGGCGTGTCATCTGAAGATATCGTGATTAGTGACAGCTCGGATCCAGTGCTTGATGCCACAATTATTTTAGGCAGAGATTATGATGTGCTAAGTTCATTCCGAAAGGCATTACAATACAAGACGCCCTGACCTCATCCGTGAGTTACTATACCATCGGTTTCAGCCTATCCAAACACACAATATCGGACGTTAACTCGGAATATCCCGAAGACTACGTAGATCACTTCAGGTCTGTCATCATACATAACAATTTATTTCCCTCAACTTTAATTTGATCTAATTCAGGAAGTTTTATGCCAAGAAAAAAAAAGGATGTCATTGAGACAATTGCACTAAAGATCAGCCAGTTAATGCTGAATAAACAAGCCGAAGACATTAAGATAATGGATGTTCGGGAAGTCACCCCCATCACAAACTTTTTCATTAACTGCTCTTCAGGTTCACATCCACAAACCAAAGCTCTATCAGACTATATCAATGATGAGTTAAAAAAAGACGGAGTAAAACCCTGGCATATCGAAGGGTTGGAAAACCAAGAGTGGATACTCATGGACTATGTCAACATCGTTGTCAATATCTTCAGCAGGAAAAGTCGCGATTATTATAATCTTGAACGACTATGGGGAGATGCGGTAATCACTGAAGTCAAAGATGAGAAAACTGAATGATTTCTAAAGTGGAAGCTTGTGTATCGGATGCTATCCACAAACTTGGATTTCCTTCTGTTCCATATCAAATTCAAGTACCGGGTAAACCTGGATTGGGCGATTTTGCCACAAATGCGGCGCTCCTCCTGACCCGTCAAATGAAACGTCCTCCCATGGAGATTGCTCACCAGCTTGCTCAAACTATCCTTGAAAATGATGATGGATTTTTTTATTCCATCGAGCCTGCTCCTCCAGGATTTATCAATTTCAAGATCAATCAAAAGTATGTCTATAAGGGGCTGAAAACAATCCTAAAAGACGGAACCCACTTTGGTAGACAATCTGTCGGTAAAGGAAAAAAAGCGCTCGTAGAATTTGTCAGTGCGAATCCTACAGGTCCACTCACCGTTGCACATGGACGAGGCGCTGTGCTGGGTGACTGCATTAGCAATATCCTTGAGTGGAACGGTTATGAGGTTCATCGAGAATATTATTTCAATAATGCCGGCAGGCAAATGAAAATTCTGGGGGAATCCGTTTATATTAGGTACCAGAACTTATGTGGTGAAAAAGTAGAATTTCCCGATGATTACTATCAGGGAGAATACATTACAGAAATTGCAACTCACATATTTTCAAAGTTTAGTGATACCTTAGCACATCAACCTGAAAGCTCGGTTTTCAGGCAGAGTGCAGAAGAAATTATTTTTCAGGATATCAAGCAGACATTAGAAAGTATCCAACTGGTTTTCGATCATTTTTATAACGAAAAAACACTTTATGATTCCGGGCAAATTCAAGCCGTTGTCGATGAACTAAATCAAAAAGGATTGATTTACGAAAACGATGGAGCTACCTGGTTTAAAGGTACTGAGTTGGGACGAGATGTAGACAAAGTTCTCATCAAAGGTACCGGTGAACCCACTTATCGATTACCGGATATGGCTTATCACAAAGACAAATACGATCGCGGATTTGACCGAATGATCGATGTGTTCGGTGCTGATCATGCAGATACTTTCCCGGATATCCTGGCTGCTTTAAAAACTTTGGGATATGATCTTGAAAAAATACAAGTGATCATTCATCAGTTCGTCACCATCATTCAGGATGGTGAACAGGTGAAAATGTCCACACGGAAAGCCAACTACATTTCTTTGGATGACCTCATCTCACAGGTTGGAGCTGACGTAGTTCGGTATTTTTTCATTATGCGCGGAATGAATACCCATTTGAATTTTGATTTGAAACTGGCTACCGATCGCTCGGATGAAAATCCGGTATTTTATTTACAATATGCCCATGCCAGAGTTTGCAATATTCTCCTACGGGCAAAAGCGAATGAAATTGTTTTTGATCCTGATGCAGAGTTGGGTCTATTGGTTGAAGATATTGAATTGCAGTTGATTCGAAAATTGCTGGAATTCCCCCTGATTATCCAACGTGCAAATGTGAATCTTGAACCTCAGGGGATCGCCAACTATCTCCACGATACTGCCGGGATCTTCCATCGGTTTTATGCCCATCACAGGGTAATTTCCGAAAACAATGAACTCACTGCAGCCCGACTGGTACTCACTGAAGCATTTCGAATAGTTATTTCAAATGGCCTAACCCTTCTGGGACTGACAGCGCCGGAGCGAATGTAATGGACTTTTCCATCAGCCTTTCCCCCTCGTTGAAATTTTTCGTAATATCCTTCCTGTCTCTTCTGACTTTGGTGAATCCCATAGGGTTAACACCGGTATACGTCTCACTGATTGAGCATATACCGAAAATTAAACGTTCCAGAGTATTGATACGAGCGATAATTACAGCAACTCTTGTCCTTATCATTTTCATGCTGTTAGGACGTCTTATTTTTTTGTTTTTCGGGATCACAATTGATGCTTTCAGGATTGTCGGTGGTATCCTATTTTTCAAAGTAGGGATGGATATGATGGAAGCGAAACTTTCAAGGACAAAATCTACACCCCTTGAAACGGAAGAAGCGCTTCAGAAAGAAGAAATCGCCTATACGCCGATAGGCATTCCCCTTATCGCAGGACCCGGATCGATCACTTCAGTGATGATTTTTTCATCAGAAGCTACAAATTATCCTGACAGACTTATCCTGCTTTCTGCGATTTTTTCAGTTATGATCATTACATTTATCGTATTGCACTCAGCAGAGTTATTTACACGAAAATTCGGGACCACCGGTTTACGGATTCTGCAGCGGATTATGGGTTTAATTCTCATGGTTATCGCCGTTCAATTTATCGTCAATGGTCTTACGCCTATCGTCACTAACTGGTTGTCGACGGCATTGCATCCACCGGGATAATAAATCGCTCATGACAATAATCGTATTAAGGACATCCACATGAAAAAATATTTACTTGGAATACTAATTTTCACTAGCCTCACTTATGTTTTTCCGCAAGGGACTTGGGCATGGACAGGGAGGGTTCACTCAGAGCTTGATTGGCATCAGATTGAAACCGAACATTTTAATATTTTCTACCACACAGGAATTGAAGAAATTGCAAAAAATAGCGCCAGCATCTGCGAGCAGGCATACCCCATTTTATTGAAGCAAATGGATATTGATCAAACGCCCACGATTGATGTGATCTTTACCTCTGAAGATGAGATCATGAATGGATATGCCATGTGGACAAACCAAACTTTTATCTGGGTAGATCAGAACGATGCTGCCATTTGGTTGGAGGATGAAAAATGGTTATCGCAGGTTCTAACACACGAATTACAACATATCATCTTTTTTAACACGATCAAGACTTGGATTCCCGAACCTTTCGGTTATTTATTCTCAGACGTTCCGGGATGGGTGGTTGAAGGTTTAGCAGAATATTACACAGAACGATGGCGTCCCTATCGATCTGATCTGTCTCACAAGTACCATGTGTATCAGAATAAAACATCAGAGATGGACCCACACCACGACGGATTTTCAAAAATTCTGCTGCTTGCAGATAAGTTTGGAGATTCTACAATCGTCGATATCCTGCATTACCGAAACGAACTGGGAATGTTTGACTTTGCTAAGGCTTTCAAAAAATATACGCATATGTCAGAGAATCAATTCAATGAAGAGTGGCGCCAGGTGATGAATACATATTATTACGGATACCGTGCACAGAAAGAAGCCATTGAAGATATTGGTGTAACCACCACATTACCGATCCAAAGAATGAATTCATTTCTATTTTCACCGGACAGCCTTCATATTGCCGTCATAGGTGCAGATCACAAGGATCAACAGGACAACTCCCTTGTGATTGTAGAAATAGATACGACGTTTAAGGAGCAGAAACAATCTCACTTCTCGGAATGGATGTCCCGAGGGAAATCAAAGGAAGAATCCGAAGAAAAGAAACCTCACACCCCTGATTTCAATAAAAATGAAATTGACGACGGTAACTTCCACTCTGCCATGAGTTGGTCCTCTGATGGTCAAAGACTACTTTATTCTAAATACCGATTTGGAGCTCATGGTTCCATGCTTTATGATATTCGAATGTACGATTCTGCTACCGAGAAGCTTACGTGGCTAACCTCCGATAGGCGTGCAGCATACCCGATCTGGGATAAAACCGAAGAAAATATTATTTTCGTTGCTCACCAAAACGGAATTTCAAATCTTTTCCAGGTGAACTTATCCACACGCGACGAATCGCCTTTGACCTCTTATACCGAAGATACACAGATTTTATCACCGCAATTGTCACCAGACGGAAATCAAGTCGCCTTTGCAAGATCAAAGTCCGACGGTAATTGTGACATTGCTATCCTCGACTTAACCACTTTAACTCTAAAAACAGTAACATCTAATCCTGAAGTGGATTATCTACCAATTTGGCATCCTGACGGTAAGAAGATCACTTTTACGTCCCACAAAGGCTCAACTCCAAATTTGCATACCCTGGATTTAACTACCAATGAAATTGTCCAGAATACCGATGTGGCTGAAGCCGTTTGGGGCGTCCAATGGTCTCCTAATGGAAATACAATTCTAACCAAATCGATGAATACTGCAGATTCCGTCAGGGTTAGTCAGATTGATCCATCCCGAACCATTACCACCGAACCGCTGAGTATTCGGGGAAGCTATTTGAACTGGCGGACAAAACGACCAGACGTCCCGCTTGAAGGGATTGATCCTTCTGATCCTGTTCAGATAAGTGCACCGCAGGATTATAGATTCTATCATCATTTCAAACATCTTACTTCCTTTGTTCTGCCACTGGATGTTCTAACTGGCGCAACAGTCTGGACCGATGCATTAGGAAAGCATATTTTTCAATTGATGGGTGGAACCACCTGGGATGGTAAACATCCTTTTGTTTTGGCAGAATACGTTAATGCACAGCATGGTCCGCTTTGGGGAGTTAACTATTTTTATAATGTCAATTGGTCATTCAGGTTTTATGACGATAGTTCCAGTGGATTATTTGAAAAATTTGATGGAGTTAACTTTTGGGTTTCTCATCCTATCAATTTTGGCAATTCAATGGCATCGAACCATACGGTGACTGCGGCGTTGGCAGTTCATCAACGTCGGATCGTAGAGGTAACTGATGAAGATGATGTTCCGCATAATTTTTCATCAATTGACCTTACACCGGAAGAAGGTAGTGAGGGAATTCTCACATTGAACTATCGATGGATCAACAAGCGTCCCGATAAACGAAATATTGCTTTACCTCGACAAGGTTGGGGATTGAATCTCACTTCAAAGATGACATCGGAGCAATTGTACGGTGATTTCACTTATCAACGATATACGATAGATTCTTTCACGAATATTACCGCTGGTCCTGGGATAATTTTCCTGCGAGTGAAAGGTGAATTGCTAAATGGTGATGCACCAAATCAGGATTATGTGGGATTTTCAGATGATATCGCCATTTACGGAGCTGGAAATATGGGCACTTTTGGGCTCCCTGAAAATATGAATCCACGAGGTTGGGATGGATATTTGCTGGGTGATCGGATGATTTTCGGGACGGTCGAATATCGATTCCCGTTCATTTCCTCATTGCCGGTGGAAGTTTTTGGTATCAAACTTGGACAAGTGACTTTTGCCATGATATCTGATTTTGGAAATGTATGGGACCAATCTACTGCACTATCAGACGATTGGATTGTTACGGCTGGATATGAAATGAAGTTTGGTATTCAACTGGGAAGTGCGCCGATATTATTTATTGGAGCAGGCGCAGCACAAACTACTGATAACTGGCAGGAAAATAATCGACCTGATGCTTATGTTCGGTTTTCTATGATTAATCCGTTCTAAAAAGCGATTTGTGATGTGGTTTGGTGGAGGCGGGCGGAATTGAAGGCTCTCTGTAGGTGTTGCTAACTTGAACGCTACGCCGAGGCGGCTCGCTGTAGGCATTGCAATTTTGGTAGCTATGCCGAGGCCCGCCATCCGAGTAAGTAGTGAAAAGGTGTCTACATGTTTAGGGCAGTTAAATTTCTCACTTATCCTTGATTAATGATCGAACAATATTATTTCCTAAATTAGTATAATTCTGCAATCCTATTCACTGCTTTGTGATAATTCGTGTTGTTCGTGGTGAATAATCCAGGATTTGGTGGAGGCGGGCGGAATTGAAGGCTCGCTGTAGGCGTTGCTAACTTGAACGCTACGCCGAAACGGCTCGCTGTAGGCATTGCAATTTTGGTAGCTATGCCGAGGCCCGCCGTCCGAATTGACTCACTTGGACCTTAATCATCTAAATTTTCAAATATCGACAGTTTTTCTTTTGGAAATTGGTTAATAAGTACGGCTTTATGTTTTCCCAAAGTAGGATGTTTAAGTGCCTTTTCTCGTGCCCTAGCTTGTCCGATAGAAGATAATTCTTCATAATAGACCAAGATAAGTGGCCGTCGATATCGGGTGCTTTTACTCTTCCCATCGTTATGTTCACGAAGTCTTCTTTTTAGATCCGTAGTTGACCCTGTGTAGAACTTTCCATCTTTTCTCGATTTTAAAATATAAACATACACCATTAGATAATTCCTCTAGTAGGACTATTGAGATACACGTGGAAATTAGGTGCAGTTGAAGAATATTTTTGCAAGATAATTAATAGTCTGGTGTTGGAATTGAAGACTTGCTCTAGGCGTTGCTTTTTTAACACCTATGCCGAAGCGGCTCGCTGTAGGCATTGCAATTTTGGTAGCTATGCCGAGGCCCGCCATTCGAGTAAGTAGTGAAAAGGTGTCTACATGTTTAGGTCATTTAAATTTCTCACTTATCCTTGATTAATGACTCCCCCAGAATACGACAGAAATATTTTAAATAATTTAGGTGAGTAAATTTATGTGGTTTGGTGGAGGCGGGCGGAATTGAACCGCCGTCCGAATAAGCCGCGGAACGGTGTCTACATGTTTAGGTCATTTAAATTTCTCACTTATCCTTGATTAATGACCCACCGCCGGATAAGCCAGTCTGAAAGTTCTTATCCTATTCTGACAGACACAGAAGAGGACCAGCCCGTATAATATGACACCTTATTAGCAGATCACAGGCGAATCCGCCATAAGATGGCTGTCGTTAATTAAGCGGCAGCGAGATAGCCGTTATCGGCACTTATTGTTTTTCCAGGGTGATTTAGGAGGTAACCCGAAATCCTCCACATGCAACCGAACTTTAAACGTACCCGTCGAAACCAGACGCCCCCATGTCAAAAAACCAACTGTAATTTACATAGTTTTCGGAATGCATTAAAAAATAATTCAATCTGTTTCATTCTAATATTGGTTTACATTTTTTTAATTACCTAAAATTACAGGCTGTTTTGGAATACGTTTTTACAGTTTGCGCCATTAGCTCAGTTGGTAGAGCAGCGGACTCTTAATCCGTCGGTCCTGGGTTCGAATCCCCGATGGCGTACGGATTTGCATACTCTGTACCTCCTTTTTTTGATTTGTTAGATACGTGACCCAGTAGCTCAGTTGGTAGAGCAACGGCCTTTTAAGCCGGTGGTCGCAGGTTCGATTCCTGCCTGGGTCACCAAATCCCTCTCTGCTCGTCCCGACCAATGTGTCGGAGGGTTCCATGTCTTAAATGTTGTATCAATTGTGGACAGTTTACTTCATATTCGGCCAAATATCAGATTATTAATTCGTATGCATGACCCAGAATTTTGGTCGTAGAGTCAATTTAAATTCTACCGTAGTCCACAGATCATTCATCCTAATTTATTCAGGAATCACTGGTCTCCAGCAAGAATGACTCTGTCGGACGAACCTACCTGATGATCAGGGTGTGAAAGGAATGGCTTATGCAAGAATGATGTTAAAGCATTTTCACTGTCAAAATATAAACCTGTAATCCTGTTCCGTAGCGATAGAACAGAATTAACTATTTTTACTCATTTTATTTTTAGAATTGTCAATGGGCACTTTAAACTACACCGGGCGTGGGCACTTTCAAAATGCACCACCTAATTCCTGTTTAAATTAGTTTATTTTCTTCACTTCTTCTACATCTTTTTCACTTCCTTTCACATTCAGGTTTCTTAGTCGGTAACTTTTCCCAAGCATTTTGATAAAATGCACATTCTCCAAAAAGCGATCAAGCACGGCAGATGTTGCAGCATTGTCACCAAGTATCTTTCCCCAGTCTTCAATGGGACGATTGGTGGCAATGACAGTTGACCCAACTTTGTACCTTCGATGAATGATTTCCAACAAACAGTCAGCTGCTCTCTGATTTAATGGTTTCATTCCAAATTCATCAAGAATCAGTAAATGCGGTTTTACATATTTCGGGATAATGTCTTCCGGTAGTTCTCTGGCAAAATCCTCTGCCATGTCAAAAATGGACCGATAATAAACGGCAAATCCATTCTTTATTGCCTGCGTTCCAATCGCTACAGCAATGTGGGTTTTCCCAACCCCTGGAGGTCCCAGAAAGAGAACACTATCTGCTCTGGCGACAAAGGCAGTTGATTCCAGATCTTTGATCCTGCGTTTTTCGATAGATGGGTTGAAGTTAAAATCAAAATCTTCCAGTGTTCGAAAAAAAGGAAAACGGGCCTGTTTCATACGGCGGTCAAGTAGCCTGTCTTTTCTACGGGATAACTCATCTTCAAGTAGATTCTGAAGAAAACCTTCATAGGTCAGATCGTTGGCCTTTGCTTCCTGAATGCGGATATTCAGGTTCTCCGCCATACCGGAAAGCCTGACTGATTTGAGTTGGTACTGCATCTGTTCTATCATGACTTAATCTCCTCAAATAGATTTGCATAGGCTTGTGGAGAACGAATAATCTCACTTTCCTGCTCTAAGGGTAGACAGGTCTGGATCTGCTCCTGGATTGATAACTCTTCCAGATAATGACGAATAAGACGATATGAGAAAACACTTCTTTGAACAGCCAGACAACAGGCTCGATCAAGAAGTTTAAGCGAGTACTTCTTAGTTAGATTCAAGACTCCCTGTATGGATCGATAAGCGGGTAATCCTCTGTCATCAATAGCCAGGTCTGCCCAGTCTCTCACATTCTTCCCAAGAACAGTACAACGTTTGAGGAGGTTGCTCTGCCAGGCATTTCTATCCATAGCCTTGTTGGCTGGCAAGCAACTCTTATCAGGATGAAAGCGACCTTTCTCAATAGTAGACAGCCACTGGATGGTTTTTCCATTGAACAAAATCTTCACCCACTTACTGTTAAAGTGCACATCCACTCTTCTGCCCATATAATGTGGGGGTATTGGATAATAGGCGCCTTTCACTTCGACGTGACTGTCACCGCTGCTGACCTTGCGGCGACCAACCTTGAAAAAGACAAAGGTTGTTTCAGGTAGAGATTTAAGATGGGGTTGCTCTTCTTTGAACATCTGACCAACCTGCCGTTTGGTAGTCCCATGGATGCGGGTAGTCGCCCAAGTACGATTCCATTTTCGCAGGTAGGCATTCTGATCATTCAAGGAATCATCTTCAAATCGTTTACCCTGAAGGGCATTGTTCTGTACATACTTGACTCCAGCTTCCACTTTGCCTTTATGCTCAGGTGTTCTGACTTTGCAGGGCAGCGGAACAAACCCATAATACTCACCAAAGGATTTGTAGTTTGGGTTAAGTACAGGTTCGTATAAATTTGCTATTAAAACGGCACTTTTAAGATTATCAATTTTGATTATCTCTGGTACACCTCCAAAGTCTTGAAAGGCTTCTTCATGACAGCGGATAAACGTCTCAACATCCTGCGACCAGACCACCTTCTCAAAACTCTTACGGCTATGAGACAGGGTCATAACAAAGAGCCACGGACGCCGGTATTTTCCATTTTTCAGTGTGGGAGCACCCTGACCAAAGTCCACCTGTGCTTCCTCTCCGGGAAGGGTCTCTATACGTGCATACAGTTTTTTATGTTGTTTTTGTAATTTGCGGATAAACCGTTTTACGCTATCGTAACTGCCGCGGTATTCTTCTTCCAGATAAAGATCCTGGTAAATACTGCGGGCATGCTGACCTTTTTCCAGCTTTTCCTTGATCTGCTGATCAAATGGTGCAGCCTTACTTCTGGATTGCTCAACCGGATCTGGTGCAGTCTCGGTGGGCACTTGAAAATACACCACTTCACCCGGTGGGCACTTTGTTTCCCGGTCAAGTGGTGCATTTTGAATTTGATTCTGCTCTTGGCAGTTCTTGTGGATGGTATTTAATTGAGGAAAGTTCTTTTCTTTACTTCTCTCTTTTCCTTTGATCCAATCATTCCGGTATTTTGAAATGGTCCTTCTATTTATACCTATATTAATATTGATCTTACGATTACTCCAGCCAGCTTCATACAAACCGTTTAACATCTCTATTTTGTCCATCTTTAAAGTATTTCCCATCTCTAAATTCTCCACATATTATATTTGGAAAACTTAGGGTTTTTTGCTCTAAAGGTGGTGCATTTTCAACTGCCCCTAAGTGGTGTATTTTGAGTGCCCCCTGACACTCGGATATAACTTATAATAATGCAACAGATGGAGGAGGAGGAGGTATCTTTTGCCATGAAGAAACATCTCCCATACTTCAGTATTTATTAATAAATAATAACACCGCCGCAATGGGTGGTGGTGGTTTATACTGTTATAATAATTCTTTTCCTCAAGTGTTCGAGGTGTCTATCACTGAAAACACAGCAATTGAAAGAGGTGGCGGAATTAGATGTCAATTTTCTTCTCCTCAATTTTCAAACATGATTGTTGCCAATAATAGTGCATCAATTAGTGGAGGAGGAATTGATTTATATGAGTCATCTCCGGTCATACAAGACAGTGAAATTTCTGGCAATACCAGCAATAATGGGGGTGGGATTAAATGCATGATATCTACTCCTTTATTAAAAAATGTTAATATTGTAAATAATATTGCAAATTCTACAGGTGGTGGCATTTATTGCGAGATGGAGGGAGATGCGATATTTGATCATGTTCTTATATCTGGTAACGAGGCATCTGATGGAGGGGGTATTAGTGTATTAAGTTCCAACACCATATTAGGAAATGTTACAATAACTGACAATCATGCAACTGATCTTGGGGGAGGATTTTATAGCTTTTTTGCATTTACCTCATCTATTTATAATTCCATAATCTGGAATAACTCACCTGAAAATATTTATTTTGGTAATGGATATAGCAACAGCTTTTTGACAGTTGCTTACTCGGATATTCAGGGGGGCATAGATTTGATTGGCGGTATCTCCAATGCTGAAGTAATTTGGCTTGAAGGAAATATTGACGGAGATCCATATTTTTTGGATAATTCAAACAATCCATATTATTTAGATGAAGATAGTCCATGTATTGATGCTGGATCATCGTTTTTTCTTGTTGACGGAGATACTCTAATTAATATCAATATTTTTGATTATAATGGTCAATCCCCCGATATGGGAGCTTTCGAATTTGGAGTAAATGATTTGTTCCTTGGGGATGTCAATGCAGATCATAGCATAAATATTTTAGATATAATTTTATTGGTGAATTTCATTTTAGGTGATGAACCAAATGAGTATGAATTCTGGGCAGCTGACATAAATGAGGATGAAATTGTAAATATTTTAGATATAATTGTAGTTATTAATATTATTCTTGATCAATGACCTACAAAAATCACATTTGTATAATATCGATTCCATTCGCTGAATCTCTGTAATGAATGTCCAGAATGAGGCAATTTAGGAAAAACGGGAAATAAAAGAATGAAGATTAATACAAGACCTTGTCGAGCTGTTTCGGTACAAGTTATTGTGTATTGTTATACCGCAGTGTTTGGATCATAACATTGAACTGGTAAAAATATTGGTTATCAAACAATTAATCATCGGAGTTCATAGAATTATGATAATAGTAAGAATTGCAGACTTTTCCGCACATCGTGGTCAATCCTTACAAGAAACCCGATAATAATAAGGAATATAATTATGGTCTTTTTACGCTTCATGGGTATATATACTTGTTTCATTTTAGCTGTAAACGCACAAGAATACATCCCACCTATTCTTTCTCCTGAAATTCATAATCTATTAGGTCAAGGTATTTATAGTACAGAGGTAGAAGAATTCCTGGATGAGTTTGGTGCAACCGCAGACAATCTTTTAGATGAAGAATTTAGAGTCTCTGGAATGGATGTTACGTTTTCTTTAGATGATAATGATAATTTAGAGACTGTAACATTAGAAATTGTTGATATGGATTTAGCATGGTCAGAATTTTATGAGGTTAGAGATTTATGGGAGATAGTACCTGACCATGGAATTACAAAATATAGTTCAGCATTTACTGTTTATAATGAAATAGAAAATGACTATGAGAAAACAATATTTGCAAAAATAAATAAGACTAAGGCAGATTGTATTCGATTGCGATTTGATAAAAATAGAGGTAATTTTATTTTAGCTCAAATAATGTTTCAAAAAATTGAAAATTTAGATCTTGATACAGGCTCAGAATCTCCTTCAGGGTATACAAAAAATTCTGAAGAATCCAAACCTGTTGAGACCGAAGATTTTTCCGGGACCGCCCAAAAGGAAGAGATATCAGATTTCGATAATCCACTCGGTGTTGGCAAGGGATACGAGACCGGAAAAAACGAGCGAATCACTGGTAATAAAGAATATATCGGTGATCGCAAAGACGGAAAACCACACGGATATGGAACAATGAATTTTGCCAATTCCGGAAATAATATTGTAAAATTTATCGGGTATTTTGAAGAGGGCACTCCCCGTAGTCCGGGACAATTATATTACAAAAATGGCGATCGCTATGAGGGAAAATTCAATTGCGACAGCAATGGGGATGGTGATTTTGAAATTACAACTCGTGAAATAAATGGAAAACAGCACTATGCTAATGGCGATTATTATGAAGGCATATGGAAAAATGATCAATGGCATTACAGCGGCACATGGATTAAAAAGAATGGTGATCGCTATGTGGGTGGTTTTGAAAACGGATTGCCGCAGAGTTGGGTTACCACACGAATAAGCGGAAAGCTCAGTGTACATGCTTTTAACCAGGGAGAGATAGATTGGACAAAGCAAAGTGGGGTGGACGAATGGTATGAAGGGAACTGGCCCCATGAAGGAACAGATCCGCTGCTGCAACAGTATGCAATGGCATCACCCATGTTCGATAAAGGATGCATGTTTGGCGATTGTGAAAATGGAACGGGCATATCATATTACGGTGTGATGAACAATGTGTATTATGGCCCCCATAAAAATGGCAAACCTAATGGTGTAGGGGAAATGTTCTCCTGGAGACATGATCAGGCAACATTTAAAGGTCCATTTAAAGAAGGTAAGCTTCATGGTATGATTAGAAAGGAGAGCAGGGAAGAAATTTTTTTAGATCGTATTTTTTATGAAGGAAAGATTGAAAGTGGTTTTTATAACTCTATGGAAGAATTTGAAGCTATACTTGGCAAAGAAATAGAAGAAATTGAAAGAGATTTTGCAAGTCGGCCACCAGGTGTTGTGTGGGAATATATCTATAGCGATGACAATGGAAGCGAGACGGCACCATCGTGGAGAAGGAGTGATTATGATGTTTGTCTTTCAGGCGATTGTGAGAATGGGTATGCATCCATCGCATTCGGCAGTGGCGATTCGTATATGGGTAAGATGAAAAACGGGCTGTATCATGGAGAAGGACATTTGACAATATTCGCCACCGGTTATTCATATTATGGTAATTTTAAGGATGGCGCACTTCATGGCGAAGGCAGCTTGTATGATGAGTACCGCAACTGGACTGAAGGCCGTTGGGAATATAATCAAATAGTCTCCGGCTCAGCCTATAACACTGATGGGTGCAAAGTGTATGACGGTATCTATCAGCGCGGTAAACTCGCCAGCACCACTTTCAGGTCGAGTACATGTAACTTCTATAGAGGTGAAACAGCTGAATCGGGTCCCGTTGTGGATTACAGTGGGAGTTCCGGAGGGGGATGGAAACAGGAAACCATTGATTTTAATAAAGGCACGAAAGACGAATGGAGTATTACTGTCCCTGTATGGAAAAAATAGGCTATTTGAAATCAAAATCAAAAATTGTATGAAAACAGTGATGAGATCAAAAAAGATATTATCGCCATGGTGACCAAAGAGATCGGACCCCATTCAAGACCGGATAAAATCCAGTTCACACCGGCGCTGCCCAAAACCCGATCTGGGAAAATCAGGGTGTCGTATTCTCCGGAAGATCGCCGAAAACGATGTGGATAAACTGGGGGATATTTCTACGCTGGCCGATCCGACAATAATTCTACTCATACCTAGTGGGACGCGAGACTGTTCCACCCGGTGGAATGATTTTGGGTACCCGCTGACTTACCCCGGTTAGTTCCACACATTCAACGTAATATCCACATATTAACCACTGGTATTATTTCAAAATAAATTTGGTTGATGAATTTGAATATGTTTAAATTCATAATAATGTATGTTGCTTTAAATATAATTCCCAATCAGAATAATATGTATTTAATACGTATTAGACTTCTGGAATGTGGGATAATTACGAGTTAGGTTCAAATTTACTCTATGAATAAGGAATCAAAAATAACAATGCGGATTCTATTTTATTTTTTAATCATCATCAAACTCACCTTCTGTATAGACCTAATTGATGCGGCTCATTTTCCCTCTAAAAGTGAAGCCCAAACACTATTATCATCTTCTGACACATTTATAAGTAACTTGAGCCAATTTGATATTGACTCAAGAGTCCAAAAACCAAATTCTACAATAGGCCAGTTGATATCCTTTATCAGTTCTCAAGTTCAAAATTGGAATGATCACGATATACAAAAAATTAAATCAATTCTTAAATCGATCGATATCAGCTTATCTGAACTAGGACTAATCCTACCCAACATTGAACTAATACCTTTTGTAAAAACTACAGGACTTGAGGAAGGTGGTGCAGATGGGTATACTCGTGCAAATTATATTGTATTGAGTAGTGGTATCTGCCAATCATCAGACGTTGAATTAAAGGAAATAATTACCCATGAATTGTTCCACTTATATACACGATCTGATAAAATATTTAGAGAAAGAATGTATAATCTGATTGGGTTTCGATTAATGAATGAAGTACAATATCCCGAAGGAATGAAAGAAAATAGGATTACTAATCCAGATGCCCAGCAGACTGATAGCTACATTGTATTGAATATGGATGGCAATAATGTGGAATGCATGATGGTCTTGTTCTCCGGTAAAGAATATGAAGGTGGATCCTTCTTTGATTATCTCAATGTTGGTTTCATGAAGTTGACTGGCGAAGGAACAAAGCACCATTTCATTGAAAACGAGATGCCGGTCATTTATAATTTTCAACAGATATCAAATTTCATTGAACAGGTTGGGTTGAATACTCAATACATTATTCATCCTGAAGAGATACTCGCTGATAATTTTGCATTTCTCATTAATGGTAAGCCTAATCTTAAATCTCAATGGTTAATTGAGAATATGAAAATAGAGTTGCAAAACAATTAACTAACCATGAAAATAGATAATTTGAACCTAATATGCAACTGCATTGAACACGGGCCAAGTTTATCATGAAATCACAATTTCACCAGGCACAAGTTAGATAGCAAGCTGTTGACTACGATGAGGAAAATATTTTTATTTATTTTATGTTTATCGCTTTATGTTTCTCAAGAAAGTATTAGTTATGGTACGACTTCAAACGGACGTTTAGAGAATGGTGTAAAACTTCCGAGCTCCGGTCAAAATTATTCATCCTATTCATCAATTGGGTCTATCTTGGGCAGAACTTATGTGAATGGAATTATTCAGGACATAACTGTCATGGCTTATGATTCTTTGTTCCAATTGTATCCTGAAAAAAGATTCATGTATGGTGAAACAGGATTAAAAAATGGTGGAAGATTTAAACCGCACAAAACCCATCAAAATGGACTTTCAGTTGATTTCATGGTTCCGGTTTTAACTGAAAAAGGGAAATCGATACCATTGCCGACAAACATAATTAACAAATTTGGTTATTCAATAGAGTTTGATAAAAATGGTAAATATGATAAATATCAAATTGATTTTGAAGCTATTGGGGCACACATATTTTATTTGTATAATGTGTCAACAAGTAAAGGATATGGTATTTCAAAAGTAATATTTGATCCAGATCTCCAACCATTACTATTTTCGACCCGATATGGTGACTTTTTAAAAAAGAATATTACGTTTTCAAAAACGGCAGCATGGGTCCGTCACGATGAACATTACCATATCGATTTTAATGTACCCACAAAACCATTGTAGTCCAACGCAACCCTTTGGAGATCAGGGTGTCTTCAGCAACAGTTTAATTTAAATCACCGGCAACAGGGAATTTGTGTGTATTGATAACTAAAGAAAATTCGGTAATGTCTGAATTGTTAATAAAACAATAAGGGGAGATAAATGGCTGAAAAAGGACAAGTTACTATCAACGGAAAAACGATTAACTTTTTTAGACAAAATACTCTTGGTATCAAATCGTTTTGCTGTTTCAAATTTTAAAGATAAAGACCGTGCAAGGTTCATGAAATTATTCTTCGGAACTGAAAAATAAACTGCAATAGATGGAATATCAGCTAAAGTCACCCCGGTTTCTATTATAATTTTTCCGATACTTTGCAAACCATCTCCCTAAAGAAATAATTGGCAAAACTTGTAATATCCCTTTTGTTGCTTTCCCTTGAAAACACTTGGTAAATTTGAATTACTATTAACGTAATACTTTTACCTTTGATGTGAATAAGAATGTGGATACACAGAAGATCTAAAATGAAATGAAAATGTTCGATACAAAAATTATCGCCGTAGCAAACCAAAAAGGAGGGGTTGGAAAAACAACGACCGCTGTCAATGTATCTGCTTATTTGGCCGCTGCCGAAATCCCTACCCTTCTTATTGATATGGATCCGCAAGCAAATGCCACTACAGGTGCTGGTGTTGAGACCGGGAGCTACAAACACTCTATTTATGATGTGCTCATTGGCGCAACTCAGATAGACAAAGCAATCCAGAAAACGGAATTAGAGTTTTTAGATGTGATTCCTGCGTCACCCGATCTGGTAGGTGCTGAAATCGAACTTGTGGGAAAGTTTTCCCGCGAGCTGATGTTGAAGACCGCAGTAGCACGGCTGCAGGGAAAATATAAGTTTATCATCATTGACAGTCCACCTTCCCTTGGTCTGTTAACGATCAATGTTTTGACGGCTGCACAATCTATCTTAATCCCCATCCAATGTGAGTATTATGCCCTTGAAGGATTGTCTCAGTTATTAAATACCATCCGCTTGGTGCAAAAGCACCTGAATAAAGAGCTGGAAATTGAAGGTATTCTCATCACTATGTTTGACAGCCGATTAAATCTTTCCCGTCAGGTTGTAGAGGAGCTAAACGAATATTTCGGTGATAAAGTTTATGAAACCTATATTAAACGGAATGTACGTCTGGGTGAAGCGCCCAGCCATGGCCAACCGATTTTATTGTATGATGCATCGTCAGTTGGTGCGCAAAATTATATGAATCTGGTATCCGAAATTATTGCTGCAAATGAACGCTAAACATAAAGGACTGGGCAAAGGACTTCGCGCGTTAATCCCTGCATATCAGGAAGAAACCGATCGGTATATGGATGGTGCCATTCCTCTGTCTCAAATTATTCCTAACAGAAATCAGCCCCGGCAGAAATTCGCTTCTGATGCCATGGACGAGCTGATAAATTCTATTCGCGAAAATGGGATCCTGCAACCACTGACAGTACGTGAAATCGGGAAGGATCAATTTGAACTCATCGCCGGTGAGCGTCGATATCGGGCGGCGGTCGAATTAGGGTTAAGCACCGTTCCCGTATATGTCATCAGTGTGGATACCGATGTTGAAATGTTGGAGTATGCGCTTGTTGAAAATGTTCAGAGAGAAGATTTGGACCCAATCGAAGAAGCAGAGGGATATGCTTTACTATCAAGTAAATATAATCTCCGACAGGAAGATATCGCTCATAAAGTCGGAAAAAACCGAACCACGATTACCAACAGCCTTCGTTTATTAAAATTACCCGTGGAAATCAAAACCAGCTTAAAATCCGGTGAAATTTCACAAGGCCATGCCCGCGCACTGTTGGCGTTGAAATCTGCAACATCAATGATCAACCTTCATCAACGGATTATCACGAATCAACTGAATGTTCGCCAGGTTGAGGAATTGGTCAAGGCAATGTCCAATCCCGCCGGGACCGTAAAAAAGAAAAGCCCAAAGATTCGTAAAAAATCTACTGCAATCCTCGGGTTTGAAAAAGACGTTCGGGACACATTGGGAACAAAGGTTGCTATCAACAGAAATAAAACCGGACGTGGGAAAATAGAAATCGAATTTTATTCGGATGATGACCTCGATCGTCTGATAGAGATTATTACCAAATCGTGAATCCGTGCAAAATTTGAGGTTCCTGGACAAACCGAAATTCCGGAATTATTCTTTGCCTGACCTGAATCGATGCTTTAACTTTGCAGGCTTGAATTCCTTTGAAAAATAAGTATTACACAATATTATTAATCTCGAATGACGATTCTCGTCATGAAATTTCACTATCAAAATATGTTGTAATTATTTTTCTGCTATTTGGAATAGGGATTATCTTTTTGGCTGGTATCGGGTTAGATCGAGTTTTAAAACACGATCGGTTGATGGAAGAAGTCGAAGAACTAAGGGTTTTTTCCAGACACGCATCCCAAGTGATTAAAGACTTGGATGGCGAAGAACTATTAGATGAGCAACCTGATTTTGAAACTGCCTATAAAAAGTTTTTTGGAAATCAAACGGATATAATCCCACTACGCCCACCGGTTGAGGGATATATCACCCAGCATATCCTTGAGGATAGCACAAATTATCATTCCGGTGTGGACATTGCTGCACGGTCTGGTGATTTGGTTGTGGCGCCTGCTGATGGTCTGGTCATATTTTCAGGAGAGACAAAGGAATTGGGAAAAATAATTATTCTCGCCCATTCCAAAGAATTTTATACACTCTTCGGCCACTGTGACACTGTTTTGGTTCATACCCGACAATTCGTTTCAGTTGGTGACCCGATTGCCAATGTGGGAGGAACTGGTGTCAGCGAGGGCCCACACTTGCATTTTGAAATATGGAAATCTGACCAATTGGTTGATCCGGTGAAATTTATTGACGAATACAATAACAAAGATGTCTCGATCAGAAAAACAGGATAAAAACATTAGCACCATCATTGGTCCGAAAGTCGAAGTGCGAGGAAAGATCTCCGCATCAGGCGGCATTCTGATCTATGGTTCAGTTATTGGAGATATACATACTGATGGTCTTGTCCGGTTGTCTTCAGGCTCATATGTTAAAGGAATTGTCAGTGCAAATGATGCCCGTGTTGCCGGTACACTTGAAGGGGATCTGAAAGTTGAAAGAAAAGCAGAGTTAGGCAGTAAATCTATTGTAACCGGAAATCTGATAGCCAAAATTCTGGTGATAGAAGAGGGCGCGCGATTCGAAGGCATTTGTCAAATGAGTAAAGAATCAACATTCGAGACAGAATCGGATATCTTGACAGATGAAATCGCCGGAGACAAATAACTGGTTAAAATATTCGGGGATCGGAACACAGATCGCCATATTTATGCTGATCTTTTGGTGGATAGGAAATAAACTGGAAATACGATTCAACTTTAAGCCTTGGGGATCACTTACCGGTTTATTGCTTGGGGCGTTTATAGGATTATATGAACTATGGAAATTAATAAATAATAAAAAATGATTATACTAAGCGAAGTTATTTTTATTCTAATAGTGTCTGCCGGATTTACGTTCCTTGCCAGGAATAAAATCAGTAAAGACCCTGGAAATTATTTTAATATTCACTTCCAGTTTTTAATCTACAAACTGGGAATTTTTCTTACCTCGATTGTTGCATTTAGTCTTTCCTTTGCTCATCAGAGAGTCGCTCTGATACTGACTGGACTGGCTACCTTTGTAACGAGCCATTTGCTCGAAGGTATCATTATTCAAAAACAACTGCTTAAACTAAGAGAGCTTAATGGCCGGTAATAACGGAGAATCGTTCGGCGATATCATTTTACACCACGTGACAAATGACTTGGATCATATCTACATGCCAATTCATTTGTTGGGCGTAAATCTTTCCATCACGAAACATGTAATCATGTTATGGATCGTGGGATTATTCACGATTTCACTGGCAGTCTGGGGTACACGCAGGTACCGTAAAAGCATCAATGCAACCCCAAAAGGATTGTCACATCTCTATGAAATCCTCATGAATTTTATCAGAGATGACATCGTCAAAAATACCATTGGTGAAAAAGAGGGCCGATTCTGGTTACCACTTATCACAACCTATTTTGTTTTTATCCTCACAGCAAATTTGCTTGGACTTATCCCCCTATTTGAATTTATTCCCGGCGGTAGTGCAACCGTTACAGGTAATTTTGCGGTGACCGTTGCATTGGCAACGATTACTTTTTTCTCAATCATCATTGCCGGGTCCATGAAACATGGGTTTATTGGGTATTGGAAGCAAATGGCGCCCTCAAATGTTCCTAAGCCTGTGCTGTTGATATTGATCCCAATTGAGATTATGGGAATGTTTATTCGTCCCTTAGCGCTTACGCTTCGATTAGGAGCAAATATGACTGCGGGACACATTGGGATGGTGGCCATTTTTGGGTTGCCTATTTTGTTACATCAATTTAGTGTCGGTATTATCTCGACTATTTTAAACACCGGAATTTTCTTTTTGGAAATTATCGTGAGCCTGGTTCAGGCGTATGTCTTTACACTCCTTTCGGCAGTGTTTATCGGCATGGCTATCCACTCGGAACACTGATAATATAATCATACTGTAAATAAAATCATGGAGGTTAAGTAATAATGGAAGGTCTTTCCGTTTTTGGAGCAGCCATCGGTGCTGGATTAAGTGTTATCGGAGCTGCAATTGGTATCGGTAAAATATTCGCTTCAGCCGCTGAAGCAACCGCTCGTCAGCCTGAAGCTGCCAACGAGATTCGAACAACAGTGAATCTTCCTCTCTTTCTTTTAGAAGGCGTTGCGATTATTTCATTGGTTGTGTGCATCCTCGCAGTAGTGCTTTAAACGCCAGCAGAAGATTAATGAACTTGTTCAGAATCGCAGTAGTATTTATTCTCACTGTAAGCACCTCCTTTGCTTCAGAAGCAGTAGAGCATTCTGAAGGAGGCGGGTGGCTAGAGAAATGGATCATCCCTGATCCGGGAATATTTCTGTGGACTCTTGTCACATTTTTTATCGTTCTGTTCGTTTTAAGGCTGAAAGCTTGGAAACCACTCATCGAGGCATTAGATAAGAGAGAATCCGATATCAGAGATTCACTCAGTGCCGCCGAGAAAGCTAAAAAAGAAGCCGAAGCGGTTTCAAGAGAATACGATGAGTTGGTAAAAAAAGCACAGATGGAAGCTCAGCAAATTGTCGCCGAAGGTAAATCCGTGGGTGAGAAGTTAAAAGCTGATATTGAAAAATCTGCAAAAGTTACAGCTGACGAAATCCTTGTAACAGCTCGCGAACAGATTGAAGCTGAAAAAGAAAAAGCCATCAAAGAGATCAAATCGGTCATTGTTGATCTTTCCATCAGTGCTGCTTCAAAAGTTATTGAGAAGAATCTCGATTCTGACGATAATAAGCGGCTTATCAAAAACACTCTAGATAAATTCGGAAAGGCTTGATGGCCAGCAACCAACGAACGATTCGCAATTATGCACGGTCAATTTTTTTGGCCGCTGGTAAAACAGACGATATCAGGAACATTCACAAACGAATGAACATTATTGATCAGTTGCATAAATCCATCCCGGAATTAAGATTGCTTTTACATTCCAGGCGAATTGACACACCAACAAAAATGACGATTATCAGCAAAGTCCTGAAAAACATTGCCACACCGTTTGAGATGGAATTCTTTCACGTATTGATTGAAAATAAAGAGGTCCGACACTTCAGCCAAATTATTGCTCAATTTTCAGCATTGGTAGAAAAGGAATCTGACTCTGTGAAGGTAACCGTTTCTACGGCAGATAAAATCAGTGAACAATCCCTATCAGAAATAATGGCAGCGGTTAAAAAATCTGTTGGAAAACAGGTTGAGTATCATACAAACATAGATCCCGGATTAATCGGAGGTATGACCCTTCGAATCGGAAATACAATCGTAGATGGGTCCGTCAGAAAGCGGTTGGAAAAATTAAAAATGTCGCTTCTAAGAGCGTAGTATAACGGAGATTGAATGGAAATTAGAACGGATGAAATAACCTCTCTGATCAAAGAGCAATTAGATTCTTTTAAACTGGATCTGGACATTGCAGAAGTCGGTGAGGTGATCATGGTTGGTGATGGTGTTGCCAGAATCAGCGGGCTGGAAAATGTTATGAGTTCCGAACTTGTGGAACTCCCCAACGGTGTTTTTGGTATGGCGTTGAACCTTGAAGAAGATAACGTTGGTATCGTTTTATTTGGTGAATCCAGACTGGTAAAAGAAGGTGACCTCGCAAAGCGAACCGGCCGGGTAGTTGAAGTTCCTGTGGGACCGGCGCTGATCGGACGAGTCGTAAATCCATTGGGACATGCAATGGATGGCAAAGGTGAAATTAAATCAGATACTCATTTACCAATCGAAAGAAAAGCGTTGGGTGTAATGCAGCGTCAACCTGTGGTGGAACCCCTGCAGACCGGATTAAAATCTATCGACAGTATGATTCCCATTGGAAGAGGCCAGAGAGAACTGATCATTGGCGACCGTCAGACCGGTAAAACTGCCATTGCCATTGATACCATTATTAATCAGAAGTACACCCACCAAACCGATGCCCCCGTTTATTGTATCTATGTGGCAATCGGACAAAAAGCTTCTACCGTTGCACAGGTAGTCAATGAATTGGAAAAAGCCGGCGCTATGGCGTACACAACTGTAGTCGCTGCAAATGCCTCCGATGCAGCATCCATGCAGTACATTGCTCCATATTCAGGCGCATCAATGGGTGAGTATTTCAGAGATAGTGGTAAGCATGCATTGATTATTTATGATGATCTGTCCAAACAAGCAACTGCATACCGACAAATGTCTTTGCTACTCCGTCGTCCACCTGGACGTGAAGCCTATCCCGGAGATGTGTTCTATCTTCATAGCCGTCTTTTAGAAAGATCCAGTAAACTCAGTGATGATCTGGGCGCAGGATCTTTAACTGCACTGCCAATTATTGAGACTCAGGAAGGTGACGTTTCAGCATACATTCCTACGAATGTCATTTCTATTACCGATGGACAGATTTACCTTGAAAGCAATTTGTTCAATTCAGGTGTACGTCCAGCGGTTGATGTGGGTATTTCAGTTTCTCGTGTAGGTGGAAATGCACAGATCAAAGCAATGAAAAAAATTGCAGGTATGCTTCGATTGGAGCTGGCACAGTATCGGGAAATGGAAGCATTTGCCAAGTTCGGCTCCGACCTGGATAAAAATACCCAGCAGCAGTTGACACGAGGTGCGCGGATGGTGGAGATTTTGAAACAGAATCAGTATTCCCCAATTGCTGTAGAAAAGCAGATATTGATTATTTTCGCCGGTTCAAGAGGCTTATTGGATGATATTCCATTGGATAAAATCAAATCCTTTGAAGAAGGCCTGCTTGAGTACACTGAACTCAATGCCAAAGATACTTTAGAAGAGATTAAAAGTTCGGGTGTCATGAGTGAGGAAGTCGCTGAAAAATTAGTCCGCACTATTGAAAACTTCAAACAGGGATTTACAGTCTGATCCATGGCCAATCTTAAAGAAATACGAGATCGGATTAAATCGATCAAAAGTATTCAACAGGTCACCAAAGCGATGAAGATGGTGGCCGCTGCAAAACTTCGACGTGCTCAACAGAGTATGGAACAGGCACGACCGTATACGCATCATCTCAATGGGTTGATCACCTCGCTGCTTCCTGAAGTAGATCGTTCGGATTTGGATCTGCTCGAGATACGTGAAGTCAAGCGTGTTGCGTATGTGGTGATTACCTCAGATCGGGGCCTTGCAGGCTCATTTAATACCAATATCATTAAAAAAGCTCATAATGAAATTGATGTCATTGGCAAAGATAAGGTAGACTTATTTTGTATTGGCAAAAAAGGGCGTGACCATTTCAGAAAAAGAGAATACAATATTGCGGAACAGCACATTGAATTCTGGAATGATTTGGATTTTTGTCATGCTTCAAATATTGGGTCTGGTATTATCGGACAGTTCTTAACTGGTCGGGTTGATGAAATCCGGGTGGTTTATAATTATTTCAAAAGTATAGCTTCCCAGGAAATCAAAACTGCGACGTTATTACCGTTGCTATACGATGAAAATAATACAAAGCGAATTGATCGGATTTATGAACCCTCGAAAACAGAGCTGGTCAAATCTCTTATCCCAAAGCACCTCAATGTTCAGATATGGCAGTTTTTACTGGAGTCTTATGCCAGCGAAATGGCTGCCAGAATGGTATCTATGGATAGCGCCACAAACAATGCAGATGATCTGATCAAAGATCTGAAATTGGAGTTCAATAAAGCACGTCAGGCATCCATCACAAAAGAAATGCTGGAAATTGTCGGCGGAGCTGAAGCGCTTTCGTAGTAAATAGCCAAATTTCTTGTGCAACACAGATTGATGTTTGGCAGATAAATGAATAAAATATTTTTTCAGAATGATCATTGTGAATCAAATAACAATAAAAGGATAGAACCGAATGGTAAATAAAGGTAAAGTTTCGCAGATAATGGGCGCTGTAGTTGATGTAGTGTTCGAAGATGGGAATTTACCTGACATCCTGAATGCACTGGAATTAGAGCGTTCAGACGGCAGTAAATTAGTTCTTGAAGTGGCACAGCATCTGGGAGATTCCTTCGTTCGGACGATAGCGATGGATTCCACTGACGGGATTTCCAGAGGACATGTGGTTAAAGATTTGGGTCAACCTATAACTGTACCGGTAGGTCGACAGACCTTAGGACGACTTTTTGATGTACTGGGTAATACCATTGACCATAAACCAATAGTTCATTTTGATAAACGACTCCCGATTCATCGTCCTTCCCCCCGACTTGAAGACTTGGCTCCCACTCAGGAAGTATTGGTAACCGGAATTAAAGTCGTGGATTTGATGGAACCCTATACAAAGGGTGGGAAAACCGGACTTTTCGGTGGCGCAGGTGTTGGGAAAACGGTATTGATTCAGGAACTGATCCGGAATATTGCCACAGAGCACGGCGGATTTTCTGTATTTGCCGGAGTCGGTGAGCGAACCCGTGAAGGAAACGACCTTTACAGGGAAATGACAGAATCCGGTGTTATCGATAAAACCACTATGGTCTTCGGTCAGATGAACGAACCTCCCGGTGCACGTCTGCGAGTGGGACTTTCCGGTTTAACCATGGCGGAATATTTCCGCGACGAAGAAGGAAAAGATGTTCTTCTATTTATTGACAATATTTTCCGATTTACACAAGCCGGTTCAGAAGTATCTGCACTGCTTGGCCGTATGCCATCTGCGGTTGGGTATCAACCCACGCTGGGTACAGAGATGGGTGAACTTCAAGAGCGTATTACTTCCACGAAAAAGGGATCTATCACGTCTGTACAGGCAGTATATGTTCCCGCTGACGACCTGACTGATCCGGCACCCGCAACCACATTTGCTCACTTGGATGCAACGACCGTATTGGAAAGAAAAATTGCTGAATTGGGCATTTATCCTGCGGTTGATCCACTTGCTTCTTCATCCAGAATTCTTGATCCGAGAGTAATTGGACAACGGCATTATGATGTTGCCAGAGGAATTCAGGCAATTCTGCAGAAGTACAAAGATCTACAAGATATTATTGCCATTCTGGGCATGGATGAACTTTCAGATGAAGATAAACTATCTGTTTCCAGAGCGCGAAAGATCCAAAAGTTTATGTCTCAACCTTTTTTCGTCGCAGAACAGTTTACAGGAACCCAGGGGCGGTATGTTGTACTGGAAGATACAGTATCAGGATTCGAAGCCATTATGAATGGTGAAGTTGATTATCTCCCTGAAAACGTATTTTCATATGTGGGATCCATTGATGAAGCCGTGGACAAAGGCAAGAAAGCAAATTCATAATGAAGACTTTTCAGCTTGATATCGTTACTCCAACTAAAGTAATTTCAGAAGGTCAGGTTGAGTATTTGCGAGCACCTTCTACGGACGGATTATTTGGTGTTGAGGCAGGACATGCTCCAGCAGTGATCGCATTAGGAATCGGGGAAATCAAAGTGATGCGTGGAACTGAAATCATATACTACTCAACTAGTGGTGGATATGCTGATATCCGTCAGGAAGAAGTCATGATATTGGCAGAAACAATTGAACAAGCAAAAGAAATTGATGTAACCAGGGCTGAACAGGCAATCCAAACAGCAAAAGATTTGCTGGGGAAAGATCAGCTTGATCACATCCCGGTGAAAAACGCGATGGAAAGAGCTAAAAACAGAATACAAGTTTCCAGAAGAACAGAATTAAATTAATTTCGAAACTATCTGGAAAGTAACAGGTTGATATTTTCGTCTTATCACTTTAATACAGAATTTACGGGAGAATAAAGAATGTTAAAAAAATGGTTGATTATAGGGTTATCAATTTTAATGACAACTGGATGCACCCTATTCAGAAAACCCAAGCCTGCACCCGAACCGGTAAAGGCGGAAGCCGTCATTACACAAACGGATTCTGAAAACACCGCGACTGTTGATGAACCCACTGAAATTGTTGTACCAGCAGATGAGTTAGGAGGCGAACCCGTTGAACAGGTCGCAGCTGAAGTAATGGAAAAACCTGTTTCGGGAGCCGGTGGACCTCAAACAGCGATCGATCCCACAGTGGATATGGATAGTATACTGTCGGACAGCATTTGGGTGGATTATATGATAAAGCCTGGTGATTATCTATCTCTGATTGCATACAATGAGTATGGTAATGCCAATGAATGGAACCGGATCTATAATTGGAATAAAGAGCAAATTGGGGATGATCCTGACGTGATTTTTCCTTATAATGAACTGGATTTAAAAAAGCCCAAAGGCAACGCTATTGAATTTGAATACGAATTCACAACTTACACTGTAAAAGCAGGCGAATCATTATGGAGCATCTCAAAGAAAGTGTATAAAGATGAATACGCGTGGGTGGTTTTGTTCTGGGACAACGAAAAAATGCTGAACAATGACGGTGGATTATTAGAACCTGGGATGGAACTGAAAATACGTACCGCATTATGGCCTGATTATAAAAAATAATCTATCTGTATTCTGTGATTCCGATTTTAAGAAGGGGTGGATTTTCCACCCCTTCTTTGTTTTATGAACTTTCAAATATCTTAATAACCAGTTCACTATTTCAGTGAAAAATTTATCCGATCAATTTTAGAAATAACAATTATTCCATGTGTTCATTTCGCCCCGTCTGGAAACGGGAAAATCCATTGTTGAATGAGAGTGATAAGTCCTAATTTTATTGTCGGATTTTTCTACCAAAATGTATATTAATCAATCACTATAAAAGGAAATCAGGAGAAAATATGGGTTGGATGTTTGATTTCTTAAACTCTTCCATCGGCAAAAAAATACAAATGGCCATTACCGGAGTACTTCTTTGCCTGTTTCTTATAATACACCTCATTGGCAATTTATTCCTCTTCGCAGGGCCACATGCATTTAATACCTACGTGGAAACATTATCTGCTGTTAGACCAATTGTCAGAAGCATTGAATTGATTTTAACGCTGATCTTTTTAGGGCATATCTTCAACGGTATCAGACTTATCATCGCCAATCGGCAAGCTACATCAGTCAAGTATGCGGTTAATAAGGCAAGAGAAAACAGCACGATTGTATCTCGAACCATGGGTATCACAGGTAGTGTAATTTTCATTTTTCTTGCAGTTCATTTATCCACAATCTGGTATACATTCCAGTTGGAGCATGGCGGAGGAAAATTCTTTGATATCGTTATGTCTAATAATATTGGATTTGGTAATCTGATTGTCACGATTTTTTATATGATTGCTATGTTTCTGTTGGGCTTTCATCTTCGACATGGATTTCAGTCCGCATTTCAAACATTTGGATGGAATCATACTAAGTATCAATCATTGATCGAAGCGGTGGCCGTATTCTTTTGGCTCATTCTACCCATTGGATTTTTGATGATACCTATTTATTTCGGTTTACTTGGAGGAGGAAATTAATATGAAATTGGAATCAAAAATACCTAAAGGCCCTCTGTCCGAAAAATGGACCTCCCATAAATTCAATATGAAATTGGTGAATCCCGCCAATAAAAGAAAGTACAAAGTCCTGGTTGTGGGTACAGGATTGGCAGGTGCATCTGCCGCTTCTACGTTGGCTGAACTTGGTTATCAGGTAGAGGCTTTTTCCTATCACGAGTCCCCTCGTCGGGCACACAGTATTGCAGCACAGGGTGGAATCAATGCAGCGAAAAATTATCCCGGTGATGGAGACTCCATTTACCGGCTGTTTTACGATACAATCAAAGGTGGCGATTACCGTTCACGAGAAGCAAATGTGTACCGATTGGCGGAAGTTAGCAATAATATTATTGATCAGTGTGTGGCACAGGGCATTCCCTTTGCCCGTGATTATGGTGGACTACTGGACAACCGTTCATTCGGTGGCGCACAGGTATCTCGAACATTCTATGCCCGAGGACAAACGGGGCAGCAATTACTACTGGGTGCCTACTCATCTCTCGTCCGTCAGATGAACACAGGGAAGGTAAAATTCCATCCTAGAACCGAATTACAGGATATCGTTATGATCGATGGTGAAGCAAAAGGCATCATTATCCGCGACCTTGTCACCGGAGAAATATCCTCGCACGCCGGAGATGCTGTCGTTCTTGCAACGGGTGGATACGGCAATGTGTTCTTCCTGTCAACAAATGCGATGGCCAGTAACGGATCTGCTGCCTATCGTGCCTATAAAAAAGGCGCTTTATTTGCAAATCCCTGTTTTACACAGATCCACCCTACGTGCATTCCTGTGGCAAGCGGATTTCAATCCAAACTTACACTCATGAGCGAAAGTCTTCGGAATGATGGCCGGATTTGGGTTCCTAAGAAAAAAGGAGACAACCGAGCCCCTCTTGATATCCCCGAAGACGAAAGAGATTATTATCTGGAAAGACTCTATCCTGCATTCGGTAATCTGGTTCCTCGGGATGTTGCATCTCGCAGGGCGAAAGAAATGTGCGACAAAGGGCATGGTGTGGGTAGTACAAAGTTAGCAGTTTATCTGGACTTTGCTGACGTTATCCAACGAAATGGAAAAGACTGGGTAGCCGATAAATACGGAAATCTGTTCGATATGTACGAAGAGATCACTGGTGAGAATCCTTACAAAACTCCCATGCATATTTTTCCCGCAGTTCATTACACGATGGGTGGGCTTTGGGTAGACTATAACCTGATGTCTAACCTTCCGGGATTGTATGTACTGGGTGAAGCGAATTTTTCTGATCACGGCGCTAATCGATTGGGCGCTAGTGCACTCATGCAAGGATTAGCAGACGGCTATTTCATCCTGCCCTATACCATTGCAGATTACCTTGCTCGTACAAAAGCCGGGAAAGTGAATACGTCATTACCAGAATTTGGTAAATCAGAAAACGCAGTAAAAGAAAATATCCGGAAGCTATTGAGCGTTAATGGCAAACAAACAGTAGATGAAATCCATAAAAAACTTGGCCAGATCATGTGGGAAAAAGTAGGCATGGCCAGGAATAAAACCGATCTGGAAAATGCCATTATCGAAATTCCCAAACTCCGAAAGGAATTCTGGGCAGACGTGAGAGTACCGGGTTCTGAAGATACCATGAACACTGAACTGGAAAAAGCTGGACGATTGGCAGATTTTTTGGATATGGCTGAACTAATGGCACGGGATGCATTAATGAGGGACGAATCCTGTGGAGGACACTTCAGGGAAGAGTTTCAAACCGAAGAAAACGAAGCGATGCGAAATGATGATGAATTTACGTTTGTAGCCGCATGGGAACATACGGGGGACGACAGTCCTCCCCAGATGCATAAGGAGGACTTGGTCTTCGAAAATGTTCAGTTAACCACAAGGAGTTACAAATAATGAAAGTCACAGTGAAAATCTGGCGACAGAAGGATTCCCGGTCTAAAGGTTCATTTCAGACCTACCCTGTGGACAATATTAGCGAAGAAATGTCCTTTTTTGAAATGCTGGACATGCTTAACGAATCGCTGGTGAAACAAGGTGAAAAACCAGTGGCTTTCGATCATGATTGCCGGGAAGGTATTTGTGGCACCTGTGGTATGTTCATCAATGGTCGCGCCCATGGTCCCATCAGCGGGATTACCACCTGTCAGCTTCACATGCGTCGGTTTAATGATGGTGATACAATTGTTGTTGAGCCATGGCGGGCAAAAGCGTTTCCTGTAATTCAGGATCTAGTGGTGGATCGAACGTCGTTTGATCGCATCATGCTTTCGGGTGGGTACATTTCTATAAATTCGGGTGGCGCTCCAGATGCGAATGCCATCCCTATCTCTAAAATAAGTGCGGATATCGCCATGGATGGCGCTTCATGTATTGGTTGTGGTGCGTGTGTCGCCACATGTAAAAATTCGTCTGCAATGCTGTTTGTCTCCGCGAAGGTATCTCAATTTGCAGTCCTTCCTCAGGGACAGGTAGAACGAAAAGAGCGTGTCCAGAACATGGTCACCTCCATGGATGAAGAAGGTTTTGGCAACTGTACCAATACGTATGCCTGTGAAGCGGAATGTCCAAAGGAAATATCCGTTGCCCATATTGCCAGAATGAATCGGGAGTTCTTGAAAGCAAATCTCTCCGGATAAAAAAAGCGGCCAAACCTGACCGCTTAATAATATATAAACCGTTCAAAACGGATAAGTCTAATCTTCCAAATTAAACTCGATGGGAATGACCACGGTGACGCCCACCTTTTTATCCCTTTGTCTGGCAGGATCCCACCGTATCTTTTTTACAGCATCTAATGCCGCTTCATTCAGCATCACACTTTCACTGCTAAAGATTTCGATATTTTGGATGATCCCATATTTATCAATATAAACTTTTACTCTCACGATTCCACCAATCCCCAGTTTCATTGCTTCTTCAGGATATTCAGGTGAAATAGGCGTTAACGGAACGGGTGGTCGATCATAAGCTTTGAAGGCTGGCCAATCACTCGATGGAGAAGGTGGAGGCTCTTCCCATTGTGTCAAATCATCACCCCATTTAAGTTCAGGAATTGTTATTTCCGTATCGTCATCGAAATCCTCATCAGACGCTACTGGAATTGTGGGTCTTTTAGGTGAATCAGGTATTTCCATTTTGATATCGGGGGGGATCTCAATACTGGTCAAATCACTGATTTCTTTCACAATCTTAATAGGTTTGGCCTCACCTAAAAATTTTGGAAATAGGTACGCCAATAATGCGATACCAATGATGACAAAAATAGTGATTGTTCTTAAACGAACAGGGTAATTTTTTGAAATAGGATCAATTCTCATGAGTATATCCTCTAATAAATACTAACTGGAATGTAGGTTGCGAATTATAACAGGTGCAAGAAAAAGTATAAATGACAGGTTTTGGATTTACCAAATTGCATTCTCCAGAGTACGACGGTTCGTACTCCAAATATTTATTCATTTTTATATTTTACTATTATTGAAAATATTTTGCATCAATTCCAGATAAAAAAAGAGCGGTCAGAAATGACCGCTCTTTTAACATAACTATTTATTGTTCAAGTTGCTTAATGTAGCTGGAATTTGATGGGAATCACAACCGTGACTCCTACTTTCTTATCTCCTTGTCTCGCAGGATCCCATCGGGTATTTTTGACTGCATCAAGAGCTGCTTCATTCAGCATCACGCTGTCACTGTTAATGATCATGATATTTTGGATAATTCCATATTTATCAATGTAAACCTGTACATGGACAGTACCTTCGATCCCCAGTTTTACGGCATCATCGGGATATTCCGGTGAAATCGGAGACAGAGGAATTGGATCCCTGTCATATATGACAAAAGGTGGCCAGTCATTCTGATGATGAGGTGGTACATCTTTCCACTTGATCAAATGATCGTCCCATTTAAGTTCGGGAATTGTAATATTATCGTCTAAAAATTCATCATTATCTATAGGAACAGGGATTGTTGGTATATTTGGTCGCACTGGTCGTTCAACTTGTTCAGTTGGTGGAATCGATATGACATCGATTGGTCCAATGCCGCATTCGGCTAAAACTAGGTTCGGTTCACCAAAAAATCTAGGGAATAGGTACGCCAATAACGCGATACCGGTGATGACAAAAATGGTGATTGTCCTTAAACGAACGGGGTAGTTTTTTGAAGTAGGGTCAGTTCTCATTGGTATATCCTCCTATAATTACCTGTACGAATGTATGTTACGAATTGTAACAAGTGCAAGAAAAATATAAATATAGGTTCCTGATTTATCAAAATTCTTTCGTGAGGTAGAGGTTGGAGTACGACGTGATCAACCCTAAATGTTGGGTCACTTTTAGAATTTACTATTATTGAAAATATTTATCGTTCTCCCATTTTAACGGATTTTCAACGATGTATTGCTGGATGCGCTGTAATTCCCGTTCAGTGCGGATAATGTGCTCATAATAGTTTCGTTGCCAGAGTTTGGTACCGGGCGAATGACGCATTGCATTTATTTGTGTTGTGACTGCGGACTTAAAACCACGAATTATAGTAGGGATTGAATTGGATGTGGGTTTTCCAAATTGTTCTATCGTTGGAAAATGAAGCTTCGTTGGGGCACGATGCTCCGTGCCCCAACAATCGTCAATAACAATAATACCGTGTAAATGATTTGGCATGATGACAAATGCATCCAATCGGATATTAGTCCGCATTTTCTCCGTCTTGAGCCATTCAAGTTCCACCAATTTACCATAATCATTCAAACTCATCTCGCCGTCTACCACATCTCCAAACAACATTTTCCGATTCTGGGTACACATAGTGACGAAATACGCGCCGGGTTGAGAATAATCATATCCCTTTAACCGGATAGATCGCCGATGGTGTTTTTGCGGATCATAAGTCATTTAATGGATACTTCAATAATGTCTTCGCCTGGTTTTCTAACAAATTGTCAATAACGATAAATCAGGAAATCATAATGGGTGTTGAGTCATTCGTGACGGATGTATTTTGATTTATTATCTCTTAAAATAAATTTGTGTAATTGGTGAAATCTGTGATTTCTCCTACCCGATATTCACTAGATCCAGCATGGACTGATACCTATCCGTGAAGCGTTTTCGGAGGTTGCGATGGGCAGTAGCTGTGAGATGAGGGTCCCGGTCAACGATTTCAAATGCAGCTTGTCGTGCTTGTTGGATAACCGCACCGTCTTCTCGAAAATTCACAATCCGGGATTTCGCATACCCTGACTGTTGAGTGCCGAAAAATTCGCCAGGTCCACGCATGGCAAGGTCTTCATCGGCGATTTGAAATCCATCGATAGTTCGTTCCATAACCTTCAACCGCTGACGTCCATTTTCCGTTTTTTTACGTTCAACCAAAATGCAAAAGCTTTGATGGGCACCTCTGCCAATCCGGCCGCGTAATTGATGTAGTTGCGCTAATCCGAACCGTTCGGCGTTTTCTACCACCATCACCGTGGCGTTTGGGATATCAATACCTACTTCGATGACCGTTGTCGCTACCAGAATCTGTGTCTCGTTTCGTTCAAATTTCCGCATCTGTTCAGTTCGTTCATCGGTTTTCATCCTGCCGTTGATGTACCCGACAGAAGATGCATTAAATATCTTATCTTTCAGATAACGATATCCGGTTTCAGCTGCTTCAATATCCGGTTTTTCGGATTCTTCGATAACAGGATACACAACAAAGCATTGTCGTCCCTGCGAGATTTCCTTGCGGATGAAGTCATATACTTTGGGTAATCGTGTCGGTTTCACTACCGTGGTTTTAATGGTCTTTCTACCAGATGGCAGTTCATCAATGACGGAGACATCCATATCGCCATGATAGGTGATAGCCAGCGTTCTTGGGATAGGTGTGGCGGTCATCACAAGCATCTCGGGAGACCATCCTTTATCCATGAGCGATTTTCGCTGATCCACGCCGAATCGGTGTTGTTCATCCACGATGATGAGTCCCAGATCTTTAAAGACCACATCTTCTTGTATGAGCGCATGAGTTCCCACCACCAGTTGAGTTTTCCCGGTTCGGATATCATCCAAAATATCCTGTCGTTGATCCCCGCGGATACCGCCTTTTAGCAGTACGATTTGGATACCCACCAGATTGCAAAATGTTGTGAACCCTGCCAAATGTTGTTCAGCGAGAATTTCCGTCGGAGCCATCACTGCGACCTGAGCGCCATTACCAATGACAAGGGCTGCCGTTAGCATCGCAACTACGGTCTTTCCGGATCCTACATCTCCCTGAAGTAATCGGTTCATCTGTGACGGAGATTTTAGGTTGCTTCGAATTTCTCTCAGTACCTTAATCTGGGCATCCGTGAGTTTGAAGGGCAGTTTTTCGTACATTTCTTTTACATATGCACCCTGCTGATCAAATACTCGTCCTACGATTTCACGTAGTACTTTTCGGCGAAGTGCCATGAGTAACTGAAAAAAGAAATGTTCCTCAAATTTCAGTCGGTAAAGCGCCTTGGGGATATCCTCCTGACATTGAGGTTGGTGAATGGTTTTCAATGCGTCTGTTAGAGTTATTAACGGTAGGGACAGAGACAAATCCTTGAGCGGATCTACTGGAAATTGATCCAGTGCGCTAAACACATTTCGAATAACCCTACGAAATCCTCGACTGTCAAATCCGACGGATTTCAGCTCTCCCGTGGATGGGTATGTAGCCAGTATCTGTCCTGTATTCACCGGATCTTCCCCAGTATCCAACAGGTCAAAATCAGGGTGGACCAGTTTCAGGCCATTATAAAACTCAACCTTCCCGTAGAACGCCACCAGCTCGCCTTCTGTAAATTTTTCGGTGATCCATGGGGAGTGGCGAAACCAGACGCAGGTCAACATTCCACTGCCATCGGATATGGTCACTTGGAAGAAACTTCGATTTCGGGTTTTTTTCGATCCGGTTGCAAGGACTTTTCCAATGACGACGGCTTCATCGCCAATGCGGAGTTGATTGATGCTCATAACAAGCGTACGGTCTAAGTATTTCCGGGGGATATAATATAAAAGATCACGGATCGTATGAATTCCATGAGCCTTCAATACGGCGCCGCGGCGTGGTCCCACCCCTTTCAGATAAGTGATATCAGATTCTGGGGTGGTCTGGTAAAAAGTGTTAGAGGTATTCATAACTGATTTTCAGAAATGGATATCCGAAACACACCGAAACTGAAGCAGATATTATATTTCTGCACAGGGATTGGTATGCAGATAATCCATCACTACTCTTCTATAGATTTTAGATTTTCCTGAAGTTTCTGTAAGTTTTCTGCATATTTCGCCTGTTTGATCTGTTCATGTTCTACCACGTGGTGAGGTGCGCGAGATACAAAATTTGCATTTTGTAGTTTCCCGTTCACCGCTTGCAGTCTGCCGTCCATATCGGCGATCTGTTTTTTCAGGCGTGCAATTTCGTCATTGATGTCAATTAATCCTTCCAATGGAACAAATACTTCCATCTGGTGGACCACCACTGTAGCTGCATGATGAGGCTTCTCAAGAGATTCGCCAGCAGAAAAATCTCCAATTCGAGCAAGTCGACAGAGATAATCCTTATTCGCAATTACTTTCGCGATCATGTGCTCACTTCCACGGATCATTAACGCGGCCTGCTTCCCGGGTGGTACATTTAAATCTATTCGTACATTGCGGATTGCCTGAGTTAGATCCATAATCACCTGCATGTCTGTTTCGATGTCCTCCCGAATCAAATTCTCTGTAGCCACCGGCCAGGGTGAATGAATGAGTGTTACTTCATCATCAGAATTCAGTTTGGACCAGATTTCCTCTGTAATAAATGGGGCATACGGATGCAGCAATTTCATGATCGTTTTTAACACGGTTACAGATACGGACTGCGCTGTTTTTCTGGAATCCGCATCATTTCCATAAAGCCGGACTTTCGCAAATTCGATGTACCAGTCACAGAAATCCCCCCAGGCAAAATCATAAACCAGTTTAACGGCTTCATTCATTCGATATCGGCTATAGGCAATATCCACCTGCTGAATGGTATGATTCAGACGCGATAGTATCCATCGGTCGGTGGTATCCAGATGACTATCAGGTACTTGAGAAATGTCGCAAGGTAGATCATCGTCCAGATTCATCAGAACAAAACGAGCAGAATTCCACAGCTTGTTCATGAAATTTCGTCCCTGTTCGATATTGTCTTCGTTGAACAAGATGTCATTCCCCTGTGGAGCGATGATGAGGAGTCCAACCCGGAGCGCATCGGCGCCGTAGGTGGCAATGAGGTCAAGCGGATCCGGGGAATTCCCCAGAGATTTACTCATTTTTCTTCCCAGATTGTCCCGGATGATACCTGTGAAATACACACGCTCGAAGGGGATTTCATTTTTGAAATACAACCCTGCCATGATCATACGGGCGACCCAAAAGAAAATAATATCTGGACCAGTGACCAAATCGGAACTGGGGTAAAACCGTTTCAGGTCTTTTGTATCATTGGGCCAGCCCAGTGTGGCTAGAGGCCAAAGCCATGAACTGAACCAGGTATCTAAAACATCCTCGTCCTGGGCCAAATTTGTTGAACCGCAATGAGGACATTTTTCAGGTGGAAGAACCGATACAATGGGTTCTTTACATTCAAGCAGACAATGATCATCACCGACGCAATACCAAACGGGGATTCGGTGTCCCCACCACAATTGACGAGAGATACACCAGTCCCGGATGTTCTCCAACCAATGATCATATGTCTTCACCCATCGAGATGGGAAAAATGAGACACGCCCATCTTTAACTGCTTTCAGTGCAGGCCCCGCCAGCGGTTTCATTTTTACAAACCATTGTTTGGATAAATACGGTTCAACAACGGCGTCAGTTCGCTCAGAATGCCCTACGTTGTTCACATAATCTTCCACCTTTACCAGTAAGCCCAATGCTTCCATATCCTTCACCACCGCTTTTCGGGCGGCATATCGGTCCAGACCGCGAAACTTTTCAGGCACATTCTCATTGAGGGTGGCATTTTGATGCAAGATGTTGATTACTTCAAGGCCGTGTCGTTCGCCCATATCAAAGTCATTGGGGTCATGAGCAGGGGTTACTTTTACGCAACCGGTTCCAAAATCTTTATCCACATAATTATCAGAAAACACAGGAATTTCTCGTCCCACGAGTGGAAGAATCACCGATTTCCCCACCAGTTTTTCATATCTCACGTCATCGGGATTCACTGCAATACCCGTATCTCCGAGCATGGTTTCAGGACGGGTAGTGGCGACAATGACCGAGCCGTCAGAATCTTTCAGAGGATATTTAAAATACCACAGGTGTCCCTTGGTTTCCTGATAGATCACCTCTTCATCGGAGAGAGCAGTAAGACCCACCGGATCCCAATTGATGATTCGTTTGCCACGATAGATGAGTCCGTCATTGTACAATCTGACAAATGATTCCAAAACAGCGTGACTGTAATCATCATCCATGGTAAACTGTTCACGAGACCAGTCGCAGGAGCACCCCAGCTTTTTCAACTGTTTGATGATGATACCGCCGTATTTCTCTGTCCAATCCCAGGCGTGTGTGAGGAAGACTTCCCGTCCGAGATCTCTTTTGTCCTTACCCTGGTCTTTTAGACTCTTGGCCACCTTCGCCTCGGTAGCGATGGAGGCATGGTCGGTTCCTGGCAGCCATAGTGTATTGTATCCCTGCATCCGGGCTCGCCGGACGAGAACATCCTGGAGCGTGTTGTTCAATACATGGCCGATGGTGAGGATCCCCGTCACATTGGGCGGTGGAATCATGATGGTGAATGAAGGATCCGGACTATTTTCATCAGGAGCGAAACTTCCGTTATTTTCCCATACGGAGTACCATTTATCCTCAACATGAGTAGGATCGTAAATTTTGTCTAAAATGTTATCTGCCATAAATCTCCCGGACTAATCTGCAAGTGCAATTGTCCATAAACCCTATATTATTTAATGATTCAGTCTAAAAATGTGTGCCTTAGTTTACCTTGAACCGCCCGGATAATAAAACGGGGAAAATGAAGGGAAATCGAATAGAAACATCGCTTACTCTTTCTTACGTTTCTCAATACTCTATTTCATTCGGTTCAGGGTAATTTTCCACCCGGTTTCCGGTGAAATTTGAACAACAAACGAAGGAGATTATTTGGATCCTATAACTATCGGATTTATCATCTACCTCATTTTAGTATTAGCGATGGGACTGTATACGGTCACCATCACCCGGGATATGAAAGATTTTGCCCTAGGAGGACACCGTCTGGGTCCATGGGTTATCGCATTTTCTGAACGGGCGTCTGGGGAGTCTGCATGGCTTCTTATTAGTCTGCCGGGTGCTGCACTGCTGTCCGGTTTATTGGAACTGTGGACGGTGGTGGGATGTATCTCCGGGATCATCTTCTCATGGTTCGTAGTCGCCACACGGCTTCGATTGGCCACCGAAAAATATAATGTTCTCACCATCCCTGAATTATTTGCCAAAAAGTTCAACGACGAAAACGGATTGATGCGACTCATTGCGTCACTTATCATTACTTTTTTCTTTACATTTTATGTAGCGGCACAATTTTCCGGTGCTGGTAAAGTCCTGAATGTGACCTTCGGGATGACAGAACTTCAGGGTATGATGCTGGGCGCTGTCATTATTGTGTTCTACACGCTTATGGGTGGATTTTTAGCAGTGGCCTGGACAGATCTGATCCAGGGAATCATTATGATTGGAACGTTGGTAATCCTCCCAGTGGTGGGTTGGATTGAACTAACCGGAACCGGTAACGGCTCGGTATCTTTGGATTTCTCAACAGTCTTTGGCGGCAATACAGGATTCTCCGCCCTTGTGGGAGCAATCGGTGGACTCAGCTGGGGATTGGGTTATATGGGGCAACCCCATCTGGTGACCCGGTTCATGGCAATCGATAAGGTAGAGAATATCAAAATTGGACGACGAATTGCCATCGCTTGGGCCATACCTGCATTCTTTGGGTCTTTGTTTATTGGTATAGTCGGCGCCGGATTAATCTCAAACGGTTTGCTGTCATTTAATGGTGAGATCCTCCATTCCGTGGACCAATTGACAGACCCTGAAAAACTCATGCCTCTCATGGCAACCACATTGATCCACCCATGGTTGGCGGGGATTTTTATATCGGGCGCGATTGCCGCGATGATGTCCACGGCTGATTCCCAATTGCTGGTCACCACCACTGTCCTCACAGAAGATATCACCAAACGATACTTCAGTGATTACATTAAAATTAACCTGCTAACCGTTGGACGCATTCTTGCAGTGATCATCGGCATAGTGGCATTCGGTATGGCGTGGAAGTCCACAAATCTGGTTTTTGAAATGGTCTCTTATGCCTGGGGTGGACTGGGCGCAGCGTTCGGTCCTGCATTAGTCTTGACTCTCTGGTGGAAGAAAACCTCACGTGCGGGTGTCCTCGCCGGACTCATAAGTGGTACAGTATTTACAATTATTCCTCTGTTCGAAACCCTGATCACACCACGATTCTCTGCATTTTTTATTGCACTAATTTGCGTGGTTGTTTTCTCGGTTTTGGTAAAAGATGAATCCAAATCATTATAGGAAATCCATAAAATGAAAAAAATGATTCTGTTAATTTCCCTGATCGCATTGATTTATATTGGTGCGGAATACTTTCAATCCGTTCAACGGGAAGATCAGAATATGCCCGTTCCCACAGAGTTTCAGTTGCATAAAGAAAAACGCAAAGAGTTTAAGAAAAAGCGACAGGAGTGGATGGAACAAATGCACCGAACTGCTCCAGATACCGACTGGCGAAAAATGGATGAAATGACGCGTCGTCAAAAACGCCTCTTCAAAACACAAACGAGAGAACAAATACTCAGCGATCGCACGAATGTACCCTCATCTACCCCCGCATCTTTCGGGAACCGAGAGGTATCAGGTACGTGGACAGAAAAAGGGAGTAACAATCTCTCCGGCCGAATCCATACTGCTGATATTGATTTTGAAAACGGATTTATTTATTGTGGATCTTCCGGTGGAAATATTTGGAAAGGCACACTGAACGGTGAAGGCTGGCAATCTCTAAACGATTATTTCCAGATACCCGGAATGACACTATTGCGCTTGATCGACACTGACACCGGTCAGCGACTACTCATCGGTGCTGGAAAGACCCTATACACTACTGAAAATGACGGATTCACCATCGAAGAAGCTACCGGGTTGGACAACCTGCAAAACTGGGGAAATGCCAAACGGATTGTAGTTAAAAATGATGAACTGAATACGATCTATCTGTTAGCAAAAGAATGGGACTACTCTCTGTGGCAGGAGATGTACGTTCTGCACAAATCCACGGATGGAGGGACTTCATTCCAGCAGGTGATAAATTTATCTTCCACAATGACAGGCAGTTTTGATATTTGGACATCACGCTATACGACTGGCGCTGTGTACTTGCTGAATGACGGCGATCTATACCGGATTCAAACCAATGATCAATTGACATTTATAGCTGAATTCAATCCTGAAAGTACTGGAAACACTTTGCTTACCGGCGGCGTGCAAAATGGTGATGTGTTTCTTTATGCACGGGTGGGTGACCACATATACTATTCGGGCAACGGAGGAATTACCTGGGTAGATAAAGGACAAACACCCAGCGGGACTTTTTCAGTGAACAGTTTCAATTCATCCAATAACAACCCGGATCACGTGTACATCGGTGGAATGGAAGTATTTCGGAGCAATGACGGTGCAAATTCATGGGAATTAGTGAATAGTTGGTGGGAGTATTATGGAAACGAATCTGACAGACTTCACGCTGATATCCCGGAGATACGACTTTTCCCGGATCTGAATGGAAACGAACTGACACTTATCAGCACTGATGGCGGTTTATATGCATCATATGATTACTTGCAATCGGTGAGTAATCTCTCGCTTCAGGGATTGGGTGTCAGTCAGTATTACGGTACATATACCCATCGGAGTGAGCCCCATATCGTCTATGCCGGTAGCCAGGATCAAGGGTATCAGCGGAGTTTGAACGATGGTGAAGGAATCCTCGATTTCGACCAGGTCATCAGCGGAGATTACGGTCACTTGGTTTCCTCAAATGGCGGTGGAAGCATCTGGTGTGATTATCCCGGCTTCGTCTTGTACTATCCCAATGCGTTGACCAATAGTAACGGACCCACCTGGGATTTTACCGGGACCAGTTTCCTTTGGCTGCCTCCCGTCACTGCAGATCCCCAATCACCTCATGTTGCGTATGCCATTGGGCAGCACATCGTTCGTCTTACAGGCACCAATTTTTCTGTAACTCACACGGTCATGCCTACTCAGTTTGCCACCGACAACAACTACGGTTCCGCCATGGAAATCTCACCCATCGACCCGGATTATTGGTATTTGCTCACTACAGACGGCAAATTTTTTCATAGCGAAGACGGTGGTGACAGCTGGGAGCAATCTGTTGGATTTACCTTACCCGGATCACACTATTTTTATGGAGCTACCATCTTGGCATCAGGCGTGGAGTTAGGTCGAGTCATCGTCGCCGGTAGCGGATACTCCAACCCCGCTGTATTCATGACGGAAGATCACGGCGGCAGTTTTTCATCTATGAATACAGGATTACCTTCCACATTGGTATATGAATTGGCAGCCACCGAAAATGAAGACATTCTCTTCGCTGCGACTGAAGTAGGACCCTACGCTTATGTTTGGGACGAAGGAACATGGTACGATATGGCGGGGATATCTGCGCCTGATCAAACGTACTGGACGGTAGATTTTGTTCCGGAACTGGCCACTGCTCGATTTGGTACTTACGGACGGGGAATCTGGGATTTCACATTAGAAGATTACTATTGGATTGTACCCGGTGACGTAAACCAGGATGCGATCATCAATGTTATGGACATCATTTTGGTAGTTAACTTTATTCTGGAAAATGCAGATCCTACACCGGAACAACAGGCGGCGGCAGACTTGAATGAGGATGGTGCCATTAATATTCAGGATATTGTAATCATTGTAAGTATCATTTTGAATTATTGACAAAACATTTGACATGTAATTCTCTTCACCTGATCACATTTTACCAAACTAAAAAGTCCGCCTTTCGACGGACTTTTCAGTATAAAGACATGGTGTTAGAAAATTGACATCACATCCCATTTTTCAGCAAAATGACCAGTACTTCGATCATCCTGTTGTGGAAGGATTTACTTTTTCCCTTTTCCACCTTTTTTGGCAGGGCTTTTAGGTTTGGATTTATTGCCCTGTGATTTATCAGGAGTTGTATTCTTTGCGGGACTTTTGGAGGCCAAGGGACTGACACCGGGTTTTGTATTTTTCATTTTATTTCTCCTTCTGGAAAAATGAGTTGTTAAGTGATCAGAAATCATAGATACGGTTACACATTCGCCGCATCAGTTAGGCGGTATTTGACAAAATATATGCCAGAAAAACAACTGTCATTATGCGCTACTGCCCGGATCGCTTTTGAACGGATTTTTGTGTAATAAGGGTGCTACTTTTATCTTATCTGATGTTATTGATGAAGATAATTATTTCGAACCTAAAAAGAGGCAAGTTCACTGATTCTTAAAGATACGCTATTTTGTCTGATGTTGGAGTATGTCAATTTGCAGGATCGTTTTTCCGTACCAGTATGGAGGAAACAAACCCCACAAACAGGATGGCCATTATGATACACAGAGATACAAATGTGGGAATAGGGAATGAATGAGATAGTATCATTTTCACGCCCACGTATGCCAGAACAAATACCAGACTCATCTTCAAATACCGGAAAGTTTCGATCATTGCTGCTATAGCAAAGTAGAGTGATCGTAAGCCTAAAATGGCAAATACGTTCGATGTAAATATGATGAAGGGATCCGTGGTAACTGCAAAAATCGCCGGTATGGAATCCACCGCAAATAATACATCTGTGCTCTCGATAACCAATAGCACTAAAAAAAGCGGCGTAATGGCCCGGGCATTCCCCACTTTTGTGAAAAATTTATGTCCCTCAAATCCGGAAGATATGGGGTGGATTTTTTTTGCCAGGCGGATTAGTATATTTTTATCTGGTTCAATGGTATCCGACCGAGTAATCATCATCTTCACAGCGGTAAGGATAAGGAATCCGCCGAAAATGTAGATCATCCACTCAAATCGCTGGATAAGGGCAGTGCCAGCTAGGATCATGATTCCCCTCATGATCAGCGCTCCCAATATACCCCAGAACAACACCCGGTGCTGGTATTTCAACGGTACCCGGAAGTACGAGAAGATCAACGCAATGACAAAGATATTATCCAGACTCAATGATTTTTCGATCACATATCCGGTGAAATACTTTAGTGCTGCGTCACTCCCGGATTTGATGTGATACTCAGCCTCGCCAATCCCAAGCCAATGATGGGTGTAAGCATAGTAGATTACCACATTGAAAATCAAAGATAAAATCACCCAAAAGATGGTCCACAATATGGCTTCTTTGGCTGAAATTTCTTCGTCTTTCCGGTGGATATAAAAAACCCTGACAGGGTTTAGAACTCTGTCAGGGTTGAGAAAAAAATATTAACGGTTTTTTTTACAGGTCTTTCAGATCCGCTAATAATTGGGTCAGCATAGCTTTGGCATCGCCGAAGACCATGATGGAATTATCAAATCCGAACAGTTCGTTTTGGATACCTGCAAATCCAGGATTCATGGTTCGCTTGTTGATGATCACCGTTCGTGACTTATCAACGTTCAGGATAGGCATTCCGTAAATCGGGCTGGATTTATCATGCCGTGCAGCAGGATTTACCACATCGTTTGCACCCAGTACCAACGCCACATCACAATCCTCAAATTCGGGATTAATCTCGTCCAGGTCTTTCAACAGTTCGTATGGGACATTCGCTTCTGCTAAAAGCACGTTCATGTGTCCCGGCATTCTTCCTGCAACCGGATGAATTGCGTAGAGGACTTTCTTACCTTTGGATTCCAGAAAATCAGCGATTTCACGTGCCGCATGTTGCGCCTGGGCGACTGCAAGTCCGTATCCGGGAACGATGATGATCTTATCCGCTGCGTCGAAGATCATTGCTGCTTCTTCGGTGGAATAACTTTTGATGTTCAGTTTCTGAATGGCAGCAGCAGCGCCTTCCACAACGCCACCGACGGCGCCGAAGATCACATTTGTCAGCGATCGGTTCATTCCTTTACACATGATATTGGTAAGGATCAATCCTGATGCGCCGACGAGAGCACCACTGATAATGAGTCCCTGGTTCAGAAGAACGAAACCCGTAGCAGCGGCTGCAATCCCAGAATAGGAATTCAACAGGGAAATGACTACCGGCATATCTGCGCCACCGATGGGGATAGTCAAGGTAATACCCAGTAATGCCGACACCACAATAATGATGATGAACAGCAAGTTTAAGTCTACTGTACCTGGTACTGCCATCAGTACAATAGAGACAATTATCACCAGCGCTAAAACGGCGTTGAGTAATTTCTGTCCAATAAATACAATGGGTTGTCCACTGATGAATCCCTGCAATTTTCCAAATGCTACAAAGCTACCGGTAAACGTGAGCGTTCCCACAAAGATACTGAACGCTACAATTGCACCATAAAATATAGGGCTGATTTCAAAGCTGCCCACCATGATCATGTCTCCATTCATCAGGTGCTGAGCATTTTTGAGGAAATCTGCGGCTGCAACAAGAGCAGAAGCACCACCGCCAAATCCGTTAAAGATCGCTACCATTTGGGGCATTTCGGTCATCTGAACTTTGATAGCAAAGAAAGCGCCGATGATGGAGCCGATAATCATTCCGATGGCGATCATCCTGAAGTCAAGATTACCAAAAGTAACCAATGTTACCACGATGGCAATCAGCATTCCGATTGATGCGGTAAGATTTCCGTTTCTAGCGGTTTTAGGGTGGCTTAGTTTTTTTAGTCCGAGAATGAACAGCACACCTGCGAGCACGTAAAATAAATTCATATAAATCATTTGTATTCTCCTATTTGCGCTTGAACATTTTTAACATTCGGTCTGTGACGAGAAATCCGCCTACCACGTTAATGGTAGCAAAGATTATCGCAATCAGTCCCAGCCACGTGCCAATACTTCCACCGGCCTGTGTGGAAATGATAGCACCTACGATAGCGATCCCTGATATGGCGTTTGACCCGGACATAAGGGGTGTGTGTAATGTTGGCGGTACCTTCGTGATCACTTCGAACCCGATAAAAATCGCTAGTACAAAAATTGTGATGACGTCTATCATGTTATGCGTCTCCCTTGCTGCTTAAAGCTTGTTTTGTCAATTCATGTGTCACATTTCCGTCGTGAGTAAACATAGCGCCGGAGACGATCTCGTCTTCCATGTCTAGGTTCAAGAGGCCTTCGGGACACATGTACGTAATAAATGCGCTGATGTTTTTGGAATACAACTGACTGGCATGAACGGGCATACTCCCTGCGATGTTCACCGTACCATCAATGACGACTCCATTGTGATGAATCACTTCATCCGGTTTTGTGAGGGAACAATTTCCGCCATTTTCTGCTGCCAGGTCCATGATCACACTTCCGGGTTTCATGCCATCAACCATGTCATCAGGGATGAGGATTGGTGCAGGTCTGCCGGGTATCAATGCGGTTGTGATGACCAAGTCGGATTTTGCGATGTGCGCTTTAATGAGTGCGGTTTGTTTTTTCTTGTATTCATCGGAGGTTTCTTTTGCATAACCACCCTCGCCTACACCGTCGGACGAATCGCTTTCCACTTCAACAAATTTGGCTCCCAGACTCTCTACTTGTTCTTTGACTACCGGACGTACATCAAAGGCTTCAACCTGAGCGCCCAGTCTTTTTGCCGTAGCGATGGCTTGCAATCCTGCAACACCTGCGCCCAGTACCAGCACTTTTGCCGGAGGTATCGTGCCTGCAGCTGTCATCAACAATGGCATATACACACCGATATGAGAAGCGCCCAATAGGACAGATTTGTATCCTGCAATGTTACTTTGAGAACTGAGGGCATCCATTTTTTGGGCCAGTGTCGTTCGGGGGATGAGGTGCATTGAAAATCCCGTGATCTTCTTTGTCAGGAATTTCTGTACCAGATCAGTTTCTTTGGTGGGCTGAAAAAAGGAAACATAAGCAGTGCCGTCTTTCAGCATATCTACTTCGTGTTTTCCTAATTTTTCATTCATCACCGGCGAATTGACCTTCAGTACCATTTCAGCGTCGGTAAATAGTTTTTCGGTATCGTTAACAATCACTGCTCCGGCGTTCTGGTAATCCGCATCGGAAATAAACGAACCGGCTCCCGCGTTGGATTCTACCTGGACAGTGAATCCCTTTTTCACCAGTTCCTTTACCGTGGACGGGACCACAGCGACCCGGCTTTCGCCCGGGCTAATTTCCCTGGGTATGGCAACAATCATATTATTTCTCCTAAAAGATTATTGATAAATTGATTTAAGTTATGAAATATGAAAAATTAATTGAAAATTCGAAGGCAAATTTACACTGATCGTCCCTTACGCTTAAGCTAAAATAACACTGGATTATCCGATTCAATGTCACATATTCAAACTCGTGAGAAAATCAGTATCATTCAGTGGGAGCAATTTATAAATTCAGCATATGAAAATCCCCGATAAACTCGAATTTGATACGATTATTCCGGAAGCCAAAGCCTCGAAAGCCATCATATCACTTCACGGATGGCAGGGTAATCGATCCAGCTTTCAACAGGTATGTCGTTCCATGAATATCACAGACGCACAGTGGTTTTTCCCGGAGGCACCTTACCTCGCAAAAGAAGATGATCGGCAACGATCGTGGTCCATAGAAAATTCACCGGGTGTATGGGAGATGGACAAGCCCCGTCAGTTATTGGATGATTTTTTCAGCAATCATATCTGGCCTGCCTATTCGCCATGTGACGTCTATGTGATGGGATTTTCACAGGGAGCGCTGGTATGTTTTGAATTCATTCTGCAAATGAACAAACCGTTGGGCGGTGTATTCCCCATTGCGGGATTTTTACGTGATCCGGATGCAGAAAGACCTCGAATCCATCCGAGCCAGAAACAGACGCCTATTTTGATTGGTCATGGAAGAGACGACGACATTGTCCCTTTATCGGCTTCGCAACGGGCATATGATGCATTGAAAAACCAAGGTGCAAATGTGCGTCTATTGGTGTACAAAGGGAAGCACAAAATCGGACTCACATTTTTAAACGAAATGAAAAAGATCTTAAAAAACGGCTCATGGGAACTGTAAAAAAAGTCGGACTGGCGCTGGGTAGCGGATCTGCCCGGGGATGGGCACATATCGGTGTCCTTGAAGCGTTAGACGACAACCACATCCCAATTGATTTTATTGCAGGTAGCAGTATCGGCGCATTCGTCGGTGCCATTTATTCTGCAGGAAAGCTGGATAGTCTGAAAGAATTTGCCCTGCTGATGGATTGGAAAATGGTGCTGTCTTATTTCGATGTGGTCTTTCCAAGAACTGGATTTTTAGATGGGAAAAAGGTCCATAAACTCTTTTCCATGCATACGGATGTGACGACCTTTGATGACCTGACCATCCCCGTGAAAATGATCGCCACTAATTTAAATACCGGCGAAAAGGTCATCCTGGATTCAGGGAATATCATCGATGCCATCCGGGCAAGCAGTTCTATCCCTGGTGTGTTGACACCGGTAACCCGAGGCTCGGATATACTCATTGATGGCGGGACAGTTGATCCGGTTCCGGTAGGTGTCACCAGAGAGATGGGCGCGGAAATCGTCATTGCCGTTAACCTAAACACCGGGCTGATTGGCAAAAGACATCACAAAAAACCGGTAAAGATCGATCCACCTAAAAATCGCAGAATGCCAATGATCACCGAAAATGAATTCATTCAAAGGATGACTCGACAGTATGAAACCGCCAGTAAATCGGTACAGACAAAAATCGGAAGCTGGCTGACAAATGATAAAGGCGTCCCTAATATTATGGAAGTCATGGGCACATCCCTGAATATCATGCAGGAACGGATCACTCGTATCAACCTGGCAATAGATCCGCCGGATGTTCTGATCCAACCGGAACTGTCAGACCTGAGTTTGTTCGATTTTACACAGGCGGAGCGTTCCATCCAAGAAGGGTATGATAAAACCATGGCACAGATGGAATCTATCAAAGAATTGTTGGAATTATGAAAAAAAGCAATCCACCTTATGATGTGATCATCATCGGATCCGGATTTGGCGGAAGCGTCAGCGCCCTTCGAATGGCTGAAAAAGGGTACCGCGTTCTGGTGATCGAAAAGGGCAAACGATACGGTGCCAAAGATTTCCCAAAATCCAACTGGAATCTGCGAAAATACCTGTGGCTACCGTCGCTGTTCCTGTACGGAATCCAGAAGCTGACGTTGTTGAAAGACGTACTCGTCCTCCATGGAACGGGTGTGGGCGGGGGCAGTCTGGTCTATGCCAATACCCATCTTGAACCGCCAGATTCCGTTTTTACTGACCCCCGGTGGACAGATAACGACTGGCAGGATCGTCTTAAACCTTTTTATCACCTCGCCAGGAAAATGTTGGGAACCACCCCCGTCAAGACCACAGGGGAATCTGATCATCTCTTGGAGCAAGTTGACGCAGAAATGAACGCGCAGAAAACCTTTTACAAAGTAGATGTGGGCATTTATTTTGGTGAACCGGAACTCACCACTCGTGATCCCTATTTTAATGGCGAAGGTCCCGATCGCACCGGCTGCACCTATTGCGGTGCCTGTATGACAGGATGCCCGGTGGGTGCCAAAAATACGTTAGACCAAAACTACCTGTATCTGGCAGAAAAATTGGGTGCACACATTATTTCAGAACGGGAGGTCACCGGGATCATTCCCACCACTGACGGATACCGCGTCACTACTCGGAAGAGTACGGGGATATTCCACGCTCGGCAAACCTTTGAAACCGGTAAAGTGATCCTTTCCGCGGGTGTACTGGGGACGATGGCACTACTCAAAAAATGCCAACAGAATGAGTGGCTCCCGGAATTGTCTCCTCAACTGGGGAAATATGTCCGTACCAATTCAGAGGCCATCTTGGGAGCACGAGTACCCAAATCCCATCCTCATGATTTGAACTGCGGGATCGCCATCTCCGCTGGATTTTTCCCCGATAAAAATACGCATATTGAGACTGTCCGGTTTGGTAAAGGAAACGATGCATTGAGTTTGCTGACCACGCCCATGGTGAGCCGCAACGGGAGATTACCTGCTGTTATAAAATGGATTGGAAATCTGATCCGTCACCCGGTAAAGATCATTCGCTGCTTAAATCCCTTTGGGTGGGCAGCGTCAACCATCATTCTGCTGGTGATGCAACCGGTGAGTAATCATCTGGAACTGCAGTACCGAAAGCGATGGTGGCGGTTCGGTGGCAAATCGCTGAACAGCAAGCGGGAAACCGCAGAAAAGATTCCGTCCTACATTTCGGTTGGCGATGAGGTAGCAAAAAAAATAGCCGACTTAACGAACGGAACTCCCATCACATCGCTGAGTGACGTATTTCTGAATGTCCCGACGACGGCACACATTTTGGGTGGGTGTTCGTTGTCTTCAAGCCCCGACAATGGAGTGGTGGATGAATGTGGACAGGTGTTCAATTATCCGGGATTGTTCGTTGTGGACGGCTCCATTATCCCGGTGAACCTGGGCGTGAATCCCAGCCTCACCATTACCGCCATGGCAGAATATGTGATGAGCCGGATGGAAAGATCAGGGGAAAGCAATTAGCCATTGGCTTTTTGCCAAGAATGGTGAAGTCAAAACACAGGTAACGCACACTTAAGTTGATAGTGTTAAATAAATTGACAGAATTAAGAGGCTTATGATTTGATAAACAAAATAAAATTATTCCTTATTTATATAAGTTTTATCAATTTTACAGTATTGTACACACAAACAAATTCTATTTTAGGTAAGTATAGTCAAAATGGTGGCTTATCGGGATATTACATAAATTTGAATAACGACTCATCATTTGTAGAGGGTGGTTGGACAGATATTATTATACCTGGAGCGTCTCCACAAGTAGAAACTGGCACATTTAATATTATTGGAGATAGTTTAATACTTATATTTGATAATAAACGGGATTGGGATGTGGATTTCTACTATTTTGTTATATGGGGTGATTATAAATTGCTTATTGAAGAAACTGAAATGATTGATTTTTGTAAAAACTTTAACAGAGGGTATTATGATATACAAGAATCAAAAAATGAACCTTTCCCTTTCATACCATCAATGTATTTAACAATGGAATATAATAAATATTTTTTATTGCCGGAAACAGCACCTATTGTGCCCAATCACTTTAAAGACCTTATTTATAATACTTCAGTAGAAGCCAAGGTCGCTAGAAAGAATTACAATGATTATACACTAATATTAAATGTAGGAAAAGTTGATGGCGTAACAGAAAATATGGATCTTTTTCCAAATAATGCAGAGGAATATCAAGCATATAAAATTATAGAAATATCAGATTCAAGTTGTACTATAATTAATAAAATGCTTTGCTCTTCGATTAATATTACAAATAAGAAACTGAGTAAAAATAATACTTCAATCAATAAAGTAAATCAATCAGACTATGAGATTACAGAAACTTTAAAGAGTGAATTTGAAAAAATAAAAATTGGCACTGTATTTTCAACTAAAATGTACAAATATTAACTTTCAGTACTAGAAGAGATAACTACAGACATCGAAAACAGGTAGTCTCAAAAATTAGATTTTTAGTCCGAAATGATATTTAGCTCAAAATCAATGTTTGTCTAAACATGTTATTGATCAATCTCATTAACTCACGCTCTTCCGCATCCGTATCGCTTTCAGATCACCCAGCGGAGATATGATCTTTTCAGAACCGTCTTCTGTATATCCGTTTTTCAGGTAGAAATATTTTGCCTGAACATTGTCCTCCAACAGCCAGAGAAATAATTGCTTTTTACCCATTAACCGGGATTCTCCAAATTCCAGGAGTTTGGCACCATACCCTTTTCGCCAATGATCGGGGTGAATGTAAATCCCATAGATTTCGCCATCATCTTCGGTGGCATCATCATCCCGGAGATCGCCAAAAATAACGAACCCCCTGATCTTACCATCCACCAAGACGAAGTTTTCTTCTTTGGCAATTTTCTATCGTCCAGATGGGACTCATTCTAATACGTGAATTGAACCCCGGAATTGAAATTCCAGGCTATTTTCGGATATCCCTCCGGGATGAAATCCGGGTAAATCGAATCCATCTTTAGAGAAAATAATAAATTGTCTGATGGTGGTCAATGGTATTTATCCTGCCATCACCGATAGCATGGCAATGAGCTGAACGAGGAAAGCCATACTATCGCAGAATATGGATAACTGGATTTTCAATGAGAATATTCTATCGTCTCGATGGGACTGAAAACGTGGGTTGATCTAATACCCGGAAAAAATCCTCTCGCGTGGTAGTCGGGATTTTCAACGAGGCTATTTTCGGATATCCCTCCGGGATGAAATCCGGGTAAATTCATATCCGTCGTTGGGAAATAATTTCACTTAATGAGAGTATCGCTAAATTTGATGCGGTTGATCCCGCCTTCATCAATAGAATGGCACCTTGCAAAAAAGGAAATGCCATGCTATCGTAGAATATCGGTAAATGAATTTTCAACCGAGCTAATCTAGAATAGCCATCAGGGATGGCATTTGAGTTCAACGGCAATCCTTAAAATTAGTAGTGATGTTTTCTTAAATCATCCCGTAGGGATAGAATGACAATAGCCTGTCAATTTATTGGCAGGTAACATGATCAATTAAAAAAATATTTGTCCCATCGGGACGATTGATATTCAGAATTCCAAACCCTGCCTTCGACTGCTCTTTTTGCCATTATGAATATTTCAGTGAATTGTTCTATTTTTTATCCGTGAATCAATTCTGATTCCGGTGAAAAGAAGTAAAATTATTTTCCTCCAACGGTAAAACAAAAAGGAATACCCATTGAATAAATTCGCAGTAATTACCGGCGCCTCCAGTGGGATTGGTCTCGAACTTGCTCACATCTGCGCCCGCGAAGGATTTTCTCTGTTGCTCACTGCCCGCCGCGAATCACAGTTACAGGCGCTTCAGGATGAAATTAAAAAAAAATATGGTTCCACCGTTGACATTTTACCGCTAGACTTGTCACTCCCTGACTCACCTGAACGAGTATTTTCACAAGCGACTGCAAACGGAAAACAAATTGACTTGCTCATCAACAATGCGGGCTTCGGTCAGTTCGGGTTGTTCAAAGACACACAGTGGGAAACAGAGGACCAGATGATTCGATTAAACATCTCATCTCTTGTCCATCTGTCAAAATTGTTCCTCCCTCAGATGATTACCAGAGGTTCCGGCAGGATCATGAACGTATCTTCCACGGCAGCATTCCAGCCCGGTCCGCTCATGTCCGTCTATTATGCCACCAAAGCATTCGTGGAATCCTTTTCCGAAGCGCTTGCAGAAGAATGTCGGGGGACCGGTGTAACCGTCACATCACTATGCCCAGGTCCGACACTTTCCGGATTCCAGGAAGCTGCCGGGATTGAGAATATCCGTTTATTAAAAGGGCGAAATATCCCATCTTCTAAAGATGTGGCAGAATACGGATTTGATGCCATGATGCGAGGGAAACGGGTGGCAATCTATGGATGGATGAACCGCCTGATGACATTTTCCGTCAGACTCACACCCCGTACGGTGATTACCCGTGTGGTAAAATGGATGCAGGATGAACGTTAATAATATTAGGAAAACAAAATGAGTGATCCTTTCTGGCAAAATATTTTTAAATCCGATCGGAATAGTGACTCGCACATCCGATTGACCATTCAGCAGGTTCAAATATTCAAGGATTTATCGAAGCGGGAACTTGCAGCCATCGAAAATATCCTCCATACCCGGAAGTATCTGAAAGGGGAGACCATCTTCAGAGAAAACACACCGGGTCTTGGCATGTACATCATTTTGAAAGGGGAAGTATCCATCATCGGATTAAATTCCGAAAACGAACAGGTGGATTTTGCCCGGCTTTCTGATGGTGATTTTTTCGGTGAAGTGTCGCTCATCGATGAATCCGCTCGAAGCGCTACCGCCATTACAACGAGTGATTGTGAACTGGCAGCATTTTTCAGAGATGACCTCATGGACATCCTCACCAAAACGCCAAAAACGGGAAACAAAATTCTCATGAATCTGGCATTTGTGATTTCCCGCCGGTTGAAACACACCAACGACCAACTGCGGCATCAAAGCGGCGAATACCACCCCGAGGTTTTATGAACCCCACCGGATTTGCCAAATGGGTGCAGAACCTGGTATGGATCCTCCCACTGGGATTTATGATCTGGTTTCGGGAGTACACACTTCCGCTATTGTTTATGCTCATCATCGCGCTACTCATATCAGCACTGTTAAAGCCGCTTGTGAATATCATCGAGATGCTGGTCGTGAAGCGATGGGGAAGTGCCATCATCGTTTATGTGGCTGTGTTCGTTCTTGCAGGCTGGGGCATCAATCGATTGTGGCCCGTGCTGGCAGATCAGGCTGTCTCGTTTAAAGAATACATCACCATGGATACGCTTGCACAATTGAAATTAAAATCTGAAACGTTACTCATCGGATTATTACCTCAATCTCTCCATGTGCAGGTGCATGAAATATTTATCAGCCTGGATACGATGATGAATGACATTTGGGGACTATTGGTTGCCAATATTCAAACCTCCCTTACTCAGGCAGGATCACTGGTTCTGACGGTGGGGTCGTTATTAATCTCTACCCTGTTTATTATCGTGTTCTCATTCTTTTTTGTACTGGAAGGCAACCGCTATAAAAAGGCGTTCATCCGGATGATCCCGAATGCCTATTTTGAAATGACGCTGCATATCCTGGATAAAGTGACCACATCGTTGGGTTCTTACGTTCGTGGACAATTGCTGGCAGCCATGGCTATCGGTGTGCTGTCCATTCTGGGACTGTTCATTCTGCAGGCAGTGACCCCCATCTACATCCCGTACACCATTCTCATCGGTACCATCGCCGGGGTCGCCAATTTGATCCCGTTTGTGGGACCCGTCATGGGGATGATCCCCGCAGTTGTGATCTATCTGTTGACAGACCAGACGGTACCCATCGAGTTTATGCATATCGTGCTGATCATTATCACATTTGGGTGTGTCCAATTACTGGATAATATTCTCGTTTCTCCCATGATTATGTCCGAAAGCGTGGGACTGCATCCTCTGGCCATAATTTTGGCGGTTCTCTTGGGTGGTTCCATTGCAGGTCCGGTTGGGATGTTGTTCGCTGTACCCATCCTCACCATGGTGAAGGTCATTTTCAAAGAACTGATCTGGGGACTGAAAAGCTACGGGTACATGTGAAAATGAGAACAGCGGGATATCTCCTTTAAGTTCATTTTAATTATTTTCTTGCTTATGACAAACCAACCTATCTATTCTTTGAATACCATGACAAGTGAAATAGATAATTTTTATACACTATCGATAGCATTCCTGCACAACACCGCTCCTGTAAACACATTACGCATAACTAACCCTAATAAATCGAACAATCATTGTTATGCTTCACAGGGAATTTGAATGAAAATCACAAATACTACATTCTGTCTCATATCGTTTATTTTTATCACTAATTCATATGCTGATTTAGTGATGCCCCCGACACCATACATAATAACATCCGATAATAATAAATATTATTTTAAAATGATTCTTGATTATGAGAAATATTCTGGAAATGGATATGCATATAAAGTAACAAATAGTCTAATAGATTCGTTAATGTGGGAAACTGATAATTGGTATGCATATAATGTATACCTTTCAAATGATGGTCATTATTTAATGAATCCAGGTCCATGGCCGGTTTCCCCAATTGATAGTACAGATCTGGCTCTAACATTTTATAAAGATGGAAAACAACTTAAAAGCTATTACACACTGGATTTAATTAAAGATACTAGCAAAGTTGTTTATAGTGCTAGTCATTATAAGTACTGTTGCTGGTCTAAATTTTATCCTTATCGGGATGAATATAAAGTGATAACAATGGATAAATTAATCTATACATTTGATATTACCACGGGTGAAATTATTTCAATTAAAAAAATTGGGTGGTTGGATAAAAGATTAAATTATGTGGATGATATCAATGTTCGATTATTTTTAATAGTATCAGCATTGATTTTAGGTGGCATATCTGGTGTAATTATATTTATAGTTTCCAAACTCATATTTAAGAGAATTTTTATAAAAACCTAACTAATCGCTCACGTTGGGACCAATAACGCCTAGCCTGAGACGAGCAGAGGTGGTAGATCCACCTGTAGCAAGTGAATCAGCCTGCATTCATTCGGAATTTTGGACTGCACGAAATTGTAGTTTTGTAAGAGAGAAGAAGTAAAATATGCAAAAAAAAGTAAAGTTCAGAGAAACCCACTCCCCAGAGCTAATCCGTTGGGTGTAATCCGATGAGCAACAAAATAGGTCGAAACTCCGCGTGCCCTTGTAGGAGTGGTACGAAATACAAATATTGCTGTGAGGGGAAGAAAAACTGGAATGATATTTTCCGTAAAGGAAAATCTGTAATTTTGGAAAATCTCTCTCTAAGAGGTAAAAATCTGTATTTCTATGATGTCATAATTGATGCGTTAAAATTTGATCTCAATACAGAACCACAAATGAAAATCATAAAGAACGCATGCACTGAAGAGGCTGTATTAAAAATTCACGAGGCAATCCTTGAAATTTGGCCAAGCTTAACTGATTTGACACGAGTCTATGAAGACATCAGTGACGACACTACGGGGTTTTATTCTGGGTTCTATTCCCCAAAACACATCATTCGGGGTGTCCTACGACACACGTTCTACTCTGACAGAATTCTATTAATGGAGCCATTTCAAGATCCACGACTTGTGAGAGAGAAATACAATCCTCTGCATCACCCCGGTGATCATATTGAAAATACCCTCATTGGATTACGATTTATGCTGTTGCTATACCCTTGGGTAGAAGCCGGCCTTGTCAGCTTAATTAGAAGTCCAGCAAGTTTTGATGTGCGCATTCAACTAGATTCGATGAATGCGGCAAAATTACGAATCAAGCAACACCCAGTGCTAGAGAAAATACTTAATGAATCAGGCTTCCTTAAAGAACAAAAAGAAGAGATGATGGAGCAGCTCTTGTTGGCAAATCCTGATTCAAAAATTAGAGAAATGTTTCTTGAATTCACACCTGATGCGTCCACTAATGATATTGAGAAATATCTGGCTTATGTACAGTGGAAACGAGACAATCATCCATTCTTTACCCCAATGGTCTCCGAAGATTTCAAGCAAACAAGGTCACCATTGCTCATGATGACATCAGGTGCGAACTATGATCTAACAAGAATAATCACTTCGTTGACACAATCTCATCTAATTACTGATATGGATTTTCGGTGGGCTGAAATGAAGGTGGACCGAGAAACATCAGGTTTTATCAATCCCAAATGGGAGGGTTTCGCAAAAGCATTCCAGCAACAATCATTTTCATTTTTAAATGATATTCCTCTTCATACAGCCCTCGAATTGAGAAAAGAAAATCATATTGAAAATCTTAGAACCTTTTTGGCAAGATTGTGGAGAAATAATAAGCTAGAGGATGATTTAAGTGATGAAAATATAAAAATACTTGAAGAAGAACTTCGAGTTTCTATACAAGAAGCTAAAATTGAATGGAAGTCAATAAACAGAGAGCTTAGAAATTGGCTTGGTATAGATGGGGTCGGAGCGATTGTTGGTATTGCAACACCATTTGCAAGCGGTAATGCAGACTTATTTCTGGGTGGTTTAGGCGTTGCAGCAATTCTCCAATTAATATCAAATCGAGAAAAGAAACACGAATTTAAAATTAAACATCCAGCTGGTTTCTTCCTGGATTTAAAGTGATGCACCTAACAAGAGCTTGCTGCTGACCTTTGATGGGGGAGTGCAAAGCGAAAATTATGTTGAAGGATATATTTAATATAAAATCCGATTCTATCTTGAGAAGCAGCTCAAGCCTACAGCGTTACTGAAATGATCCCCGCAATTATGGTATTTCTTTTGACTGACGAGACAGTATCGTTCCAATATATCTACATGGTTTTCAAAGAGTGGTACTGGGTACAAATGGCAAATTAGATAATTGTGAAGCTTACTCACATTAAGTTTTAAAAGGATAGTATATGAAATTGATTGGAAAGCTATTATTAGCTCTGGCTCTTTGTTTTGCTGTTATCATTTTGGTACGAACCTTTATGTTCTCCCCGGAGCAGACCGAAGTAAATCTCTCTCCCGGTATACCTCTCGACTCTGAAGTACTAGCGGATCACTTGGCAGGAGCGGTCCGAATTGCTACCGTTTCGTATGAAAACACAGATTCCATCCATTATAACAATTTTGTGCGGTTTCGACAATTCCTTCAGCAAACCTATCCTCTGGTGTTTGAACAGTTGAGCGTAGAAACCATCAACAAGCACAGCCTTTTATTCACGTGGAAAGGGAGTAACCCTGATTTACCACCGATGGTACTGCTGGCACACCAGGATGTTGTACCTACGGGAAAAAATGGGTGGACGCATCCACCCTTTGACGGAGTTGTTGACGATACATTTATTTGGGGACGCGGCACTCTGGATAATAAAAGTTGTCTGATCGCTACCATAGAAGCGGTGTCTCATTTACTTCAATCGGGATATCAGCCTGCCCAAACCATTTATCTGGCAATGGGGCACGATGAAGAAATTGGCGGTCAGGAAGGTGCGGTGAAAATTGCAGAGGTATTCCAGGAACGTGGCATTCGTCCGGGATTAGTACTGGATGAAGGGATGGCAGTAATCAGCAATGTGATGCCGGGATTGGACCGTCCAGTTGCACTCATCGGAATTGCCGAGAAAGGATATGTGACTGTTCATCTCACCGCTTCTTCAGACGGTGGACATTCCTCAATGCCGCCAGAAAATTCTGCCATTGGTAATTTGAGTGGTGCGTTAGTGGCACTAATGGATCATCCACCTGCTGCAGGTCTGAACGGAGTTGCGAAGATGATGTTCGATTCTGTGGGTCCGAATATGTCGTTGCTGTACCGGATGATCTTTGCCAACACCTGGCTATTTGAGCCACTGCTGGTGAAACAACTGGAGAAGCAGCCCTCCACCAATGCACTCATCAGATCTACTGTAGCATTGACAACTATCAAAGGTGGGACAAAGGAAAACGTACTGCCAACTACGGCCTCAGCATCCGTGAATTTCAGGATCAAACCCGGTGAAACAGTGGAAAGTGTTATCGATTATGTAAATGAAACGTTGTGCTGTACTGGCGTGGAAATCGCAAATGTAAACCATGAGTTTGCATCCGATCCTTCAAAAATCTCCCCGGTAGATGGAGACGCCTATCAAAATCTTCAACGCGCTATCGCAAAAACATTTCCCGATGCGGTTATCGCCCCGGGATTGGTCATCGGCGGCACGGACTCCCGACATTTTGAAGCGGCGTCCGATCACATTTACCGGTTTGCTCCCCTCAATCTGGACAGTGACGATTTGAAACGAATCCACGGTGTAAACGAACGGATATCCAAAGATGATTTTGCAAATATGGTACGGTTTTATGTGGAGTTGATGGGGGAATGAAATGATTCCTCCCCCTGAATCCCCCTCCAAAGGGGGACAAATGAAAAATTTATGTGAGGTTGATGGAGAAAGAGAGAACAATTAAATCACCGCTAAATTGAAAATATAAATCTTTAACAAAATTTATTTTAACCTCTGATACACATCACCGCGATGACCAATTTTAATGACCATAACGATCAATCGATCATCTTCGATGGTATAGAGAATCCGGTAATTTCCTTGACGAATCCTGTAAGATTTTTCGTTGGATAGTTTTTCGTAGCCACGAGGTCTGGGGTTTGTTGCCAAATTTTCTATTTTCTCAACGATTTTTTGGAGCGTTTTCCCCGATATTTTACCAAGTTCTTTAACGGCAGAAGGTTTTAGAAATATTTTATAATTTGCCACTCGTTTTCAAATCGTTTAATACCGTTTGAAAATCAATATTAGGTTCATTTATTCGCGCTTCAAACGCTTCTAAATCTTCATAATCTTCAGCAAGTGAAAATTTAATAGCGTCGCTTACAAGCTCAGAAACAGATTTTGAAACCTGTGCAGATTTAATTTTCAACGCTCGATGTAGTTGAGGATCAAGATAAATAGTTGATCTTTTTAATGTTGTTTCCATGGTAAAATATTACTTCAAAATGTTTTATCATCAAAACGTTTTATCGCCATTATTAAGTAGTTTCGGTATCACCTTAATTCAACTGAATTGTTAGAACTATTGGTGATTATGAATATGATTCCTCCCCCTGAATCCCCCTCCAAACGGGGACAAATGAAAAATTTATGTGAGGTTGATGGAGGAGGGCGGTCCAGGAATCAAATAGTTATTAATATTCAAAATCAGTAACAGAAGCCTAAATCCCGCTCAAACTTCACTACTCAATTTTAGTTTGTTTTTTTACTGTTTAAAAGTCAATATTAGGTTCGTTTTCCACTTCTCAAAGGATTTCAGATTTACGGACCGAGGATTATATTTATCAAATAAACAATATCCAATACATCAATTATCGTGAGAATTGGAGGAAACCAAATAAACCAGGGTGGGTCATCTATCACCCAATTATCATTTATGTCTGCAGCCCATGCGGTGCAGGTGTCAATAATTTCAATCGTCTCCATAATAATGGATACCATATACACCACATCGAGTACATCGATTACATAGTCGCCATTTAGATCACCTTTTATTTGATTGCAAAATGGATTATTATAAATAACCACTGGGATTTCTTCACCGGCTTCATTTACCAGAGCCACATCCTCTAATACCATATCGGAACCACCACAGTACTCGTCGTAAGAAAATAAGATGCGGCCAATTCTTGAGGTAAAATTCATTGGCGGTTCATAATTCTCTACCGAAAGATGAACGGTGAAATATGTTGGGAAATTATCAGAATCTATACTTTCAATCGTCCAGTTTTGGGTTGATTCAGGCTGGAACCCGGAGTACTCTAGACAATCAGGCATACCCGATAATGTAAATTGGACATCCGAAATAATCTCTTCAGAATGCAGCCAAATTTTAATGAAAGAACCGTACCCAGCCGGTTGAATGGCCATCCAATTGTCCTGCCCGAACGTAAGGCATGTGAATAGAATGAATAAGAAACGATACTTTTTCATTTTTGCTCCAAATTACTAAAAATCAACATTTTCGGAAATATCATTATTTCTCGCTAAGACACCAAAACTGCAAAGAAATCATCAGAGTTGAAATCCTTTAAAACTTACAAATGGATTGTTTGATTTTAATTACGGCAAGGGTTCGTTCAGGAGCAGCCAGTACATCCCAAGCTGATGAACTGCCGCAGAAAAATCCTCAAAAACCACCGGTTTTCTTACATAACTGTTCGCCCCCAATTGATAGCCCCTTAAAACATCCTGCTCTTCTTTCGAAGAGGTTAACAGAACAATGGGTACCAGCTTTGTCTTTTCATTAGCCCGCAATTGTTTTAGTACGTCAAGTCCGCCCACTTTCGGTAAATTAATATCCAGGAGAATTAAAGCCGGTAAAACCCCCTCTTCTTTACCCGGATATGTTCCATCTCCCAGCAAGATGTCCAATGCTTCAGCGCCATCCTGTGCGACTACAATTTCGTTTAACAAATTGTATTTTTTGAACACACGCTTAGTCAGTAAGACATCATCAGGATTGTCTTCCACTAGTAAAATGATCTTTCTTTCCATGATGACTCCTAAATAATTTTTACTTTTTTGTCAAACGAAAAATAAAATGTGGCACCTTTGTTTACTTCACTTTCTGCCCAAATATTTCCCCCGTGCCGGGTAATGACACGATTAACATTTGCAAGTCCTACACCCGTTCCCTCAAATTCACCACTGCTATGAAGCCGTTGAAACGGGGCGAATAATTTTTCAACATACTTCATATCGAAACCAACGCCGTTGTCCTTTATATAAAAGACTTTTTTCTGCCCTTTCTCTTTTACACCAATCTCAATTTTTGGATGTGTTCTATTTTTGGTAAACTTCCATGCATTACCAATCAGATTCCGGAAGGCAATCTCCATCAGCTTTGAATCCGCATGAACAACCATTTCGGGAGTGATGATAACCTCCATTTTGCGAGCAGGTTCAAGAATTCTAAACTCTTCAATGATTTTGTTTGACAGTTTACTCAAATCCGTTTGACTAAATTTCATTTCAGTCCGGGTAACACGGGCAAGACTTAACAGGTCGTCAATCAACTCTCCCATAAATTCTGTGGACTTACTGATTCGCTCCAGATAATCTTTACCTTCATCATCAAATTTATCCCAGTATTCTTCCATCAAGATGTTGCTGAATCCGTCAATACCCCGTAATGGTGCGCGCAGATCGTGGGAAACAGAATAAGAAAAGGCTTCCAACTCTTTATTGATGACTTTCAATTCATCGGTACGATCAGCCACCAATTCCTCTAGATGCTCACGGTGGTTCCGCAATTCCGACTCAGCTCGTTGGCGAAGAAAACTCTCTACAATCACGGGTGTCAGGGGTTCCAATGCATCGATCTGTTCCTGGCTATAGCCTCCCTCACGATTACCAAGTGCGATCATTCCGATAGTCTTCTGGTCTCTGATTAGGGGCACACCCAGGAATGCGGTGAGTGGTGGATGGCCAGGGGGAAGGCCTATACTATCGGTGTGTGAATCAGGATTGTTGGTGAACAAACTTTTGCCATCAGTGAGAACCCGTCCATAAATACCATGAATCCGGAAATTGCCAGGAGGTCGCCGTGGACCAGTGGGGTCGCTGATCTTGCACAGTTCCCATCCCGGATCGCTTAAGGCGATATCATGCAGTAATCCATCCTCGCCAATCTCTCCAATGAATCCGAACTTGCTATCTGTGAGTTTCTCAGCAACATCAAGGCAGATCATTCCTAAAATCTCTTCCGTATCGGATTTTAAAGCTGCCTCTAAAATAATGTTGATGCCTTGCATTACTTCGTATTGATGTTGGATTGTGTTTTCGGCTTGCTTACGTTCAGTGATATCTTCGCCTGAAAACAGGATGCCGATAATTTGAGATTCAGCGTTATGCAAAATGGTATTGTGAAAAGCAATGATCCGTTCAGTACCGGTACTTGTCAATACCAGGTTTTCATAATACTCAACCATCCCAACTTTACCCGCCATTAATGAATTGAATACATCTGTAATTTCATCCCTAATCAATTTGGGAAGACATGTTTCAAACCAGTTTTTGCCGATCAGTTCAGCAGCGTTTTTGTATTCAAGAATACTGCATCCTTTATTGTTGATCATTACGATCTCACCTTTAGCATTCAAGGCAGTGAGCATCACATCTGCTATATCAAGATATTTTTGGGCAAGGTCATGCTCTTTCTTTAGTGCTTCTTCTGCTTGCTTTTGTACTGTAACATCTCGATTGACCGATAAGGCAACTTGTTTATTTTCGTATTCGAATGGAGTGATCAGTACCTCTGTCCAATACTCAGAACCATTTTTGCGTCGTTTTTTCTCAGTAAATAAAATTGAGTTCCCTTTGAGCAAATCATTTTCTCGTTGGTTCAGTAAATAGGGCTTATCTTCTGTTACAGTTAAGTTTTTAATAATGTTCTTCCCTATCAGCTCTTCGTGCGTATATCCAGTTTGTTTTTCAGCGGTTGGGTTTACATCTATTATATCTCCGGCGTTATCGCCTCCCATATGGCTTAAAAATATTGCCTCAGGTAAATCCATAAATAACTGTCTGAATTTCTCTTCGCTTTTTATAAGTGCTTTTTCACCTTCGGTACGTGTAGTAATATCTTTGACGACTCCCATGGATCGAAGTGGTTTGCCATCGGAATCATAAATGGTTTCGCACTGTTCGTGAACGTATTTTATTCGCCCATCAGCAAAACAAAGGCGATGATCAATGGAATAGGGGGTTTGGGTTTTCAATGAATTGGCGTAAGCAAAATCGACTGCCTCTCGATCGTCGGGATGAATAGCATCTAAAAATGCATCATATGAAGCGCTAAACTTCTTAGGATCGATCTCGAATATCCTGTAGATTTCGTCGGACCAAGTGAGTACATCATTAACGATATCCAGTTCCCAACTACCAATATGGGAGATACGCTGTGCCTCATTAAGCCGGTTTGCAAATTTCTTTAAAGCCTCATCAGCCTGCACCCGTTCGGTGATGTCCTCAACCAATGATTGTACACCAGGTTTTCCCTTAAATGTTGTGTGTGAGAGTGAAAGTAATGCGTCATACGGTGTACCGTCTTTTCGCTTAAACTGTACATGATAATTTTTGACGAATCTCTTGTTTCTGAAGAGCGACAGAACTACATCTCTCTGTTTCAGATCATAATAAAATTCAGCCACATTCCCAATTCTAATAATGTCATCGCGGGTGTAATTACCGGGTATCATCATGGCATCATTGAAAGCAAGCAAAATTCCATGTAGGTCGGATACACCAATCCCAATTTGTGAATTTTCAAAGAGTAGCCGGAACTGCTCCTCGCTATCCCGTAACGCACCTTCCGTATGCTTACGGTCTGTGATGTCAGAAGACAATCCTAATATGCCGATTACCTGATTATTTTTATCAATAACTGGGGATAATCGTGCTTCCACCCAAACATCTCCAGTAGGGAATTTTTGTACAACTTCAGATTGAATAGAATTTCTGGTTTCAATGACATGTTGGATACCGGCAAGATTCCGTTGTGCAATATCGGGTGGATAAATATCTTTAAGGTGTTTTCCAATGAGTTCTTCAGGAGGAACATTGAATTGTTCTGCAGCAGTTTTATTTACATAGGAAATATAACCTTTTGTGTCAATAAGGTAAATCATTTCGGGTGAAGATTCAGCCAAAAAACGGTACTTCTCTTCGCTTTCCCGTAATAAGTTTTCCAATTGCTTGCGTTCGGTGATGTTCTGCTTAATGGCAATAAAGTGGGTGATCTCTCCCTCTGTTTCACGTATGGGTGTGATGGTAATCTCTTCTGTCGAGAACTGGCCGTCTTTTCTTCGATTCACGATTTCACTGCGCCATACCTGACCCTTTATAATCGTGTCCCACATCTGTTTGTAAAAGACGGCATCGTGTTTACCCGATTGCATTAATCGCGGATTCTGACCAATGGCTTCTTCTGCGGTATAACCGGTAAGTTCTGTAAACGCAGGATTGACCCACTGGATTTTACCGTCTTTGTCAGTGATGACAATGGTATTGGCGGTTGCTTCCAATGCCGTACTCTGCAGGCGTAAACGTGTATCGGCACGCTCGCGTTCGGTAATATCGAGCTCTAATTGTTTATTGGCATTTTGTAATTCAGCCGTACGGATTTTTACCTGATCTTCAAGATCTACTTTGGTTCTCTCTAACTCCTGTGAATAAGTGATGATTTTGAAATCGCCTTCAATGATTTCTTTGAGTTGCCATAAAAATTTCCAGTACACAGAGGCATAATACCGGGTTTCGCGATCGAGTATACAAATCGTTCCAAAAATAGAATCATCCGGCCAAATGAGGGGAACACCCAGATAATGAATCATACCCAATTTGATGTCGGGGTTATCTTTCCACAAGGGGTCTACAAGGGCATTGGGCACCTGCAATTGATTTCGAGTGGCCATGACAGTTTCACAATAAAGCCCGGTACCCAGATTAGCCAATTCATGAGGTTTGTATGGATTTTCTTTGTTGTGGTTGGTTACAAGTACCTCAATTTGTTCAGGATGAACCCGCATGATCAACGCTGCAGGTACCTCAAATACTTCTGCAGCCATATCGACGGTCTTTTGCCACTTATCCAAATAATTCTGGGGGACTTCATGTTTTCGATAGCCGTTGGTATTCATAGAGAGTTCCTCATTTATATGGCCAATCCTAACCCATATCTGCTGACACCCTGTATAACCAAATAATGAAATTGAGGGGATTGATTTACGGTTACCAGATTAATTTTCACTGTATTAGAATTTGCTTTTAAATATATGTTCATAAATCATGAGTGATCTGTTTGATGATCCTAGAAAATACCAGGCCTCAACAATAAATTCGAGGGTACTTTATACAAACGCTATGGTCTTGAAATGAGGTCTGCGGTTAAGTTTACGCAAATTTTATCATATAATATTTGAACAAATTGAATTGTGAACTGATAACAAATATCAGAATGGAACGTCTATTTCATTCCCAATTTTTCGCCTTTCTCAAGAAGAGAAACTGATTCCATTATTCGTTGAGTTATGGTTTCGGGTTGCTTTGCAGTGGCGATCCACTCGATGAATTGCTTTTGGTAGGATGGTGCTAATTGCTGGAAAAATGATTTAGCGGAGCGATTATTATTCAAAGCATGTAAAAATTCTGGGGATGGTGTTTTGGATATTTCTGGTCGATCTGGTTTTTCCCACATCCCGGAGGATTTGGCATGGGTGATTTTCTCCAATCCCGCTGGTGTCATTAATCTCAGATGAATGATTTTTTCTACTCGTTTTTTATTGGTTTCTGACCAGTGGCTTTTCAGAGTACATGGTGTAAATTTTCTCACATATTTCTTTTCATCAAGTTTTTTGATGGTGCTGTCAATCCACCCAAAGCAAAGCGATTCTTCTACTGCTTCATCATATTCCAATGTGGGCTCATTGGTTTTCTTTTTGTAAAACACCAACCAGATTCCGGTATTCCGTTCATGATTGTTCTTCAACCAGTCACGCCATTCGGAACGTGATTTCGCATAAATCTGGTGCATGAATTTTTTGTGTTCCTTGTTATAGTGTGAGGAGGGTTTCTCTTGCCAACCTGCCAAAATCGCCCTGATAGAATTAAGAATGTTCAAAACTTATAATCTTTTTCAGCGAACCCTGTAGCCTATGAGAACTCACATAAATTTTTTCAATCGTAATTCGAAATTACCCAATTAAAATTACATTTGAATTTATCATCACCGGATAGTTAACGCAAGTAATAGATAGCTTACAAAATACAATAGCGAACGGTCTGTTCATCACATCTTGTTACTGTTTTCAGAGTGAAGTGTGATGTAATTTCAACCCCTAAAAATCATCACAAACAAATAAAAGGAAAGAAAATTGAATATGAAAAATAGACTTATTATCGCTCTGGTATTACTAGCGACAGGGATTTCCGCACCCTATATGGACGGACAGTTAATCGCCCGATTTGAAGACAAAATTTCAATAGACGTCATCAAAACTGATCTGAGCGCAGGTGGATTTTCCGCAGATCAGCTATTAGTGAAAAAGTTGAACATCTGGCTAGTAACCATTTCAACAGAAAAGGGACTATCCACCACCGATGCATTGGATCAACTACGCAAATTTTCATTCGTCCGCTATGCTCAGCTGGACCATTTTACCACGGAACGAACCGAGCCCAACGATCCGTTTTATACACAGATGTGGAATTTGAATAACACCGGGCAGAGTGGTGGTGTAGAAGATGCAGATATCGATGCACCCGAAGCCTGGGATATCACTACCGGCGGAATAACAGCATTGGGAGATGACATCGTCGTTGCTGTAGTGGATGGTGGTGTGGCCGTTAATCATGCAGATCTGATTGACAATATTTGGGTAAACGAAAATGAGATCCCCGGCAATGGCATTGACGATGACAGTAATGGCTATGTGGATGATATCAATGGCTGGAACGCCTATAATAACAACGGGAACGTACCTTCCAATAACCACGGAACTCATGTTGCCGGAACCATCGGCGCAACGGGTGATAATGCTAATGATGTGGTAGGATTAAACTGGAACGTAAAACTCATGTGCGTTGCCGGTTCAACTTCACAGACATCTGTGGTTGCAATTGCCTACGGGTATGTGCTTGATCAGAAAACTTTATGGTTAGATACAGACAGAGCTCTGGGCGCCAACGTCGTCGCCACCAACAGCAGTTTCGGAATTGATTTTGCTGACTGCAATTCAGGTGATTATCCTGTTTGGAACGATCTTTATAATGCCATGGGCGAAGTAGGAATTCTATCCGCTGCGGCAACCATAAACTCCAATCAGAATGTGGACAATATCGGCGACGTCCCTACAGGCTGTTCCAGTGACTGGCTCATAGCGGTGACCAATACCACCAGCAGTGACCAAAAATATACTGGCGCCGGATACGGTTTGACTACCATCGATCTGGGTGCACCGGGAACACAAATTTGCAGCACGATACCCAGTGGTGTCTCCTGTTCATACACAGGTACTTCTATGGCAACTCCTCATGTAGCAGGTTCGGTGGGACTCATGCATGCCGCAGCACCCATAGCATGGGCAGAAGATTACCTATCCGATCCCGCGGGGAAAGCGTTGGAGCTGAAACAATTTATTCTGGATACGGTCGATCCGCTCCCAACACTACAGGATGTTACCGTTTCCGGGGGGAGACTCAATCTCTTTAACGCCGTGAGTACCATTTCACAAGCCGGGCCAAATATCACTCTTGGTGACGTGAATAATGATGATATCATTAATGTTCTAGACATCATCAGCATTATCAATTATATCACAGGTGGAGCGGAGTTCACACCGGAAGAATTTCTAGCAGCAGACCTGGATGAAAGCGGAGCTATCAACGTCGTAGATATCGTGTTGATTGTCAACATCATTATAAATATAAACGGAAATTAGAACATTCGAAATAACATTGAAAAAATCGTAATTTCAACATCAATAGAAAAATAAATAACCACTTCGAGGGGGGTATTATGAGTATAAATAAGTACTTTCTTTCAGTAACATTACTTTTTATCGGGATGTCCATTTTGGGTGCGCAAGTGTCCATCGGTGGTCTTCCTTACAGTCTTGAAAACACTGTTAGAGCGCAGATCCAAACAGTAACTCTACCGGAAGTAGATGCTGCTCCGTTACTATTAGAAGATGAAACCGCGTCCAAGGATGAACCCTATCGGTTTGGATATCCGCAACCTGTGGATTTATCGCTTGAAAATTCAGGTACCTGGGAAGATCTTTCCGATGGTGGACGACTGTGGCGATTGCAAATTGAATCTCCCGGAGCGAAATCCATCAATCTCATCTACAATCGATTCCATCTTCCCGATGGAGGGCGATTTTATGTTTATAGTGAAGATCTCACGTCAGTTTATGGCGCGTTCACTTCCCAAAATAATAAAGATCACATGGAATTTTCCACCAGTCCAACCTCCGGGGATGTAACAATTCTTGAGTACTATCATCCCACACAAGATTTGAGAGATACTGATATCAGCGTGTCCAGTGTCATCCACGCATATCGGGATATTTTCTCACTCATCGACCGAAATTTTGGAAATTCAGGCGCATGCAATAATAACGTGAATTGCCCCGAAGGCGATCCATGGGAAAGCGAAATCCGTTCTGTGGGGATGATACTCACTTCAGGTGGATACCGAATCTGTACTGGTGCCATGGTGAACAACGTCCGACAGGATCTTACACCTTATTTTCTCACAGCAAATCACTGTCTTGGCGGTGAGAGCACATGGATCATCATGTTCAATTACGAAAGCCCTACCTGTGCAAACGTTGACGGCCCCACCAATTTTACGGTTCAGGGTACTCAGCTGATGGCCAATTATTCACCTTCTGATTTCGCCCTCCTGCTCTTGCAGGAAACACCACCGGAAGAATACAACGTTCATTTCGCCGGATGGTCAGCCATTGACACTCCGCCACAGCAACCGGTATGCATTCATCATCCTTCCGGGGATATTAAAAAGATCTCCTTCGATTATGATACAGGCATTTCAAACGGGTGGTCCACTGATGATGGCAGTCACTGGCAGATCGCTCAATGGGACGATGGGACCACCGAACCCGGGTCATCCGGATCACCATTATTTGACATCGATCATCGAATTGTTGGGCAGCTACACGGCGGTGAAGCATCCTGCAGTTATAATTTTAATGACTATTACGGAAAGGTTGCTCGATCATGGGCAACTGGTGGAAGCGCCGCTTCTCGTCTGAAAGACTGGCTGGACCCAGATAACACTGGTGCCGTGGTTCTGGATGGCATAGATATGATTGACCTACCGGATCCCGAATTGGCATATACACCAGAAGACCTTTCAGTCGTACTGCCATCGGGTCTTTCTGAAACCCAATCTTTAAGTGTCTCCAATACAGGCCAGCCGGGTTCAGTGTTGTACTACAATCTGTCGGCAACCCCCTTTGAAAATCCGGGTTATGGAAACGATGATTTTGGCCATTTTTGGGCAGACTCTGACGATGAACCGAGCCTTCCTTATCAATGGGAGGATATTTCCGGAATCGGGACGCAAGTGGATTTTGTCCATAATGACCAAGCACCCATTGATCCCATTGACATTGGTTTTGAGTTTCCTTTTTATGGCACCAATTATAACCAGTGCAGGATCAATCCCAATGGATGGATCGGATTTGGAATGGACAACACAAGCTGGGATAATAGTAACCTTCCTGCTCCAAGTGCACCATCTCCTGCAATATTTGGTTACTGGGATGATTTGAATCCTCTGAACACCGGGAATAACAATGGTGGTGGAAATGTGTATTATCATGCCAACGCTGACCGATTTGTGGTTTGGTTTGATGATGTGATTCATTGGCCGGTAAACTATGACGGCACCTACAATTTCCAGTTTGTCCTGTACCCGGATGGAAGGATACAACTGAATTACAGTTCTATGGTAGGGGATATTGACACCGGAACCATTGGCATACAAAATGAGGATGGCACAGATGGAGTTCAAGTGGTGTACAATGCCAATTATATACATTCAGCTCTGTCGATAGAATTCAAGACTGAACCCTCATGGATCACCATTGATCCGGCACCCGGTTATGATGGTGCGCTTGAGATGGGGCAAACGGCCGTTCACCCTGTTATTTTTGATGCAGCGGATCAGCTACCAGGTACGTATCTGTCCAATATTATTTTAAGTTCAAATGCCGGATCTATCTCGTTACCCGTAGAGATGGTTGTAAATCCTGCCGGGATACTAGGTGATTTGAATCAGGATGACGCCATCAATGTCCAGGATATAATCCTTTGTGTCAGTATCATTATCGGTAATACTGATCCCACCAGTTATCAACTGTGGGCAGGGGATATGAATGGAGATGGCGCCCTCAATATTTTAGATGTGATCACGATTGTGAATATTATCATCGGTTAAGTAAGACAACAGAAAACCAAGTTAAGGAGTTATGAATGACTAAATTATTATCTGCCGTTGCCTGCGTGTTAGTTCTGGGTTCCGGAATATCCGCTCAAATCAGTCATGGAGGAAATCCATACGGTATAACCCACAATATGAGTACGGATGTTCAGGAGATCACGATGCCATCTGTGGATATTGAACCACTTCTGGCAGAAGACGCAGAAGCCGATAACGGTGGACCATTTCGATTTGGAATCGAAATACCGGTGACTATTACCATGCGTAATGCAGGTACGTGGTCAGACCTTTCCGATGATGGAAAACTCTGGCGTTTGCAGATTACTTCGTCGGAGGCATTATCCGTCAGTCTCACGTTTGATGATTTTTACCTTCCTTTGGGTGGGCAACTGTTTGTTTATTCTCCTGATGGCTCCACCATCCTTGGATCATACACCAGCGAAAACAATAAAGAATACAGGAAGTTCTCCACACAACCCATTCCGCAGGAATCGCTCATTATTGAGTACTACCAACCTGATGGAAAAACCGATGATACAGCCATATCCATTGGCAGCGTGATACATGGGTATCGTAATGTACCAGGCGTCAATGAAATCGAAGAAACTCGTCCCGGTGCATGTCAGAATAATGTGGTGTGTCCTGAAGGCGATCCCTGGGCAAATGAGATTCGATCGGTTGCCAGGACGCTGACTCAGGGTTGGCTCTGCAGCGGTTCACTGTTGAACAATACGTCTGAAGACGGTACTCAGTATTTTCTGACTGCTTATCACTGTGTTGAAGGATTAAATACCAATTACACCACTTTTTTGTGGAACTACCAGTCTTCCTCCTGCATGGGAACATCCGGTCCTCAAAATCAAACCGTTACGGGTGGCGTACTTCGAGCGTCCTCACAGGATATCTACAGCAGCCCGGACTTTGCACTTCTGCAAATCAGCACCACGTTGCCGACCACTTATAATGTGTACTATTCTGGATGGACACGATCAACGTCTTATCCACAACAACCGGTAGGCATTCATCATCCGGATGGTGCAATCAAAAAAATATCCTTTGACTACGATGCGGCCTATGGATATAACACCTGGAAATGGAATATCTCTTGGGATGATGGCACCACAGAACCAGGATCATCCGGTTCGCCATTGTATGACTCCGATCATCGTGTTGTGGGAGATTTGAGCACAGGATGCTCTGAGTGTTCCAATCAGTTTTGCCCCGATCAATACGGTAAATTTAGCCGGGCATGGGATTATGGCAGTTCTGCTAACATGAGATTAGCTGACTGGCTTGACCCCGCTGGTACCGATGCCATGTTCATCGATGGATACGATCCCAATGTACCCGACCCCGATCCGGTAACTCTGGGTGATGTGAATTCTGACGAACTCATCAATGTACAGGATATTATTCTGGTGGTGGGGATCATTTTAGGGACGGTTGAAGCAGATGAAACTATGCTTGCCGCATCGGATGCAAACGAAGATGGAATCATTAATGTGCTGGATATCATCAGCATCGTCGGCATGATTTTGGGCAATGTTGCAAGACAAGAGACTCTGGATTCTGCAATCCTTTTGGATCATGACTCTACTTTAAGTTTTTCAGCAAACGGAGCCGTTGCGGGTATCCAGTTGGAAGTATCCGGTGATTTTGAAATTCTGTCAAATGCGTTACCTTCAGGGTGGCAGATCACTGAGAACGGCCAAACCATTTTGATTTTCAACACTGAAGGTTCCAGTCTCACAAGTGGCACATTGTTTGAATATTCTGGTGATCTAACAGTGGGTTCTGCTTTGGCAGGTGACTGGACAGGTCGGGGAATTTTGATGGATTATTCCACAGAACTACCGTCGAATTTTATATTGCACCCATCCTATCCGAATCCGTTTAATCCTGTGACCACACTCTATTATTCGATGAATACCGATGCAGTGGTGAGTTTATCTGTCTATGATGTCACCGGCCGGATGGTCAGCCAATTGGTTGATCAGTTTCAAGTAGCCGGAGATTATAACATCCAGTGGAACGCGTCATCTTTCCCAAGTGGACTTTACCTTGCCAAACTGACGGCTGGAGATCAGATTGTGACTCAAAAACTCGTTTTGATGAAATAGTTTTTAACGATCGTATTGGTTTCCCCCTGTGGAGCAGGCCAATGCGATCGATAGGATTTATGACAAATATCGATAGTATCATTTGGAGTGATACCATCGCATCATCGCATATTATTTTCAACGACGGCTCGGATTTTTCCGAGCCGTCGTTGTTTTATGAAAAGTGAGCGTTATTATACGATAGTTTGATTGTGGGAAGGGTGCAGTTTTGTCGAGCAATTACCGCATGAATATTTAGCTATTATTGTTGAAGCAGCCCTGACAGAGTTCGGAACTATACCCATCAAGCAAAATTGAATTGGTTTTGGGTCTATCAGGGTTAGATATTTACCTCAAAATATTTGTTACCGTTCCACTTGCTCCATCAATACCTGCACCGCTTTTTCGATTTGTTTGTCTCTACCTTGAGCAATGGATCCGGGATCGTTCTTCACTTTATAATCCGGTTCAAGCTGCTGATTCTCAAGGAAGTTTCCGTCAAAATCAAGAATACCCACCTGAGGAATACCGAACACGAGAGACGGATCCTGAAGTCCTTCCCACCAGACGGCAGTAGCAGTACCGGGCACGGGCATTCCCACGGTCTTACCGATCTTGAGTGCCGAAAATGTGTATGGGAAGAAATGGGCATCTGAATAATTGGCTTCACCCATGACGACCACAACTGGTTTCGTCCACCGATCCTGGGGTTCTTTTCCCACCTTTTGTCCGCGAGGAAGCATCCAGGCATAATCGGTTCCACTGAGCAAGCGCGCCAGGTCATCATGCAGCCATCCACCACCGTTGAATCGGGTATCCACGATGAGTGCTTTTTTCTCAACCTGTCGACCGAATATTTCAGAAAAAGTCTTCCTGAAACTGCCATCACCCATTCCTTGTACATGCACATATCCGAGAGTACCGTGAGAAAGTGAGTCAACTAAAACCCGACGGGTTTCTATCCATCGTTCATACAACAATCCATTCAGTTGCCCCAGGGAGATGGGATCCATACTTTCTATCCAACGCTCTCCGGATACAGGATCAAACAAAGATAGTCTCACTTTTTGATCTTTCAGACGATTCAGCAAAGGTAGATAATTCACATTACCAGTGACAGAGTTTCCGTCAATGGCCTCGATGAAGTTTCCTTCAGTGATTTGCAGCCCGAATTTATCTGCGGGACCATTATTGATGATCTCAGCGATCTGCAAACCAGCAGGATTACGGTCATCCAAAAACATTCCTAAAGAATAGGTGTGGTCTTTGTCACCGGAATTCGGTCGATAATAACATCCCGTATGGGAAGCATTCAACTCACCCAATAGTTCAGACATCAATTCGGAGAAGTCTTGGTTATTATTTACAAATGGGAGGTACCGGAGGTACTCTATTTTCATGTCATCCCACTTTACATGATGGAGGTCTTCCACATAGAATTTTTTCTGCACCTGACGCCACATATGTTCAAAAAGATATTCCCGTTCGATGGGCGTATTCAACACCATCTCTGCGGAAAATCCAACCCCTTCCTGCTCTCCGTTTTCTAGGTTGATCTTCGAAATTCCCCCTCCGTTTGTCAATATAAACACGTGTGTTCCAGTACTGTCAAATTGAATTGACCCTGCACCGCTACTACCCAATTTTGCCACAAGCGAAGGCGTGCGTTCACGAAGATTGACCTTCCAAAGATCGTAACCTTTTTCGAATCGGGCAAGATACACCAGGTCTTCACCATCAGGTGTCATTCGCGCATCTGACATGTTTGACGAGTGAACCGTCAACCGTGTTCTTCGATCCCTGATACCGTCAGTTTCAATTCTGATGGGAGTTAATTTTTCCGGTTCATCGGTTTCATCATCGTCTTTCTCTTCTTCATCGTTCTCATCATCATCTTTTTCATCTTTTGCTTTTTGCTTTTCTTCCCGGGCTTTTTCTTCTTCAATTTCAGCTTTGGTGAGTTTTGACTGATCAAAAGTGCTATCGGAGGTGTAGAAGGCAAATACATCGGTTTGTGAACCCCAACTGCCATGTGACCTCATCCCCAGTTCGTTACTGAAAACGTAAATAAAACTTCCGTCCTCTGCCCATTGGGGTCTCCATTCATAATATCCGCTGTCCGTTACATTGATCACCGTTTGGCCATCGACGGAGACTAGAGTTGCATCTTCAACCCATCTTTCAGATGATGGCAGGAAGTTGGATACGATCCATTTTCCATCGGGGGACCACTCAAAGTATTGATCGCCGTCGGAGTAAGAATAATTTTTATTTGCCGGGAGTACCGTCCATGATCGACCGGTGGCAGGTTCGATAATGCGGATCTCAACTCGCTCATGAAGGTATGCTATGAGGGAGTCGTTAGGTGAAAATGCCGGTTGATAGGTTTCCGCAGCGTCAGTAAGAAGTGCATCTTCCACGATCTCACCAGCACTGAAAAAGTGAACGTGATCGTCGGAAAGCATTCTGGATTGATATAAATTCCACGAACCATTTCGTTCGGCGGAATAGAGGAGTTTTCGTCCGTCATGTGAAAAGCTGATGTTACGTTCTTGCTCGGGTGTGTTGGTGATGCGACGAGTGTTGTCATATTCGGCGGATGTGACGAACACCTCTCCCCGGATAATAAACGCGATTTCCTTTGAATCGGGAGACACAGCCATTTCCGTGGCGCCATCAGAAAATGTTTTGTACTGCACGGAATTGGATTGATTGTCAGCAAATAGGGAAATATTCACTTTTTTAGGATTTTTTCCACCGGATGCCACTGTATAAATCTCACCCCGGAAACCGAAACAGAGCATTCCTTTTTCTGATATGGTGAGAAATCGTACGGGATGGGTATCTAAATAAGTGATCTGTTCCAAGTTTTTGCCGGTGTTTTTCATCTTCCAAACATTGAATGATCCGGAGGTTTCGCTAAGGTAGTAGATCCACTTGCCGTCATTGGTAACGGGATCGCGGTCTTCGCCTGGGAATTCCGTCAACTGGGTATGCTCACCGGATTTTATCTCGTATTTCCAGATATCACGGGCTTCGGCGGAGCGGTGATGTTTTCGCCATTCGTTTTCGTACCCTTTTCGATCGATGTAGTAAATGTAGTCACCCTTGGGATTGTACACCGCATGTTCAGCCGGGGTAGTGAGAATCTGTATCGGTCGGCTGCCATCTACAGATACTTGGTAAAGTTCGGTCATCCGGCGAGAGGGGAATAATGTACTTTCCACGTTATCCATTCGGTTGCTGGAAAACAAGATGGCATCGCCTTCAGGTGTCCATCCGGAAGGCAAATCGTTTGCAGAATGATAGGTGAGCCGATCCGGCTTTCCTCCGGTTGATGGGATAGTGAACACATCGTAATTCCCATGACGGTCTGATGCGAATGCGATACGGGAACCGTTAGGTGACCACACTGGCAGATAATCATGTGCAGGATTGCTGGTAATCTGAACGGCTGTCCCACCTGCGGCGGAGACAATAAATAGATCACCGCCATACGAAAAGGCGATTTGATTTCCGTCAGGAGAAATAGCAGGGTAACGCATCCACAAGGGATCACCGCAGAAAGCGACTGATAAGATCAGAGAAATGAATGATAAAAATAGTGTTTTTTTCATGGTTTTGTCCTGAATCTTTAATGTGTTTAACAATTGGCAGGGAAAATTAAGCAATAAATGGATTCAGTGGGGAAGGGAAAAATGGTGGGTACGGACAACCAAAACGACGGATATAACCCCATATCTCATGTTCACTGCCTAACGAACAGGCAGAAACATTTCACAAAATCTCAATTGGCTGTAGTGCATTCTATGTGGAACCATTGGAGAAAATTGTCAAGATATCAAAGCAACGTTTGAGGTGACCTCATTATGTGATTACTATAAAAATACTGTAAAATAAAAAATAAAAAAGTTACACACTATATTATTTATAATTTGCTAATTTAGCATATCGTTTCTTAAAATAAATATATCAGATGAGAAAATGCAACAATATCTTTACGTTTTTGCAAATTTTCTGTTTGTTATTTAACTTAATCAAAAAAGAGCATAATTATGGTAAAATATATAATATTATTAATTATTGTGTTATTCACAACCAATCTAATTTGTCAAAGACTCGATACAAGCGTCTATGACAAATATCGTATTAGAGAACTGAAATACATTACACCACAGTTAACCGTAGATCTACACCATTATAATACATCCACAGATGAAGAGAATTCTAATATTTACAATCTTGACCGTCAGCACGATAACGAGTCATCACAGGTACAATTTGATTTTTTATATAAAGTATACCATGAATCTGAGCAAAAAATATCAACTTTCAGTATTAGACCGAGTGTTGTTGTTTTAAAAAATCGGAACAACTACGCATATAACGACACAACCCTTTTTGACAATTATCGCTCAAAAACTTATACAGGTAATATATATGTTGAAAAAAATATTAGTAGTTACTTCAATCAAACTCCCTGGTTCTCAGGAGTAAATGTTAATTTATCTAATTATTTTTACCAAAATGAGAGTGAATCAGATGATGATAATCCTACATACTATCGCAAAAATACTGATAAACAATATGAACAATCATATAATTTAAATCTTAACGGTGGTTATGGGAGACTACGAGATGTGACATCAGTTCATAAGGCTCTGATGATGGAGAGGCGGATGCAGGAGTTGAAAGTGATCGAATCAGAATTGAATCCGGAAGAAATTATTCTGATCGCTCAAGCGCTAGAAAGCAATAAAAAATATTCGTTACTCAATTACAGATCACAAAAAGAACATTGGCGGCATGTAGAAACTGTTCTGGATTCGATGGATATTTCACTGGATGATTTGGATTTTTGGTCTACATCATATTTGATGGAAGTGACTGATCTTATTCATTTTAACCGATTTACAGGTTCCAAGTGGGAGATTGGAATTATTTTTGATTATAACAATTATTATGACAGATACCAATATTATTATACTCCAGACACTCTCACTAGCAGCAGCGAGAATCGGAATGAAAGTCTGTATCTAAAAATTAATCCGAAGTATGACTGGTTCCAGCAGTTATCATTTCGTTCTCAGATTAGCCTACACTTTGATCTTTCTGGCGGTTGTGCAATTAGTCATGATCCAACAATTAATCAACTCTATTCGAGTAATTTTCGGTTAAGATATCAGCGTGATGTGACGGATAAACTACTATTTGATAATGATCTTGCATTCGATTACGATAGATATAATGCATCTACAGACATGGTCTGGACTAATTGGATTTTATCAGCAGGGTTAAATTATTATATTCTTGACACGGTGAGCATAAAAACACAGTATAGTTATAAAATATATGAAACAAAATATGATAATGTTGTTAATCCTCCGGATCGGGCTTCGCAGTCTCACCGTATTACAATAAAGTTGGTTATTGGACCTCGGGCACCATCCAACATCTACTAAACTGAAGTAGAATACAGGATTATTTTAATTGATGACGAGATAGTACGAGAAGGTCAAAATTAGGATTTTGGTGAATAGGTTTTAATTGACCATTCTTCAAAGATAATAGCTTTATCCCCCTACAATCCCTTCACAACGGTTCTGATTGCATCAGCAATATTGTCGATCTGCCAAGCCTGAATAGTGAGTGCCGGCGCTAATCGAACGGTGCTGTGATGGGTCTCTTTGGCATAGACACCATTTTTCAAAAGTCCAAGTGAAACCTTGTGACCATCAAGGTACGGTGCATCGAACATCTCGAAGGCGGTGAGGAGTCCACGACCGCGAATTTCTTTGATTTTATCGGGGAATTCTGATTTTATGTCCTCAAAATGCTGCATGAGTTGGGCACCGCGGGTTCGTGCATTTTCCGCCAGTTTTTGATCCACTAACACTTTAATAGCATAAACGGATACGACTGAAGCAAGAGGATATCCGCCAAAAGTTGAGCCTTCAGAACCCGGAGTAAGTACACCTACCACATCGTCCCTGCCTGCCACAAATGATACAGGAAGAATACCCCCACCAGCGGCTTTTCCACAGCCCAGGAGATCGGGCTTCACATCGAATAGCTGATGGGCAAAATTGGCGCCGGTTCGTCCAAATCCCGTTTGTACTTCATCCATGGCCAAAAGAATATTATGCTTTTTGCATAATTCTGAAACCTGCGGAAAATACGTATCATCTGGTACGATGACTCCGGCTTCACCCTGGATCGGCTCCACAAGGAAAGCAGCGATTTTCTCTCCCTTTTGTTCGAATAGAGTTTTTAGCGCATCAATATCGTTGAACGGCACCATCTCGATGCCGGGGACAAATGGTCCGAAATCATTTCGGGAGTCCGGGTCATCGGACATGGAAATCGCCGTCATGGATCGGCCGTGAAAATTCCCATTTGCCGCGACGATGATCGCTTCATTTCGAGGGATACCTTTTACACGGTATCCCCACCGGCGAGCGATTTTGAACATGAGGTCAGGCGCTTCCACCCCCGCAACTTTGGGAACCACGCGGTCCATCCCGGTAATCCCGGTGACTGCCAAAAGAAATGCTGCCATGTATTTATGTCGGATAGAGCGGGGAACCGTGGGTAGTTTATCAACAGTGAGATGATGCACAACAGCATCCACAATAGTCTGGTTCAGTTGACCTTGGTTCACTGCGGAATAACAACACAATCCGTCGATGAGCTCTTCTTCAATGTACGCGCGAGTTTCATCAGATGACGGCTTTCGACAAATAAGCGTGGAGGAGTCTTTCACGTGTGACACCACTACATTTTCCAGCGGATTGTAATTTCTTCCGCCCTTTTCTTTTTCGATACTTTCATGATCAGCGGGGGAAAGGTCGCCCAATCTGATGCCGTTGATTGTCAGGTCGTCGCCGTACCCATGGATGGATAGTTGGGTCATGTTTGTCTCCTCAAAATAAAGTTGATACAATGATAAAAAAGGCCGGTAAAATGGCAGTGAAATTTAGGATGGATTCGGACTTACGCTTGAGGAATTTCGATGAGTTAAAAGTTGATAATTAAATGATCAATGTTCTAAGTAATTCTGTTTTTAGGTTATGCCCTTTTCTTATTATCAAATCAAAATTATGGAGCCTCCTCGATCCCCCTGCCAGTAGTGGACAGGCTTTGTCAAAGGGAAATAACCTTAATAGTATAAATTTATAAAAAAAACATTTGCACAGCACGCAAACAAATAGATAAATTTAAATGTGTCTATTTTAAAAGAAATAAATGAACTTAAACTTAACAGCATTTTTTAAAGGGGTTTCAGATCCCACCAGAGTCAAAATCATGACTCTTCTCAAAAACAAAGAGATGAGCGTGACAGAGATCGTGAGTCATTTTAGTATGACACAACCATCCATTTCACATCACTTAAATGTACTGAAAACCGCCGGGATTTTGACCTCTCGAAAAGATGGGAAAGAGGTTTATTATAAACTGGAAGTCTGTTGCATAGTGGATTGTTGCGGCGGATTCAGAGCCATGTTTAAGGATGAAAAGGAAACCACTTAAAATTTTTTTCACAAACGCATAGACAGATATAAATATTTGTATGCGTGAATATAAACAAAAAAGAAAAGGAGTCCAACATGGACAAAGACTGTTGTAACATCAGTGTAAAAGAGATTGATAACGGATACCGGATTGAAATTACCGGCAACGATGTAAAAGGCTGCTGCCAGACCGTGATCAAGAAAATGGACCACTGCTGCGATGAATCCACGTCAACAGACGACAAAAAAGACGTTAAGTAAGTGTCTCAAAAAGCAGGCGGGGGGCTCGTACTTCCGCCTGTTCTCCTACTACATCTTTACAGAAAGAATTTTACGCGACTTCCACAAATGTTAGTGATTTAACTGGTTTTGGTATGATTCATATTCGAGGAAAAAAGAAATCCTGCAATGAGCAACCCGATCGCCAGGATGAGTAATGGAAGCGGTGGTGAATCCATTTGAACGTGTAGGGAAATTATAATTGTTAACAGCGGTAGTGTACCACATAGCCCAATCCCAGTGATTGCCCACCGTGACCATGTCTGGGCTTTTCGAAAAGGGATAACTGTTAATACAGCAATCGCAAGTCCAGATGTAAAAGAGGCAATTCCACCACCTCGTATTAACGCCAGGATCAGTGGCTGAAATTCAGGTGGCACCTCGGTCCACGCACATCCGGTAATATTTGCATGGTAGGGCATAAATTGGCTGGAGAAAAAATACAACAGACCCTGAACCATAAACCCAATGGCAACAAGCAGATTACAGGCGAATGCAATTTTTAGTTTATTTGTCATTTATTGAAGCACAAATTCAACAGAATAATTCATTTCGGTACTTAGAAATAATAGATTGTTGCACCGACGGTGATACCAGCACCAAATGTCAATAATACAACTTTTTTCCCCGGCGCTATCGGCTCCCGATCCATCAGATATTGTAATCCCAGAAAAACAGATGTGGTGAGAGTGTCAGCGAATAGATGTGTAGTATTAACTATTTTGTCCAACGGAAATGAAATTTTATCCGCCAGGTTTGTTAGAAATCCATCGGAGATTTGTGAGGGGATCAAATAATCAATATCTGCAAGTTCAAGATTCTCATGTTGGAGTAGTTCAGATAAGACGGGTTCAACACACTGTAAATATGCCTCTTCGAGACCTTGTTTTTTTCGAACGAGGAGACGACCTCTTTTCTCTAAAAGACTGACGACCGAACTATAAAGATCGCGGTATTTTTCAAATGTTTTAAATACAAAACCGCCAAATCCCTCACTAGAAGTAGGGGATACGTCAACGATGATTGCAGCACCACTCTCAGGATAGGTATAGTTTGGATCGGTTTTTTTATCACTGTTGGCTTCGCTGGAAATAGCCATTCCCACTTGTACCGAGCCGCTTTGGATCATCGTAGTTATGACGTAGGCTGCGCTGAGCATACCGCATCCACTGTTTTGCAGGTCAAATGACAACGTCTTCCTACCTTGGAACTCCGTGTTGATCCCAAGTTTTTTCTGGATGAAAGCTGCGAAGGCAGGTTCCGCATAATGATCGTCCCTATGAATACCCGTATTAATAAGGAGTTGAATATCCCGGGCAAGATGTTTGGATTTTTCCACACAGGTCCGTCCCGCCCACACCGCATGATTCAAAGACCCGGATTTGAAATGTCTTTTATTGGGATAACTGACACCGATACTCTCTAGTCTGCATCTTTGCATTTGTCAGGACCTCCCTAAATGGGCTTGATACCGGGACGGCAGGTCGTCCAATAAATAGGTTGCGTTGGTGATCACAATTCCGGATGCACCGCTGACAAAAAGGATCTTATGATCATTTTTAATTTGACCATTCAGCATAAATTCATGAAGTACGAGGAAATGACTTGTGGTGGTGGTGTTGCCGAATTTCTCCACATTATAGAGGAATTTCACCGGCATCACTCCATTGAGAAACTCTTTTGTCACCTTGATCCCTTTTTTAACCCCTCCAACGGATACCTGATGTGCAATTCCGAAATCGATTTCATCCATCGTCCATCCACTTTTATCCACAGCCTTTTTCAAATATCTGGGGAAATGTTCTGCACCTTTTCTCTGTAATCCGCGTGCTTTCGTCATGAGAACGCCGCCAGGCCCGCGGTGGGAGGGTTTGGAATAACAGTAGTGATTATGTTTTGCACCGGTCACCATCTCAAGATAATGGAACCCATATTTCTCATCTGTGGAACCGTCGAGGATAATGGCTGCTCCGCAATCTCCTAAAGTCAGGGTCGCAAGCTGTTTATCTAAACTGTGTCTAATCTCCTTCAGTGACGTCTCAACCAGCGGCAAATTATGTTCTCCGCTGACCACCATGCCACACTTGATCAAACCGGTTTTAAGGAAGCTTTTCATGATGTGAATACCATTGAACATTCCGGCGCAAGCATTTACCACATCAAAATTCAGCGCATTCCCGGCTCCAATCCCATTTCTGATCATGACGCTGGCAGAGGGTTCAAAATCAACCTCACCAACCCGGTTATATTTGGATATGCTGGTGCAAATGATCATGTCTAGGTCTTCTGCGTTGTACCGAGACATGGATAGAGCGTTCTGTGCCGCCTTAATCGCCAGATCAACAGCGTACTCATTCTCTGCAACACGTCTTTCAAGAATGCCCGTGATACGTTGGAAGTCAATTTTTGGGCGATGCGTACACCGAGAAATCAACTCTTCAGTCGTTATAACTTTATCGGGAAGGTAAATTCCCAAGCTTTCAATTTTTGTTTTTATATCCATTGGGTGATGAAGTCAGGATCGTTGCGGTTTTAGTCGAAGTTGCAAAACAGAATTTTATGTACTACAAACCATTTCCGGTTATTTTAATTTTATCTGACCAGTACAATTTACGCTGTAATCGCTGCTAGGTCAAACATTCCTTATGTCTTTTCAAAATTGGGAAAACCTGCTAACTGACATTTGACAATTAACAAAATTAAGTAGGGTTTTTTAATAATTAGTTTACTTGATAATAGAAATCAGAAATTTTAATAACTCAATGATCTTACTTTAGAAAATTCAACCAATATTCTATCTCATTAGATTCACTCAGCGCAAATGATAGATTATTAACAAAGTCAAAATTGCTTTCAGCATGCTTGGCTTCCCTAATCATTATACCAATGGATGTCCCGCTTCACAAAACTTGTTTAGAAAGGATGTAATCTTTCTGCTCTGTTTTGAGATATTTATATAAATTCACAATTCGAGTACCAAATTCAAAACTCTAATTTTTGATGATGTTCTCTTTCATTATCCATTATCAATTATAAATTAAAGCACACCACTTTCGGTTCGGTCATCTCCTGTAGCGCGAATCGGATACCTTCTCTCCCAAGACCAGATTGCTTCACTCCACCGAAAGGCATGAGGTCAATGCGGTAGTCAGTTGAGTCGTTCACAATGACGCTGCCCACATCCAAGTGGCGGATGGCATAAAATGCATTTTCAAGGTTTTTTGTGAAGATAGCGGCATGCAGACCGTAGTTCACTGCATTTGATTTTTGCACTGCCTCTTCAAGTGAAGCAACCGGATACAAACTCACCACGGGTCCGAAGACCTCCTGGCAATTCAACTTTGCAGCATCGGGCATATTTTCCATAACGGTGGGTTGGACGAGAGTATAGTTTCGGGTACCGCCTGTGAGACAGGTGGCACCTTGTGACACGGACTCATTCACCCAGTCGATGACCCGGATGGCTTCTGATTCGGTGATCATGGGTCCCATATCCGTGTTTTCATCAAGTTGACTGCCAGTTTTATATTTTTGGGTTCTGCTGACAAACCGATTTCTGAAATCATCGTAAATATTCTCATCAATATAAATTCGTTGGACACCGATGCAATTTTGTCCCACTGCCCAGAAGGCGCCGGATACACAGGATTCTACAGCCTTTTCCATATCGGCATCACCTAGAACGATCACCGGGGAATTGGACCCTAATTCCATCCCAATCTTTTTCAGTCCCGCGAGACGAGTGATCCGTTCGCCAGCTTCACCGCCACCGGTAAACGATACCATACGGATCCGGGGATCGGATACCAATGCTTCGCCGATTTGATTGCCATAACCGGTAACGACAGATAAAATTTCTCCGGGGAGTCCAGCATCCAATAAACATTCAGCCAGTTTCAGCGCTGACAATGGCGTCACGGTGGCGGGCTTGACGATGACCGCATTTCCCCCGGCGATGGCAGGTCCCACTTTGTGTGCCACCAGATTCAGTGGATCATTAAAAGGAGTAATGGCAGCGATGATCCCGATAGGGGAGCGGTAATAGTAGCCCACCCGGTTTTCTGAACCTTCCGCGCTATCAAAGGGAATAGTTTCGCCGTTGATCCGCCGAGCTTCCTCCGCTGAAATGGTGATGGTGTTGATGGCTCTGCCCACTTCCTTCCTAGCTTCTTGGATAGTCTTTGAACCTTCCGTAGCGATGGTAACCGCCAGTTCTTCGTAACGTGCTTGCATCAGGTCTGCAGTTTTTTTCAGAATGGATATTCGTTTGTGAATCGGCATGTCCCGGTTGATCTCGTATCCTTTTTGGGCGATATCAATGGCGGAACGAATATCTTCTGCAGTACCCGCAGGGACGGTATCAATTACCGATCCATCAAACGGATTTAGTACATCAATCGTCTGGGATTTCTCTATCCACTGTCCACCGATGAGCATTTTCATGACAGATCCTCCGGCAATGATAGTTTGTGAATAGTGAGAAGATCGCTGAGGATGGAAAATCCCGTTTCAATTTTTCCTGCACCGGCACCCACAATTGTCACATCACCCAACAGGTCAGTGGTAAACGTAACGGCATTTACTGCACCCATAATTCCAGCCAGCGGATGGGTGAGAGATACCATTTCAGGATGGACAGATGCGCTGAGCTTGCCATCCACCATCTCCACGGCACCGATGAGTTTCCACCGGGCACCCTGTGCTTTGGCAGATTCAATATCCTTCGCGGTGATTTGAGTGATGCCCTTGCAATCCACTTCATCAATCCGGCAGGGAACTCCCATCACAACATTGGCTAAAATGGTGACTTTCGCCCGAGCGTCATAGCCTTCCACATCACCGGTGGGGTCCGCTTCGGCATAACCCAACTCCTGTGCCTGCTGCAGTGCAGACTCGTATGACATTCCGGATTCCATCTGCGTGAGAATATAATTGGTGGTGCCGTTTAAAATACCTTTCACGGCGGAGATTTGACAGCCTGCCAGTGGCCCGGAAGCCAGGTTCAGGACGGGAGTTCCACTCATGACTGTACCTTCGATCATGAACAGCACATTATGTTTGTCTGCCAGAGATTTCATTTGATGATACGCCAACGCAGCTGGTCCCTTATTGCTGGTGACGATGTGTTTACGAGATTGAAACGCAGTGGTACAATGTGTGAGTGCAGGTTCTCCATCTTTCAGATTGGTAAATGCAAGTTCACATATCACATCTGCATTACAGAAGCGAATGGTTTCTATTGCATCCCAGTCCATCCGGTTAGAAGAAAATTGGCCTGTTGACTGAATTTCGGACATCACTTTTTCCATATCCAGTCCATCAGGATCGAACACTGTTCCGAATTTCATATCGCTGATGGCGACGATGGTATACGAATATCCATATTTTTCAAACAACTCTGCTTTTTTGTTTTTTAGGATTTCCACCAAACCCTGACCTACGGTTCCAAAACCGACTAGTGCAATTTTTTGCTCCATGTGAGACTCCATAATTATAATGATTAGTTAAACATGATTAAATATTATTCAACGCACGGTCCAGATCGGCGATGATATCCTGTGGGTCTTCGATGCCGATAGAAATCCGAACGGCATTTGGATTGATCCCAGCGAGTTTTCGACCCTCTTCGCCCTGTTGCTGGTGCGTGGAAATGGCGTTGAGTGTAGCGATAGTTTTTACTCTACCCAGATCGGTCGCCCTCCAAATCATATCCAGTCCATCGAAAAATTTTCGGGTGTTTACAGATGAGTTGGTTTCACTCTCTTTAATTTCCACCATCAGCATGTATCCAAACATAGGTTCGTCCGAGTCCACCAGTTTTAGATATTTATTTGCCAGATCGCGACCTTTGAATGATTCCAATCCGGGATAGTTTACCCTTGATACCTTCGGGTGGTTCAGGAGGAATTTAGATACGGTCAGCGCACTTTTACTCATCTGGACAATACGCATCCGGAGTGTCCTCAAATCGTTCAGTGTGAGAATGGCTCCCATAGGATGCAGAGAGGGACCATTATCGCGATACGGCCACAGTTTTGCCCATGTGGCAAAATCCGCTTTCATCTCATCACAACCCACTTTACTGATCAGGTTTTTCCTTGCCACAAGAAGACCAGAAATGGATGTCCCGCTAGTGGATATGACTTTTGATGCAGAATGAACCACGATGTCCGCACCATACGCCAACGGACGGGTTAGTGCCGGTGAGGCACACGTAGAATCAACAATGAGTGGTGCATTTTTGAGATGCGCCAACTCCGCTACTTTTTCGATATCGAAAATAGATAATGATGGATTTGAGGGAAATTCGCCAAAGACATATCTCGTGCCATCATCAATCGCTACCTCCCATTCATTGAGATCAAATGGATCGTGTATCCAGCGGACTTCAACGCCCTGTTCTTCGTGCCGACGAACCCAGAATTGCTGAAACGTCCCGCCATATACTTTAGCACAGGACACAATATTAGGTGGTGGAAGTGAATCGTCCTTCACCAGAAATGGATCGGTGGCGGTCCTGATGGCACTCATGCCACTGGAGGTGCTGAGCCCTGAAGCTTCGATGCCGGTACCGTATGTCTCTAAAAGAGCAATCACCTCTTCTAGAAAAAAAGTTGATGGATTGGCGATCCGCGAGTAACACCAAGTGGGCATTTGATAGGACAGAGCAGCTTCCATTTCGGCGCTATCCGCATAGGCTTGTGCCGGACTCATATAAACGGGCTCCATGATGGAGCCATTATTTTGTGTGATAGCCTGTTGGAGATCATACAACCCGTGGGTAGCGACGGTATCAAATTTCCACTTTTTTGCCCGAAGAATACGTCTTTCCCGGTCTTTGATCATCTCTTGGCCTTTGAGAATCCAACTTTGTAGATTTGTCATGAATTTTTCTCCTGATAAAATTGAAATTTATAACGATTACAAAATATAACACTGTTATTGCGTTTGTAACTAAAATATAATTCTGTAAAAATCCAATAACACGAAATAATATTCTGAAATTAACAGAATATAATTACACGACTTTAAACATGAGAATGGTTGAGATTGGAATCCCTTGGTTTGCACAAATTACCCACTGTAATTTCGTTTTCAGCCGGATAAATTTTATGTCAATAAAACGGGTAAAACCATGAACCAAACCATGTATCAATCAGGGAAAAATCGATTTGCCAGAACTCCTATCTTGATTGTCATATTAATTGTCAGTCTCATCTTTCCTTCGAATTTAAATGCAAGGGAATATGCAGCCCCGGAAGACAATTTTATTTCTACAGGTGCACTAGTACTGATCGTTGGATATTTTGGGTGGAATGTTTATCGTTCACTAGTGAAATACACACCATTTCAAGTATTACCTGAAATTGAAACTGCACTTAATGAAATCCAATTTATCGCAACCAAAAACGAAATTAAACGTCTCAAATCTTTACATAATCCGGCAGAGTGTGAAGTTTTCATGCAGGAGTTTTGGAAAAGACGAGACCCTACCCCACAAACCGCATTAAACGAATTGAAAATCCAACATGAATCACGAATAAAATTTTGTAATGACAATTATTCTACCGGGCTAAAAATTGGAGCAAGTACGGACATGGGCAGAGTGTACATTTTGTACGGATCACCTTTTAACATATTCAGAGATGAAATTGATACTTCATCGAATGCATTCACCAAATTTTCTCCCGGCGTATATCCAGTTGAGATTTGGATGTATGATTTTCCGTCAGTAACTTCAGGACTGCCCACCATTTTCAGTAATGTAAACTATGGCGGAACCTCTTTTGTCTTTATGGACCTGCAAAAAACTGGAGAATACACTCAGGTATATTCAAACAAACCCAACGAATACATTGATAATCGAGTCTATCGCTGATATCAATTTGCGTGAAACAAGTAATATCACAAAATTAATGATCTTAAAAGAAAGGGTGTAATATGGATTTCACTTTGATTATTTCTGCCATCATCGGATATCTTTTCGGCTGTATCCAAACTTCATTTTTCATTGGTAAATTCGTCCGGAAGATTGATATTCGACAACATGGTACAACGAATGCAGGAGCGTCCAATGTGACCATGGTCATGGGATTTAAATGGGGATTGTTTGCAGGACTAATTGATGTGCTTAAAGCGTCAGCCGCTGTTTGGACAGTGAATGCCATCTATCCCGGATCGCTGGATTCAGCCCTAATTGCAGGATTCTTCGCTGTGATGGGACATATTTACCCGTTCTTTATGGGTTTTAAAGGCGGGAAAGGAATTGCCAGCCTCATCGGAATGTACCTTGCCATAGACTGGAGATTTGGTCTGATCATTTTAGGTATTCAGGTGATTGCTTCTTTGGCTACCGATCTTGTCACAGTGGGCTCAGTGCTGTTATACATTGCCCTACCCTTTCTTACGATTTACTTTGGACATCCGATATTTGGCATATACATCAGTTTGATTTTATTGATGATTGGGATTTATAAACACTATCCCAACATCATCCGGGTCATTAAAAAGGAAGAACCACGCATCCGCGCGGTTTTGTTTAAAAAAGGAAAAGAAGGGAGGTAGAAATTCCGTTATCCCCTGGATGATAGAATCGTTATACTTCTCCTGAAAGTTTTTTCAGATTGAGCTCTGTTTCACGGAGCAGTCCGTCTAATCCAAGGCCTTCGTATCTATCCGTAGTGATGGGTTCACCGACCCTGACTATTACTTTACCCGGTTTGAAAGTTTTTCGATGAAAAGGTTTATACTCATATGCACCCTCCAATCCGATAGGAAGAATTGGAGTGTTCGTGTTGATGGCCATATGAAATCCACCCTTTTTTAACGGCTGCATTTTCCCGGTTTCAGTACGTCCTCCTTCGGGAAGAAGAATCACGTGATACCCCTTTGTCTTAATCACCTCTTCTGCAGTCTGAATACCATTTACAGCGTGAGTGCGATTATATCGATCAATGGGAATAACTTTGAAGCTTAATAACAATTGTTTCCACACGGGATACTTAAAATTATATAACGCAACTACGGCAGTATACTTTCCTTTTATGACGGCAGGTAAAAGTAAAACATCAATAAAGCTGCAGTGGTTGGACATGATGATATACTGACCTTTATCTGGGAACGATCCTTCAATCTTCAATCTGATACCCAAAACGACCAGCATGATGCGCACAACGATTTTTGCCATTGGGAAAATCAATGGTCTTGCGATGATACTTGCGATCATCAATATAATAGCTAGAATGATGAATAACGGTACGGCAATAATCGAAATAGCAATGGTTACCCAAACATCAGTTTTCAAATGGACTCACCTCCGGGATATTGTCAAATATTTTATGGTTTGCTTTGGGGAATGCCAGAGACACCAACTCATCACGTTTTATCCACTTCCAATCTGAACAGCCGATGGACTTGGGCTCTCCTGTCTTAAATCGACAATGATAGCTATCCATCGAAATGGAAAAATGGGTATAGGCATGTTGGATAGTTTTGATAAAGTCTCCCACGGTGACTTGGATGCCTAATTCTTCTAACGTTTCCCTCTGGATACATTCTGGTGAAGATTCGCCATTTTGAATTTTACCCCCGGGGAACTCCCACAATCCACCCAATAAACCATTAGATTTTCGCTTTGAAACCAGAATGTGACTATCCTTCCAGATAACACCCACGGCGACTCGAAAATGTGGTCTTGTCTTTTTTTCTTTTTTTACCGGGTAACGATGAACGTTTTGATCTGAAAATGCTGAACAATAACAGGAAACCGGGCACTGAGTACAAAGCGGTACTTTGGGTTTACATACGTCTCGTGCAAGGTCCATCATCGCTTGGTTGAAATCTCCCGGTTGGGTGTCTCCGATATGCCGCGTGAGAAAATCCATGATCTCTCCGTAGTGTTGATCCGGGGGATGAGGCAAAGACAATAACCGTGAGGTGATCCTCCTCACATTTCCATCAATAACAGGAAGCGGATGCCCAAAGGCGATAGATTGAACAGCCGCAGTAATATAATCACCCACTCCTTTCAATTGTTTGAATTGGATAGGATCAGAGGGTACAATTCCGTCGAAATTTTCAGTGATCGTTTGACAGGCAAGGCGGAAATTTCTGGCCCGGGCATAATATCCCAGACCTTCCCACAGTTTTAACACTACATCTTCTGATGATTCCGCAGCGTCTCTTACGGTAGGCAGAGTTTTAATCCATCTCAAATAATAAGGAATAACCGTTTGAATCTGTGTCTGCTGTAGCATGACTTCCGAAAGCCAAATCCGATACGGATCAGGTTCGTCTCTCCATGGCATGCTGGTTTTTTCATGATTGTACCAATTTAGAATAGAAATGGAAAAATCGGTCATCTATAAATTATCTGCTCTCAACTTTGTCAGATTCCAGTTCAACGATTCCAGTACAGGGAAAAATTTCTCCCGGTCTTCATCAGTCATCATTTTTTGAATTGAAAATGATACTTCATCCAGATCAATCTCAAGTTTATCGATTAACGCTTCACCGGCAGTGGTAGCGGTAACTGTAACCTTCCGTCGATCTTTATGGATTTTCGATCTAATGATGAGTCCAAGGCTTTCCAGTTTCATTAAATTTCGAGTGGCAGTGCTCACATCAATCCCAATTTTCTCTGCCAGATGAGACATGAGAATACCTTCAACAGGTATGGTAAGCAGAATATTGGCTTGTGAATAAGTAAGTTGATGCCGGGCAGCAATCTGCCTAATAATGGCTGTGAGCTGAGAGTTTAAATCGCGGATTTGTTCTGATAAATCCATAATTGTATCTTACAAATAATAATGGGTTTTCTGACAAGTAAAATTTTCTAATTACAAGGGGAAATCGGTTTTGGTATTATCTGTAGATTATTTTGACAACAGACTGAAGATTTCCGTGTCTTAACTCACCTGTTGTAGATTTTACCATAAAGTTAGGGGAAGAAAAAAATATGAAGAATTTCAGATTCACATTGTTGTTGATTATTGGGATTGGAATTTTTGCTCAATTACTTACAGCGCAACTATCAAACGATTTATTTAAAAATCGCGTTGTAAATGCCGTCCGGTTAAACGGGTCCCAGATACAAATAGATGGTGATCTAACCGAAACAATATGGAATAATGCGACCAGAGAAGGTCAGTTTATTCAACGGTCCCCAGATGATGGTACACAACCCACAAATGAAACTTATTTCAGTGTTTTTTATGACGAAGATTACCTGTATTTTGGTGTTTGGGTGGATGATGAGAATCCAGAGGATATTAGTGCGATCCTCACACGGCGAGACGAGGGATCTCCATCAGATTGGGTATACGTATCTATCGACAGCTATAATGATAATCGAACAGCCTTTGAATTTGGTCTGAATGCTGCCGGTGTGAAACAAGACCTGCGACGGTTCGATGATGACAATTTAGATTTTGACTGGGATGGAGTATGGGATGGTGAAGTGAGCAGAACCCCTGAAGGATGGACGGCTGAATTTCAAATTCCGTTCAGGGAACTCAGATTTAATACTTCAAACAACATGGAGTGGGGACTCATGGTGTACCGGGAATATCCCAGAAACAGCAATGAACTTTCAGTATGGAATTACTGGTCAAAAGATGATGCAGGGTTTGTTTCCAATTACGGTACGCTTACGGGGTTGAACAATATAAAATCCGAGAATCCTTTATATGTGATCCCATATGTTGTAGGCAAAGATCATGTGAACGAAAAGCTGGTTACTTCAATTCATCCTGAAAAATATGATTTGGCTTCAAACGCCGGTGCGGATATCCGCTATAGTTTAGGCAACGGTCTTACCTTGAATGCTACCATTAATCCGGATTTCGGTCAGGTTGAATCTGATCCTGCAGACTTTAATCTCACAGAATTTGAATCCTATTTTTCTGAGAAACGTCCTTTTTTTATGGAAGGTAGAAACATCCTGAATTTCAGCATGGGATTTGGTGACGGAGATAACAGTAACAATACACTATTCTATTCCAGACGTATCGGGCGTACTCCCCATGACTGGATTGGGACTGATGATGATGTGATCTCGGTGGATAACCCGGTTTATACGGACATCCTATCTGCTTTAAAACTGACAGGCAAAACAGAGGGTGGATTATCCATTGGAGTGATGGATGTAGTAACCAACGAAGAAAAAGCGATATCACATTTGATGGACGGATCTACTGAAAAAACAACTGTTGAGCCACTGACCAACTTTCTTGTTACCCGGGTACAACAAGATTTCCGGGACGGCCAGACTGTTCTTGGCGGAATTATCACTGCCACCAACCGTGATTTAAAAGATACAGGAATGGATGGTTATCTACATAAAACTGCTTACGCTGGTGGATTGGACCTAAATCACGAATTTTTAGACAGGAATTATTACATTCAATCTGCAGTATCATTTAGTAAAGTTGCGGGAACAACAGAGGCTATTTATGGAACTCAGACTAGTTCTGCAAGATATTTTCAAAGACCAGACGCAGAACACCTGACTCTTGATCCAGATGCTACCTCACTTTCGGGATATTCGGTCAAACTGGTTGGAGGAAAGTCTAGAGGACATGTTCAGGGAGCCGGAGGTATTTTGGCCACAAGTCCCGGATTTGAAGTAAACGACCTGGGCTTCAGTCGTACATCAGATTATTTCATGCAATTTACTTGGCTGTCATACCGTGAATGGAACCCCGGCAAGTACTTTAGAAATTACAACATTAATGTTAATCAGTGGATGAATGGGAATTTTGCACCTGAAGTGAACAGCCTTGGAGGCAATGTCAATTTCAATGCCACTTTACTAAATAATTTCGGAATAGGTGGCGGTATTAATGCCAATGCGGATGGCATTTCAACAAGTCTTCTCAGAGGTGGACCTGCCATATTTTTCCCGAAAAACATAAGTGCATGGGGAAGTTTTTGGACGGATTATCGAAATCCCATTTCGTTTGACTTTTCTGCCAGTTATTTCCGAAATGCGGATGATGTGATATCGATTGATTTCTCCCCGGGATTTAGTTATCGACCTGTGGATAACCTACAACTTTCTCTAAATCTCGGATATTCTAATTTTACTGATACCTGGGCATGGCGAGGCAAGGCATGGGATGAAACCGATGAAATCCATTATATCTTTTCAGATCTTGAACAAGATGCAATTTCCCTGACCATGAGAACTAATTATACGATTACTACAAATCTTTCTTTACAATACTATGGCCAATATTACTCTACAGCAGGTAAATATTCTGGTTTTAGAGAAACAGATCAACTTAGGGACAGTGACTTTAACAGAAGGTTCAATGAACTTAATGCAAATGCCACCGTTGTGTATCCCGATGATGAAGATGCGCGATTGTTGTTAAACAATTTTACAGGAATTGAATATGTTTTTTATGAAGGGCTTGATGAGGATTTTAATTATCAGCAATTCAGATCGAATCTAGTCTTGAGGTGGGAGTTTAAAACCGGATCTATGTTGTATTTGGTATGGTCTGATGGATATACAAACTATGTTGAAGGATTAACCGGAACAAATGATGCGGGTGAATTTAATTTTGATCAGGATAGGAAGGATCTACTGAACACTCCCAGTGATAACGTCTTACTATTAAAATTGAGCTACCTGATCAACATATAAAAGCTGTCAAATCGTTAATTAATTGTCCTGCGTCAGCGCGTAGAGTATGATTCCACCTGCGATAGAAACATTCAGGCTGTCCACGTTACCCAATTTAGTAATGGTAACTTTGACCTTAAATTGGTCCAGTACGTCTTCATCAAACCCGTGAGCTTCACTGCCCAGGACCAGAGCCCATTTTTCTAATTTTTGCTTCTGAAGTTGTTGGAGAGGTTCTCCGTCCAATACGCCACCGATGATAGTATGACCGGAATCTCTCAACATTTGAAAAACATCTTTTGAGGGATTATCCAAAATATCCAAATAGAAATGAGCTCCCATGGCTGCCCTCACCACTTTTGGACTATACGCATCTGTAGATAAGTCTGATAAAACCACAGTTTTGATTCCAAACCAAGCGGCAGTCCGTAATAACGTTCCCAAATTCCCCGGATCTGATATTTTATACAATACCAGTACCTGATTAGATAATTCTCCTTTCGGTCGTCTCATCCTGGCTGAGGCAATGATTCCCTGATTATTCCTTGTATCGGATAGCTGATTTATGGTTTTAGTTGGAATTATGTCCGTTGGAACATTATTTTTTTCACACAACATTTGAATGAATTTCCCTGCGGCAGATTGCTCAAAAATATCGGTCATCCAGACTTTTTCGATATCATAGTTGCTTTGCAAGGAATCTTTAATGATTCGGTATCCTTCCAGGATGAACATTCCTTTTTGGGTTCTGAATTTCTTGATATTCAGTGAGCGGAGAGTTTTAAGCTCACCACCAAGATGTGGGGATTTTTGAGTAATTTTATTTTGCATAATTTTCTTATAAGTTAATTTTTAGTACGACTGGAGCATGATCTGACCCCATGATGTGAGGGAGAATTTTTGAATCTTCTACGGAAGGTAGAAGTTCCTGGGAAACACAGAAATAATCAATACGCCATCCAATATTTCTTTCTCTGGCATTGTTCATGTAACTCCACCAGGTATAATGACCACCGTCACTCGCGAACGATCTGAAAGTGTCCACAAAACCAGATTCAATAATATTGTCGACACCCATTCGTTCTTCAGGAGTAAACCCTGCGTTCTTTACGTTTGATTTGGGATTTGCAAGATCAATTTCCTTGTGAGCTACATTCAGATCACCGCAAAAGATTACTGGCTTGTCCTCTTCGAGTTTTTTTAGATACTGTAGAAAATCCGGGTCCCACTCTTTGTGCCGATATCCCAGCCGCAGTAAGCCCCGTTTAGAGTTTGGTACATACACATTTACCAGGTGATACTTCGGAAATGTCAGAGTGATCACCCTTCCTTCGAAGTCATGTTTTGCGATGCCGATCCCATATGAATCAGCTTCAGGAGCCGTCTTACAAAAAATGGCAGTGCCCGAGTACCCCTTTTTATCAGCGGAATTCCAAAACCGAAAAGGATAATCTGAAAGGTCCAATTCTACTTGTTCTGGGTGAGCTTTGGTCTCCTGAATACACAGAATGTCTGGAGATTCCTCATTAACAAAATCCAGAAACCCCTTTTTCAGAATCGCTCTGATCCCATTAACATTCCAGGAAATTATGTGTGTCATTTAGTTTTAGAGATCCTTTTATTCATTCGTAATCGGTCCATCCTTATTAACCTTGAAAAATTCCGATCTGTTTAAAGCATCATCTAGTAATGCACTCAGATCAATCTTGTTTTCAATTTGCAGAATGATGTTCAAATTTGCTTTTGTTTCCGGGTGAGCCGGGACAAAGAATGAACAACAGTCTTGATAGGGTTCCACGGATATTTCATATGTTCCGATATCCTTGGCTTGCCAAATAATGTCTTCTTTATTCATTCCTGACAAAGGACGAAGAATAGGTAAGGATGTGGCCTCCGCAACTGCACGAATATTCGAAAGTGTTTGTGAAGCAACCTGTCCCACACTTTCACCTGTGATTAACGCAGGAGCATCGATTCTGTCAGCTATTATTCCAGCCAGTTTTACCATTGCTCGTCTGAATAGCAGGACCCAGAACTTATCCGGAGTTTCGGCCATGATCTTTTGCTGAATTTCCAACAAGGGTACCAGATATACTGGGCAAACAGTTTGATACCGGGATAAGACCTTCAGTATCGATATAACATTTGTGATGGATTGTCGGTTCGTCGCAGGCGCGCTATGAAAATGGACAAATGACAAGCTAACCCCTCTTTTCATCAAATTAAATGAAGATACGGGGGAATCAATACCTGATGATAACAAACTGACAGCAGACTCACTTACGCCTACAGGTAATCCGCCATAACCGGTGATCCTTTTGAAGCCCACATAAGCCATACCTTTTACGATCTCAATATAAATTTCAAGATCGGCGCCCTTTAATTTTACGGGTTTCTTCACAATTTGCTGAATGTGAGCACCCACCTCCTGATTGATTTGCATCGATGTCAAATGAAAGTTTTTATATTGCCGTCGTGCAGAAACGCGAAAAGTGTCAAATGATTCATCCACAATAAGAGATTCTGCAGTGGACTTAATTAATGGAAGCTCAGCAGGAATCTGGACGATCAAGGTCGCATTTGAGAGTCCCATGACATTTCGTAATCTGCCAGAATATTCATCCCATAACCCGGCATCGATACCAAATATGTATAACCGTGCCGCGGTAATGATGATACGATCGTAGGGTAACCCCCTGACATTTTCCTTCACATTTTGAAGGAACACGTTTTCGAACCATTTCCGGTTATCCCCCTTCAGGGAGATTTCATGATAGTGAATTAGTATACAGTTATTTGCCATAATTATAAAGGTGTATCCTGAATATAAGAGGAAAAAATCATTGAGAAGTGTGTAGATCTTCTCTGGAAAGTCTTCCTGTAATTTGATATTTCAGAAGGGTGTTATTAAATATTAATCGTGTAATTTGAAAAGCGATAGAATTTATTCGTTAAACAAATTCCGGGTACAAAATTTAGTCACTGTTTTCGCAGCAATCACAGTCTGAATGATGATGATCATCTGGTGAAAAATATCCGGATAAATCCGAAATGGAAACATTATCCTGCTGACCTGTTTCCATATCCTTAATCAAAGCCTGGTTCTGTCGATATTCATCTTCTCCGATGATGATCGTGTACTGAGCCTTTCGTTTATTTGACTCTCTCATCTGTGCTTTCATACTTCTTCGAAGCGTTTCGACCATTACTGACATTCCTTTTGTCCGACGTATCTCATCTGCTGCGACCATAGCTACAGGAATCGCCTCCTCAAAAAGTACAGCGATATAAATATCCACAGTAGAATTTTCATCGGAGTCGTCAGAATCACTCATCGTCAACAAAAGTCGTTCCATCCCCGCTGCAAATCCAACAGCCGGTGTGGGATTTCCACCCAGCGTTTCCACGAGTTTATCATACCTGCCGCCACCACATAACGCGTCCTGCGCTCCCAATGCGCTTGATGTGACTTCAAAAGTGGTTCGCGTGTAATAATCCAAACCGCGGACCATTTTTTTATCATGGGTGTATGGGATTTTCATTGTTGTCAGCAAGTTTACCACCGACTCGAAATGGATTTTATCCTCATCAGAAATATGGTCAAAGATCATTGGAGCAAATTCATCCAGTAATTTTTGACAGGAATCATTTTTACAATCGAACAATCGAAGAGGGTTCTTGTCTATACGAGTTTGACAAGTATTGCAAAAACGATGTATTTCGGGAGTGAGTGAATTTGTCAGTAAAGCAAGATATGGTTTTCGAATGTGGGAACTGCCAATAGAATTTATCTTGACACTAAGTGAATCAATACCCAGTGACTGATAGAAAAAATATGCCATGGAAATGATCTCTGCATCCTGTTCAGGATGAGGGGAGCCAATAGCTTCGATACCAAACTGATTGAACTGTCTCTGCCGACCTTTTTGGGGACGCTCTCTGCGAAAAAGTGAGTCAATATAGTACAATCGCTGGAGAGGACTCTTGCCACCCAGGTTATGTTGGATATACGCACGAACTACCGGCGCAGTGAGTTCGGGCTTCAACGTCAAGCCGGTACCACCTTTATCCATATCCGTCCACGAATACATTTCTTTTGTCACGATGTCTGTTTCTTCACCCACGCCTCGAACAAATAGCTCTGTTCTCTCAAAGGCGGGAGTACGGATTTCACCGTAACCATGCAGGTGCATGTATTCATGGATGAAATCTTCAATTTCACGCCATTTTTCAGTTTCGTGCGGGAGAAGATCGTATGTTCCCTTGATGGTTGTTATATTTTTCATATGTCGTCGTCTTCAGGGTCTAATATTTTTGCTTGCCAGTTATGAATGATTTTCACAACTTCAGTTATTGTCTGGGTTTCGAGTATACTCGCTCTGATGGCCGAATTGCTGATCATGCTTCTAAACAGCGATAAAAATTTGCAATGACTATCCAATGCGTGAGCGGGACTGACTGTGAGAACGATAATCTGACAGGGCAGTCCATCCGGGGTGGAGCATTCAAACCCATCGCGATTGATACCGATAACCGACACAAAAGATTGCAGCTCAGATGAAATTCCATGGGGATAAGCCACGCCTCTTCCGGCAGATGATGCCAGATGTTCTTCATTTTCACGGACGGATTCGATAATAGTGCTAATATCTGTAATCTCTGTCAAATCTTTTAGGAAGCCGGTAATCTCAGTAATGGCATTTCCCCACGATTCTGAAGTCACAAAAACAATATTATCTTCAGATAGTATTTCTTGAAGGTTCATCGGAGTGCGAAAGTTACTCGCTTGACGAGTGAAACTTCCAAGGAAATATTCATGTTGCAAGATGCATTTTTAGTCAGCTGGTGAATTGTGCCTTGGATTGATTTCAAACCCAAGTATTTTGTTGACCCAATCGCTGGATTTTAATACCTCGAACCTCTCATAATCAGCGCTGTTTGAGGATTATTTATATACCCGACAATGACAAACATATCACTTTTATAATCTGCAGATTTTACCCAAACATTGCCATTTCCGAAATTATGATTTACATCATTATCATAGTACCATGTTTCACCATTGTAATGAGCGGTGTTCCAACGTGAGCTGACAGTAAATATGTCGTTGAATCCAAGTACTGTAATATGCTTGTTGTGATAGTAATTACCCTCATTATAGTTGTTCTCTGATACGAAATCTGAACCTTGATCAAGATAATTATACTTCCAAAGTCCACCCATTGTCATGATATACGCGGTATCAGCATGAACGCTAACATTCAGCACGGCGCCATAATCACCAGTATCAGGAAGGTAATGATCACTTTCATACAATGTACTCCAACTACCTTCGGAAAATTCCAAAATCAAGTTTCCCCACCATTCTGAGTTCGTCAGACCAACTGCAAATATGTGTTCACCATCAGAAGTTCCAGATATATCAATTAAGTCAACTTCTGTACCACTCTCCATCTGTTCAAAGCTAGAACCATCATAATGAATAATTGAACCATTATGGCCAATAATAAAAATGTCGTCAGGGGAATTATGATATATTTCAGATATAATATTCCCACCCGGATAATCATCCTCTGCAGGAGTGAACAGATAGTATTCTGTGCCATCCCAATGTATTGGCAAGGAACCTTTACCAAACCAAATGTCATTTTCTGAAACATAATCTAAACATCTAATCGCTTGAACATATCCGCCTGGTTGTATAACTCTTTCCAATACCCACTCCTCACCATCCCATTTAGCCGCGTTATAGGGCTGGATCCATGTACCAGTAGAATCAAACTGGTCTGTTTCCTCCGTATGAATCTCTCCCACCGCCCAGATGTTGTTTTCATCAACAATTGCCACATCATTTATAGTACTAAAAGAAATACCTAAAACATCGGTTTCATATTCGTAAAGGTGGCTTGTAGTATCAGCACAACATAGAGTTAAATTGTCAGAACAAGGGGAGTAAAGATCTGGGCAGTCATCGTTGCCGATTATCAACTGCACAATAATAATTATATCGACAACATCCGTTGAATCATCCACATTCACATCGCTTGCCCAAAGTTCGTAGTCCGTAGGTGGGGGATCAATATCGAGAATGATATTCACGATTCGAACGATGTCGAGGATATTCACCTCGCCGTCATTGTTTACATCGCCCAATTGATCGCGGGTAGCAGCAAACAGGATGAGACTGACGGTCAGGAAGAGTATCCCCGGAAGGAGAAATTTGGAACGATAATTCAGTCTGTAATTATTCAATTTCGGAATATTTCTTTTATAGAGTTATCAAATATTACGGAACATTGACGGAATGACCAAATTTTCAAACATGATTTCAATCTTGACTTAAGGGTACAAAGACAAACCTCATCCCCTGTAAATTTGCCCTATGAATCTTAAACAAATGATATCATTTTACCGAATTATATGAACAAATCTAGCGCGAACACTCACCTAAGTTCACCCATAAAATGGTTATTTGAACCCCGGTCTATTGCGGTTATCGGTGCCTCGTCATCTCCCAACAAGATTGGATACAAAATACTCAGCAATATTGTTTCTTCAGGGTACAAAGGCTTGATTTATCCTGTCAATCCCAAGGGTGGGGAATTACTGGGTTGCAAGGTCGTTACCCAATTATCAGACACTGAAACGATCCCGGATGTAGCTGTCGTTGCCGTCCCTGCGTCTTTGGTTTTCGATGTGGTTAAAGATTGTGCTCATCGCGGTGTCAAATTCGCAACGATTATCAGCTCGGGCTTTTCAGAAGTAGGCAATCTGGAAGAAGAACGAAACATTGTAAAATACGCCCGACAATATGGTATGCGGATTTTAGGACCTAATATTTTCGGTCATTACTCTGCTGCAGTTTCTCTGAATGCAACATTTGGCCCCAAAGATATCCCCACTGGAAACGTAGCTATTATCACACAAAGTGGTGCCCTGGGTGTGGCGATGATCGGGAAGACCGCTGTCCAAAAGATTGGACTGTCAGCGATTATTTCTGTCGGAAACAAAGCAGATTTGGATGAATCAGAACTGTTCGACTATTTACGGGATGACCCGGGTACACATGCCATATTCATGTACATCGAAGGTATTCGAAATGGCGGACGATTGATTGAATCACTTAAAAAAACCACTCGGATCAAACCGGTGATCGTGATCAAGTCCGGACGATCGAAAAGGGGAGCCATCGCTGCTGCATCCCATACCGGGTCATTGGCGGGATCAGACGAAATCTTTGATGCCATCATGAAACAGTGTGGCGTTCTGCGGGCGGAGAATATTCAGGAAGCACTGGACTGGTGCAAATACATTTCCACATCTCCGTTACCTTCAGGGGAAAATACGTTGATCATCACAAATGGGGGAGGTGTGGGCGTGCTTGCAACGGATGCATGTGAAAAGTTCCAGGTTTCGCTGTATGATGATAAGCAGCGTCTGCAACACGATTATAGCGCCATCACTCACGGATTCGGATCTACGAAAAATCCCATCGATCTTACAGGTGATGCCACCGTTCAGGAATACACATCCGCGCTGGGGACAGCGTTGAATGACGAGAATATCCATGCGGTGATTTCTTTGTATTGTGAAACCGCCATGATGACCAGTGAAGGACTCATTGAAATGATCCATCGGCAAAACCTTCAATATCAAAACAAAAATAAGCCTGTCATTTTTACCCTGTTTGGCGGACATGTTACTGAAGTTGCAGTCCAAAAACTGTTGGAACACCGGGTACCCGTTTACACTGAAGTGTATGAATCCATTTCACCGCTGGGCGCATTATTTAGATTTTATCGGTATCGTGAAAAAGCAGAAGAGATGATCTCCGATCCTGGCATAAACGTGGAACAAATTCAGGATATTATTTCCACCGTTAGAAAGGATAACCGTCAGTTTCTATTGGCAAACGAGGGACAAATGCTCCTTCAGGCGATAGGAATGACCGGTCCAAAGAGCAAAATTGCAAAATCCATTGGTGAGGCTGTCCAAATGGCAAATGAAATTGGATACCCCGTTGTGATGAAAGTGGTATCGCGGGATATCATCCATAAAAGTGATGTGGGTGGCGTACTCCTGAATCTTGAGAACGGTGATGAGGTGATGGATGCATATCAGACCATCATCCATAATTGCAAATCATACAAAAGAGATGCAGTCATAGACGGGATCGAGATCGTTGAGCAGGTGCCCAAGGGAACAGAAGTGATCATTGGTGCTCGACAGGATGAAAATTTCGGTCCGGTCATCATGTTTGGCTTGGGTGGTATTTATGTTGAAGTGATGAAAGACGTATCCTTCAGGGCGCTTCCGGTTTCATCGTCAGAGGCCCGTTTAATGGTGAAGGAAATCCGATCTTTCCCACTTCTGTTGGGTGTTCGGGGTGAGAACCGGAAGGATATTGACGGGATCGTCGATGCCATCATCAAAGTGGGCGCAGTCTCGCGACAGTTTCCGGAAATCACCGATATTGAGATCAACCCCATCATGGTGTATGATAAGGGATCTGGTGTGAAAGCCATAGATGTGAGAGTATTGTTATCCAAATCCGAAAGGAATGATTAATATGAAGAAACTAATCGTATCTTCACTGGAAAGGGACGTTGGAAAAACCAGTCTGATCTTGGGTTTAGCTGGTAATTATCCCGGAAAATTTGCGTATTTAAAACCCTTTGGTGATCGTCTTGTCTATCACGAGAAAAAGCTGTGGGATCATGATGCCCAACTTATGGGGAGTCTCTTCGATCTTCAGCATAGTCCAGCCGAGATGAGTCTGGGATTTGATCACTCAAAAATAAAATTTCAATACGATCATGCAACCATCCAGACTACCTTGAAAGCAATGGCAGAAAAATATCAGCAGTCCAACGATCTGCTCATTGTAGAAACGGGTCGAGATCTTGCCAGAGGAACAGCGCTACATCTTGATGCTTTATCCATCTGCAAATCTATGGGAGGAACCCAAGTCTTGGTCGTTGGGGGGATCCATGACCGAATTATGGATGACCTGCTTTTCTTTGATCGTCATCTGTATTTACAGGACCATAATTTCGCAGGCGTCATTCTCAATAAAGTGAAAGACATCCCTGAATTCCTGATAGAATTTCATAAGGAGTTGGATTCTCTTAAATTCCCAATTCTGGGGATCATTCCCTACGCTGCTGAACTGTCGAGTCCCACGGTTCGTAATATCGCTGAAACGCTGTCAGCAAAAGTTTTAACCGCAGAAACCAATCTGGATGTGGACGTGAGAGAGATACTTGTAGGGGCAATGTCCGCCGATGCGGTCTTGAGATTGGAAAAATTTAAACACCGTGAAAAACTCATCATCACTAGTGGTGACCGGAGTGATATGATCTTGGCTGCCATCAACGCAGAATGCGTGGGGATCGTGTTAACCAACAATATCCTGCCGCCGCCGAATATTATTGCACTGGTATCAGAAAAGAATGTCCCCCTGATGATTGTTCAGAATGATACATTTCAGATCGCAAAAAAAATCGATATGATGGTTCCGTTGATCAACGCGGAAAACCCTGATAAAATTGATCTGATCAAACGATTGGTAAAAGAAAATGTAAAGACGGAACTCCTCTGGGCATAACAGGGGCGTATTCTAATAACAGTAGTTCTATGTGGATTATACAGCTTTTGATTTTTTTATCCACAACATAATCGCCACTACTACGATCAGCAGAAATCCGAATAGCCATTTATAGCGTGCAGGATAAATGATCTGACTTGAGGCGGTCATTTTATAATCTGCGCTGTGAAATTCATTCACGTCAAATTCCCAGAACAGAGTATCTACGAATGTGGTATCTGCATTGGTATCCACCAGTTCGCCCGGCAGGATAATCTTTACCATAAAACGATCGTCGATAAGCCCCAACGTAATTAGCGACTCATCCTCCAGTTGTTTAAAAATAGAATCCACTGTGGCAAACTGGTCCGGATCAAGGGATTGTTTCAACAGCTTTAGACCATCGGTTTTCAATGAGCTATAATTTACTTCAATGAGCGTATCGGGCAGGCTTCGAACGGATTCGGTCAGCCAGCGATCCAATTCTGCCTTGATGATGGGCTCACGATTGAATCCAACATCTGCTCGAAGGAGACAGTCCATAAATAAATATTCGATGGCTTCGGCTGTCCAACCCAGTTCAGATTCACCCTCGTGCAGTACACTTGCCATACCCGGATATTTCTGATTTACCCCTCTGCTGATGAACGACCAGTTAATGCGGTACACCTCCTTAAAAAACCAGTTGTGATGTTCTACTGTCAACGGATGCTTGATGAGGGACAACGGGTAAATAGTATCAGCAGTAAAAAAATTGATGGGAAATTCACCTGAATTCTGAAAGATCTTTTCGGCAGTATAAATATGGTTTCGTTCATCAGGATCATAATCCCGCGTAATAAGCCAATCAGAACCGTTTGGTACGGGGAAATCCTCATCGTTCAAATCAGACTGATCCCCTTTCCCTGAATAATTAAACTGTAGATCACCTCCGGGATTCACCTGAATGACAATACTGTGCTCTACGCAGGATAGCTGAAGAGACAGAGCAACGAAGATTAGAAGAAGAGAATATTTTTTATGTTTCATTTTCTTTTACCCGTGTAATTTGCAATTCTAATTTATCTGTATGATTGCGATTGATAAAAGCAGGAAAACGTTGACATATTGAATGAACATTTGAACAACATATCTGACACACTCCCCAAAGTTATATCGGATTTGCAAAAATTACCCGGCCACCCCACGGTATTGACGCATCCCGACGAACTTGAATTATATTCCTGTGACGGGTTAAAACTACACACAGCGACACCCGGTTGCGTAGTTCTGCCGGCAACAACAACAGACATCCAAAATATTGTGCGGATTTGCAATCGATACAAAATCCCGTTTACTGCCAGAGGTGCGGGAACCAGTTTAAGTGGAGGTGCCACATCTGAAGGTGGCGTGATCATCCAACTCAGCAGAATGAATCAAATCGTCGAGATTGACTACCCAAACCGATGTGCCATCGTTCAACCCGGCGTGGTTAATGCCTATCTATCGCTTATGACTCGACCCAATGGATATCATTTTGCACCGGATCCATCCAGTCAGATCGTCTGTACCATCGGTGGAAATGTGGCGGAAAATGCCGGTGGTCCACATACCTTGAAATATGGTGTCACCCTCAATCATATTCTGGGATTGACCGTGGTTCTACCCGATGGTGAGATTTTGAAATTAGGGGGGAAGTCCCGGTATAGCACGGGCATGGATTTGATCCCGATCATCACCGGATCGGAGGGTACCCTTGGCGTAGTGAGCGAGATCATCGTCAATCTGGAACCACTGCCTGAAACCGCACGAACCTTTCTATTGATATTTGATGAAGTGGCAAAAGCAACGGACATGGTCTCTGAAATATTGGAGGCAGGTATCATCCCGGCAGCCCTGGAAATGATCGACAAACTTTGCATTCAGGCGGTAGAATCCACAATAAAAGCAGGTTACCCAATTTCCGCGGAAGCTGTATTGCTGTTGGAACTGGATGGGGACCCATTAACCGTTGAAAGCGACTCACAGAAATTACGTTCAATTGTAGCCGGTAAATTATCAGAGCCCATGAGAGAGGCACAGAATCAGACAGATCGTGCGTTATTATGGAAAGGGCGAAAGCATGCCGCCGGATCCATGGGCAGACTATCGCCAGCATATTATACCAATGACGGAGTGGTTCCGCGACACCGATTAACGGAAACCCTCAGCGAAATTTATCGCATTGGACAGTATCATCAATTACGTGTGGCGAATCTGTGTCATGCGGGTGACGGAAATATCCATCCCTTGATTTTGTACAATCCACAAAAGTCCGGAGAGACGCAGCGATCGGTGGACTGTTCGGTTCAAATACTAAAAACCTGCTTGGATTTTGGTGGCTCATTGACGGGTGAACATGGTATTGGTGCAGAAAAAAAGGACTTACTTCCAAACATGTATAGTGAGCTGTATTTGTATTACGCTGAAGAAATTAGGAAGATCTTCAATCCGCACAATCTTGCAAACCCGGGTAAGATTTTCCCCGAGTCTGGAGGATGTGGTGAGTTTAGGTCTATTGTAAAACGGACAGTGAGATGATTGTTTCCCATCATCCAGCAAATCTGACTGTGGTCGTAAAAGGTAGTGCATTTGTAAATGATGTACAAGATGCACTAAAAATGCATCATCAGTTCATACCCATTGGTCCGTTTTGTGAAGGAATCACCATCCGGGATGCCATCAACCACAATCTCATAGGGTCCTTCTCAAACCAGTTTGGTACGATCAGAAACTGGCTTCTCAATACCAATCTTCAGACATCCATGGGAGAATTTACCACCGGAGCGGATGTAATGAAAAATGTAAGCGGATATGACCTTACTCGAATCCTGATTGGTAGTCAGGGTCAGTTGGGAGTGATCGTCCACGCTACGTTTAAACTTCTGCCCATATCAAAACAGCCGGAACCTGAATCACCTATAGAATCCGGGTTTCGTATTATCACCTTACCTGAAAATTATTCTGCTTTGATAAAAAAATTAAGGGCGATGTCTCTTAAAATATTAGGCTATGAATCCCTGGGAGTCATTGATATCCTGACTGAAGATCTGAAGTTACCCGATGGTGTAAAAAGTATTCAAACAGAATTTAAAACGGATATTCTTGAAATTCGAAAGGGTATCCCGATAGTTCCTGAATTGAATCTTCCATCTTTGAACCAGCGTATCATTCAACTTTTTGAGAAAAGTAACATTTAGGTGACAAAGGAATTTCAACTCCCCGACTGCATCCATTGCGGACTTTGTCTCACGGCATGTCCCACATATCTGGTTACCGGTTTGGAGGCAGAAAGTCCACGCGGTCGTCTCATGTTCATGGATTCCCTCCAACGAGACGGAAATCCAGCAAATTCTTCTACATCTGCAATTGCTTACGCTCATTTAGATACCTGTTTGGATTGCCGAGCCTGTGCAACTGCCTGTCCATCTGGTGTCGATTATCCCGGCATTCTGGACCAAGTTCGTCATCGACAAGCTGTCACGGTCTCTCCTCCTTCAATGATGAAAAGAGTGATCTTGTCCTTAGCGGTCAACAAACAGATCCGAACCCTGGTGCAGATATTCCTGTGGACATTCCAAAGGATCGGTGTAATCAATTTGTTGGCAAAAGGATTCCCCACACTGAAGGGATTGCCCAAGTTAACCTTCCGTTCGTTTTCGGGTAATCAGCCTGATGTGCTACCATCCATCGGTAAAAGGAAAGGGTCCGTTGCTTTGTTTACCGGATGCGTTATGGATAATTTGTACACGAACGTTCACGAGTCTACTCTGCGATTATTGAGATGGAATGGCTACGAAGTTCATATTCCTAAACGACAAACCTGCTGTGGCGCATTGCATCATCATAATGGTGTGCAGGGAAGTATGTCAAGTTTCGTGAATCAAAACATTGATGCATTTAGAAACCATGATGCGATCATTGTGAATGCTGCCGGATGTGGCGCAGAGCTGAAGGATTATCCAGATCCGCAATTCACTGATAAGGTAATTGATATCACAGAGTTTTTGGAATCCATCGAAATGCGTCCGGTCAATACAGCAGATAGAGACCAATCATTGAAAGTGATTTGGGATGCACCATGTCATCTTGTTCATGGACAAAATATTCAAGATGCTCCCCATCGGATACTCATCCATTTCGGATTGGAGGAAATCTCTTTTCCGCAAAGCCACCTGTGTTGTGGGAGTGCAGGAAGTTTTATGCTGACCCAACCTGAAATGGCAGAATCTATCTTGAAAATGAAAATGAATGATATTGAGCGGACAGGGTGTGATGTCATAATCACGGCAAATCCGGGGTGTCAGATGCACATTCAAAAGGGCTTAACTCAATATTCAATTCATAAGAAAGTGAAGCACATTTGTGAAGTATTGGACGAAAATTATCAAGCTGACCAGGAATACAGAGAAACATTTATTAAAGGAAAATCATGATTGTAACATATGAAAACAGAGAGGGCGTTGCGTGGTTGAAGATGAACCGACCACCGGTAAATGCGATTAACGGCCAATTAGTTGACGAACTGTTAATCCAGTTGAAAGCCATTGAAGCCGATGCATCTATAAAAGGAGTCATCCTCACCGGTTTACCCGGATATTTTTCAGCAGGGCTTGATGTGCTTGAACTTTTTCCATTGAATAAAGAACACATACTGGACTTCTGGGTACGGTTCTACGAATTACTGATGATGATTTTTACATTCCCAAAACCGTTATTTTCTGCAATTAGTGGGCATTGCCCTGCAGGAGGTACCGTCATAGCAATAATGACCGATTATCGAATGATGGCTGAAGGAAAATTTACGATTGGATTAAATGAAGTCGCTGTCGGATTGGTTATCCCTTACGGAATCGGATATGTTGCGCAATATCTGTGCGGACAACGGAATGCGGAAAAACTCGCACTTACAGCAAAATTAATCTACCCGAATGATGCACTAAAGTACGGACTAATTGATGAAGTATGTCCAAATGAAGAGATTCAATTTCGTGCTCAAAATTTGATGGAGGAATGGATACAATTACCTCAAATGCAGCAGCGAATGACCAAATTGCAATTCAGAAAACCCATCATAGATTATATGAAAAATCATAAAGATGATGATTTAAAACAAGTGACAGATATCTGGTTTACACCCGAATTTCAAGTGGCGATGGGTGCGTTGGTGACGAAACTATCCGAGGGTCGGTGATTCCTGCATAGGATGATTGTTTTTATCTATAAATCTGCACGTGAAAAATAAATACATGGCAGAAGACAAACCTGCAGAGCTAAAGATCATACACATCACCATGATCTGATACCGCACAGCGATGAGCGGAGAAACCCCGGAAAGGATCTGCCCCGTCATCATCCCCGGAAGAGATACTATCCCCACGGCGAATAAAGAATTTGTGATGGGTATCAACGCCGCTTTAAATGCAGTCGATTTGGCTACCTGAACTTCATCTGATCTTTGCGACTCAGACTCAAATCGCTCTGCAGCGATGCTAACTGCATTCATTGAATTAGCGAAAATCATTCCTGCGATTGGGATCAAATAGCGTGGATCATACCAGGGTGATAAATGAACTACTCCCAAAATAACGATGATTAAAATGGGGATGCTTCCAACACCGATTGAAATGAGTGACAGAAAGTAAATAAGTGGTGTCTTTTTTTCTAATGGACGTGGAGCAATTAATCCTGCAGCGCATAACATGACGGTTAGAATTCCAAAAATAATCGCAGGGCGTCCTGTTTGAAAAATGTAATTCAATGCATATCCGATTAATAAGAGTTGAATGAACATTCTGACAATTCCATGGATTGGAGAGGTTATTTTTAATTTCCAGAGTTTAAAAATGAAAATGACCAGCGTAACCGGGATGAAAATCCACAGCAGATCCCACATAGAAATGATATAAATTGATTTGTCCATCAGTTGTGACTCCTATAATGTAAAACCGACTAAAAAAATTAGAATATTCAAACAGAAAATTAGCATTTTATTCTCCATTAAAATCGTCGAGAATAGTGATATTTTTTATAACTTTTTCATTTTAACGCGAATTCAAATTCCAAATTAACGCTCTAATAAATAAATAATTAAATTAACTATGAACGGACTTCTACTTGTGGTTTAAATACTCAACCAATATTAATTTACCAGCTCGAATATTGAGATAAAATAAGTGGATGCTACTGATCTTTGTAAAAAAAATTAACCAAGCAAAGCTGAAAGTCTATTTCTATGATTTTCACTTTATATTATTAGAAAAAAAGGTAGACCCAAAATGTGTGGTATAGTAGGATATATTGGTGACCGCAAAACGACTGACGTTCTTCTGAAAGGCTTACAAAGGCTTGAGTATAGAGGATACGATTCTGCCGGTATATCTACAATGGACGGGAATAAATTATCTGTCATCAAGTGTAAGGGGAAAGTCTCCGACTTAACCACATTACTTGAAAAAGATCCGCTATTTGGGAATATGGGTATCGGCCACACTCGTTGGGCAACTCATGGTTTTCCGAACGATATAAATGCTCATCCTCATCTATCCGCCACCGGAATTTTCACACTTATTCATAACGGGATCATCGAGAATTATTATTCCATCCGCAAATTTCTTGAAGAAAAAGGGGTAGCATTTACTTCTGAAACCGATACCGAAGTATTAGTACAGTTTATTGAATACTATTACAAAAAAAATAAATCGTCCTTCGAAGAGGCAGTCAGGTCAGCACTAAAAAGAGTAATTGGTGCGTATGGGATATTGGTAATGTGCAGTGATGAACCTGGAAAAATGATTGCTGCGAGATTGGGTAGCCCTTTAGTCCTGGGTCTGGGAAATAACGAATATTTTGTTGCATCGGATGCATCACCAATCATTGAATACACAAAAAACATCGTGTATCTTGATGAAGGTGAAATGGCAGTAATCAGTCGGAACTCCTATGAAGTCAGAAATATTAGTGAAAATCATATTGTTGATAAGGATGTAGAGAAAGTCGATTTCAGTCTTGAGCAAATTGAGAAAGGCGGATATCCGCATTTCATGCTTAAGGAAATATTTGAACAGGCATCCACTGTTTGTGAAGCGTCTCGCGGAAGGATAGATTTCAATTCCGGAGAAGTAAAATTAGGCGGAATTCGTGATTATCTATCCAGAATTATCGATGCCAAACAAGTTATTATTACTGCTTGTGGAACCTCTTGGCATGCGGCACTTATCGGAAGTTTTGTTATTGAAGAATTGGTAAATATTCCAGTCAAAGTCGAGTATGCTTCAGAATTTCGCTATCGTGATACTCCTGTGGATCACAGGACATTGGTGATTGCAGTGAGCCAATCCGGTGAAACTGCCGATACGCTTGCAGCAGTTAGAAAAGCAAAAGAACGAGGAGCTCTAACACTTGGGATCGTCAATGTTGTTGGTAGCACAATTGCCCGTGAAACGGAATGTGGTGTCTATATCCATGCAGGACCGGAAATCGGTGTAGCATCTACAAAAGCATTTACATCTCAGGTTACTGTTCTCAATCAAATCGCCTTACTTATTGCACAAACACTTAAAATTAATCAAGAGAAGGTCAAAGAAGTCATTAAGGAGTTCTCGCTTCTTAACGAAAAGATACAGGAAACCCTAAAGTTATCAGATAAGATCAAAGGGATTGCAAAAGATTTCGCTCATGCAAACAATTTTTTGTATTTAGGACGAGGATACCAATTCCCCGTGGCTTTGGAAGGGGCACTCAAGCTGAAGGAAATTTCCTACATCCATGCTGAAGGATATCCTGCAGCTGAAATGAAACATGGTCCCATCGCGTTGATCGATGAAAATATGCCGGTGGTATTCATGGTCACCAAGCAGGGATTCCTGAAAATCATGTCCAATATTCAAGAAGTTTTCGCCCGACGAGGTAAAATCATCATTTTAACAAGTGTTGATGATGCATCTTACGGAGATTATTCAAATCATGTGATCCAAGTCCCGGACACTCATCATTGTCTATCATCGATTATAACCACAATTCCATTACAACTGTTGGCTTATTACATTGCTGTAGAACGAGGGTGTAATGTTGACCAACCCAGAAATCTGGCGAAGAGTGTAACCGTTGAGTGAGGACTGAGCAGTTTACACTAAAAGTCAAAAAAGCGAAGAAACTTTTTTTAACACACGACGTAAGCGTCACATTCAGAAATAAAATCAGGAGAAAAAAATGAAAAAATTAATGTTCTTAACCGTGCTGGTGATATCATGTTCATTCATGTTTGCTCAACAAAAAGGATGTAGCAAAAAATGTGCAAAAGCCGGTGCAAAATGCAATACAATGACCGTTGATAGTCAAGTGGATATTGCGGATATCAAATGTAATCATGCAGAAAACGAAAAATGTGATCCCGTATCATGTCCAAGAGCAGCCGCAGAAGCAAACATGCAGGTTACAACTACGGTCGTCACTACAACTGACGCTGCACAATGCAATCATAAAAAATCATGGTGGAAAGTCTGGGGAAAGAAAAATGAAGATTGCTGTAAAAAAGTAACACCATAAAATTTTCCAATAACGAAATGTGAAAGGGGGCAGTGTTTCTGCCCTCTTTTTGTTATTAGCAGGTATTTCCAGAATTATTCTTTTCTTCTTTTAAAGAAGTAAACCGAATTAAATGAAAATTTGTATTTTCTATGCTTAAAATGAAGTTATTATCCCGAATCTTGATCATTGGAATTCCCATCATCGGCACCATCTTTTCGCAATCTGCCGAGAGCCCCGGTGTGTTTTCCGTCACACGTTTACATTACAACGGTGGAGGAGATTGGTATGCTGACCCGAGTTCACTTCCCAATTTGCTGGAAAATATTTCCAATCAAACGGTAGTGAAAGTGAATCCAATCGAAAAACGATCACAAATCGGAGACGCCGAATTTTTTGAATCATCATATCTTTATATGACGGGACATGGGAACATTTTTTTATCCGATAATGAAGCCCAAATATTGCGAGAACATTTATTAAATGGGGCGTTCCTTCACGCTGATGATAATTATGGGATGGACATATCATTCAGGCGGGAAATGAAAAAAGTATTTCCTGAAAAAGAATGGGTTGAAATTCCGCCTTCACATGAAATTTTCAATATTTATCACAAATTTCCCGACGGGTTACCCAAAGTTCATGAACATGACGGTAATCGCCCTCAAGCTCTCGGACTATTTCATGAAGATAAATTACTTGTTCTCTACACTTTTGAGTGTGATCTGGGTGATGGATGGGAAGATGGAAATGTCCATAATGATCCTTCTGAAATCCGCGATTTAGCCTTGAAAATGGGTACGAATATTGTCTTATTTGCCTTGAGCCAATGAAATCAACCATGATAAGAACCACACTGAATAATAAAATGAAACGAATGAGGGATATGGTTTTACTCCTCGATATAATATTATGACCGAAATTCGAAAATTCTTACAAGAAGTCCGGTTCAACCAAACCAAAATTGGAATGGTAAATGCTTTGTTGTTTGGGTTGACCATATCCATACCACTCATTCTTTTACTCATCTTTTTAGAATCCGTATTTTATCTATCCACAGACTCACGACTGAAGATAATAACACTGCTCATGGTTTTGACTGGAGTATGTGTTACATTTGTTTTAATAAAGTATTTTATCCATCGGAATGGTTGGTTTAGAAATAGTTCTGACGAATCAATGGCAAACTGGGTCGGGCAAAAAGACAATCAAATTCAGGACAAATTATTAAACGCCCATCAGCTTGAAAAAAACATGATGGAATCCGGTGAAAAAAATGATTTAATTCAGGCAGCCGTAAACCGGATCATGGTAATCATTCGTCAAAAACCCATCGATATTTATAAAATAAACATCAGTAAAAATCTGAAGCGATGGACGTCAGGAACTTTACTTGTTTCTTTGCTCCTAATTGCGGTGTTTTATCAATCCAGTTTACCAGCAGTTGACAGATGGGTACATCCAGACGTTGAATACCCTGTCCCATTACCCTTTGCCCTGGTTTCATTGACTGGTGATCAAAGCATTCTTGGGGGTGACAGCCTGACAATTACCATTACCGGCATTGGGGAATTACCCGATTCGATTTCCTTGATTTGGAAGTCCAGAAATCAATCTCAACAGGCAACGGTCGGAAAAATGAATGATGTATTTTCATATCAGTTTATGGATATTAAATCCGATATGGAATATTTTGCCTTTTCAAAGTCATCACACTGGTTTTCCTCCTGGAGTGAAATTGCTTCGGATACTTATCAGATTTCTGTAAAAGATCGGCCGGTTGTAGAAGATGTAAAATTTACAATTATACCTCCGGAATATACGCTCGATGAACCCTGGCTGCATCCGGGAAACATAACAGATATTACTGCCTTATCAGGGAGTCATTTGGCTATCGAAGCACAATCCACAAAACCGTTGACTATGGCGTGGGTATTGCTAGAAAACGACAGAAAAAATTTATCGGTTCATGGAGACAAAATATCGGGCACCCTGACCATCTCCCAGGATGAAACCATAGAAATTTATTGTTTGGACCAGAATGATGTGGCGAATATCAATCCTACCCGCTACAGAATGAGGGCTATTCCGGACTTTCCGCCGGATTTACTCATTCCACGACCGGACAAAGAAATAAAATTGGACGAATGGATGCAAATTGATTTCAGCATCCAAACCAGTGATGACTATGGATTTTCGGCAGCATGGATCGAATATACGATCACACATCCAGAATACATTCTTCCTGATACTAATCTTTACACTCACGGAATTCCTGAACTGGAGGAAAATATCCGTTCTCAGCAGATCTATCACTCTTGGGATGTCTCATATTTGGGACTTGCTCCTGAAGACGAAATACAATTTCATGTTATTGTCTCTGATAATAATCTGTTGACTGGTCCTTCTCAAACAAAATCATCTCAATTTATCGCAAGGTATCCTTCTCTGGAGGACATGTTCCTTGATCTTGAATCCACTGAATCTCAAACGGAAGAAAATGTGGAGGATATCTTCCTTTCTATGGATGATGTAAAAGAATTGATGGAGGAGTTGGAACTTGAACTATTGAAATCTGACGAAGTTGATTGGGAGCAAACGAAAAAAACCGAAAAAATGCTGGAAAAAATGGAAGATATTACCCAGCAGATCGAACAACTTCAGGAGAACATGGATAAGATCAACGAGCAGATTGAACAAAATAATCTGGTCGATGAACCTTTGAAGGAAAAATTTTCAAAATTACAGGAATTATTAGATGAAATCATGACTCCGGAACTTCTGGAAGCCATGGCAAAATTGCAGGAAGCCATGGAGACCATGGACCCAGAAAAAATGCTGGAAGCGCTAGAAAATTTTGAAATGAACATGGCTGAATTGGAAGAACAGTTGGATCGATTTATTGATATGTTCCAGCAAGCATTAGCAGAACAGCAATTGGATGAAGTCGTGAAGCAATTGGAAAAAATGGTTCAGGAGCAGACGAAGATCGTTGAAGAAATGGCACAAGATCCTGATGAAAGTAAAATGAATGAGCTGGCCTCAAAAGAACGTCGTCAGGAAGAAAGATTTAAAGGTGTAAAAGATCAAATGGATGATGCGTCCGAGGCCATGAAAGATTTTGCATCCGAACCAGCCGAAGACATGAAAAAACTCCTAGACAGTGACCTGTCCAAAAACACAGAAGAGAGCATTTCTTCAGCCAGACAATCATTGCAAAATAATGAAATGTCCAATTCTCAGGAGCAAACAGAGCAATCCCAGGAAAACCTGGAAACCATGCTTAGCAAGGCACAGCAAATCCAGGATGATTATCAACAGCAAACGGTTCAGGAGATGATGGTTGAATTCCAGCAGGTGCTTCAGAACACATTGGCCATATCTCAGCGACAAGAGCAATTGAGAAAATCGTCTACAGGACTTAGGTCAAATAGTCCACGATTGGCAGAAACGGCTTACGAACAGGACAAAGTTCGACGACAAACAAACCAGTTATTTAACCAGTTAACTGAATTATCGAAAAAGACCTTTTACATATCTCCAAAGATTGGACGTGCATTGGGTTCGGCGAGAGTGTCAATGGATAAGTCCATCGCAAAACTGGAACAGAAACAGATCAACCCTGCATTGAGTGATCAAAAAGCCTCGATGGAAGGATTGAACGAAGCAGCGAAATTGTTACTGGGTGCCATGAATCAAATGCAATCCAGTGGTTCTGCATCCGGGTTCGAATCTTTCCTTGAGCAAATGGGGGAAATGAGCAAACAACAGCAGGGAATCAACCAGGGGACAATGCAACTGGGGCAAATGGCTTTGTCAGCGCAACAACAGATGATGCAAAAACTTCAGGCACAACAACAACAGGTTCAGAAATCATTGCAGGAACTTATGCAGAGCATGCCTGAACAGGGATCGGATGGGCTGGGTAAAGCTGCTGATGACATGGAAGAAGTAGTTAAAGATTTTAAACGCAGACAGGTCAACCGGAGAACCATGGAGCGTCAGGAACGGATACTGTCAAGAATGCTGGATACGCAAAAATCCCTTACTAAGAGGGATTACTCGGAGAAACGGAAGAGCAATACTGGTGAAGCACTCCTTTACTCAGGTCCAGCAGGATTACCATCAGATTTGGGTCAGAGGGAAGTCCTTCTGATCAAAGCCATGGAAAATGCACTCAATGAAGGACATTCAAGAGAATATCAATCCATGATGAAAACCTATTTTAGGAATCTTCAAAAAGAAAGCGAAGCATCAGAAAAATCGGAGACGGGTACGGATAATGACTAAAGCACACCGCCTTAATTTTATACTATTGGGATATCTGCTTCTTATAACAGCGATTTCAGGTCAAAATAATCCCGCAGTTGATGATCTCATACAGAAAGCCATCAGTGCCCAAAAGATGATGGATCCCGAACCCCGGAAATATAACCAGGCAAAGTCTCTGGAATCTGCTGGGTTATTAGATGAAGCAGAAAAGGTATACCGAGATTTAAACGAACAATTCCCCGGTGTAAGTAAATATTTTAGGCCATTGAGAAATCTCCTTAAACAAAAGGATGATTTTGAAGCTCTGGAAGAATATTCCACTCGGTATGTCACAGCCAATCCAACAGATGATCAGGGGTGGGTCGACCTTGGGGAAGTTTATATGTGGTGGGATAAACCCGACGAATGGAAATCAATATTTGATGATCTTATCCAAAACCGCTCTGGTGATGGGAATATCGTTAAAATGATAATCGGCAGGTTGGTTGCCAACGGAATGAACGAAGAGGGAGTCATTTATTTACAAAAATACCGTGACCAAATCGGAGATCCACATTTTTATTCTCTTGAGATGGGGATATATTTTTCTATGCAGATGTCATGGGAAAACTCACTGGATGAATATCTGAATTTCTTGTCGGGGACTGATGTTCATAGTTCAATCGTCAGTGAAAGAATCCTGTCTATGCCAGAGGATGAATCTATTCAGTCAACCATACTGTCGAAACTAGAAACTGCACCGATACCGGAAGCAAAATTTATTCTCGCAGACGTCTATTTTAAAAATCGGAATTATCAAAAAGCCTACGAAGTACTGAAAACAAATAATGCAGGCGACGAGAGAATCCTGGAATTTGGAAATGATTTACTATTAATAAAGCAGTATAATCTTGTGGATTCAGTAATGAATGACATTTTACTCACCAGTAAAGATGAGAAAACGCTTGAATCTGCGATTTTCAATATTGCTCAGGCTTATGAAGAGAGAACCCTGCAATCGTTGTTTCTACTTCCAATATCCGGATTATTCCGTGAGAATTTATTTTTTACTTCACCGTTTTTACGAGTGGATGAGTCACAATCTATGGCATTGTATAAAGCCATGGCGATTTATGACTCACTTAAAACAGCAACCAATTCTCTTGAAGCAGGATTCAAGCTGGGTGAAATCCGTTTTCGGGCGATGAATGATCTGGATGGCGCTGACATTCAATACAATGAACTGATTTCAATGCCCGGGATCCATGCTTATAAATTGAGCAGCTTTATGCGGATGATCGATATCCGTCTGGCAAAGGGGGACATTACTCGTGCTGAATCAAAGATTGTGGATGCACTGAGTAATCCGGTATTCCTCCGGACATTGGGGCAAAATGCAGAATCAGATCTACGAATGAAACTCATCCAGGTGTATTTTTATTCTGGTAAACAACAGGAGATGGATAGCCTGACCACATGGATGACTAAGACGCTCCCTAACAGTGATGATCGGTTGAATGATGTTTTGGAACTTTCCGGTTTGGCAACAGGGATGAAGCCCGAAGGAGACATGCTATCCCGATTTGCCGAGATACAACTAAAGATCCACCAAAATAAAAGAACTGAAGCCATTCGACTTTTAGAAACAATGCTTGAGTCTGAAAATGCTTCCAATATCGGTTTAATGCGTTACCAGTACGCGCAGTTATTGCTGTTACAGGGCGATGTTACAGAATCGTTGAGTCAGCTTGAACTCATCACGGAAGAATCAGCATATGCTCCACTGGGCTTGATTATGTGGTCTGAAATTGAAGATTACATTCGTCAGGATTTATCATCTTCCATCGACGGATACCTGTTATTTCTTGAAAAATATCCAGACAGTATTTATTATGATGACATTCGGATGCGTCTTCGCGAGATTGCGAGTTGACAGCCGTTAATTAACCATATTATACCACACAACTATTTTTTCTTTTCGGTAGTCTGAATTACTACTAAATATTAACGATTGTCAGTTTGGCGATCGTTTTTTAAAATTAATCGTAAATTTAAAGCAGGTATTCTCAAAGAATGATGAGAAACTGCATCACCGAACTTGGAAAACAAACAACAAAGGAAAAAACATGGAAACATATCATTCAACTAAATCATCCGAGCATAAATCCAATACACCGTGGGGTGGAATTATCATGATTGTATTGGGAGCTCTATTTCTGATGGGTACGCTGGATATTTTAGATTTTGGGCATATTATTCATGGATGGTGGCCTATTATCATCGTGATAGTTGGTTTTTTTAAGCTAAAAGGTGAATCGAAATCAGGAGGAGCAGTTATATTCATCATCGGAATTATTCTGTTAACTGCTACACTGGATTTCATCAATTGGGGAGAAATTCTCCAATTCTGGCCCGTACTACTCGTCCTAGTGGGTATTTCGATGGTGTCAAAATCCAGAAATAAAAAAGTATGGACATTCAGCAAGACTTCAGAAGCCAACAGTGATACCGTGCATACCAGCGTATTATTTGGTGGGTCCAACCAAAGCATCAACTCAGAACAATTTCAAGGGGGGGACGTACAGGCAATTTTTGGTGGTATCGAACTGGATTTGAAAAATGTAAAAGTTTCAGAAAGCGGCGCAGTCTTGAATTTGACTGCTCTTTTCGGTGGAGTCGAAATCACTGCCCCTGCAAATTGTAGAGTGGTTATGAATGGAACACCCATTCTGGGCGGTATGGAGAACAGAGTGAATTGTGAAGATGATCAAGCTCCGGTTATTCAATGCAATTGCACAATTGCTTTTGGTGGTATCGAAGTTCATAATTAAAATTCAGGAGAATCACCATGTTAGATCACTGTGGTGTGAATGTCAGCAATTTTCAAAAAAGTAAAGCATTTTATTCAACTGCACTTAAACCGTTGGGTTATGAGTTGATAATGGAGTTTGATAATGTAGTTGCAGGTTTTGGCAAAGACAATATCCCTGACTTTTGGATAAAATGTGAATCACCTGTCACGACGAGGGCGCATGTTGCGTTTCAATCCGAAACCAGAAATCCTGTTGATCAGTTTCATTCTACTGCCCTGACTGCAGGAGGAAAAGATAATGGTGCACCAGGCCTTCGGGAAGATTACTCACCTACATATTATGCTGCATTTGTATTTGATCCGGATGGAAATAATATTGAGGTGGTTTGTCACACTGCAGAAGGATAAACGCTTCAGACTTTAATATTGACCCCTGACAGGGTTCCGAACCCTGTCAGGGATTAAATACTTTCCTCAAGATAGAGCAGATTCCTACCCCAACTGTCGGATTAATTTTTCTGTAATCTCGGATAAGCTGTTGACAATCCGGTGAGGCGTAGGCATGTCTTCTGGATTTACTGATCCGGTAAGAGCAATAACTTTTGCACCAGATGCCAAACCAGCATTGATACCGTGGATGGAGTCTTCAATAATAACGCATTCTTCTGGCAAAACGTCCAATTTTTTCATAACGGTTAAATAGGGTTCGGGATGAGGTTTTCCATTTTTGGTCATTCCACCAAATATGATTTGATCGAAATATTTCCGCAACTTTACCCGGTCGTTCACAAATTCAAATACATCTCCGGGTGAGGACGTGACCAATCCCGTGGAAAAGTGTTTTCGGACCATCTCGATCAGAGAAAAAAAGCCATCCATGAATTTAAGGTGAGCGGAAAATTCTTCGAACACCAGTGCCCGACCCTTCTGACGAAACGTAGATTCTTCCTCCTGAATACCATATCGTTCCATGGATATTTTATAGAAAGCTTCTTCAGTGCACCCCCGGAAAAGTTTCCAGTCGTCATCCGGGATTTCCACTCCGTACTGTCGGAACAACTGAATCTCAGCCTGCATGTAAAGTGGTTCTGAATCCACAACCACACCATCCATATCAAATAAAATTGCTTTAATCATTTATTTCCATTGTTAAGAACATTCCTTAATCCAATTTGTACAGCAATGTGCAATGATCCACAAATAGTTTTTTAATTGGATCCAGGTCATCTTTACCCGTTGCATGTCCGATCACGGATTCATGGTTGAAGTGAAGCTTTCCCATCTTCTGCCACATTCCCGGAACAGGTGTACCGGTAAAATTGATTTGTTTTTGAATAGCGGTTCCATCGAGCCCTGGTCCCCACATAGAAATTGTATTGACCACACCATCATTCTCAAACCAAAGTGAATCGGCTTTATCCGATCGTCCCATCAAAAACCCGGTACTCCAAATTCTCCAATTCATCTGATTATCCGGTACATAATACTCAGATCGTTTGGCTTGCCGTGTGGCATAGGTCGCATATGAAAAGTAATATACGGATGTATCAGGCTGATAGCTCATATTGAATTGAGACGTTCCTTCGAGGGAAAGATCCCATGTACAAAAATTCTTTGTTTGTGCCAGATCTGACATTCTTATCCGTTTAAGGTATTGGCTAAATTCTTCATCTGGATCTCTGGCGAGTCCCCATTGTTCGAGATCAAAATCATACAATTTTTCAACCGATGATCCTTCTTGGCTGCTCCCAAGGTACACCACTAGTTTTTGAACAAAAGGAAACATGTCCGTAATAATCGGTTGCAATGTTGTACCGTTGTGAGGTGTGGATATGGTTGTAATGCTTTTAATCCAACCGGGAAGTGATGAGCCCAATAATTGAGAATCTTCTTTACTACTGACTTCGTTCATCAAGGTTTCAAGCATGGTAGCAGTTTGTCCGCCCATACTGTGTGCAATAATATGTACCGGATGATCTGCATCCCATTGTGGATAAAGACCCAGAAATTCTTTTCCGTCAGGGACTCGGATTAACCCGTACTCTTTTGAGTGGGCAGCACCATAATCAACTTGTCCGCCTTTGATCTGGTAAAATGCTTCAATTGCACGGTCATAATTGGATGAAATCGGTCCAACTGAAACAGTATATACTTCAAATCCCTGCTCAATTAAATAAGTTTCGAGGTCAAATTTACCTCCCCAATAATAGTAGTCGTTCAACTCGTCCCTGCCCCAGCCGATAAATCCATGTAATAAAATAATTGGGTGTGAATTTTCAGCGATCAAAATGGATTGGAGAATAAACAAAACTCCCAGAAATACGATTCGATGATTTTTCATTTTATGAATCATGTTGTAATGTAAGATGAATTCAATGAATTATTTCTGATTTCAGATATTCTCTTTAGCACGGGTGGATGACTGTATGATATAAAAACCGTAAACGGGTGGGGAGTCAGATTACTCAGATTATGCGCTGACAATTGTTTTAATCCGTGGATAAAACTATCTCCATCGGTGGTGGTCTCAACGGCGAATCTGTCCGCTTCAAATTCATGCTTTCGGGATAATGCATTTAATCCCAATGCCAGTATCAATTCAATCGGTGAGTAAAGCAGTCCAAAGAACAGGATACTTGCATAAACAGAAACGTGTGTCATTTTGAATGCATCAAATAAAAGCTGGTTTTTCAGAAACAATGAGAGTAAAAACAGTAACATTCCCGTATGTGTAATGGACAGAAGCATTCCCTTCAGAATATGATGCTTTTTGTAGTGACCAATCTCATGAGCGAGAATCGTAAGTAATTCCCGTGGTGAATGTTCTTTGATCAACGTGTCATATAGAACAATTCTTTTGTTCTTACCAAATCCAGTGAAGTATGCATTGGAATGAGTCGATCGCTTTGAACCATCCATCACAAAAATACCAGATAAAGGAAATTTCACGGTGACTGCATATTTTTCCAAGAGCAACTTTAATTCACCGTCTTCCAGTGGCACAAATTTGTTGAATAAAGGAGCGATGAAATGAATGTATAATGGTTGGATCACGATGGTGATGAGGGTCACTGTACACCACGCTACAAACCATGCCTCACTTCCCAATGACTCAAAGATAGAAAAAATTACTCCCAAAATGATGGTTCCTAATATTGCCAATAGCAGATACCCCTTCAATTTATCTTTGATGAACAATGACGGGGTCATTTTATTAAAGCCGTATTTTTCTTCGATAACAAATGTGTGATAAATCGAAAAGGGAAGGGAAATAATATCCTGAATGAAGTATAAGATTCCCATAAACAACAGTCCACCCCAAACAGGATGCATCGTGATTTCCCTGGTCCAGGAATCCACCAACTCAAATCCCCCTAACAAAATGGCGGAAATTATCACAATGAGATTTACCGTCGATGTAATGTGTGAAAACCGAATGTTATCCCTCGTATATCTCTGAGATTTTTGATATTTATCTTCGTCATAAGCACCGACGAATTCAGAGGGTAAAATGGAGCTTAGGGATTTTACTGTGAGAAATCCAGATATTATACTAATTACAAATTCGATAACCAGTGTACTTAAAATTATAATTAGGAAAAGATTCATCTGCAACTCATACTATTTATAAGATAAATCATTAAGAAACTGTTCTAATTCTTCAAAATGGGTATAGTAGTGACCGGTCATTCCGAAATCTATTGCCGCGCGCACATTTGACAGGGAATCATCAATCATTACTGAACGATCAGGATCAGCTTTAAATTTCTGTAATGCAAATGAGTAGATTCCCGCTTGAGGTTTCATCATTCCCGCATCCTCTGAAGTAATTACTCCATCAACAAACTTAAAAAAATCAAATTTGGATTTTAAATATCTGATATTGTGATTTGAGGCATTCGATAGGATCAGAATCTTATGTTTCTTTGATAATTCAGGAAGTAATCCGGTAGCAGGTAATTCGCTTAACCCAATCCGATCCCAGCGTGCCTTAAATGTTTCGTATTGGAGCTTTTCACCAGATGGCAATGCATACTGGATATCTGAAAAATACTGTTTGAAACTGATGTCATTGCGTTCGAGCCTTTTCATGGGGTCGCCATATAAAATATCTCTCGCAAGATGATAGGGTATCTCCGTTTGAGTTGCAACGTAGTGGATCACCGTAGATGGATCGGCGCCGATTAAGACTCCAAACAGATCAAAGAAAAGATTATAAGATATGTTGCTCACGTTGGTAGTCAATTTACAAAAATGAGAATAACCATATGATTCAGATTCATAATTAAGATAAAAAAGGGGCAACAAGTACTTGCTGCCCCTCTAAAGTGTTTAAAAAGTTTAGATCAATTTGACGTAAGTTTGAAATTGACAGGTATGGAAATCCATACGCCGACTTTTCGGTCACGCTGTAGCGCAGGTTTCCATCTTGTACGTTTGATAGCCTCAATTGCGGCATCATCCAATCCGGTATTGGGAATTCCTTTCAGAACGACTGTGTCGGTTACGATTCCCTTATCATTAATGAATGCCTGTATGATTACAGTTCCTTCAATACCAGCTTCCATTGCAATGTCAGGATAAACAACGTTTCGCTGTAATGAAGCATAACCACCAATGGGTTCAGGCGCTTTGTCGTATGGAATAAATTTTATTTTTGAGCCGGCATCACTGGGTGGCGGTGGTGGGGCTTCCCAATCATCAAGGTCATCGAAATCAGTTTCATCGATGGTAATATCCTCATCAAGGAACTCGTCGTCAGATGCAACAGGAATAGTGGGTCGTGAAGGCGGTTCAGGTATTTTGATCTGCTCTGTAATCGGAATATCAATGGTTTCAATTGTTTCCGATATTTGGTTAGCAGCGATTTTTTTTGCTTCTCCCAAAAATTTTGGAAACAGATACATTGCAAATGCAATACCGACAATCACTAAAATTGAAATAGACCGCAACCGAACAGGATAGCTTAGTATGAGAGGATCTTGTCTAATCATAATTTTTCTCCTTCGAATCTTTTCGCTGAATAGCTCAATCTTAACGCATGCGCCTCACGAAGCTCTGTATGGATATCAGTAATGGTTTCCATAGAGACTTCTTGATCTGCTAAAAGAGAAACCGTAGTTTTCGGCCGTTTTACCATTTTATCATACATAATATGTCTTAAATCATCAACATTGATTCTACGGTCGTCGACAACGATAGTACCATCTTTTGCTGCCCAGATATATGACGTGTTACGTTTACTTTCAAGTTTTTCAATCATTTTGGCTTTGGGCACAAGTACGATCAAGCCTTCATACTCTCTCATAACCGTGGTTACCATAAAGAAAATGAGCAGCATGAAGATAATATCCGGCATGGATGATGTGGAGATTTCGTTACTTGCTTTTGTTTTCTTTTCAATTTTCATCAGAATGCTTCCGGATTTGCGATTGATATTTTCTTGGCTCCTGCGATTTTGAGCTGGTCCAGAACCTGGAGATATACATCATATTTCGTATCCTGATGTGGTTTAACTGAAAAGATCATGATTTGTTCACCTTCAGGCGTGAATCCTCGTTTATTAATTCGGCTTTCGGCTTCACGAGCAATATCACGGATTAGAACTGGTTTATCATTAAAGAGTACTTTACCTGTTTGATTGATGAAAATTTCTGAAATGTTTCCTTTTGGAATCTCAATATCAGTATCACCCGGTTCAGGGAGAACCATCTGGATACCTTTGTCCATTGAAATGGTAGTAGTTACCAAAAAGAAAACCAATAGCAGAAATGCAATATCCGCCATAGATGCTGATGAAAAACTGCCGAGTCCGCGTCTGGGTTTTATGTACATCAGACTACAGATTATTTTTCGTTACGGAATTTGTCTTTTATGGACGCAATCAGAGAAGACGTACTCTTTTGCATCGTCACAATTTGCATATCAATAATGTATAGACATGTATTCTGGAGGAACTGAAGAATTACGGCTACAACCAGACCAAACGCAGTAGTGAGCAGAGCCTGTGAAATACCACCGGCAACTACTGCAGGTGAAATGTCATTGGCTGCTTCGATGTCGTTGAATGCGATGATCATTCCCCAAACCGTCCCTAAAAATCCTAACATGGGTGCAACAGCAATCATAAGGGATATCCAAGTCATGTTTTTTTCCAGTGAAGCCATTTCTATCGCACCAATTCTATCTAAATAGTTTTCTGCTTCATCAACTCCAAGGTGAGCTCTGTCTAAAGATGCAAGACACAAGTTGGCAACGGGACCTTTCCCGGATTCACATGCAGATTTCGCTTTATCAAAACCATCAGATTCTACCAATTGTGCGATTTGATTCGCAAAATCTTCCCCGGAAGATAATCCACTTACCAAGTGAAACAATCGTTCGATTACGAATAATAAACCGATGATAAACGAGCCCAATATAGGCCACATGAAGTTACCGCCATCGAGAAATAATTGTACCATTCTTTCCTCTCTATCTTATTTTAAAGTTTTGTTTATGTATTGTATAAAAAATCTGTCTTGAATCTTAAGCAATTTTATTCGTTTTTGCCAAAAGGTATTTGAGCGAATTTAGTCGTAAATCTCTATCGTTCCACAATCAAATTTTTGGCTTCACTGATATGTTTAACTGCCTCATTGACTTGAGTATCTATGTCGAGAAGTTTTTTGTATAAATAATTTTTACCCCATATTGCTCCGGCCACTTCAGCGGTAATACGGGTTTTGACAATATCCCAATCTTTTTCCAAATCATCAGATTCATATTCGATCTCTTTCTCGTCCATCCATTTCATAAAATCTTTCAGATCATTTTTGGATAACTCAAATTTTGAATCAAATGCCTCGTAGGTCGAATATTTGTCAGAGACTTTGTCTTTTAACGTACCGGAATAATTGAAAATAGGTCTCTTTGAGTTCCAGATCAATTGTGATGTGGAACTGGCTACTTCAAGATCAGAAACGACATGAATGTCGGGTGTAATACCACCTCCGCCGTAAACCGTCCTGCCTTTTTTCGTTTTAAATTCAGGTCGTTCTGCCAAAGTTGTATCAGAAGCCTCTCGATCTTCTTCTCGCAGGTCCGCATAATAATCTTCAATCCCGCCATTATAATCACGTTGGATCAACCTTCCGCTTGGCGTGTAATATCGGGCGATGGTAATACGAGCAGCGGATTCATCCTGTAATGGGTACTGTCTCTGTACCAGACCTTTACCAAAACTCGTTTCACCTAAAATAAGTCCTCTGTCCAAGTCTTGCAAAGCGCCGCTGACAATCTCACTTGCACTGGCAGAACCACGGTTGAGCAGAACAATAATGGGAAATTTTTTGTGTGTTCCCCATTTGTGGGCACGGAAAACCTCATTTGAATCGGGGAGTCTGCCTTTTGTAAATACGATGGTGTCATTTGAAGAAACGAACATATCCACGATTTTGATGGCCTGATCCATATATCCACCGCCGTTATTTCTTAAATCAAGGATCAACTGCTCCATACCCAATGCTTCCAATTCATCTAGAGCATCTTCTACTTCTTGAGCGGTTGTTGATGCAAACCGGTTCAGTTTGATATAGCCACTATTATCCTTGTACATAAATGATGCAAGAACACTAACGATGGGGATTTCATCTCGAATCAAAGTAACGTCAAACGGATCATCCAAACCTGATCGGCGGATGGCGACTATAACCTCTGATCCCTTTGGACCGCGAAGCTTGTTCAGCACATCTTCCTGTGTGATTTTATATGCGGATTCACCATCAATGCGTACGATTTTATCTCCTGATTGGAGACCTGCCCGTTCGGATGGTGTGCCGGGGATTGGGGATATAACCGTTATGTAACCGTCGAGGATGGCGAACTCAATTCCAATACCTTCAAATTTTCCCGCAAATTGCTCGGTTACCGTTTTCAAATGCTCTTGGGAGATATAATTAGAATGGGGATCCAATCGATCCAACATCCCCTCTATTGCCCCTTCGAGGATGTCATCCATATCTACATCTTCAACGTAGTTATTGTTTACCAGTTGGATCAACTGGCTAAGCGTTTTCATCTTTCGATATTTGTCTTTTCCAGCGTCAGATTGGAATCCGAAAATTCCCAATAAAATGACACCGGCTAATATGATTAATAGTCCTTTTTTCATAGCGCAAATAATACCTACTTATTGTCTTTTAATACAATGCTCAATCAACCTACCGACGGGATTCCTCCAGAATAGGATATAAAATGTCCAGATCACCTTCAGGTGCATCCTTTGCAGGGCCATAGGGTTGGATTCCGAGAATTTCACATACGAGAGGATAAACATGGATGTTTTCAAAAGTATCAATAGTTACGCCCGATCGAATGGCGGGACCTGATGCATAGAAAATACCATGCATATTTTTAACTTCAGGGTCAAATCCATGATTGCCAGCAGATATACTGTAATTCCCTCCAATTGTTTCCTCAGAAATGATGGTCCAGCCATCGTCTGCAACCAAAAGATAATCTTTTGTATTCCGATTTACAAAATGGAACCTTTCCGGTATGGAATTTCGAGGATAAACTGTCAAATGAGGGATATTTTTTAATTTGTGGTGAAGAGCAAACCGCTGCCAGAAAAAACGTACATCGATTTGTGCGAAAGGTCCATCATTTTCAATAATCAATCTGTGGGAATTAATATGTTTCTTAAGGGGAATGATCCGATCATTAGATATCGGTGTCATCCCATGATCACTCACAACCACAAGGTTCAGCTCATCAGCAATGGGTAGAGATGATAAACCTGCGATGAGACTTCCCAGAATACTGTCTAAATAACGAACTTTTTCATCTACCAGCGAACTTTCGGAACCTTTACCATGTCCTGTATGATCGGGTTCATCAAAATACAGCATGATCAGGTGAGGTCTGGATGCTTCCGGTAATTGAAGCCACGCGATGACACTATCGACTCGAGCGTCATAGGATACTGATCCATCATAATATTTAGAAATGGAAGGGGACAGTCCCTTGATCGGCGCCTCGGAACCCACCCAAAAATAGGAGGCTGATTTAACACCCTGACGTTCAGCGGTTACCCAAATCGGTTCTGCTTGGTACCATTTTGGATTCTGTACTGTCTGGCGGTCTGATATGGAGTATCTCTCCTTAAAATATTTGTCATAAAATGAATTCCCCGTTAGCATATGAGTTTGAGTATAGGCACCGGTGGCGAGGGAATAATGATTTGGAAATGTCTTTGATGGAAATACCGGCTGCAGAGATTCAGCCTTTGCACCATGATCCCGAAGATAATCGAAATTTGGCGTATCAACACGATCGGCATAATCATACCGGAAACCATCAAAGGACACCATGATCACGTATGGTTCTGATCCAAAAAGTGCCCACAGGAGAATTATGAAAAGCAGGGATAGTTTTATATACTTCATTTTTTCTTTCAATCAATTTGCATAAAATACGGGGAGAAAGCTTGCAGGGTTCGACACCACATTTTCAACTGAAAAATTCAGTTATAATCAACATAAGATTAAGACAACAGAAGCGGAATGAGGATACGAATATTTATCGTTGTGTCAAGGTGTATAACGGCTTGACCTCAACGGCGTGGGAAAGAGGCGCGTGTTTTCATGGAAAACCGTGCCGTTTCGACGTCCGTTGCAGAGAGTGTTAAATAATTCTTGAGAAAGCCTTTTTATTCTTGCCACTATTCAGTCTCCCTGAAGATTGTGTGTGAGAGTTGAATGTGATCCCAGTTTTGTATCGGTGCACCCTCGTAAAGGAATTTCACGCCATCAATCCACTCACCATGATAATCGTTCTGCAGGAATGTTTGAATAAGGGTTTGAGAAGTAAACCGACCACCAGTAGTGCCTTGGAAATAGTCCATTTTCCACATGACGCCAGCGTTCCCACGGTGATTTTGACTATCAAATCCTTTATTCCAACTTTGCTCTTTCAAATCAATCACTGCAATTGATTTTCCTTCAAGACTGTCAATACTGACTATTTGGATGGGGAGAAAACTAAATTTATACCTTGATAAATGATGAGCAATCTCGTTTAGTTTCCCCAAAATTGTAGATTCGATATCAATTTCTATAAGGAAATTCACATCAACGTTGTTGTAATCCTCATCTGCTCCATAGACTCTAACAATATCGAACTTTGCATCGATAAGTGATTCAGAATTTAATGACGTCTGGATTGCTGTCTGATTAATTATCGATCTATCAATAAACACTCCGATAGCAACTCCGAAAAGGAGCACAATCAAAACTGAGATAGCTCTATTCATTGAGGACTTTATATTTAAGGTTAATGTCAAGCATTTGGGAATTATTTAACGGCCAAAGCTCACGGGCGCTTACTTCCATTTGTTATTTTAGTTAAAACTTTCTTCACGTCCCTCAAAATCATGATTTTTAGACTCCCCGTAGGCCGGAGCCCAACGGGGTACGGCCAGGGCGGTACCGCTTGTAGCGTCCGGTGGAGCGCTAGTTAGAAGAGAACTTAACATTTTACAAATTTAGATTTATCTAAATGTAAACAGTCGGTAATGTTGCCTTCACCTTGCAGGTCACTTTTCTTTACATTGAAATTGGTAATTTCAGTAGCCAGTTGTTTGGCTGTGATGGTAATGGTTGGCAGAAAATCTGCCAAAGGACGGTTCCAGCCAATACCCAGTTTACGTTTCATTGCGCCGGTATTAAAACCGCCAAAAAGCGCTTGATCGCCTTTGCTGCGGATCATAGCAAAACCTCTGCTGTCCACGCCTCTTTCATAAATATTCTTAGAAAGTTCAGTTTCAGCGACAGCCAGTTTTTCGCGGGCTTGTAAACGTTCCAATAGTTGGATACGTTCTTCCAGTAATTCCTGTTTGCGGGTCTGTAAAGCAAAATAACTTTGGGCGAAAGCAATTTGCTTCTTCTTGGGGTCTCCGTTTTGGGCAATCAAGTAACAGGCATAACGCGTGAGCATGATATCATCAACTTCACGTTTTGCGCCTTTGCCAAGGTCGATCATTTTGCTGATGTCAGCAAAATGATCTGCAACGACATTCCCCGATTTAGCGCAGGTTACTTTGGCTTTTTCAATCACATTAGAAAAATTACGCCATTGAGTGTATTCCAAAAGTTCCTGAAGTTCCCTCGCTAACCAATAATCAATGCCATCCTGTTCACACGCATATTCTTCAAACTTTTTATTGAGTTTGGCAATAATATTTTTTTCCATTTCAGACCATCCTCCATTGAATACTAAACAACTCTTTTATCTCAATATGTTGTTTTAGCCGGTGTTCAATGTCCGTTAAAAAATCTTCTTTCTTATCATCAATCTGATCCTGTGCTTCAAAAAGGGTCTGCCTTTTTTCACTGCGCTTTCTTTCCAATTCTTTTATAAAACACTGGGCTTTCACCTTTTCTGCTAACAAAGTTTTATCCCGCTTTGGTAATCGTGCATACCCCGCCAAACGGGTGGGGTAATCAAATTCTTTGTAACTAACTTCAATTGTTTCTGTCATCAGAATGAACACCTGAGTTTTCAATTGTGCTATCCTGCTGAAAACGTAGGATAACCATTATTCAATTTTCTTTACAATTCATTGATACGATCCATCAATTTGGGTTTTGTTTTTTGGTGTGGTTTGTGTATCGCGTTTACCGGTATAGAATTTAGCGGGGATGCCGTTGATTGTGTATAAAAATTATCCATTTCGCTTCTCATGCCATGCCAAGAATACATAGACTGGTTAGTTATGAGCAAGAAAATTATTTAGGTTAATATGGTTTTCAATATTTCAATCGGTCTTGGGGTGAACTGACACTCAATCGATCTGCACTCAAATCCTCCTTTTTGTGATGGCACCGGCAGGCGTAATTTCATAGAGATGATTCAAATATGATTGAGTAAAATTAAATGAAAACTGATTCTGGAAATACGGATTTATCCACCAAACGGCACGCACTACTGCCTCCTCTGGCAGAGCGCGTTCGACCATCAACGTTGGAACAATTCATCGGACAATCTTCCCTCACATCAGAGCGAAGTTTATTGGTACAGTCGGTAAAACAAAACCGTCCGTTTTCGCTGATTTTCTGGGGACCACCGGGTACGGGGAAAACGACGCTTGCACGGATATTATCACATGAATATGGAGCGGAATTTCTCGAATTGTCAGCAGTGTCTTCCGGTGTGGCGCAAATTAGACAGGCACTCGCTTCAGCAAAAGATATGCGTCAACTTGATAAAACCACCATCCTGTTTATTGACGAAATCCACCGGTTCAGCAAATCCCAGCAGGACGCCCTGCTCCATGCGGTTGAAGACGGCACCATTATTCTCATTGGCGCAACGACGGAAAATCCATCGTTTGAAGTAATCTCCCCATTACTTTCCAGATGCCGTATCATGAAGTTGAATTCGTTTTCATCTGATGAGTTACTGAAAATCTTGGATAGAGCATTGGTGGAAGATATCATCCTTTCGCAGCGGAGTATCCTTATCCCCGACGATATGAAAAATGAACTGGCTGCGTCATGTGGGGGAGATGCCCGGAAGATGTTGAACACGTTTGAACTGGCGATTTCATTTCATCCGGAGGACCCCGTTGAGATCACCTCTCATGACTTACAGGAAGCGCTTCAACAAAAGCATGTGATCTATGACCGCGTAGGTGATTATCATTACGATACCATTTCGGCGTTTATAAAATCTGTACGAGGGTCAGACCCGGATGCCGCTGTGTACTGGCTGGCGATTATGTTAGAAGGTGGCGAGAAGCCTGAATTTATTGCCCGACGACTCATCATCCTCGCATCAGAAGATATCGGGAATGCTGAACCTTATGCCCTCATGCTTGCAACCTCTAGTATGCAGGCTGTACACATGGTGGGGATGCCCGAAAGTGCCATCATCCTGGGGCAGATCACAACGTATCTTGCCAGTGCACCCAAGAGCAATGCATCTTATTCCGCCATCAATTCAGCACGGGATTACATCCGTGAGCATGGCACAGAATCGGTTCCTCTCCATTTAAGGAATGCTTCCACCAATCTGATGAAAAATATGGGATATGGCAAAAAATATCAGTATCCCCATTCCTCTGAAAACCATTTTGTGGAAGAACAGTATTTCCCGGAAACCATAAAGACTCCGCCGTCATTTTATAAGCCTTCAGGTGAGGGACGTGAAAAATTTCTGCGGGACCGGTTGGCGTTTCTTTGGAAAACCAGGTATAAACCATGAAAAGATTAATATTTGTTCTAAAAATAAGTTTGCTAATTATCTTATTGTTGGCCTGTGCCACCGTCCCTATCACAGGAAGGAGACAATTAGCGATGGTTCCTCAAAACACGATTCTGGAGTACAGCGAATCCAATTATCGTGAATTTCTTAACGAAAATACGATCATTACCTCTGGGACAATTGTGAGAATGATTAAGCATGTGGGTGAAAACGTTACCAATGCAGTGACAGAATATTTCACCGAACAGGGTAAACTTTCTTTGTTAGACGGTTACAAGTGGGAATTCAATCTCGTGGAGAAGGAGGATGCAAATGCATGGTGCATGCCCGGTGGGAAAGTGGTGGTTTACACGGGAATCCTGGATATCACTAAACACGAAGGCGGACTTGCCGTCGTCATGGCTCATGAAATTGCACATGCCATCGCCAATCACGGTAATGAACGAATGAGCCAGGTGCTACTGGCACAAATGGGTGGAATGGCGCTATCCACTGCCATGGCATCTCGGCCACAGCAAGCACAGGATTTGTGGATGCAGGTGTTCGGTATGGGTACTAACCTTGGGATACTGTTGCCGTACAGCCGAGTGCATGAAAGTGAAGCTGACCGCCTGGGAATGGTCTTTATGGCAAAAGCGGGGTATGATCCAGATTTTGCACTGGAGTTCTGGCAGCGAATGTCTGATATGAAAAACGGTAATGTATCTGAAGAAATATTAAGCACACATCCCTCTGATGAACACCGCATTCAGGAGATACGAGATATAATCCCCGAAGTGGAAGAATATTACCAGAATTCTGTTAAACAACATGTGGATTTTTAACAGAAGTAAATTCATTTTAACCGCATTTGAAAAATTTGTTCAATTCTTTGCAATAACGTAATATTCACTTACACTATAAGGAGAATATTCCAAAAATGAATGGATATTACCGTCATTTTCAATTCCAAAAGCACACCACTTTAATTGGGGTTCTCTTCCTAATTGTTAGTATCTTTTTATTTGCCACCCCTCGGGACCAACTGGGTGATGTAAACAACGACGGTGACATCAATGTTCTCGATATCGTACGGATCGTAAACATCATTCTAGAAAACGACCCTCCACCTACAGATCTCGAACTCTGGGCAGGTGATGTAAATGCAGATGAGACCGTCAATGTACAGGACATAGTCATTATCGTCACAATCATTATGCAAACTTATGAATGCCCGGATTTGTACTCCCCCTGTTCAGATAATCTCTCTAATTGTTGCATGGATTCAACGATTCACTTTAATACCTGGGAAATCGATACGCTTGGACATTATGGGAGTTATTTGACAGATGTGGCAGTAATTAGTGAAAACAACATTTGGGTTGTTGGACAAATAGTGACCGACAGTACAACATATAACGCTGCAAAGTGGGATGGCACTCAATGGGAATTATTCGCTATTGTCAGTGGCTATGCACCACTATACTCAATCAAATTCTTTGCGAATGATGATATTTGGGTCACATCTTATAGTTTTCCTTTGCATTGGGATGGAACCACATGGACGCTTTATCATCTTCAAAATATGGGATTAAACGTGAGTGTTGGTAGAGATATTTGGGGATTGTCCTCCTCTGATCTATATTTTGTCGGATACGATGGCGCTATTGTTCATTATGATGGTTCAGAGTTTGTCGAAATTGAAAGTGGAACCGAGGTGGATCTTCAGAATATTGACGGTACACCCGATGGAGACTACATTTTTATTTTGGGCTATGATGACCTCCATGAACCCGCAGGAAATACTGTTCTCCAACTCCATGAGAATGAAGTTACAGAATTGTATTATTCAGATATGTATAATCAAGGTCCTTATGGAGCCACAAATGCAGTTGAGGTAATTGGAGATACTACCTATGTCAAGATTCAACACGGAATATGGAGATTCAATTATCTAACCGGTGCATCTAATTTTACTTTAATGGACGAATGTTGTCCGGGTCATGGTGGGGTTCGTTCAATGGTATTTAATTCGCTAAATGATATATTCATGGCAAACGGGGTAGGGGTAATATTCCATTATAACGGCTCCACTTGGCAGGTAGACGATTGGCTGCACGAATCTAGACCGACACAGATATTTGACATGGCAATACATGGAGATATGATCACGATGGTAGGTCATTTTTGGTTTTACCAGACTGGTCTGGTTGTCAAAGGATATCGATAGTAAAAATAAGAACATCGAATACTGGATGAAGAATATCCATGTGCCTATCCTACCGAAAAATTCCAACTCGCCCTAATATCTTTTCAGCCGGCTCAGGTACAGCCGTAAATTTTCGCCCCTTGTTTGAGGAATCTTTACATTTCAAAGAGAAGACAAATGAATGAAAGTATAATCGTTTTATTAACAAAAATTAGAGAGCAAAATTAATGGAATTAATCCGAGGTATTTCGGGTATTCGTGGAATCGTCGGTCTGACACTGACTGCACATGACGTTGAAAAATATTCGTTCGCGTTTGCAAAATTACAGCCAATGGGAACCATCCTTTTAGCGCGAGACAGTCGGACCCATGGCAGATCACTACTCCTGTCAGCGTACAATGCATTAATAACATCCGGGCGAGAGGTGATTGATTGCGATATTATTCCCACGCCCACGGCACAATTCATCGTTCAGCAAAAAAATCTCGCTGGTGCCATCGTCATCACGGCTAGTCATAATCCATCAGAGTGGAATGGGATGAAATTTGTAGATCATGATGGTTGCTTTCTGGATGGCAATGCGAACAAAACCCTCTTCAATATCGCAGACGAATTACCCGATTATCCTGCGCTACCACAAGACGATTCAACCATTGATTCTCACCTGCCAGAAGAACATATTTCCCATTCGGCTACACTAACGACGATTAATCGTGAACGAATCGCTTCCCGGAAATTCAAAGTGGTGGTGGATGCCGTGAATGGTGCAGCCTCAATCTTGTTGCCTGAAGTCCTTCGGCAACTGGGATGTGAAGTGATCCCATTGTATTGCACACCTGACGGACAATTTCCTCGAGGAACTGAACCGCTGCCAATCAACCTGAAAGATTTAGGTCACCAGGTGAGAAAACACGGTGCGGATGTGGGATTTGCTACTGATCCCGACGGAGACCGACTAGCGGTAGTAGATGAGCGCGGTGATCCTCTTGGCGAAGAATATACACTCACCATTTGCGCCGATGGATTTCTGGCTGAAAATCCCTCTCAAAAACCAATTGTTACTAATCTTTCAACTACAATGGCGTTAGACCGTGTGGCAGAAAAATATGATGTACCCGTCATTCGAACGGCAGTGGGGGAGATAAACGTGGTCAATGCCATGAAAGCTCACCAGTCTGTGTTGGGTGGTGAAGGCAACGGCGGAGTGATTTTAGCAGAATCACATTTAGGGCGAGACTCATTGGTAGGCGTTGCGCTTTTCCTGAATCGAATGTCGCAAACCACCGATCCGGTTAGTATCATTTTCAAGTCAATGCCACAATTCACAATGGTGAAAGATAAAATCCAGTTGGGGGATATCAATCCGGATCAGGTCATCGAGAAAATTTCCAAACAATTTGGTGATGTAGAGCAAGATCATCAGGACGGCCTTAAACTGATTTGGCAGGATTGTTGGGTGCATATCCGAAAATCAAATACCGAACCCATCGTACGGATTTATGCAGAAGCAGAAACACCGAAGAACGTGCAATTGTTAGTAGAAGAAATTAAAAAATTGGTTTAAAAAGCGGTTTGCTGTAAGATCACTTTCGCAAAGGCACAAAGCACACGAAGAAGAAATATGGCTCATTAAATCAGAGCTATACCGCAGTGATGATTCCTATCTACTCATCCCTTCTCAAATTTCAACAATCGATATTTGATGTTCATTTGAACTGCCACTGCCAATTGCTCCTGCTAACTGCCACTCCTCCATTTGTCTTTAACTCAAATCCGCTTCGCTCATTTTAAGTTAAGTCCGGGGAGTATTATGCAGATGAACTTCATCCACAACGCCAACAATGATAGACCTGATGGGGGCATTGGGTTGATCCACTATTTGTCGGGCGGAGTTGCCTTCGTCCAAGACGAGCACAGTCTCACCGGAGCCGGAACCCACCACATCGACGGCGATGACATATTCACCTGTGGGCTTTCCATGGATATCGAGATAATCTACGATCAGTAGTTTTCTGCCATCATAAAAAGCATGGGTGATAGTAGAATGAATGGCGCCTCTGACTTTACCAATTTGCATGGTCCTTTACCTTTCTCCATTCAGATTCAGCAGATGGACATCATCCACAATTCCGATGATGGCGTGATCAACTGGTACAAACCAAGGGTCCAGTGTGAGGGCAGCCTCTCTTGAACTTTCGTAGGAGATCAATTCTCCATAGCCGCACATTCTGGTGGAGTCTGCTGCCACAAAAGGTGCGCCTGAGGGTTTCTGTTTCCCATCTAGAGGTTGAACTAAAAGCAGGGGTACGCCTTCGAGTCCCTCGTACACAATGCAGGGTGTGAGTGTGCCAATTACTTTGCCCAGATGCATTTTAAATTTCCCCTCCCTGCAGCAATTGCAGTTTTGAATCACTGAAACTTGTGGAGTGTTCGATCTGCTTAAGGATTTCCCCTGACAGCCTTGGGATCAGCGTTTCGCTCAACCAATTTGTCAACGGTTCCACCACAGATCTTGCCAGTTCAATGGCTGTGCTGACTTCCTCGATTTTTCCGCAGAAGATGGCTAGCCCTTTGCCCCCGATATCGTCAGCAAGACGGAGTTCCACCAGGGAGACATCCGTTCCTTTCAGGGCTTTGTCGGCTCCCTTTACCACTGCCGAGAGTGTGGCAGTTTCAATGATGCCCAGCGATTCAGATGTGATAGGTAAACGCCCGCCAAGAATGGCTTCGTGGACCTGTGCGTGGACAGCTGGCAGAAAAAGCTGGTCGATGATGCTGTCTTCGCCTCTGGCCAGCCCTTCGTGGTAGGATTCCTCCACCGAGGCAACGCTGCCCCCCAACATGACGATGTATTTGCCGTTGTGGACTGTTCCCGATCGTAATACGGTTACGGGTGCTTTTTTAACCATGGCATCACTGGCAAAAATACCGGCAGGGATATGCTTAAATTCAATGATAGCAATTGCAGGATACTTCATCAGACGATCCTGAAATGATCTACAAGCACACAGCGACGTTCACGGGTGAAGTCACGAGGACCTGTCAAGCCCTCTCCGGTGGGACTTGCAATAGTGAAAGAACAATAGCCCTCACCACCGTATCCCAGTCCGGCAACTGATGGACCGTTTTTCACGAAGATACTACAATCCATGACCCTAGCCATGCGGCTCAAATTGTCCAGATTTTTCGAATGCATAATGGCCGTATGTCGGAATCCATGCTCGGCTTCTTTGGCGATATCGATAGCCTGATCGGCATTGGGCATGCGCACCAGTGGGATTATCGGTAGCATCTGTTCCGTCCAAACCAAGGGGTGACCGGCCGGTACGGGTGCAATGGCAAGGCGTACAGAATCATCTACTTTTTTGTGGATTTTGTCGAGAATTTTCTGCACATTTTGCCCGATAAACTCTTTGTTAATGACACCGGGTTTACGCAGACCATTGGTTTGGGTGAAAATCAATTTTTCCACCTGGGCTACTTCGTGGGGCTGCAATACCACTGCGTTATGCCGCTGAAAGGCGGAGATCAGCTGATCGGCAACGGTCTCCACCACGAAAATCTCTTTCTCCAGCACACAGATGATGTTGTTGTCCAGCGAAGCGCCTTCCACGATGCTGCGGGCTGCCTTCTCGATATCTGCACTCTCATCCACTACTACCGGTGGGTTTCCGGGACCTGCACAGATGGCACGCTTACCGCTCTGCATGGCCGCCTTAACCACAGCTGAACCTCCAGTTACCACCAGCAGATTGATGCCGGGATGGGCCATGAGCTCTTGTGCACTTTCGATTGTTGGACGATCAATGGTGGTTACGAGGTTCACGGGACCCCCCGCTTCCTGTATTGCCTGGTTCAGTAGTTCTATGGTAAAAATACTCACCTTTCGGGCAGTGGGATGCACATTGAAAACGACGGCGTTTCCAGCAGAGACCATTCCAATAGTATTGCAGATGATAGTCGATGTGGGATTTGTACAGGGCGTAATGGAACCGATAACCCCGAAGGGTGCAGATTCCATGAGTGTCAGACCTCTGTCACCGGTATCAGCATGGGGAGTGAGAACCTCGGGTCCCGGAGTTTTCTCCGTTACCAAGCGGTTTTTGATGATTTTATCTTCTACTCGGCCAAGTTCCGTTTCGGCATGCGCCCGAACAGCCAGATCTTCAGCATGTTCCAGCATTTTAATACGGATATTGCGAATGATCTCATGCCGGCGATTCAGAGACATGCCCATAAGGTGGAGATGAGCTTTTCTGCCGGCTCGCACGGCAGCATCAATTTGACCAAAGACGCCAACTCCACTAGCATTTCCAGCTTCGTGAATTGGACGAATGCTCGGCATTTTCACAGGACTGTACTCTACCGGCCGGATCAGACCGACAACTTTTCCGGCTATGGACTCTACCTGTTCCGATGTTAACTGTGACACGGTTTTCCTCCCATCAATGACTAATCACAATGGTGTAAAGATTGATACCTGACGACGACTGCCATCGCGGATCAATCATTTACACCCTTTTTGTATTTGGTTTGACCTGCAACTTCCCAACTGTCAACGATGGCCATGACCACCGCGTCGCAGGGACGTTTATCGGTTCTCACCGTTTGACGTCCCGAGCTGCCTGTGGCAAAAAGAACAATTTCCCCGGGACCGGCATCTACTGCATCGACGGCAACCAACGTTCCATCTGCAGGAGCACCTTCCAGATCGATCTTTTGAAGGATCAGGAATTTCAGTCCTACCAGGCTCTCTTCTTTTTGTGTGGAGACCACGGTCCCCACTACTTTTGCGAGATTCATATTACCTCCAGATGGCTATTTTATACCCTTCATCTCGGCTTTGCCTTCTGCAGCTCTTCCCAGGGGAAGTACTGCATCCACATTTGGATGAGGTCGCGCGATGATATGGACGGCTACGATCTCGCCCACTCTGGCGGCACCTGCTTTTCCAGCCTCGCAGGCTGCTTTTACAGCGGCAACATCCCCACGGATACACACCGTGACGTAACCACCACCTGTTTTTTCGTATGATACCAATTCAACTTTTGCAGCTTTCACCATTGCATCCGCAGCTTCTACTACTGCAGGATAGCCTCTGGTTTCCAGCATTCCTAGTGCTTCTGCCATTTTGGATTCTCCTTTTCTGGTTTATTGAAATATTATTATTTTTTTAATTTTCTACTGTGCATTTCTGATTGGTCAGCACAGTTTTAACTATGATTTTCTTTACCGGTAACTTCCTCTATTGCCCGAACGGCTGCACGCCAACCCACGTCGATATCCCGCTCTTTACCACCGAGGTAGATCCGTCCGAATGAACCGAATGAACTGACTTCGAGAATGTTGATTTCGGCTGCTTTTTCAGCTTCATTAGCGGCCAGAGCTGCATAGGCAGCCGGCTGGACCTCCATAACGAAAAGAGTCTCACCGGGGACGATCATGTTCCCGTGTCGCATCCGGTTGATGAGTTGTGTTTGATGGTCATCGATTCTGCGGATGACCTGGTTAGAGAATATCTTCGGTTTCCATCGATCCGCTTCGGTGAGTTCCAAGGCATCCAAAATGGCCTGACCCGCCTGACGCACATCGGCCTGGGATTCAGAGTGGATCTCCAGCATGCCGTAAAGTCTTTCCACAATTTGCATCCCTGGTGTCACATTCGTCGATTTCAGGGCGATATCTGTTAATCGGTTGATCTCAATCCCCGGGGAAATCTCGATGTAAAGGGAGGCCATGCCAGAAATGGGCAGGAAGCCTTTTGCAACGGTGCCTAGAAAGGCCGCATATTGGGGTTGTAGATTATCTAAAAATACATAAGCTCTCAGGTCTACCACATTGTCTCCTTCACGATTGTTTTAAATTAATTTGAATATGTTACAGAACGGGATTCACCCATGATCCGAATCCCAGCACTGGCACCCAGACGAGTTGCTCCCGCTTTTATCATTTTGCGGGCATCATCGTAGGATGAAATTCCACCTGATGCCTTCACCCCCAGACCCATGGGCTGTACTATTTTGCTCATGAGCTCCACATCTTCCACTGTGGCACCGTGGGGTCCAAAACCGGTGGAGGTTTTGACGTAATTGGCTTTGGCTTTTACAGCCAGTTCACAGGCCCGAACCTTTTCTTCATCGGTAAGATAGGCTGTTTCGATGATGACTTTGGAAATAGCACTACCGTCTTCGCAGGCTTCGGTGACCCGACGGATGTCCCGATAAACCAGTTCGTCATTTCCACTTTTTAAGGCACCAATATTGATCACCATGTCGATTTCTCTAGCGCCTTCGCGGATAGCCTGTCGGGCTTCCATGGCCTTTATCTCCGATGCATGGGCTCCCGAAGGAAATCCTACAACAGTGCAAACATTAACAGAAGTACCGGCAAGTATTTTTGCAGCCAGTTTCACATAACTGGGCGACACACATACAGAGGCAAACTGAAATTCTCTGGCTTCGTCACAGATGCGCTTGATATCATCGTCGGTAGTCGTGGGCTTGAGGATGGTGTGATCGATGCACCGGGCAATATCTTCCGGGACACAGTCACATCCGCTACCTTCATGATAGCCGAAACGATTGACTCCCAGTTGCATGAACTGGCGCATAGTTGCAGGGTCTTTTCCCAGATGTACACCACAGCTACAAACCATTTCGCTATCGCAATGGGATGGAGCGCTACCTGGCATTACACCACCGGATGCCAGCAGTTCACTAACCCGTTCGGCAATTCTGGTCATATCTTCCTGAGTGATGGAATTCACCTCTTCCTCCTTATTTTCTTTTTTCGGGATGGGGGCCGTGACCGAGAATGATCGGGGTCGGTCCAGTTCATCAATCATCTTAACGCGGTTTAAATGTCTCTCTACGGTACAATCTGTGGTCAGAAAAATATCCGCAATTTGTCTGGCAAGGGCAGTTCCTGTGAGACCCGCACCGAGGGTGAGAACATTGGCATTGTTGTGTTCTCGGGCGTTGCGAGCAGTGGATAGGTCATAGCACATGGCAGCCCGGACACCCGGGACCTTATTGGCCGTCATAGCTGATCCGATACCGGCGCCATCCACGATGATTCCAAATCGAACTTCTCCGGCTGCGACTTTTTCGGCCACGATCCGGGCAAATTCTGGGTAATCCACGGCTTTTTCGCTGAAAGTACCGCAATCTTTCACGATATAATTCTGTCCTGCCAGATGGGACAACAGAGCTTCCTTCAGAGGAAATCCTCCGTGATCAGCGCCAAGTGCAATTAAAATTTGATTAGATTCTGCCATTTTTAGTTTTAGACGTATCCATGTTTAGTTTTCTATAAGTTCTTTCGCCACCAATTCGTCGGTGATGAGTGTATTAAAATAATTTCCTGCCAGTGCCGCTCTGATGGCTTCGAGTTTTTCCCTGCCACCTGCTATGGCCACAGACCACGGCTTTTCCTGCAGAGCCTTCAGACTGATGCCTAGGGTTCGTTCATTGAGTTCTGTGGAAGAGATGGAACCGTCGCGACTGATGATCCGGGAACAGATATCTCCAACGGCACCCTTCTTCAGCAGCCGATCGACCTCATCGGAATCGAAATAATCAGCTTTCACCAGGGCAGAATGGTGGCCGAATGAACCGATGGTAAAGAGAGCCACAGTGGCTTTTTCGGCCAGTGTAAGAGTTCGCGCAATATTTTTATCGGAAGTAATTGTCTGCTTGAGTTCAGCCCGATCCACTACAGCCGGTAACGGCAACATAAAAGGTATGGCTGATAATCGCTCGCCGAATCGACGGACGATCTCACTTGCGTGCGTGTCATATTCTGCCCGAGAAATTCCGCCGTTGAGCTGCACTACCGTCATGTCACGAAATTTCTTTTTTGGCAGGGCTAGCGATACGGCCTGCAGACTCGTTCCCCAAGAAACACCGAGTACCGTACCATCCTGGATGATATGATCCAAAAATTTAACTGCAGCAATTGCCAGTCTTGATTTGATGGTCTTTTCGTCATCATCATTATTGGGTATGACAACAGCAGATTTTAATCCGAATTTTTCTTTCAGTCCGTTTTCGAGAACAGTTCCTTGCAGATGGGGGTCGATGATTTCAATTTTCACAATGCCTTGTTCCCTGGCTTTCTGTAGCAACCGTGAGACTCCGGGACGTGACACACCCAATCTTTCAGCAATTTGCTGTTGACTGAACTGGTGCTCGTAATAGAGGAGCGCAGCTTCATAGAGCATTCGAGATAGGTTATCTTCTTTGTTTTTATTCTGCATTTTCTTATGAACAATTGTTCATCAATGTTTGACAATTGTTCAATATTAAACCCACTATCCAAAACAATGCAATAAAAAAATTATGGAGGGTTAGGTGCAATGTGCATCCTTCTTCCCCTATAGCTGTGTCATGTGGAATTGGGACATATCGCTCATCCTTCAAGGTCGGTTACCGATCCAATATAACTTCTTGCAGCAGATCGGGATAGATCAAAAATATTTAACATTTTCCAAAGTCTCGAAGACTTTGAAAGATTTTCTACCGGTGTTTTTACGTCTGACACAGGTTCAAGTCGATAAATTTGATTATTAAGTCCCAGTGGGGAGGATGGATTTTCGAAGAAGGGTATTATCCGGAATTATTCAGCACACTATAGAATCGGTGTAACAACGTTGACTAATACCGGGTTGCACAGAAATAATAATTCCTCCTAGTTATGGGGGAAGTTATGGGGAAATCAGCAAACTAGAATGACAATAAATCATTCTGGATAAGGCTTATATACCGTATGTGGAAGTGACTCGGATAACTGATAAATCAATCAGACTAAATACCTCGATTTTTTTTCAGAACTTTGAGCCGTTTGTCCAATTCATAATTGGGACGGTCAGGCGATTTGGCTTTTAGCTTAAGGTAGAAATCCAAGGCTGGTTTTTGGTGCTCATCCTTTTTCGATAATTTGAAAAGTTCATAATTGATATCAGCTATTTCTGATATGCTTTCGGTTCCATCAAGCATGGTGAACAGTGTATTTAATCGATCAGTGAAGCCCATTTTATATTCTATCCTTCCCCGGAGCATCTTTCCTTCAAGCACTTTTTCCGGGAACCCCAGTTCTTCCTTTTTTTCCAATACATGTTCATTTAATTCTGTGGCTTCAGAATATCTACCCATTAAAAACAGCAATTCTGCTTTTTGATATTTCATTGAATAAAAATGTCGTTCGATTTTTTGTTTATCAGAAGCTTCGATGGCGCGGTCATAGTAATTCAGGGCGATATCGTATTCCATGAACTCGGTATGGAGCTCACCCAGTCTGCCGGCTGCATTTGCAAGACCCCTTAAATTGCCCAGCTCTTCTGAAAGGTCAAATCCCTGCTTAAAATATTGAATACTTTTTCGAAGGTCTCCGAGCACGCGGTACACATCACCAATATAATTACTGGACGTACTGATTCCCCTTTTATCTCCCAGTTCTTTTGCCAGACGGAGTTGTTTTTGGGAACACTCCAGGGCCATATTATAATTTCCCATTTTCTGGTAGATACTCCCAATATTACCAATAGCATCAGAAATACCTTTTTTATCGCCTAATTCCTCTGAAAGCTGGACTCGTCTGTTAAAAAAGTCCATGGCTTCATCAAGGTTTCCCTGGTAATAATGGGCAGTACCAATAAGGGAAGTGGCAACGGAGATACCAATTTTATCTCCTATTTTTTCATCAATTTCCAGCTGTTTTTGATAGTATTCCATAGCTTGCGAAAAATTTCTCTGAGACTGGTAAATTAACCCAATATTTCCCACAGCTTTGGCAATTCCAATCTCATCTTTCTGGTTTTCAGCCAGTTTTTGCATTCTTTCAAAACTCTCCATGGCATCTTCATTTTTCCCCAGGCGCCAGTAAACCAGTCCCATATTTGCTACGGCTCGGGCGATACCTTGCTCGTTATTTATTTTTTCATATCGCTCAAGAGAAAGTTTATAGTGTTTCATCGCCTCTTCATAGCTTCCCTTCATGTACAGTTTGGTTCCTAAATGAATTTCTGTTCTTGCATATCGAGAATCATCCTTTATGGTGGTTGCTAATTTGAGTAATCGATGACAGATTTCAATTGATTCATCCCAATTTCCTACCAATTGCAGAATTTTGGCTTTTTCGAGACAAATGTCAATATACTTTCGAATGTCATTAATCTGCTCGTTGGATAACTTGACATCTTGCAGTTTGGTTTGAATCTTTTCAATCCACTCAAAGTGAACGAGCAATTTATTATAAAATGTAATGGCTTCGTTATTTTGATAGTTATCTCTGGCGTAATTACCTGCCTTTTCGAGGTAAAATAGCGCTTTATCTTCAATTTCTGCATTTTCAAAGTGATTGGCTAGATCGGAATAATACATCTCCAATTGATCTTTGTAAATATTTTCCATTGTTTCTCCTGCGAGTAGGTGGAGGTTTCGGAGTTGCTTCTTTAACTGCATTTCATATACTGCATCCCGGATCAATGCGTTTTTAAACACATAGTCTATTTCGGATAAATGATACCAAATAGTTTCATTCTCTCCTAACTCCAGATAATCCTGTAGGGATTTAGATTTATTGCTCAGCATTGCGCTTAAAATGGTCACGGCAAATTCGCGTCCTAAGGCAGATGCGGTTTTAACGATTACCTTCAAATCGCTTGTTAAGCGATCAATGCGGGCAACAATGATTGAATTTATTCCTGAAGGCATTTCAATATCTTTGGCGATGAGATTATTTTCACTATCCAGCAGCTGGTTTTCTTGAAGATAAAGGACCATCTGCTCAATATAAAAAGGATTTCCGCTACTTTTTTCCCACACAAGATTGAGAGTTAGTTCAGGGACATTTTTCTTAATAAATTTACTTTTGGTTAATTCAAAAGTCGTTTCCTTATCCAGTAAATCAAGACCTATCCGACATTCGGGATTTGTAGTAAACCCCATATGAAATGGAGTGTCGTCATCATCATATCTGCACGGAGAGATGATAATAAAAGGATAATCATCCACATTTCGAGTTAGCACTCAGACATCTCCATTCCAATTTCTAATATCCCACAGCCACACTTCCATTTTCGGGAAATTAACATCAAACATCCGCTATTCAATATCCACTCACCACCCGTAAATTTGTCGCCTGTTATGACAACAATACTTCCAAAAAAAGGTGAAATCGTTTCCCTGACCATCGAATCTCTGGCATTTGGCGGAATGGGTGTTGCACATATTGGCGAGATGGTGGTTTTTGTGAAAAACGCTATCCCGGGGCAAGAAGTGGAAGCCCGAATCCTTAAGAAAAGAAGTTCTTACTTGGAAGCAAAATCGCTTTCTGTCATATCTGATTCCTCCCTCTCCGTCCCGGTGAACTGTGCTCATTTCAAATACTGTGGGGGATGTACTTTTCAAAATCTGTCATACGAGATTCAACTGACAGAAAAGGAATCACAAGTTCGGGATATCTACCGCAGGATTGGCGGATTCATCGATGTGCAGATTGAACCTATTGTAGGTTGTAGTGAAACTTTCCATTACCGAAATAAAATGGAATTCACCTTCTCAAACCACCGATTTATCACCGAATTAGACGAAGACCTGCCACGTGATTATGTATTGGGTGCGCATACTCCCGGGAAGTACGACAAAATTTTAAATATCGATCAGTGCTTACTGCAACTGGACGTGTGTAACGATATCCTCCAACTGGTGAAAGCCAGAGTTCGCGAACTGGATATTGCGCCATATGACATTATGAACCATACCGGATTCATGCGGTATCTGATCATTCGAACCAGTGAAGTGAATGACGAGATCATGGTGAACCTGGTGACTGCATCCGAATCGCCGGTAAAACTCCAACCTTTAGTGGATGAACTTATACAGCGGTTTCCATCAATTATCAGTATTGTGAATAATATTACATCACGGAAATCCGGTGTATCTGTCGGTGAAAAAGAGACCATCCTGTTTGGAAGAGATTATCTGGCTGATCGAATCGGAGAGCTGCAATTCCATATTTCTGCAAATTCGTTTTTTCAAACAAACACCAGGCAGGCCGCAACATTATATGATATCGTCCGTGATCATTGTGGATTAACTGGAGAAGAAACGGTTTACGACCTATTCTGCGGTGCAGGATCTATTTCATTATATGTTGCATCTGCAGCAAAAGAAGTTCTGGGATTTGAATTGGTACCGTCAGCAATCCGGGACGCGTGGCAAAATGCTGAATTGAATGGCGTTGAGAATGTACGGTTTTTTGAGGGTAATCTGATGGATATGTTCCGCGACTCTCCTGAATTGTCTCAATTGCCTTTACCGGACGTACTCATTATCGACCCTCCGCGAGCTGGATTACATCCTAACACCGTGAAAGATGTACTTACCCAATCTCCACGTCGGATAGTGTACGTTTCATGTAACCCTTCCACACAAGCACGTGACGTGAGACTGTTATGTGATGAGGGTTATACACTAGATAAAATTATCCCTGTAGATATGTTTCCACATACTCCCCATATCGAGACGGTAGCGGTATTAACCCGAAATTAACCGTGGTAAATGCAATATCCATAACCGACCTGAAAAAAAATTATGGTTCCTTTGAAGCATTGAAGGGGATCAACCTGGATATCCCGGAAGGATCCTTCTTTGGACTACTGGGACCCAACGGTGCCGGGAAAACAACCACCATCGGAATTTTAACCGGACTTGTGAATATTACATCAGGCAGCGCTCGCATCATGGGCTACGATGTGGTGAAAGAGTATAAAAAATCCCGCGCCATCGTAGGGATTTCCCCGCAGGAACTGAACTTCGACCCCTTCTTCACTTTGGATGATCTGTTGACGTTGCAAGGCGGATATTATGGAATGAAACCGAAAGACGCCAGAGCAAAGGCGATGGAGCTGCTGAAACAATTCGGGCTGGAATCCAAAAGCAAAGTGAAAATGAGACAGCTTTCCGGCGGAATGAAACGACGAGTTCAGATTGCCAAGGCTATGGTTCATGATCCACCTATTCTAATTTTAGATGAACCTACCGCTGGTGTAGATATCGAACTCCGGCACCTGATGTGGGAGTACCTCGCCAAGATTAATAAAGAAGGAAAAACGATCCTTCTGACCACTCACTACATCGAGGAAGCAGAGAATCTCTGCGACCATGTTGCCATCATTGATCAGGGACGAATCATCACAGAAGGTACACCCAAAGCATTGATCCGGGATGTGGGGGAGAGTATGATCTGCATCCGGGTAAGCGAATGGCCTGAAAAGATGAAACTTCCTCAATGGCAGTATACCGCTGTGGACAACCAATTGCATATTCAGACCAATGATCCAGATAAGGATGTAGGACATATTTTGTCTATCCTGGCAAAGGAAAATGTAGCAGTTCTGGAAGTAAAAATGAAGAAAAGTAACCTTGAAGAAGTGTTCATCAAACTGACAGGAAAACGGATTGATGAATCCTGATATCATTCTATTATCAATTTCATTTTGGAATATTGGAATCCAATAAATGATAACTGATCATCACGTCAGTAAGAAAATTTTTATGTTTAACATTGGTTTTCTCACATTGGTCAAAAGGGAAATTTGGCGATTCATGTCATTGTATAAACAGACGCTGCTGCCAAGTTTGATTTCCTCTGGATTGTACATTATGGTGTTTGGACAAAGTTTGGGTTCACGGATTGGTACGATCAAAGAATCCAGCTACATTGATTATATTATCCCGGGACTGGCGATGATGGCAGTCATCAATCATTCATTTCAGAATTCATCCTCCAGCATGATGCAGTCCAAATTTTTACGATTCATCGAAGATATCCTGGTGACACCATTGAGTGGTCTGGAGCTGAGCACCGGCTACATTGTGGGAGGTTTGGTGCGGGGTGTTTTAAACGGAATCCTCGTCTTGGCATTGGGTTGGTTACTTACCGGATTTACAATCTCATCCTGGTGGCTCACATTATTATATCTTATCGTGGTCTCCTGGGGATTCTCAGCCATCGGTGTCATCGTAGGGATCTTTGCAGAATCCTGGGATCACATCGCCGTATTCACAAATTTCATTTTCATGCCACTGATATTTTTGGGTGGTGTTTTTTATTCAATTGATATGTTACCCCCTTTTTGGCGGGGCATTTCTCAATTTAATCCACTGTACTGGATGATCAACGGGATGCGATATGCAACACTGGGGATTTATGATACTTCTCCATTACTTTCGCTGTTGATCAGTGTTGCTATTGCTGTTATTTTTACGATTACAGCATCATTCATGTTTAGCAAAGGATACAAGATTAAAACGTGAGTTGAATAAAAAACGCTTACTGTCCAAAAAGCCTACACTTTCACAGAAAACTAATGAAGATTCACAAATTCCATCAGTTATCTCTCTAAAACACTCAAAAAACATAGTTGCATCTGGTTAATTCGATCATTCAATTAAGGAATAATTTTGAGTGGAATGTCATGAAAAATCTTTCATGGATGCACTGTAATTGATTATTATTTTATTCAAATAATTTGCAGAAATTGGGCAATTAGTATCCAATTCGTTCATTTTATGAATTCTGATTTCGCAACACTAAAAGAATTATTGCAGAATTAACCGATACAGGGAGATAACCATCATGAAGAAAATTAGCATATATTTTATAACTTTATTATTGTCATTGGTTCAGGGCGTTGAACCACCGGACCAGTTTACATTTAATCAATCTACACAACAGGCCTTTTACTTTGTCATATCTGGTACTATTGATGGTGGGACACTGTCAACAGATGACTGGGTAGGAGCTTTTAATGGTGATTTATGTGTAGGGTCCAGTCAATGGGCAGGTGAATATACTGCTGTTATGGTCATGGGGAATGACGGTTATCCTTATTCTTCCGGATACATGGCTTCAGGAGGTATTCCTTCATTCAAAATCTATGATGCATCAACGGGCGATTACCTGGATGCTACTGCATCAAATGTGGACGGATGGGCAAATAACGGCATCTTTTACATAAATGAACTGAACGCGACGACGGGACTTGAAGGATGCACAGATATGAGCGCCTGCAATTATAATCCCGATGCCAATATCGATGACGGAAGCTGTCTGTACGAAGATTGCCTTGGCGAATGTGGCGGTACTGCAGTGTTGGATTGCAACGACGTTTGCGGTGGTGATGCCTATTCAGACGGATGCGGTGTCTGCGATAGCGATCCTGGAAATGACAATATCGACATGGATGACTGTGGCGTGTGTAACGGCGACAATAGCTGTTACGGCTGTACAAATCCGGATGCCCTCAATTACGATCCGTCAGCTACGTTAGACGACGGTTCCTGCATCCTTCCCACAGAACAACCCTCTGACTTCTCTTTCAACCAATCTACCCAACAAGCCTTTTATTTTATTGTCAACGCTACTCTTGACGATGTGACCCTGACTCCGGAATTGGACTGGATTGGCGCATTTTACGGAGATGTGTGTGTGGGTGCCGTTGGCTGGGCTGGCGAATATACAGCAGTTCTGGCAATGGGTGACGACGGTTATGGATACTCTGCCGGGTACCTCCTTCCAGGTGAAATCCCCACTTTTAAAATTTTTAGCGGATCCACGGGTGAATATTATGATGCAGTTGCATCTGAACAGAATCCCTGGCAGAACAATGGTATTTTTTACATCCAGTTGTTAGCTGGATACTCCATTTATCCGGGATGTACCGACATAGAAGCTTGTAACTACGATCCAAATGCCAACTATGATGACGGTACTTGTACTTACCCTGAAGATGAGAACCACGACTGTGAAGGTAATTGTATTGTAGAGATCGATTGTTTAGGTGAATGTGGCGGAACAGCCTTAGAAGACATGTGCGGAGAATGTGATGACGACACTGAAAACGATTGTATCCAGGACTGTAATGGTGACTGGGGAGGTTCAGCACTGATGGTAGATTACTGCTTTGACAATGATGGTGATATGCTTGGTGATTCTGGTAATTCCGGAACATTCTGCGATGCGTTTGTTGATTCCGGCTGGGTCACTGATTGTTCTGATGAGGATGACAATTGTTTCTCTAACTATCATGATTGCACAGGTGTCTGTGATGGAACTTACGTATTTGATGACTGTGCCGATTGTGTTGATCCAGCTGACTTTAATGGTGCTATGGACTGTGCCGGAGTCTGTGATGGATTATCTTATGTAGATATGTGTGATGTCTGTGATGACGACACTGAAAACGATTGTATCCAGGACTGTAATGGTGACTGGGGTGGTTCAGCATTCTTCGATGAATGCGATGTATGTTCTGAAGGTAATACCGGACATCCTGCAAATGATGATATGGACTGTGCAGGTGTCTGTTTTGGTGAGTCTGTAACCGACGATTGTGGTGATTGTGTAGATCCTATTGACTACAATGGTGCCATGGATTGTAACGGTGTCTGTTACGGTAACGCTTTTATGGATGACTGCGACGTATGTTCTGAAGGCGATACGGGACATCCCGGCAACAGTGACATGGACTGTGCCGATGTTTGTTTCGGCACCGCCCAAATGATGGATTACTGCTTTGACTATGACGGCGATATGCTGGGTGATGGTGAAAATTCAGGAACGTTCTGTGATGCTCTGGTTGATCCAGGTTGGGTCACTGATTGTTCAGATGAAGATGACAATTGTTACTCCAACTATCACGATTGTATGGGTACATGTGATGGTGAGTACGTGATGGATGATTGCGGTGATTGTGTTAATCCTGCAGAATTTAACGGTGCAATGGACTGTAATAATGTATGTGATGGTTCTGCGGTCATCGATGATTGTGATGTTTGTTCCGGCGGCTCAACAGGTCATGAACCCAATAGTGATCAGGACTGTGCTGATGTCTGCTTTGGAGACAGCTTGATCGATGAATGCGGATTCTGCTCTGACACAGAAAGTTTTAACTGGGCGCAGGACTGTGCCGGCGTTTGTTTTGGATACAGTCTGATCGATGATTGCGGATATTGTTCTGACCCAGCCAATTTTAACGGCGCCATGGACTGTGCTGGTGTTTGTGACGGTCCCAATTATGAAGATGTATGTGGTATTTGCGATGACATCTCTGAAAATGATGGTGCAGATCTGGACTGTGCCGATGTCTGTTTTGGTTCCGCGTTAACAGATGATTGCGGTGTTTGTTCAGAAGGAACCACCGGACACGTTTCTAATAGTGATCAGGACTGTGCCGGTGACTGCTTTGGAGACAGCTTGATCGATGAATGTGGTGTCTGTGACGATGATCCGGCCAATAACGGTGCTGACGATCTGGGTTGTGGATGTTTCATTCCCGCTCCACTAACATATTATTATGACACTGACCTGGACGGATGGGGTGCCGGTGATGGACTGCAATTCTGTTTTGCAGATGTCCCTGAAAACTGGGTAAGCAATAACGAAGATGTTGATAACAATATTTACTGTCTGTCAAATATCATCGATGTATGCGGTGTGTGTGATGGTGGAAACACTGCCGACGGTACCGGGTTCGTTTCAGGACCCGATGCAGACTGCATGGGTACATGTTTTGGAACATCCATTGAGGATGACTGCGGTGTGTGTAATGGAGACGGTTCTTCATGTAATACACCCATAGCGCTTGCACAGACCATTACCACAGACGAAGATATTGCTCTCGATTTCACATTGGACGCCAGTGATCCCACAGGTGATCCTCTTACTGTGATCGTTATACAGGCGCCGACGCATGGTACCATGACCATCACCGGAGAAATCGATGCAAATTATAGTCCCGATCCTGAATACTCAGGTGCGGATGTTTACAAATATAAAGTAACTGACAACACCTGGACATCAGCCATAGCTATCGTGACGATTAACGTTACTACGGTTGATGATCCACCTCTGGCACAATCGCTTACCTATTCAGTTATAGAAGATCAAACAGTAAATGCGATTATGTCAGGAACGGATATTGATACCGATGATGCAACACTTACATTTGAAATCAATTCCGAACCAGCCAATGGTGTGCTCAATACAAACAGGTCTATTGAAGCTGTGGAATATGTTCCAAATGCAAACTTTAACGGAACCGATAGTTTTACCTATTATGCATTTGATGGAAACAGCTACTCCAGCCTTGCAACCATCACATTCAATGTATCTGCTGTAAATGATGCGCCAACCATCCCAAGTGTAATATCATCCACAGGATCATTCTCGCTGGATGAAAATACATCTCTTGAATTCACGGTAACCATGTTTGATGTTGAAGGAAATAATCTGGAACTCCTTCTTCAGAATGGTCCTTATCATGGATCAGTAAGTGGTGCTTATCCCACATATACATACACTCCAAATCAAAGTTATTCAGGAACTGATGTATTGATAATCAAAGCACGGGAAACAGACACACCCGGTCATTTGACATCTGCACCAAGAACGGTTACATTCTCAGTAATCAATGTGAATGATCCTCCTGTGGTAAATGATCTAACCCGCTCCATGAATGAAGACGCTACTCGTACCGTCACTTTGGCGGGGAGTGATTTGGATGGTGATCCGTTTACCTTTGCGCTGGTTGATCTGCCTGAAAATGGTACTGCAACTCGCGTCGGTGCTGTAGTCACATATACGCCTTATGCTGAATATAACGGGGTGGATACGTTCACGTACACCGCCACGGATTCTTTTGATAATACGTCTGAACCTGGAACAGTGACCATCAATATTGCGAATGTGAACGACGCTCCGATAGTTGAAGATTTGGAATTCTTTGATGTTACCGACGGTTATGAATTTTCAGTAATTGTAAATGATGTGGATCTGACAGATACCCATACGATAGATATGCCAGATGGGTTATTTGGCGGTACAGTTACAGGACCGTTTGATGGCATTTACACCTATCATTTGAATGGAAATCTCTATGATCTGGACCTGATTACATACACTGCCAGTGATGGTGTCACCAGTTCGAATTTGGGAGTGATCATATTAAATATTCCTCTCGGTACCCGTCACGTGAACCGTACAGCACCTGTTGCCCTCGATCAGTTTTTGGACGTTGCAGAAGATGTACCTATTCAAGTCACATTATTGGGTGTGGACCTAAGCGCAATTATGGATGAGGACGCTGGATTTGATATAATTGACGGTCCTTTCCACGGTCAATTCCCTGACCTTACACCCGATGAATTCAACGAAAATATTATTACATCGCTTGCCAGTTACACTCCCGACGATGATTGGTTTGGATTAGACTCATTGCATTATACGATTATAAATGCTGGAATAACGAGTGAACCAGCAACCATCTTCTATCAAGTGAATCCGGTGAACGACCTGCCAGAATTCATGCCACTTGATGGTGATACATCCGAAGAAGATATTGCGGTTACCAAACCGTTCTTTTGGGATGATCCGGATAGTGATGTTTTGATAACGGTATATGCAACTCCTAGTTTGGATGGTCTGATTCTACAGACAGAAACTATGCCTGATACAACCGGTGGATATTTATATATCACACCACCGGCAAACTATTTCGGTACGGTTACCATCACAATGATTGTCACTGAACTTGGCGAGGGTGGTGCAACCTCTACAGAATCATTTGATGTCACATTTACACCGGTGAATGATCAACCAAAATTTGTTGAAGATGTAGGTGAGCAGGATGCATTAGAAGGCCAAATTGTTGAAATTGACTTAACCCCCATGTTGTTGGATGTGGATGGAGACACGCAGTTCAATTTCGAAATCAACTTCTCTGACAATGCCGGGTTGGATGATATCAGTATCGAGGGTAATCTGTTCAGTTTCACCCCCATCAATGATTTTGCCGGTCAGATCAGCGGAGAGATCATCGTTACCGATAATTTCTTCCGTGACGGAGAAGGGGAACCAGATACATCTGGTTTCAATATTAATTGGGACAATATCAATGACCCACCAGTCCCAGGAGATATCCCACCGATCACGGTGAGCGAAGATTCAGGTCCCATCATCATTACATTTGCTCCTACGGATGTAGATTCAAATGCGGTATTGACAGTGGCTAATACTATGAACAATTATACTTTATTCCCTGAATCTGGAATATCTATTGATCCTGATGAACCAGCACCATCAGGGGTTGATCGAACGATAACTCTCACGCCGGGAGCTAATAAATTCGGCACCGCAATATTAGGTATACTGGTGAGTGATGGAGAGATTGAAGTAGAAGTTCAGGTCAATATAACCGTCACTGCCGTGAATGATGCCCCTGATTTAACAGCAGTGGGTACTATCACGGTTCAAGAAGATCACACCACAAATACAGATTTAAATGCTTCCGATGTTGATAATACTTCGGGTGATATGGTATTTTCTGTGGATGGTGGGACAAATATCGCTGTATCGATTGATAATCTCAATAATCTATCCGTTATTCCAACAGCTAACTGGTTTGGCAGCGAAACCGTTACGGTGACGGTTTGCGACAGTCATGCGACAGATGAACTATGTGACAGCGAAGAAGTCACCATTACCGTTACCAGTGTGAACGATCAGCCTTCAATCACGTCTGTTGCAGGTACGGTCGCTCGTACTTCCGTAGAATATACATATCAAGCAGTTGTCGCTGATGTGGATGACACAGAATTTTCCTACTCACTGGGCAATGCTCCTGCTGGTATGGAAGTTTCTCTAACCGGGTTAGTGACTTGGTCACCCGCGACTAGGATATTCACATCCGGCGCGGTAACATTGACCGCGCAGGATGACGAGAATGGAAGCTCATCCCAGACATTTACCATATCGGTTATACAGGTTGATTGTGCTGGCGTTGACAATGGCTCTGCGTTCATCGATGACTGTGGTGAATGTGTCGGTGGAACGACTGGTTTGACTGCCAACTGGGCAATGGATTGTGCCGGTGTTTGCTTCGGACCTAATTATGAAGATACATGCGGTGTCTGTGATGACGTTCCTGAAAACGATGATGTTGATATGGACTGTGCCGGTGTCTGTTTCGGAACCGCCATTGTAGAATCTTACTGCTCTGACGGTGACAGCGACGGTTTGGGTCTTGACGGAACACAGGCTGATTTTTGTAATGCCTCAATTGGCGAGGGATATGTAAGCGACTGTTCTGACGCTGACGATGACTGTTTCACCAACATACACGACTGTTTTGGGGTTTGTGATGGAGTGGCAGTAGAAGACTGTGCCGGTGTCTGCGATGGTGAATCCCTTGTGGATGACTGTGGCGATTGTGCCTTACCTGATGACTTTAACGGTGCTATGGACTGTGCCGGTGTCTGTAACGGATCTGCAATCGAAGATGACTGTGGTGTCTGTTCAGGTGGTGCATCAGGACACGAGCCCAATACTGATTTTGACTGTGCCGGTGTCTGTTTTGGTGAATCTGTCGTTGACGAATGTGACGACTGTGTCCTGCCAGAAAATTTCAACGGTGGAATGGATGACTGTGGTGTCTGTTATGGTGGAAATGCCAGCATGGACTGTGCCGGTGTTTGTGATGGAACCGCATTTGTAGATGAGTGTGGCGTGTGTGACGGTCCCGGATTGTCCACCTATTGTGATGATACTGATGTTGACGGTCTTGGATTTGGCAACAGCGGAGATTATTGCCCAGACGGTACTCCTGGATTTGACGTACCTGATGGATTTGTAGGCAATTGCGATGACGCTTGTCCAAGTGATTTTGATAATGACATTGATTCAGATGGTGTCTGTGGTGATGTTGATAATTGCCCGGATGACTCTAATACAAACCAAAGTGACAATGATGGTGACCTAATGGGAGATGTATGTGATATTTGTCCAAATGATTCTGATAACGACATCGATAGTGACGGTACCTGCGGTGATGTTGATAATTGCCCGGACGATGCTAATACAAATCAATCAGACTTTGATGTTGATGGATTTGGCGATGTCTGTGATGCTGAACCCGATGGTGAAATTGCAATCGACTTTGGTGCTATCGATGGTGTTATCGGTACTTTTGACATTGATTATGATACAGATATGTATAACAATACCGTTGATGTCTATGGCTTCCAGTTTATGGTTTCAGGTGTTACATTAATCGATGCCAGCACAACAAATCCTGGTTTCACCGTTAGTGTGAACCCGGCGAATGGTACAGTAATCGGATTCTCATTATCTCAAGCATTCTATCCTTCCGGTACCGGAACACTCGCTACTGTCACTTTTGAAGTAGGTGAAGTCCGGGATATTTGTTTATCTGACGTGACTATTGCCGGATCTGTCGGTCATGCGCCCGAAGTTATTGTAGATGGTGAATGTGCATCATCAGGTCTGTGTGATTCCGTTGATACAGACGGTGATCTCTGGGGTGATGTTTGTGATATATGTCCTAATGATCCGTTAAATGATGAAGACGGTGACGGTGTCTGCGGTGATGTGGATATGTGTCCCGGTGGAGATGATGCAATTGATATTGACTGTGCCGGTGTTTGCTTTGGTGAATCTGATATCGACGATTGTGGAGATTGTGTCCTGCTTGTAGATTTCAACGGTGCTATGGACTGCGCAGACGTTTGCGATGGAACTGCTGTAGAAGATTGTGCTGGTGTCTGTGAAGGTACCGCTTATGTTGATGAATGTGATGTCTGTGATGACGATCCACTAAATGATTGCGTTCAGGATTGTACCGGTGAATGGGGCGGACCTGCTGTGGTAGACTGTGCCAATGTCTGTGAAGGTACTGCCTACATGAATGAATGTGGATGTGTTGAAGGTACAACCGGATTGCCTGCAGATTGGTGCCTCGGCATAGATGTATCCATTGGTGTTGAAGCCGGCTGGAACTGGTTCTCAATGAACGTAATCGGTGACGATATGGGATTGAACGCGGTTTTGTCCAATCTGGGTGACGATCAGGTGTACATCAAGAATCAATCCATGTTTGCCGAATACTACGGTGGATACGGCTGGTTCGGTGGATTGGAAAATATCGGTGTAACGGATTTCTACATGCTGCAAACATTGGCATCCGGATCCATCGAATACAATGGTTTGGCAGTTGATGCTGCAAACACACCTATCGATCTGTTTACAGGTTGGAACTGGGTGGGTTACACACCTCAAGGTGCACAAGATATCAATGTGGCTTTAGACGGTATTGGTGAAAATGGTGTGTATGTGAAGAACCAGACTGCCTTTGCTGAATATTATGCCGGCTATGGTTGGTTTGGTGGCTTGGCAAATATGAGTCCGTTTAACGGATACATGCTTCAAATGACAGCAGACGATGTGCTGACTTATCCTGAATCTGGTCCTGTATTGTCCGGTTCCTTCAACGGTGAAGCAGAAATTGCCCAACTCTTGCGGGATAATGCCGCTGAATGGCAGGTGAATCCTGCAGATTATCAGTACAACGGTTCGGTCACAGCTCTCATAACCATCAGCGGTGGAATTCAGATCAATGAAAATGATATTCTGGCTGCGTTTGTAGGTAATGACTGTCGTGGTATCAGCACAGGGCAATACTTCCCGATTACTGATGAGACCGTTTTCATGATCATGGTATTCAGTAATGAGACATCCGGTGAAGAACTATCCTTCAGATTCTACGATTCCAGCATGGACATGTACTATGGCTTTGACGAAGGTGTTGAGTTCCAGGTGAACATGACGGTGGGTAGTGCAATAGATCCATATTCAATGGATAACAGCTATCTGCTTGGTATTGATGACGTTCTCCCAACCGAGTACGCCTTAAGTCAGGCATATCCGAATCCGTTCAACCCGGTAACGACCCTGAATTACACGGTAAAAGAACTGGGTGACGTGAATATCACCGTCTATGACATGATGGGACGTGAAATCACACAATTGGTTGATGACCGAAAAGCACCAGGCACCTATCAAGTCACTTGGGATGCTAACCAACATCCTAGCGGAATCTATTTTGTTCGAATGACCAGCGGTGTATTCACCACCATTCAAAAAGTAATGCTGGTTAAATAAATAGCTGACTCAAAAAGGGGGGCACCGATGCCCCCCTTTTTTTATAATTCATATCCGGTGAACATCAAAATCCTGTAAGTTTTATCCCGTGAATGTTCATGAAATATTCAGAATTCATGTTCCGATTCTTGTCCCTTTCAAATAAAAACGGTAACAATCAAAATGAAGATTCAACACGGTTCCACAATTTGGAAAAAATTTCTTTCCCCGTCCACACACTCTTCTAAATTGACATCTAATTCCATTCAAAATTCAGATTTTTCCCGGAGTAAGTTTTGAAAAGAAAGCCGATAAAATACGTTTTTGTCCTCGGTGGCGTTCTCTCCGGGTTGGGTAAAGGAATAGTTTCCGCCTCACTTGGTTACTTGCTGAAATCCCTTGGACTAAAGGTGACTATCCAGAAACTAGATCCCTATCTGAATGTGGATCCTGGGACTATGAATCCATATCAGCACGGAGAAGTATTTGTTCTGGACGACGGTTCTGAAACCGATCTGGATCTGGGACACTATGAGCGATTTATCAATGAGAATTTGTGTAAAGACAATACCACCTCATCCGGCAGCGTGTACTGGAACGTCCTTACGAAAGAACGGGAGGGAAAATATCTTGGAGAGACGATCCAGGTGATCCCACATATCACCGATGAGATCATCCACCGGATCAAACAGGTAAATCCCAGACACAAATATGATGTGGTCATTACAGAAGTGGGTGGTACCGTAGGTGATATTGAAGGTCAGCCGTTTATGGAAGCCATCCGGCAATTATGTCTCAAAGTGGGATACGAAAACTCATTGATCATCCACATAACGTTATTACCCTTTATCAAAGCTGCAGGAGAAATGAAAACCAAACCCACCCAGCATAGCGTCATGCTGCTTCGGGAAATCGGTCTGCAACCGGGAATGCTGGTATGTCGGACGGAGGATAACCATCATCTCAATGCTTCGTTAAAAAAGAAACTGGGATTATTCTGCAATGTGGATGTGGACCATGTATTTGAATCCCCCGATGTTGAAACGATCTATGAGATTCCTCTCGTGCTGCACAAACAGGGATTTGACAAGGAGATCATTAAAAGACTTCGGCTGGACTCTATTGTCAGTGAGCATAAAGACATTGAATATCTGGAGCAATTCATTCGCAGATTCAAAACACCACGCAAAGAGGTGACCATTGCTATATGTGGGAAATACAACACCCTTCATGACGCATATAAAAGCATTTTGGAAGCGTTCATCCACGCAGGTGTGGAAAATAATGCACGTGTGAAGGTAAAATGGGTGGATACTGAAAATCTGGTATGCCCTACAGATTCAGGCCTTCCCCCCGAGTTTGAATCCGTGGATGGTATTTTAATACCCGGTGGATTTGGACATCGGGGTATCGAAGGAAAAATTCGTGCAACGGGAATAGCCAGAAAATATAATATCCCGTTCTTTGGCATTTGCCTCGGTCTACAGTGTGCCGTAATTGAATTTGCACGAGACGTTTGTCAGCTAAAAACGGCCAACAGTACTGAATTCAATAAAAGGACAAAATATCCTGTTATTGCGCTGATGCCCGATCAGCGAAAAGTTTATCAAAAAGGCGCGACCATGAGACTGGGTGATTATCCTTGTGAAATCAAATCCGGTACTCATGTAGCATTTGCGTATGGTAAACGGTTGATCCATGAAAGACACCGACACCGCTACGAGGTGAATAACCAGTATCGGATTGAATTAGAAGCAAAGGGTCTTGTGATAAGCGGCGTCAACAAAGATCTGGACCTGGTGGAAATGATCGAGCTTCGTGACCATCCCTGGTTTGTAGGCGTTCAGTTTCATCCTGAATTAAAAAGTCGGGTCATTAGCGCTCATCCCCTTTTCAGAGAATTTATTGGTGCTTCAATCATTTATAAAGACAATGCCGGATTCAGATCTTAAATTAAAAATTGGCAGTGTCAAACTTTTTATCAGCGATGTTGATGGAGTTTTGACTGACGGCAGCATATACATTTCCAGTGACGGGCAGGAATCCAAACGTTTCTCTGTCGAAGATGGTGCGGGAGCTGCTCTTGCGCATTTGTCCAGACTACCAGTAGCGTTTATTTCAGGCAGATATTCAGAAGCCTCTGCCATCCGATTGAAAGAAATGAGAATAGAACATGTCTTCCAGGGAAGTCTGAATAAAACCATTCCGTTTGAGCACCTACTGCAAATTTTCAATCTTACACCGAAACAGGTAGCGTATATGGGTGATGGTTTGGTGGATATCCCTGTGATGGAACGTTGCGGATTCAAAATCGCACCACCCAACAGTCATCCACTGGTTCTGAAATTAGCGGATTATATAACCAATAGCCGAGGAGGATTTGGCGCATTCCGCGAAGCCGTAGAAATAATACTAAAAGGTCAGGATAAATATGATGATGTACTGGCTAATATGAAAGAAAAAATATATCTCAAAAATTCCTGAAAAAAGATAAGTCTCCGCACAGATACGATATGAAGTGAACTGATTTCAAATTGATAGTTCATTAGCAATCCAAATTTCGTAATTTTTCCTCAAATTTACCCATAATATTTCCAATGAAAGAGAATAAGTCCGTTAGTGGAATTCACAACTATGGTATGATGTTATTAAATGATGATTACTGCATGTATGGAGTTGAAAAGATGACAAATGTGTTTAATCCAATATCGAGAGAGATTGCTTGTTCGGTATCCGATCATTAAGAAAAAGATACCTATTTATGGTGATCTGTTTTATCGTGGTATCCTGCCACAAAGAAGAATCTTTGCCTGAAAACGGCATCTCCAGCTCAGACCTCATTGCGAACATGATTACGAATCCTCAAATTATCATCAGCAAACAGGATGTGGTCAATGTGAAAGCGACATCCGATCGAATGGAAAAGGGCAATAACCAGGAAGCATTACTCATCGGTAACGTGAAAACGGATATATTTAACGATTTAGGTGAACACGTGAGCGTCATGACGTCTGATTCTGCAAAAGTCGATGAGCTTTCAAATAATCTGGAAGCGTTTGGCCATGTAACGGTAGAATCCGATAGCGGACTCACGTTAAAAACCCGACGTCTAGTATGGGACAACCGGTATAAACTGATCACCAGTGAAGACCGTGTTATGTTCACAACACAGGAAACGGACACCCTCTATGGTGTGGGGTTCACTTCCGATATGGATCTGTCTCACTGGAAGATATTGAAACCAACGGGTGTTACAGGGAGAGTTTTTTAATCGTGGCACATTATCAGATTTTATCTGCGAAGAATTTAGAAAAAACATATGGAAAACGCCGTGTGGTTGATCGTGTATCCGTTCAGGTCGAGCGGGGAGAAGTGGTGGGATTGTTGGGGCCGAATGGTGCAGGGAAAACGACCTCCTTTTACATGATCACCGGGATGATCCGCCCAGACAGTGGAAAAATTTTCCTCGATGGTATCGATATTACACACATGCCCATGTATAAACGTGCCCGTCACGGGATTGGGTATCTTGCACAAGAACCATCGGTATTTACACAATTGAGCGTTGAAAACAATTTGAAACTGGTGCTTCAGATGACTCAACTTTCCAGGAATGAACAAAAGAAAAAATTAGAAGAGCTACTGGAGACGTTTAACATTGTCCATATCCGGAAAAGCAAAGCACTCACTTTATCCGGTGGAGAGAGAAGGCGAACGGAGATCGCCCGATCACTCGTGATGGAACCAGATTTTATCCTATTGGATGAACCTTTTGCAGGAGTTGACCCTATTGCTGTTGAGGATATTCAGAAAATCGTCAAACATTTGAAAGAGATGAATATCGGAGTGCTTATCACAGATCACAATGTTCGGGAAACTCTGGCCATCACCGATAGAGCCTATCTGCTGTTTGAAGGGACAATTTTGAAAACCGGTACTGCAAGAGAACTGACTGAAGATGAAGAAGCACGGCGATTGTACCTTGGGAGCAAGTTTAAAATGGATTTTAATTAATGGTTAGACTTTCCCAGGAGCTGGCACTTAAACAGCAGCTCACACCCCAGCAGATTCTACAGGCGAGCCTATTTCAGATGAACATCATGTCCCTTGAACAACGAGTGTATACTGAGTTGGAGAAAAATCCTGCACTTGAACTACTCGATGAAGATGGAGATTTATCTTCGGAAGAACAAGAGCAGGTTGCAGATTCCACCAAGGAAAATGAGACGGATGAGCCTGCAGAATTGGACAATAAACAGGAAGAAACAGATTTTGATTGGGAGGAGTTACTGGGCGATCCTGATGAATATGAGTATCGGCAATCCTCACCAAAGAATGAGGATTATTATGAAGCCCCAATACGTGCCACACAATCGCTTTCAGAATTATTGTTGGAACAGTTTTGGGACTTGAATCCCACCGAAGATGAAGTCATGATTGCCGAAGAATTGATCGGGAATATGAGTGAGGATGGATATTTGACAATTGATCCGATTTTGATTGCCGACAGAATGATGTTACCAGAGCCACAAGTTATGTCTGTATTGAAGAAAATCCAGAAATTAGACCCTCCTGGTGTAGGCGCCAGAAATTTACAGGAATGTCTTTTGATCCAGGTTTATGGACTAAAGGATCATCCCTTATTGATAAATGTTCTTACTAATCACTTTGAGGATTTTGCCAACAGACGGTACGATAAAATTATCCATTCAACAGGCTGTACCCGTGAAGAAATGCTGGAAGTATCAGCCCTGGTGTCAACTCTTAATCCGAAACCGGGTAATTCTTCAGAGGAAATGTCAAAAGATTTTATTTTACCTGATATGACGGTTGAAGAAACAGATACCGGTTGGGAAATTCGGGTAAACGACTCATTGCTTCCTGAGTTCCGTATCAGTTCCAGTTATAAGAACATGGCAGTTAAATACCGGAAGGACCCGGAGGTCAATAAGTTTGTAAAACAGAAAATTGAATCTGCCAGATGGTTCATCGACGCCATCAAGCATCGGCACAACACACTCATGAAAGTGATGTCAGCGATAATCAGACATCAACCCGTGTTTTTTGGTAAGCCTCACAAAAATGAACTGATCCCAATGATCCTGAAGGATATTGCTGAGGAAATTCAAATGGATATATCTACTATCAGCCGTGTAACCAACGGAAAATATGTTCAATTACCTTTCGGGATTTTTGAATTAAAATCATTTTTTTCAGAAGGCATTTTGACTAACGAAGGTGAAATGGTTTCAAACACGGTAGTGAAGAACCGTCTTCGGGAGTTGGTGGAAGCTGAGGATAAACTACATCCTCTAAGTGATGAACATCTTGTTGAATTATTAACAAACGAAGGGTATGTCATCGCCCGGAGAACAATTGCAAAGTACCGGGATTTATTAAAAATACCGGTAGCCAGGTTAAGAAAGGAAATATGAGACCAGATCAAGTAATACGATCAACGACCATCCTTGGTGTCAGGGTTGGAAGAAAAGCGGTTATGGGCGGTGACGGACAAGTCACCTTTGGCGAAATTCAAATGAAATCCAAGGCAATAAAAGTCCGTGAATTCAACGATGGGAAAGTCCTGGCCGGATTTGCCGGTGCTGCTGCAGATGCCATGGCGTTGTTCGAAAAATTCGAGTCTAAACTAGATGAGATGAATGGTCAGCTACAGAGAGCCGTCGTAGAACTGGCAAAAGACTGGAGAACCGACAAAATCTTACGTGAGCTGGATGCACTATTGGCAATTATGGATGACAGATATTCATTTATTCTATCCGGCAGTGGAGATGTCATCGAACCTGATGGTAATATTGTTACGATTGGCAGTGGATCCGGGTATGCCCTTGCGGCTGCAAAAGCGTTTATCCGTGCAGGAGAAAAAAATCCGGAAAAAATTGTGCGTGACTCCCTAAAGATCACCTCTGAAATTTGCATTTACACAAACGATCATATAAGCATAGTAGAAACTGAATGAAAGATTTGACACCGAAAAAAATTGTAAAAGAGCTGGATAAGTATATCGTTGGGCAGGAAAATGCCAAGCGAGCAGTGGCGATTGCCCTTAGAAACAGATGGCGAAGACAGCAGGTTGAGAAACCTCTGAGAGACGAGATCATCCCCAATAATATTATTCTGATCGGATCCACTGGTGTAGGTAAAACGGAAATCTCCCGCCGACTGTCATCTCTGATGGACGCACCATTTGTAAAAGTCGAAGCTTCAAAATTTACTGAAGTGGGATATGTGGGGCGTGATGTAGAATCCATGGTTCGTGATCTGGTTGAGAGTTCAGTAAAATCGGTAAAAAATACCAAAGAAAAAGAAGTACTGAAACGGGCGAAAGAACTTGCAGAAGAAAGGATAATGGATATCCTCTTCCCGAGTGGGAAAGTCGATTTACGGGACGAAGAAGCAACCCAAAGTCAGGATCGTACTCGTGAAAAATTGCGTAAACGATTGCAAAGTAGTGAATTCGAGGAACGGATTATTGAAATAGAATCAAAATCTACACCGATGCCTTTGATGCAGGTTGTAGGACCTCTGGGTATGGACGAGATCACGGGAAATATTCAGGATATGATTAGCGGAATGCTGCCTAAAAGAAGAAAAGCACAACGACTCAAAGTATCCGAAGCAAGAGAAGTCCTTGTGGAGCAAGAGGCAGAAAAACTCATCGACTTCGACGAAGTTGTGAGGATAGCGATCAGAAAAGCAGAAGAGAACGGCATTATTTTTATCGATGAAATTGACAAGATCGCCGGCGGATCAGGTGGATCAGGTCCGGATGTATCCAGAGAAGGGGTACAAAGGGATATTCTCCCTATCATAGAAGGATGTACTGTGAGTACAAAATTTGGGCAGGTCAGGACTGATCATATTTTGTTTATCTCTGCAGGCGCTTTTCATGTCAGTAAACCATCCGACCTGATTCCTGAATTACAGGGACGATTCCCCATTCGAGTTGAGCTGGATAATTTGACGCAGCAGGATTTTGTTCTGATCCTGACTCAACCGAAGAATGCACTTCTCAAGCAATATCAGGCTCTCTTTCTGGCAGAGGGTGTTATTCTGGAATTTGAAAAACCAGCCATCAGAGAAGTTGCCCGAATTGCGTATGAAGCCAATAACAGGATGGAAAACATTGGTGCAAGACGGCTGCATACCGTGATGGTAGCACTTTTGGAGGATCTGTTGTTTGAGTTGCCCAATCCTAAAATTGTCAGAATTACCATTACCCGCCAAAAGGTAAAGGAACGACTAGATGATATTATCACCAACGAGGATCTGAGCAGGTATGTACTATAATATAAATTTAAAAAATATCGAAAGGGAAAGATGAAAAGGGATTTTTTACATATCACGGATTTTACCACAGAGGAAATCTGGGAAACCCTTGAGCTTGCAAGGTGGATCAAGAATAAATTCAAAAACGGCGAAGAATACCATCCACTCAAGGGGAAATCCCTGGCAATGATTTTCGCTAAACCATCAGCACGAACTCGCGTCTCATTTGAAACGGGATTTTTCAGACTCGGAGGGCATGCGCTCTATTTAGGTCCCAATGACATCGGAGTGGGGACCAGAGAATCTGCCGCCGATATCGCCAGAGTCATGAGCAGGTATAATGACATGATTATGGCCAGATTATTTTCACACTCCGACATGCTCGAACTGGCTGAATATGCCAGTGTCCCTGTCGTGAACGGGCTTACGGATTTTAACCATCCCTGCCAGATCATGGCAGATATTCTTACCATCCTGGAACATCGAAAATCTCTGGATGATCTCCAGGTAACCTATGTGGGTGATGGAAATAATATCGTTCACTCCTGGCTGGCATTGGCAATGAGAATCCCCATGAAATTTGTAATCGCCTGCCCTGAAGGATATCTACCTGATGAGACAATATTAAATGAAGCCCGTAGTGTTAACATTTCTCAAATAGAGATTCACCACGATCCCATCGAAGCGGTAAAAGGAGCTGATGTTATTTACACGGATGTCTGGGCATCCATGGGTCAGAAAGAAGAAGCTACTGAACGACGGAAAAAATTCGCAGCTTTTCAAGTGAATGACCAGCTCATATCAGCCACTGGTAAATTTACAAATTTCATGCATTGTCTACCAGCAGAACGAGGAGTCGAAGTGACCGATTCTGTATGTGATGCGCCCTTTTCAATTATATTCGATCAGGCTGAAAACAGGATGCATGCACAGAACGCAATTATGGTAAAGTTAATGTCACATAAAACATGAGAATACAATAATTTGACAATCATGAGTTAAAGCGATTCAATCAAAATGCCAAATCATTGATAATATTTACCTAACTGGACAAAATTCAGGGGCAATATACTATTTTTATTTTGTATTACTCATGGAGATGTGATAACTTTTCTAACATGTATGAGTGTACATAAACTCATCGGAGAAGAGGTTTATACGTTCGAATTTCAACACATAAAAAAATTCTTTCTAAGTCTGCGGGTTTCCTGCGGCAAATAATTTGTTGAAAAATTAATAAATAAAATAACCTGGTAAAGGAGAAACCCATGTTAAACCGTTTATATCTATGCCTATCAGTTGTATTACTAACTGCAGTTGGATTTGCACAATTTAACCCCATCGTGAGTTACGACTTGAGCAATCCGTACGAAGGTCAGACTTCTGATCTATCCTTCTCGGTCTCACAAGAAACACTCGAAACGGATATGAGTGAATTCACCATCTTAACAGATGGCGGTGGATTTAATTTTAGCAGTTGGTCTCTTGACCAAGTCGTTGGGACAGGGGCAGGTACATTTGACTTTGGTGCCACGCTGGTTCAATTGGAATTAAGAGTATTTCAAATACCTGATGCCAACACGGTCAATGCGGTTGCGACCATTACCAGCTCAAATAGCGCAGAATACCCAGTGGGTGCAAATGCGGGTGGTGTGGTTCTCCAAAATACAGATGGTGGTGTCTCAATATGGATCGTTTCTCCAGGTGAAGACGGTACCACAACCAATGGCTACACTTCTGATCTGACGATAACTGATTTTGTATGCCCATTAGATGTAGCATCGGTAACATTTGATGGTACATTTACTTCTGAACTGGGCGACGAGGTTAATGTTGGTGATACCGTTTCATTAACAACGTTTAGTCCTTCCGCAAGTTACGAACTCAGTTTTCCCTACGAAAATCAAGGTTCAAATTTTACGATCAACGTATCACAGGATTTTGGAGAAATTGATCTTCAGGAATTCACAGTAAGTGCCGACGGCGGTAGTTTTGGTTTCGACGGTTTTACGCCAGGTGATGTGATTGGTACTGGTACCGGTACATTTGATTTTGGTGCCACAGTCGTAGGGCTTGAAATTACCTATGATTCGATGGCTGATGCCAACACCATGAATGCCGTTGCCACGATTACCGAATCAAACAGTGCAGAATACCCTGTTGGGTCTGCCAGCGGATTGTCGTTGACAAACACCGGTAGTGGTGTTGAAATTTATGTGGTTTCTCCACCTGAAGACGGAGTGACAACCAATGGGTATACTTCTACAATGACCTTATCTATTTTTGTGTGCCCGTTTGGGTCCAGTTTATCAGTTACGGGTGTTTTTGTATCTGAACTGGGTAATGAAGATACAATTGCCGACATGCTTGAAATTCTACCTGTACTGGGTTGTACAGATGAAGCTGCCTGTAATTATGATTCTGAAGCTACACAAAACGACGGCTCATGCACTTGGATAGATAACTGTGGTGTTTGTGATTCTGACCTCGACAACGACTGTGTCCAAGACTGTAATGGTGAATGGGGCGGAATCTATGCGATCGATGCATGCGGCGTCTGTGATGATAATTTTGAAAATGATGGTGATACTTGTGCACCACCAACTGACCTGACTGCGGTGGGTGGTAGAAATGAAGTCACCCTATCCTGGACACCAAATGCACTTGCTACCTATTACTCGGTTTACCGTGATGGTGCCTTGGTAACCAGTATAACTGAAACTGACTTTGTTGATGGTGCTTTGGGATTTGGCCTCGACTACGGCACTGAATATTGCTACACGGTTACCAGTGTGTATACAGCTGATGATGGTGACTACGAAGGTGGACCATCATTAACCGCTTGTGCAACTACATTGCCGTATGCACTAGTCGGTTTGGCTCTGGAAACGACAAATAGTGAAAATACAACCACAGTTGATGTTTATATGACTAACCTGTGGGATGTCTACGGTTATCAATTCGAGATCGCAATTGATCCTGCGATTGCTGAATTCATTAGCGTCACTGGTCTGTTATCACCCAGTCATGGGAACGGTACGATACTCGGATTTGATTTCGGTGGCGGATTTATACCAGCAGGTGAAAATCAGTTACTGGCATCTATCACATTTGGTAATTATGTGGCACCGTGGAGCGAAATTACCGCCACTGTTACACCCATCGATTTCTCTGATGCAACTACAAGCCTGAATGTATGTGATATGGACTTTGATCCAACCAACGGTTGTGATATTTTCCTCGCATTTGACCCACCACCACCAGACTGTGCAGACGTTCCAGGTGGGATACTTGAAAATGATTTCTGCCTTGTATGTGATGGTACTAATATTGAAGGCAGTGGACCGGACATTGGATGTGATGGTGTTTGTTTCAGCGGTGCATATATTGACGAATGCGGAACATGCGATGCAGATCCGGGAACAGATTGTTACTTTGACCCCACTATTGATTTCAGTTGGGTGAATAATACGCAGGGTGCGGTTTCTGACTTTACATTTACGGTAACTCAGCAACAATATGAAGTAGATATGGCTTCATTTTTAATTGAAGGTGATGCTGGTCATTTTCTCCCCAGTACGGTTCAATCAGGTGATGTGATCGGTATCGGAACGGCGATATTAGACGGTGGCGCCACGACGGTATCAATTGAGTTAACTGTATATGATATTATACAGTTCAACACAATCAATGCGATTGCCACCATTACTGCTTCATCCAGCCACGACTATGCCATTGGCGAATCAGCAGGTGGGTTTGTTCTTTCAAATCTACCAGGTGGTTTATGGTCTATCCAAGCAGCATCTCCCAATGATGCCGGTTATACAACTTTGAGTTACACTTCAAGTCTGACGATCACTGATTTGTTTTTGAACCCATCATCAGATATGCTGACTCTGAATACCACATTTACCTCAGAATTGGCTGATATTGCCAGCGATACTGATCTCGTTGACTTTTTTGTGTATGACTGTGCCGGCGTTGTTGGCGGAACCAATGTCCTTGACCAATGTGGCGACTGTGTCGATCCTGCTGACTTCAACGCCGCCATGGATTGTAACGATGATTGTTATGGGACTGCCTCTATCGATGGCTGTGGCGACTGTTCCGGCGGTTTGACTGGTTTGGTCCCCGACGGTGCTGACCAGGGTTGTGGGTGTGATAATCCTGCTCCTGTAGATTACTGTTCTGATTGGGATGGCGACGGACTTGGCGCTGAAAATACTGATGTTGCCTATTGTGAGGGTGACGTTATCCCTGATGGTTGGATCGCGGATTGTACCGATGCCCATGATGATGGTGTTACCAATGTTTATTTTGACGGTTATACGAATACATCCCTGGGTCATGGTACGGTAAACGTACGTTATAACAGTGATGTTGATGTTTATGGTTTTCAGTTTACAGTTACGGGAATCACTCTGGTTGCAGGTGGTGCCAGTGGAGATCCTGCATTCATAATTGATGGATCTGCAACAACCGGTAATGTGATCGGTTTCTCTTTATCCGGTGCTTTTTTACCAGCAGGTGATGGAGTTCTGGCAAATTTACAGTATGAATATGTACCTTCTTCTGATGCATGCCTTACGAATATGGTGATTTCCGGTGAACCCGGACATACTCCTTTTGCCACTGTTGGCAACTGTCTTTCAATAGTTGAACCTCCTATGGGTTGCGATGATGTTTACAACAGCGGACTTGAATTTGACGACTGTGGCATATGTGATGGTGGAAATGAAGATAATCTGGGTTGTGGTTGTTTTCTTCCGGGCCCTGCACCTTACTATGCTGATACTGATTTAGACGGATGGGGTGCAGGTAATGGATTCCAGTACTGTGCAGAAAATGCTCCACCAAACTTTGTGACCAATAACGAAGATAATGACCAGTACGCTTACTGTGTATCCAACGTATTTGATGCATGTGGTGTATGTGATGGTGAGAATACTGATGATGGTAATGGATTTGTTACCGGTCCGGACGCAGATTGTATGGGTGATTGTTACGGAACCGCAGTTTTAGATGATTGTGGCGAATGTTGGTCGCTTACAGAATCAATTTCGATGTTTAATTCTGCTTGGGACTGTGCAGGTGAATGTTTCGGTGATGCAGAAGATCTGGGTTGTGGATGCGACGTACCCGCAGCTGTTGGTTATTATTACGATTCAGATGGTGACGGAATGGGCTACGGTGAGCCGCAACCTTTCTGTGCTGGCAGCGAACCAGATGGTTGGGTAGGTGCTGACAGTGATCCTGAACCTAACTGTGCCACGAATGATACGGATGATTGCGATGTCTGTGGCGGCGGTAATGCCGGTATGGATATTTACAATGATTGCTGTGATCCTGGCGACATGGATGACTGTGGTATCTGCTATGCTGACGGGTCTTCTTGTAATGCCCCAGTCGCAGTAAATCAAAGTGAAACCACCGATGAAGGGGTCGCTCTGACATTCGATCTAGATGCATCTGATCCCAATTTGGAAGATTTGATCGATATCAGCTATACGGAACCATCTAACGGTTCCATCGAATTTACGACTGGTTCAACGGTTTCAGCCACCTACACGCCTGATGTAGGTTATAGCGGAAGCGATCAATTTACATATACCGTAACTGATGGGATGTATTGGTCTAATGAAGCAACCGTTTCAATAACGGTCAATTATGTAAATGATGTTCCAACCGCGTTTTCCTACTCTGTTATGCTGGCAGAAGACAACTCAATCCAAGTTGCTTTGTTGGGTTATGATACGGATACCGATGATGCATTACTGACATTTGATGTTGTCTCGAATCCTGACCACGGTACGCTTACGCCCGTTGGCCGAGCTTATGACTTGTATACGTATACTCCTGCGGCAAACTACAATGGTCCCGACAGTTTTACGTACACGGTAAGTGATGATCTGTCAACATCAGCATTAGCAACCGTTACAATTACGGTTAACTCTGTGAACGATCTACCGGTAATCACAGGGCAATCACCCTTATCAACTGATGAAGAGGTTGCGCTTGATATCGCACTCGCTGATCTAACGGTCACCGATGCAGATCATAATTATCCTGCAGATTTTACATTAACTGTATTAAGTGGTTCAAATTATACCAAATCCGGCGCAACGATTACGCCTAACTTGAATTACTCAGGGACATTAACCGTACCGGTAAAAGTTCATGATGGTGTGAACTTTAGTAATACTTTCTCGCTGGCGGTAACAGTCGATGCACTGAATGATGATCCCATAGCAAACACAGATTATTACACTGCAACTGAAGATCATCAGAAGACTGTTCCTCAAAATCAGGGTGTTAGAGTGAATGATACCGATGTTGACGGTCCATCTCTGAGTGTAGCTGTTAATACAAATCCTACATTTGGGACATTAAATCTCAATTCTAATGGTGGGTTTACATATAACTCCATAGCTGATTATTATGGTGATGATAGCTTTACTTACACACTTTCTGATGGCGCAGGTGGAACAAGTACTGGAACAGTAAACATTACGGTTACTCCTGTAAATGATGCACCAACTGCACAGCCTGCGGATTTCTCACTTGCATTTGAAAATCAAAATGAATTCCATTTTACATTAGATGTAAATGATCCGGACTTGGAAGACAATGTAAATATAATCTTCGCTCCATGGGAACAACCTCTCATGGGTGGTACTATTACTCCTGATCCGGGTGTTCAATACGGATTTATTTATGACAATACCGGTAACAGCTCAAATATAAATGCTATTCTCTACCGTGCTCAAGATGCCTCATCACAATCTGGAACAAGATTGGTTTGGTTTAGTGATATTCCAGGAGCAACCCGGTTTGTTTCACGTGCATTGTCGGCACATGATGATGCAGTTATTATGAATGAAGATGGTACGATTTCAATTTCATTGGTTGCCACCGATTTTACAGGTGATATCACAGGCGCCACGATTGAAGTAGGTACTGTTTCAAATGGTTCGCTTGATGCACCTGTCCTTGATGCCGGTTCTTCAAATGCCAATCTCCAGATTTGGACGGTGAATTATACACCTGGTGCCGATTATGCCGGTAGTGACAGCTTTACGTTCACGGTAAACGGGTCCGCTACAGGTACAATAGGTGTCACAGTAAACAATGTGAATGATGCACCGGTTATTGCTGATATTGCCAATCACAACACGAATGAAGGTTCAGAATACCTGTATGATGTTGACGCTACGGATGTAGATACTGGTGATACCCTAACCTATTCACTTCTTACTTTCCCATCGGGAATGGTAATTGATGGTAATTCTGGTGCAATCAGCGGATGGACACCGAGCAATGATGATGTGGGTGCCAACACTATCCAGGTTCGTGCAACTGATAATGGGACCGTACCAGGTACCTTGTCATCTGAATTCACTTATACTTTAACCGTTGACAATGTGAATGATGCGCCTGTCATCAGTGACCAGGCTGATTTAAGTACGCCCGAAGAAACTGCCCTCACGGTCACATTAATTGATCTGGTAGTATCAGATGTAGATAATACCTATCCTGCTGACTTTACCCTGACTGTTGGTGCAGGAGTTAACTATACTGTTGGTGGTGGTGCTGGAGGCCCAACAATTACGCCTGCAACCAACTTTAACGGAGACTTATCCGTACCTGTGACTGTAAATGATGGTACAGACGACAGTAATGAATTTACTCTGACAGTAACGGTGACTGCGACGAATGATGCGCCGGTATTGGCTGCGATTAGTACGCCAACTGCGGTTGATGAAGATGACGCTGATATTTCATTTACGGTTGCTCCAACTGACATTGATGATGGCGATGTACTGAGTGTAAGCCTGTCTGTCAGTAATTCAACACTTTTCCCTGCTGGTTCTTTCAATGTAGATGTCGCTGATGAATTTTCTGGGGCTACACGCACGATCACATTGAATCCGGCTAACAATAAAAATGGTACTTCTATTGTGATTGTTACGGTGACTGATGGAGATGAAGTGGTTTCACAACAAACGACTGTTACGGTTAATGCCGTGAACGATGCTCCGGTACTTGCAGCCGTTGGAAACAAGACAACACCAGAAGACACACCCAAGAATGTAACATTAACGGCTACAGATATTGATAATATTGTTGGTGACCTACAGTTCGCAGTAATTGGAGGTGGTGCATCTACAGTGAGTCCTTCGGTGTTAGGTAACGTAGTAACATTTACTCCGGCACTGAACTATAGTGGTACGGTAACGTTTACAGTTGCTGTTGCCGATCCTAGTAATGCTTCTGATTTCGAAAGTATTCAGGTTACGGTCACTGCAATAAACGATAGGCCTGTGATCACTTCTACTGCAGGCACAATAGCGCGTACATCCGAAGAATATACTTACCAGGTGGTTGCCACCGACGTGGATGATGTGACATTCACATATTCTCTGACAAATGCACCTATAGGGATGGCTATTTCCGGTACCGGATTAATCACGTGGTCTCCAGCTTTGGGTACATTTACATCCGGTTCAGTGACCGTGACCGTAAGAGATCCTTCTCTGGCAGCAGGTTCTCAGACCTTTATCGTAACTGTTTACCAGGTTGACTGCGCTGGTGTTGATAATGGATCAGCATCTCTGGATGATTGTGGTGTGTGTTCAGGCGGAACGTCAGGACATATCGCGAACAGCGACCAGGATTGTAACGGTGATTGTTTTGGTGAAGCTTTAGTCGATGACTGTGGTGCATGTGCCGGTGGAAATACGGGCATTGAAGCCGATGCAGACAAAGACTGCGCCGGTACCTGCTTTGGTACCGCCGATTTAGATAGCTGTGGCGAATGCTCTGGTGGAACTTCCGGTCATGTTGCTGATAGTGATCAGGACTGTGCAGGTGAATGTTTTGGTCCTGCAGATTTCGATGATTGTGGTATTTGTTCTGGTGGAGAAAGCGGAAACATCGCTAATGATGATAAAGATTGTAACGGCGAGTGCTTTGGTGCTGCAGAATTAGATAGCTGTGGTGAATGTTCTGGTGGAAATTCCGGTCATATTGCTGATAGTGATCTGGATTGCACAGGTACATGCTTCGGTGATGCAGCTGATGATTCATGTGGCGTTTGCTCAGGTGGAGTTTCCGGTCATGTTGCCGACAGCGACCAAGATTGCAACGGTGATTGCTTTGGCACCGCTGCCCCTGACGACTGTGATGTTTGTGCCGGTGGAGACACAGGTCTGACTGCTAATGCAGATCAGGATTGTAACGGCGACTGCTTTGGTACTGCTGCTGTTGATGATTGTGATGTATGTGCTGGTGGAGACACAGGTCTTACTGCCAACGCAGATCAGGATTGTAACGGCGACTGCTTTGGTACTGCTGCTGTTGATGATTGTGAGGTATGTGCCGGTGGAAACACAGGTCTTGATCCAAACGCCGATGATCTGGGATGCGGTTGTAATGAACCTGCTGCTTTACCTTACTGTTCAGATGTTGATACTGACGGGTTTGGTGATCCTGCATCAGAAACAGATTTCTGTGCTGCAGATGTTCCAGCTGGTTGGATTTCAGATTGTACTGATGCCAGCCCAACCGGTGGATTATTACTCTCATATAATAATTTAGATATTACTGGAACAGAATATGCAACGATTGACATTGATTACAGCACAGATATTGACATCTATGCAATCGTATTTACCGTTAGTGGACTGAATTTTATTGATGCCATTATTGGGTCTGGACTCCCCGGTATTTCTACCGAAGTCATCGGGAATAGAATTACGGTTTCATCCGATGACAATATTTCCACAATACCCGCAGGTGTAGGCACATTGGTCACCTTGACTTTTGACTACAGCTATGTGGATGGTGTGGAATCAAGCATTGTTATCGAAGACGCATTTGGTCCTGAGTTTTCAAATCCGGATACATTTGTAGGTAATCCTATTACTATTGACCAACCAGATTATGACTGTTTTGGAATACCCAATGGTACTGCAGATTATGATGAGTGTGGTGAATGTGCCGGTCCTGGTACTACTGAATTCTGGGTAGACTCAGATGAGGACGGATTGGGCTTTGGGGAAAGCTCATTTTATTGCGGTAATGATACACCATCACCAACAGTACCAGTGGGATGGGTGGCCAATGCAGATGATCTTTGTCCCAACGACGCTGATAATGATATTGATGAAGATGGCTTCTGTGCGGATGTAGATAACTGTCCGGTTGATACCAATGCTGATCAATCAAATCTGGATGACGATGATTTCGGTGATGTCTGTGATGATTGTCCAAATGATGAATTTAATGATATCGATGGTGATTCCCACTGCGGTGATGTAGATAATTGCCCAGGTGATGCTAATCCAGACCAGGCCGACAATGAAGGTGATGGTATCGGTGATGTTTGTGATGACGACGACGACAACGATACCGTTCTGGATGAGGATGACAACTGTGCATTGATCGAAAATACGGATCAGGCTAATGGTGATGGTGATACGTTAGGTGATGTCTGCGATAATTGTCCCACGACCGACAACGAAGATCAGCTAAATTCAGATGACGATAGCTTTGGTGATGCCTGTGATAACTGTTATGACATTACAAATGAAGATCAGGCTAATGCAGACGATGATAGTTTAGGTGATGTGTGCGATGATTGTCCTACTGACCCGAATAATGATATCGATGGTGACGGTCTATGCGCAGACAATGATAACTGTCCAGGTGATTCAAACGCCAATCAGACTGACTTCGATATGGATGGTACAGGTGATGTGTGCGATGCGACTCCTGATGGAGAGATTCTAGTCGATTTCGGTACTCTTGATGGAATTCTCGGTACATTCGATATTACTTATGATACTGACTTCTTTAATAACAGCATTGATGTTTACGGATTCCAATTTGCCGTTACCGGTGTGACTTTGATTAGTGCCAGCACAACAAATTCCGGTTTTAGCGTAAGTGTTAATCCTGACAACGGTCAAGTTATTGGATTTTCTTTAAGTGGCGCATCTTATCCTGCTGGAGCCGATGTACTTGCAACGATTACATATGAAGTTGGCGGGATCACAGAGATGTGCCTGCAAAATGTAACCGTAGCTGGTTTGGTGGGACACTCACCCGATGAGACAGCAGGCGAATGTGTCAATTCACCTTTGTGTGACGTAGTGGACACTGATGGTGATGATTGGGGTGATGTATGTGATAACTGTTCTGGCGAAAGTAATGCTGATCAAGCTGACGGAGATGGAGACGGAATCGGCGATGTGTGTGATGCATGCGCAAATGATTTTGATAATGACATTGATGGCGACACTATTTGTGGTGACGTTGACAACTGTCCGGATGATGCCAATACGGATCAAGCTGATAACGATGGTGACCTAATCGGTGATGTGTGTGATGACGATGATGACAACGATACCGTTCTGGACGTTGATGATAATTGTCAGTTTATTGAGAATACAGATCAGGGTGACAATGAAAACGACGGAATTGGTGATATCTGTGATGATGATGACGACAATGACACGATATTAGACGAAGTTGATAACTGTCCATTTGACGCTAACACAGATCAATCCAATATTGATGGTGACGAATTCGGTAACGTTTGTGACGATGATATGGATGGAGATGGCGTCTTAAATGAAGAAGATAACTGCCCATCCACCTCAAACCCAACTCAAGCAGACTTTGACCAGGATGGTATAGGTAACGCCTGTGACGGTTCTGCAAATGGTACCGTTACCATTTCTTATGGTGATATTGTTGTCAATTCTGACGCAACTATCGGAACCGTTGATGTTCTGTATTCTACAAACGTACCCATCACGTATTTCGCATTTAATATTAGCGGAGTAGTACTAAATGGTGTGGGTTCCAGTGGAATGAACAACCTGACCATTAACCCCGCCACGGGTCGTGTTTCAGGTCTTGCAGGTACATTACCAATAGATTCGTTAGTTACGCTTGCTTCTCTGCAATTTAATATGACATCAACTTTTGTAAATGCCGGCAATCCTGCAGAAGTGATTCAATCTTGTTTCAGTGGTCTGGTATTCAGTGTGATTTCAGCGCCTCGTGCTGTTCCACAGATCATTAATGGTGGCTGCACCGATGTAACTGAACCCCCTGCTGGCTGTGACAGTGTTTATAACAGCGGACTTGAAAACGATGTCTGCGGTGTATGTAACGGTCCCGGAACGTTCACCTACTGTGATGATACTGATGCTGATGGTCTCGGATATGAAAATAGCGATGAATATTGTCCTGAAGGCACACCTGGATTCAACGTTCCCGAAGGATATGCTGACAACTGTGATGATATTTGTCCGAATGATCCCGATAACGACATTGATGAAGACGAAGTTTGCGGCGATGTAGATAATTGTCCATCAGATGCTAATACCGATCAGGCAGATTATGACGGTGATGGAGAAGGTGATGTTTGTGATGCCACGCCTGATGGAGACGTTTATATGGCATTTGGTGATGTCGATGGTGTCGATGGTTCATTCGATATTACTTACGAAAGTAATGTAGCCATTGCCGGATTCCAATTTGCAATTGAGGGTGTTACCTTGATTGATGCCTCTAGCCCACTTGGCTGGACTGTAAGCGTAAATCCTGATAACGGTCAGGTTGTTGGATTTGATTTTTCCGGAACCACATATGATTCAGGAACAGGCGTTCTTGCCACAATAAACTTTACAGTGGGTGCTGACAGAGAGATGACTTTGGTCAATCCCGTTGCTTCTGGTGTCCCCGGACATCAACAGCTTGGTGAAACTGGTGGTCCTCCAGTAAATACAGGTCTGTGTGATCCAGATGGTTTGGATGATGACGACGATCTCTGGGGTAACTCATGTGATAACTGTATTGATGACGCCAACTATGATCAATTGGATTCAGATGATGACGGTTTAGGTGACGTTTGCGACCTATGTCCATCATATGATGGTAATGACGTTGATGGTGACGGTATTTGCGGTGATGTAGATAACTGTCCAGACGACGCCAATACAGACCAATCCGATTTTGATATTGATGGACTTGGTGATGTTTGTGATGCAACACCCGATGGCGAGATTGCCATTGAATTTGGTGTTGTTGACGGTGTAACCGGTACATTTGATATCAACTATGACGCAGATATGTTTGCCAATACCGTTGATGTGTATGGATTCCAGTTTATCGTTTCAGGTGTTACCTTAGTGGATGCCAGCACGACGAACCCTGATTTCACTGTTAGTGTGAATCCTTCCAATGGACAGGTGGTCGGTTTCTCCTTGTCTCAAGCATTCTATGCTTCCGGTACTGGAACATTGGCAACAATTACCTTTGAAGTCGGAGCGGATCGTGAAATGTGCCTCAACGATGTCACCGTCGCCGGTCTGGTTGGGCACGCCCCTGCAGCAACGGTAGGTGACTGTGCGAATACTGGACTCTGTGATGCGGATGGATTAGATACAGACAACGATCTCTGGGGTGATTCATGTGATAATTGTGTAGATGAGGCTAATTACGATCAATTGGATACTGATGATGATGGATTAGGTGACGTCTGTGACCCATGTCCAACATATGCTGGTAGCGACATCGATAATGACGGTGTTTGTGGCGATGTGGATAATTGTCCCGACGATGCCAACTCAAATCAATCAGACTTCGATGCTGACGGACTTGGTGATGTCTGTGACGGTACTCCTGATGGTGAAATCGCCATTGATTTTGGTACAGTTGATGGAATCAATGGTACTTTTGAAATTACTTATGATACGGATAGTTTTGAAGGTAGCATCGACGTTTATGGATTCCAGTTTGTGGTTTCTGGTGTTACACTAATCGAAGCCAGCACAACAAATTCTGGTTTCACCGTTAGTGTGAACCCGACAAATGGTACTGTAATTGGATTCTCCTTATCCGGCGCTTATTATCCATCAGGCATTGGAACCTTGGCAACGATTACTTATGAAGTTGGTGCTGTTAGTGAAATGTGCCTCTCCGGCGTTACGGTAGCAGGTATGGTAGGTCATGCCCCTGTTGTAACGGTAGGCGACTGTGTTGAAGCTCCTCTCTGTGATACTGTAGATTCAGATAGTGATACTTGGGGTGATGCATGTGATGTTTGTCCCAATGACCCATTAAATGATGAAGACGGTGACGGTGTCTGCGGTGACATTGATAACTGTCCTAGTGATTCTAATGCTGATCAAGCAGATAACGAACCAGATGGCATTGGTGATGTTTGTGACGATGACGATGATAACGATGGGGTCGCTGATGTTGATGATAACTGTCAGTTTGATTCCAATGTTGATCAGTTAGATAACGAACCAGATGGCATTGGTGATGTCTGTGATAATGACGATGACAACGATGGTGTTGATGACGACGTTGACAATTGTCCAACCATATCCAACTCATCTCAGGCAGATTACGATGGTGATGGTTCTGGTGATGTTTGTGATGAATTCCCTGGTGGCGAAATCACATTAGGAATTGCAGATGCTGATAATACAGGAATGGATTACGGACGAATCAACGTTCAATTCGGAAGTGATGTGGACATTTACCAGGCTGCATTCTCTGTAACTGGCGGAATTACATTACTCGGTGGTGAAACGGATAATCCTGACTTTCAGGTATATGTAAACCAGAATGGTTATGTGAATTTGTTTTCAGCTATTGGTGGATACTATACTGAAACGGGAGATCATAACGATTTCGCACCGTTATTGACTTTATACTATCAATACGGATTTGAAGGTCCTGTCAACATATTCAATGCGTATATTGCCACCGGTAATCCTCCGGAAATGCTTCCTCAGGTGTATATTGGTGCTTCTGTATCCATTATTGAACCCCCACACGATTGCATGGATCTTCCAAATGGTCTAAATACATTGGATGCCTGTGGATTCTGTGATGCCAATCCTGAAAATGATGATGACGCTTGTGCACCACCAACTGACCTAACAGCGATGGGTGGCAGAAATGACGTTGCGTTGTCTTGGACACCAAATCCAATGGCAACCTATTATCAGGTGTATCGCGATGGTGCTCTGGTAACCAGTACAACTGACAGCGACTTTGTAGATGGTTCTCTTGGATTCGGTCTTGCGTACAGCACAGAATATTGCTACACGGTTACCAGTGTATATACAGTCGACAACGTATTGCCTGAAGATGACGGTGACTACGAAGGTGAAGCCTCTGATACCGTATGTGCCACAACCCTGCCGTATGTATTGGTTGGCTTGGCTCTGGAAACAACAAATGGTGAAAATACAACTACAGTTGATGTCTACATGACAAACCTCTGGGATGTTTATGGTTATCAATTCCAGATTGGTATTGATCCTGCGATTGCCGAAGTCATCAGTGTCACCGGATTGTTATCACCCAGTTATGGAAACGGTACGGTTCTTGGATTTGATTTTGGTGGCGGATTTATACCAGCAGGTGAAGATCAGTTGCTTGCATCTATCACATTCGGGAATTATGTAGCACCGTGGAGTGAAATTACTGCCACTGTTACACCCATAGATTTCTCTGATGCATCAACCAGTCTGAACGTATGTGATATGGACTTTGACGCAACTAACGGTTGTGATATTTCAGGGACCTTTGTTCCTCCGGCACCAGATTGTATGGATGTACCGGGTGGAACAGCGTTTGTGGATGTTTGTGGATTTTGTTCAGAAGGTACTTCCGGGCATACTGCAAATACATGCGACGGTACCATGATTGACGGAAGCTGTTTTGATGGTAGTTACTCAGGTCCTGATTTTGATGACTGCGGTGTATGCGAAGGCCCCGGATTGTTTACCTACTGTGATGATACCGATGTTGATGGTCTTGGATTTGACAGCAGCGGTGAATATTGTCCGGATGGTACACCTGGATTTGATGTACCTGAAGGCTTTGTAGACAACTGCGATGACGCATGTCCCGATGACCCGGATAATGATATTGATACTGATGGAGTTTGTGGCGATGTCGATAACTGTCCAGTTGATTCCAATAATGACCAGGCTGACTTTGACTTGGACGGGATTGGTAACGAATGTGATGAATACCCATGGGGTGAAGTGGCTGTTACGTATGGTGATAACGACGATACCCTTGTGGGTGATTTCGGTACGCTAGATGTCATGTATGATAGTCAAGTCGCCATTTATGGATTCCAGTTTAATATCGATGGTATAACCATTGAGAGTGCATCCACAACAAATTCAGCGTTCACGGTGTCTGTGAATCCAGCTAATGGTAATGTGATCGGATTTTCACTTTCTGGTGGTACCTATGTTGATGCAGGAACGTTATGCACAATTACCTATAGATATGATTCAGGTGATGTAACTACATGCCTGACTGAATCCGTATTCTCTGCATTAGGTTCATTACCAATTCAAGTTTGGGATGGCGATTGTGTAGACGTGGTTGAACCCGATATGGATTGTGCCGGAACACATAATGATGATCTGGTAGATGATGAATGTGGTGATTGTGACGGTCCTGGAGCAACTGAATTCTGGGAAGATTCAGATGTTGATGGGTTAGGTTACGGTGAAAGTTCATTGTATTGTGGTAACGATACTACCCTGCCAACTGTACCCGACGGTTGGGTCGATAACAATGATGATGTCTGCCCGGTAGATCCATTAAATGATGTTGATGGTGATACGGTGTGCGGTGATGTTGATAACTGTCCCGATGATGCCAATGCAGATCAATCGGACTTCGATATTGATGGTCTGGGCGATGTATGTGATGGAACTCCTGATGGTGAAATTGCAATCGAATTTGGTGCAATTGATGGTGTTACTGGCACGTTTGACATTGATTATGATGCAGATATGTACAACAATACCGTTTTAGTCTATGGCTTCCAGTTTGTGGTAACCGGTGTTACTTTAATTGATGCCAGTACCACAAATGATGCATTTACGGTTAGTGTAAATCCTGATAATGGCCAAGTCATCGGATTCTCCTTATCCGGCGGTTATTATCCATCAGGCATTGGAACTTTAGCAACAATCTCCTTCGAGGTTGGTGCTGATCGTGAAATGTGTCTGTCTGGTGTGACAATCGCCAGTCTGGTTGGGCATGCTCCTGATGAGACTGTGGGCGGATGTGTGAACACCGGTCTCTGTGATGCGGACGGTTTGGATACAGATGAGGACCTGTGGGGTGATTCCTGTGATAATTGTGTTGAAACTTCCAACTATGATCAGTTAGATACGGATGATGATGGACTTGGTGACGTCTGTGATAACTGTCCAGAAGTAATCAATCCAAATCAGGAAGATTTTGATGGTGATGGAATTGGAGACGCCTGTGACGATTCAATTTCTGGTGAAGTGACAGTTGAATTTGGAGCTGTGGATGGTATCGACGGAACGGTAGATGTTAATTACACCAGTGATGTGGATATCTATGGATTCCAGTTTATTGTTACCGGTGTCACATTAATTGAAGCAAGTACAACGAATGATGCATTTACTGTAAGTGTAAATCCGATAAATGGTCAGGTCATTGGAATCTCCTTGACTCAAGGAAATTATCAATCAGGAAACGGAACATTAACAACGCTTACATTTGAAGTGGGCGCTGATCGTGAAATGTGTATTACCGACGCCACTGTAGCTGGATTACCCGGACATGCTCCTGTAATCACGATTGGTTCGTGTGAAAATACTGGTCTTTGTGATGTTGCTGATAGTGATGATGACGCATGGGGTGATATATGTGATGATTGTCCTAATGATCCTAACAATGACATAGATGAAGATGGCGTTTGTGGTGATGTTGACAACTGTCCTGATGATGCCAACCCTGATCAAACAGACATAGACGAAGATGGAATAGGTGATGTATGTGACAATGACAATGACAATGACGGTGTTGCTGATGACGTTGATAACTGCCCACTTGTTGCTAATGCTGATCAGGCAAACTTTGACGGTACTGAATTGAATGGTGATGTTTTGGGTGATGCCTGTGATGAAACGATGTGGGGTGATGTTGCAACTACATATGCCAATATCGATTCTGTGAACGGGACTTTTGACATCATGTATACAAGTAATGTAAACATCCATGGTTTCTTCTTTGAATTAACCGGAATCGATGTAATCTCGTACAACAGCAGCGTTCTCACCATCATTAGAAATGGCAACACTGTAACAGGTTATTCACCGTTTGGTGCATATCATTCTGCAGGATCGGGAACATTGCTTCACGTTACTCATGAGCTGATAACGGAAGATGCCTGGGTATGTATTAATGGTGAAGAACAGTTCTACGGTGCAAATAGTAACTTCCTCGGATTTGCAGGTTGGTGTGATACCATTCCTGCACCAGAAATCATTGAAGTTACCATAACGATTCCATTAACTGAAGGTTGGAATTGGTTCTCAATCAACGTTGAATCACTTGACATGTCTCTTGACAACGTATTGGCATCTATTGCTGGATCTGCTGATTTCATCAAAGATCAGACATCATTCTCCAGTTATGTTGATGGATTTGGTTGGTTTGGTTCCCTTACAGAAGCAAATGCATACAGCATGTATCAAATTCATATGCTTCAACCAGGAACTCTAGAATTCACTGGAATGCCTATTGATCCAACGACACCAATCGATCTGACCTCAGGCTGGAATTGGATCAGCTATCTACCAAATTGTGATCTTTCCATTGATGAAGCACTTGGTTCTATTAGCGGATTGTCTGACTTTATCAAGAACCAGACATCATTCTCCAGCTATGTTGACGGGTTTGGTTGGTTTGGTTCACTCATGACAATGAGCCAGTTTGATGGATTCAAGATTCATATGGTGGAATCCGGTACATTAACATATCCTGATTGCCCGGCGGTAGCATCATTCAATGACCATGCTGAAATTGATGAAGTTGTAACCGAATTGATTCGCAACAACGTTGAATGGATTGTTAATCCTCATGAATATGAGTTTAATGGTTCTATCTTTGCCAGTGTTGAAATAGACGGCATGGAAGCAGGTTCCGAATCTGATTATCTGGCAGTCTTCGTTGGAGATGAATGTCGCGGTATTGCAATGGGTATCGTTAATCCTATAACTGAAAGCGTGGTCTATCCAATGATGATCTTCAGTAATGAAGAATCCAACTTGGTCACTTTCAGATTCTATCAGGAAAACACTCAGACCTTATACGGATTTGAAAATTCAGTCGAATTTGTATCCAACATGTTTAATGGTGAAACATTGACCTTGACTGGAAGCTACGATTGGAACAGAGGTCCGATACCAACAGAGTATGCATTGGGTAGCGCATATCCGAATCCGTTCAACCCCACAACCACCATGAATTATGCGGTTCTGAATGACGGATTCATTAGTATCACCGTTTACGATATCACTGGTCGTGTTGTGGATGTACTTGTAAACGAATACATATCTGCAGGGAATTATAATTTGACCTGGAATGCAAGCAATGTACCCAGCGGATTGTATCTGATTCGAATGGAGAGTGGGTCGTTCGTCGGTGTTCAAAAAGTCATGCTGGTGAAATAAGATCAGCTCAGGTGAAATAACCTAAAAAAATAATGTAGCGAAGCGAAGTAGAAAATAGACTATCTCGTTTCGCTACATTTCGAAGATTAAGTAAGAATTGCAAGGCTTTTTAAAATTTGACAGGATAAGCACACCGATTTTTAAATATTAAATTATTCTGCCAATATTGTTATTTATATAATTATCAGGACCTGATCATCTTTATAAAAACGGAAAGTGATTTCAGGTCTTATTTTACTTTTAAAGATTTATCCGTTTAAATGACGGAATTTCAATCATTAACACGCAAAGTAAGTAAGGGTTTGAACGATGAAGACTACCAAATATTTAGGTATATTATCATTTTTGCTTGTTTTTAGCTCCACACTGTTTTCACAGGACAATATGCCGGATTGGTCAATAAATCCTGCATTGTTTGAGAATTCTGGTTCAATAACCGCTTCAGTGTCGCTGGATGGAGTAACAACCGGAAGTGAGGATGATATTCTTGCCGCATTTGTGGGAGATGAAGTCAGGGGATTAGTTAACGGAATTTATTTTCCCCCGTCTGATGTATATCTTTTTTACCTTAGCGTGTTCAGCAATGAAATGTCAGGTGAATTACTAACATTTAAGTTCTACAATTTCTCCTCTGATACCGTTTTTGACCTTGCTGAAACTATTGAATTTAATTCAAACATGTTCTTGGGCGGTCCTTTATCTCCGTATATTTTTACAAATCTGACTATAGATTGCGCAGGCGTTCCCGGTGGAAATTCATATCTCGACGATTGTGGTGTTTGCGATGATGATCCAATAAACGATAACATTACCTGTTCCGGGTGTATGGATGAAGCTGCGCTGAACTACGATCCTGAAGCGCTGTTCGATGATGGTAGCTGTGTGTATCCGCAGGGTACGGATTGGGTAATTATCCCATCAGACTTTGAGAATAACGGGTCTATCGTTGCAAAAGTTCTTGTGGATGGTATCGTTAATGGTTCTGTTGACGATCAGGTGGCAGCGTTTGTGGATGGTCAGATACGCGGTGTTGCCAATGGAATTTATTTCTCAGTGAATGATGTTTATTTATTTCCGGTTACTGTTTACAGTAATCAATCCTCAGGTGAAACCCTCACATTCCAGTATTATCGAGCTTCTGATGACCAGATATTTGATATCGTGGAAACGATGGGTTTTACCTCAAATATGTTGATCGGTACACCTCTGAACCCCGTCAATTTCCATGCCGGTATTGGTGGAAATGTGGATTGCCTCGGTGTTGAGGGTGGAACTGCCTATTATGATCAATGTGGTGTTTGTGATGATAATCTGGATAATGATGACGCCACATGTTCAGGGTGCACTGACCCGGGTGCGTCAAATTATGATCCGGGTGCTATCGTCAATGATGGCAGTTGCCAATATCCCGGAACAAATGACGTATGGCAGATCAATCCATCTGAATTTGAGTTCAATGGGGCTGTAATTGCCAGAGTTTATCTGGATGGTCTGGATTCTGGGTCTTCTGGGGATCAGCTGGCAGGTTTTGTGAATGGTGAGATTCGCGGAGTCACGGATGGTATTTTTTACCCACCAGGTGGATACTATGTGTTTATGTTAACTGCTTACAGCAATATGGTTTCCGGTGAAACCATATCCTTCCAATTTTATGATTCAGAAACAGATCTCATTTATGCTATTTCTGAAACCGTTGAATTTTCCAGTGATATGCTGGTAGGTTCCTTGAATTCGCCATTGCTGATACATGGGGACCTTTATGGCCCGGATTGGTATATCAATCCGTATAACTTTGAAAACAGCGGTAATATTATCGCAACAATTTATGTAGATGGTTTCATGCATACCACAGAAACATCAGATAAAATTACTGCATTTGTTGATGGCGAAATTCGGGGTGTGACTAACGGCTTGTATTTTCCTCCGGGTGATTATACTGTTTTTATGCTTACAATTTATAGTAACATATCTGATGGTGAAATGGTGAATTTCCAATACTGGGATGCTTCTACAGATGAAATATTCGATATCGATGAGCAAATAGAGTTTATATCAAATATGCTGTTGGGTAGTCCCACGGTTCCTTATCAACTGAATATCACAACTCTGGATTGTAATGGCGACCCGGGTGGGACAGCATTTATCGATGACTGTGATGTTTGTTCAGAGGGTAACACAGGGCATCCTGAAAACAGTGATATGGATTGTACTGGTGAATGTTTCGGTACCTTTGTTGAAGATGATTTTGACGGTTGCCGTGAAGCACTCACAACATTTTATGCTGATAACGATTCAGACAATTTTGGAGATATGGGAAACACCATAGAAGCCTGTATTGTTCAGGACGGATATGTTGAAAATGCGGATGATTGTAATGACGAAAGTATCGATATAAATCCGGATGCAGTTGATGACAATTGCGATGGTGTTGATGATGACTGTAATACTATAAATGATGATGGATATGTACCGACATCCACAGAATGTGGCATAGGCGTTTGTGCTGCAACCGGAATGCTGGAATGTATTGAAGGTCTAGAAGTTGATTCCTGTGTAGAAGGATCCGCAACGGGTGCAGATGATGATTGTAATGGCATCGACGAAGACTGTAGTGGAACTGCTGATGACAATTATTTATCTACTGAAACCGCCTGTGGTGTAGGCGTTTGTGAATCTGCCGGAATGCTTGAATGTATCGACGGTTTAGAAGTTGATTCCTGTGTAGAAGGATCCGCAACGGGTGCAGATGATGATTGTAATGGCATCGACGAAGACTGTAGTGGAACTGCTGATGACAATTATTTGGCTACTGAAACTGTATGTGGTGTAGGCGTTTGTGAATCTGCCG